>MWWG01000012.1_pt1 | contig 22852 bp, 23 predicted proteins | sample 1047331 | NCBI WGS metagenome assembly MWWG01 (sample SAMN06349968, study PRJNA376086) | soil metagenome | isolation source: MG6-4 sample Antarctic (ecotone) soil | place: Antarctica | collected 2015-01-13 | reverse complement strand
CAACCTGCAAAAGAGCAGAAGACCCAGGAGAACGCTGAATTGCCGGCATCAGGGTCTAATTCAATAGAATGATAGAGGCGAGAAATTTACTCATTCGAGCAAAGCTTCGTGGCTTCGTTTCATGGCTTTCATACCTTTAGAAATATATGAGAGCCGCCGCGCTCCTCACCGTGCGCGGCGGCTCTCATATATTTCCTGGGGTGAAAGTACCTGCCCTCAGAATTTTTTAGCTTTATAGAATCTACGGAGCGGAGACAAGGAATACGTCCCAAGCCCAACGTCCAACCTGCGCGTCATTCCTATCCTTGACCTTCGCTCGATACTTGAACTGATTGCCGTACTGGTCAACCCTCTTTGACTGTTTATAGTCGAGGTCTAGTTTCGCTACATCCAGCGAAGGCAGCGTATGCAACTCCCATAGCTCAGAGATGCCATTGTGGTTCGTATCTTGCCAGAGACGCAGAGATGTGAAGATGGCATCACTGTTATTTATCGCCCCATCACTATTACCGCCATTCTCAGCTTTATCATACTCGGCTAGTGCCAAAAAGCCGTTGCGCTCAATGCCCGCAGATGGGCGTGGCTGTAGTGTGAAGTTGCCGAACAGTTCTGCGCCATTGTCTATCGTGCCGTTGCCGTTGCGATCAAGGGCGAGCCATGCATCATCGGAACCGATAGCTGTCCACGAAACTCTTTCAGCAGTGCCGTCATCGTTTATGTCGAAGCTGACGCCGCTTTGTGCATCAGTCAGAGCGAACCCATTGCCTGATACGTCTATCAAGATGGGTGAGTTGCCATCCCCGCTTGTGCCCGAACACGCGCAGGAATCAAAGTCAAAGTCCCCACCATGACGAGAACAGGCAGAGGCGATGCTATTGCCGCCGGAGCTGTCGCAAATGCAGCAATTAAAAGCATCCCTTGTTTTCCCTGGCGCACATCCAGTATAGGGATAGACAGCGAAATTGGCTGGATCATTGCAAAAAACCTGTGGTGGGGTTGTCGGAGTTGGCGTTGGAGTGGGTGTCGGAGTGGCGCACTCCTGCGGATAAGACCCTTTAGCAACATCAGTATCGCAACTGTAGGGACTCACGCTGCCAGAAGAAGTATCGTTCATGCCTCCGGTATAAGCCGACATAACTGAGATACAGGCAACTCTGCCATCTCCCTGACAATGACCTAAACCGAAAGTATGTCCTACTTCATGCGCTGCGGTCTTCTGCAAAGCCGTTATATCAGTCACACCTTCATGGATGTCAATATCCGCCCGATTAAGGTTGACATCAAAAAACACACGAGCGCGAGGTTGAGACCCATCCGGATTGAGCGGAGGGTTGAACCTCGAAACATGCGCCGCGCTGCCGCCCGATACAGTTGCCGAGCCGAACCCATTGAAGATGACACGGGCGCAACTCATCGCCCCCTGCCAGTTGAGGAAAGCCTGCCGGATGGAGCTTCTCGCTCCGCTGATTTGATCGAAATCTGACGAGATGGAAACTTCCACATAACTATCCGAACGCCAAAATGTCTGCGCTGAATATGGGGCTTCGCAGAAGGGTTGAGATTTAACCTGAGATGTTAATTGTGTGAAGAAAAAAGCTAATAGGCACAAGCGGATCAGCATCGCAAAGCGCAAGCGCAGGTGAGAATTTGTTCGCATCATTTCACCTTACCCCCTCTGATATGGCTTGTGTCTGCCGAACGATAGCATCACGCGCTGCCTTCAAGAAAGTGTTTTCGTCTGCCTCTTCGTAAGCGGCAAATTGAGCTAGTTTGCTACCTCCCTGATGTACGTTGACACCATCAACCGGATAGACGCGGCCCGTTCGCAGTTCGTAACCAGTCAGGATATATGGAGTCTCACCTGGGACGGCGCTCCTGAGAAAGAGCAGATACCGGCGGTGCGGACGTGGCACACCTTGGTACTGAAATTTATATCGCTGGATACGCCCGGAAGGATATCTGACGCTGCCCCCCTCACGTTCAGTGGCAATCGTTGCACCCTGATAGAGCAACGTTGAAGTATTATTCTTGAGGACTTCTTCGATTAAAATAGTGAACTCAGAAAAAATCCCGGTCTTATTAGTGGAAAGATAGGCTTGAGCGTCTGTAACTTCGCCAATCACAATTCTATCGCTGAGGGCAATGGGGAAGGCAGGTAAGCGGTCGAGCCACTCGTTGGAAATTATAATGTCACCTGTTCCATTCCTTTCTTCAATAATCCCTTTGCGGAAACGACCATCCTTTTTTTTCTTCTTACTACGTTTGGCTTCATCAATCGTTTCTGAATCGTTGTAATCCGCAACAGGACTGTAATCATCAACATCTTTTTCCTGTTGAGCTGAGGCGGTTTCTACTACGCTTTGACCGCGCAACGCAGCCATTGTGCTTATCACCACAATAGATAACAGCGCGAGACTGAGCGATACGACTCGCTTATCTTTAAGCATGGATAATTCTCCTATCAATTAAACACTTGGGTAGGTAGTGATTTGAGGTAAAACTAAGCAGGAGCGGGACTCGTTGAGGAGTGAGGCTCTTGCTAACAAAATAACTCCTTAAGCGCAGGAAATCTACTCTTGTTGTTGAGTCCTGTCAATAACAAATTCCTGGATCGCTGGTTTGCTTATCTGCTTACGCCCAGCACACTCTCTATCACCAACAATTATAGCTACCCCATAGGCTCCTGTGGCACAGTTTGGCTGCGATGAGGCAGAGTCAAATACTTCCCTGTTTTTCATCTGCGCGCCCTCCGTTTCGGAGGTTCAGCTACTCGCTTTTCTATCTCCCGCACAATTCGGCACGGATCAAACCCGATAGCCTTAGCAATCGTCACGAACTCAACCACGTCGAGCCGACGTTCCCGGCGCTCATACTTGGATACAAAGGATTGCGGCTTGCCCAAACGGTCAGCCACTTCCTGCTGAGTCATGCCAACCGTTTTCCGGGCGGAAATCAGGCTATAAAGAAATTCCTCATATTCGGCTGTGAAGACAGACTTCAATAGTTGATTTTCCTAAGTCGGTGACTTTGTCCAGAATTATCCTAATAAGGGTTATCTACTTATCCCATAACGGGTTTAGTCAGGAGAGCGCCAACGGAAGCCCCGAAGCCCACGAAACGGAGGCACGAAATGTATTGCGCGACTTCGTACCTTGTGGTAAAACCCGCCTATGAATAAGAAAGAATCTGCCGCCTATCTCGGCATCTCAACGCGCCAACTGGAGAACTATGCCCGGCAGGGACGCTTGAGCGTCCGCAAGGAGAAGGGCAAGACCGGAGACATAGCGATCTTCGACGATGAAGAATTGCGCCAACTGAAAACCGAACTTGACGCCAAGCGAGGGATGATTCAGGGCGCGGTAGTGCGCGACGAACCGAGCGCCAACCCCGACACGAACGGGGCAGAGGCAATGTCCGAAAGCCGCGCAATCGTTCGTGGCTCGACTTCGGGGCTTCCGCAGATCAGCCCGCACGAGTTCATAGACCAGCTCGCCGCCGCGATTCTGGCGAGGCAGGCCGAGCAGAAGCAGAGGCACGAGCCAACGATCAACGAGCTTGCGGCCAAGCCTCTTTTGACCAGAGCGGAAGCCCAACGCTACACCGGACTGAGTAGGGAACTCTTGCGCGAGGCCATCACCGCAGGCAAGGTCAAAGAGATACTTTTAGGTCGGGCGTACCGGATGAAGCGAGCCGAGCTTGATAGCTACGTCGCAACTTTGTGAGATGAAACGAGCGCACATTAGAATCTACACCCCGCGTAGAAAGCTACGCCAGCGCAGACATCTACGCCCCGTGTAGATTCCACAAGTACCACGTACTTACGGGAGCGGAATCACGTACTTACGGGAGCGCCACCACGTACTTACGGGAGCGCGATCACGTACTTACAGGAGCGGAAAAACGGCCTAATTGAAGATTACACTTGCTTTATCAGACCCTAGACTGTATTAGACTATTTTAGACAACAACAACAGCGGGGAATTGTTGTTGCTGATTTCTTTTCTCAGAAGGTAAGCGCATGAACGAACAGCTAGAATTACTCCCACAGAACACGATCAGAATTGAAACGGCACTCTCACGCTTTCCCGTTCACAAACTGGCGAGGCAGCGCGGCAACATCACTATTGACATCAGGGAAACGACCAGCGCCGGCCAGCTCAAGACGAAGTGGGAAGTCACCTACAACAGCAAACATGGGCAGCCCGGCCCACTCGCCTACAAGGTTGATAGCCTCGTCGTAAATCGCAGAATTGACGATGAGCGGCCAGCCATTCCGAAGGTAATCAAGCTAGGAAGCCTCAGCGAAATTTGCCGCGAGTTGCGAATGCCAGCAAGCGGTAAAAACACGAACCACGTAAAAAAAGCCCTTCGACAAAATGCGTTCGCAGGCATCACCGCGAAGATAACCTATAGGGCGACGGACGGAGCTACGCGGAGCATTGAGGCAGACTTTACGCGCTATAGCGTCATCTTCACCGGCGAGAGGTTCCCGGACGGACGGAAGGCAAATGCTGTCTTCTTGATTCTGAATGATGTTTACATGGGGATATTGAACGAGGCGCAGACACGCCCGCTCGATTATGATTATTTGCGCGATCTCCCGCCAGCCGCCCAACGATTCTATGAACTGATAGGCTTTCAGATTTACGCCGTCCTGAAGCATGAGCGCCCGCGCGCCCGGCTTCTTTACTCCGACTTTTGCGCCCGCGCGCCGCAGACCCGCTATCTGGATTGGGAGCATGTCAGAAAGCAGATGTACAAGGTTCACGCCCCCCATCTGAAATCAGGATATTTGGCAAAGATTGAATTCCAGGAGCAGCAGGGCGAAGGAGGGGAACTGGACTGGATCATGCTCTATACGCCCGGACGCAGGGCGTTAGCCGAGTTTAAGGCAGCCAGCAAGAAGCCCCGAACATTCCAGCGACTGCAAGCTAAAGAAGCCGCGAAACTCACGAACGAAACGCCCCGGCCTCTGCCCCCACCAGCCTCGAACGCGCAGCCAGTAGCGGCCACGAACGGCCAGGACGACCCGGATCAGACCGAGCAGCTCGTCGGCAAACTCGTTCAATTCCACATAGCCGAGGCGACGGCCAGAGAGCTTGTTTGCGACTACCGGAGATCGGTCGAGCTTCAGCTAAAAGCCCTGCCTCACCGAAACACGGGGAGAATCAAAGACCTCGCCCCGTGGCTGATAAAGGCTATAAAGCAGAATTACGAGCTGCCCGAAGCCATGCAACACGGGCTTGAGAAGGAGGCAGAGGTCAGGAGAGAGTTAGCCAAGCGTGAGGCCGAAAATACGCGCCAGAGGCGCAGGGATGCTCTACAGCCAGCGTATTACGATTATCTCAGGGCGAGGGAAGGGGAGCACCGGAAAAAGCGCCAGAAGGCATACAGCGCCTTTTTAGCGGAAGAGGCAGGCCAGCGGTCGGAGATCGAGAGTAACCGCGTCTATAAGCCCAAGCTGAAAGCGAAACTACTAAGTGATTTTGACGAAGAGGACGGCCACCTAGACCGGCTCAGAGGCTTTTTCCAAGAGCCGACTTTTGACGACTGGCTAGAGCAGAACCCGGCATAATTTGTGGAGACGCTTTGAGGATTGCCAGCATATACCGGCTCAATTAGCCTTTTCCCAATAAAAAAGCACATCTTTCCAATCAAAATTTGCGTCAAGTATCGCGCGATCCCCGGCATTTAAGGGACACTGAGCAGAAGGTTTCGGACTCTCATCTGACCGAAGGGAAGCAGGCAGCTTCATTGTTGATAGTGCTGCCCTGCATATAGCGAGCGGCAGAGTTTCAGCATATTGGCCTTGCGTTTCTCTGCCAGGCAAGCCAAATCTAACGAAAATTCCGTACCTCTCTGTATCGTTATAACTAGGCTCAAAATTAAAGCCTCTTTGCTCTAATTCCCAAGCAACTTCCATCGCATCATCAAAGCTCGTTGATGGCGACCATCCATCTTTCACTTTGCCGGATTCTAGGTACAGAACTATCTTGTCTTTAATGACCTCGAAAGAGGGATAATCAGGAGGGTCTTTATCCTCAGCGTGCTTCTGACGCCATACCAGGACTTCATTCAGAATATGCAGATCAGTTTTCAGCCCCGCTTTAATTGTCGCAAATTCGCCCCTCTCCATCGGAAAACGCTCAGTCAAAAGAGTCATGGTAGTTGCCCCTTAGTCGGTTCTAATTTAGCCAGGTTTTGCACTCGCTCGCTCGCTCGCCATTCATCGGCACGTTTGGCCGCTTCACGGAAGAAATTTGAGCCGCCAAAAAGCGGGCGAAAATTGTAACCAGCAGCAGTTGAAAGTTGGCCCTGTTCACTCATAATCTAAACCTCATTCCGTGATGCCTGCTTTTAGTGTTTTCCCGCGCATTTCAGCGTTAGCACCCCGATCACTCTTTTACGGGGTGCAGGGCGATGTAATTGCAACGCATGAGCGCGAGACAAATTCCTTTCCATTTGAGCGCGTTTATTTTGTCCGGTCGGATGAATATAATGCGGCTCAGTGAGGGAGTTAAAAAGGGAGTTGAGGATGTACAGAACAACTGCGATGCCAGTGCCGAAAATCATCAGCAGATTGTAGAGGGCAGGCGGACTCGCTTCAATCACGCCAACATTCCAGCGAATGAAGAAATAACCGACGACTCCGACAATGATAGATTTCATGGCTCAACTCGCCTCAGAAAATTAAGCTGGCGGGTCGGAACTTCGCCCACGTGCGCGTCCTTTCGTGCCGGCGAATTCTTTGAAAGCAGCATCCTTCGAGAAGATGCGCTGTAACGCTCGATTGATGATGTCATCTGCGCTTGGTCGGACGCCGTTGGTTTTCTCGATAAAGTCACGATACCTTTCAAGCTCCGTGTTTATCGGTTCTTCGAGCTTGACTTTTACATCCACAGTCGAAACGGGAGCGGCGAAATTGAGCATCGGTTTTTTAGGTTTTTTCGTAACCATATAGTGAGCCTTTCTGTGGCAGTAAAGTTAGCTGTTTACCGTGTGCATAAACAGTGTTTATTCTTTCATCTCTTGTAGCACTTTTTTGTGTTAAATACAATAGTCAATTTGACCATATTTTATACTCAACTTGTGTTTATATTTTTGGCAAGAATACTTGCTAAAATTGAATGAAAAACTGAATGCAAAAACGAAGATAAAAGTGTGCCGAAAATGAACACAACAGCGCACCTATTTGTCAATTAATTAACCACACAGTTTGAGAGTAAAATAGGACGCAGTTTGAAGGCGATCCTTTTTGTTAGTAACTAAACCAAGTGGCTTGCATGACAAAATATTACGTAATACGAAAGGGCAAATATTACGTAATACGAAAGGTTGAATTAGTTAGTAACAAACGGTCAGAAACCCCACGGAAGCGGACGAGGATGCTTTGCATCCGAAAAAGTTTCATACGTCACCCCATATTTTGGGGCGCGGTTTGTTCCGTAACGGAACAAACGGAAAATAAAAGTATAGCGGAGAGTGCCGGAATTATGTTATTTTTGTTCGCCAGCAGATTTGACCCTTGAAAGCGAGTTTCCCCAATGGCTCAGGACGGCAGCCCTGCCAAGAAGAATCAGACCTATGTGGTCGCTTACCGAGTAGGCCAGAAGGCACATGATGAAATAGAGAGCCGCGCGGCACTGGCGGGTAAGTCACCTAACGATTGGTGTAGGGACGAGCTACTGGCGAGACTCAACGAGGGCGGCAAACTCACCGCAAACGAAGAACTGATACACTCCGAAATCATCAGATATGGCAACGTACTAACGACCTTCCTCGACCTAGCACTTAAGAATGAAGTGACTGTAGCTATGGCCGCCGAGTTAAAGAATCATCTCGTTAAAGAGCAGAAAGAACTTTATCAATGGTACTTTGCACAAGCTAGTAAAGCAGCAGGTGAGGAAGGCTGATAACCCGCTATGATGTCCATGAGCACAGCCCTCGGCGCGTCGGGCGCGGTGGATTATTTCAAAGAAGAATACGAGCACGCGCGGGGTAGTTATTACACCGAGGATGAGAAGACCGTAGGACAGTGGGGCGGTCAGCTTGCCGAGGAATTCGGACTCAATGGAGCGGTCAGCGGTGAGGACTTCGAGAAGCTATGCGAGGGGCAAGACCCGCGCGACGGCGCGCAGCTTGTCCGTCATGTGAAATCTCATGTGCGCGAGAATTGGTACGGGAAGAAGATCAAAACCAACGAACATCGTGCCGGCTTCGATATAACTTTCAGCGCACCTAAGAGCGTCAGCCTCGCCGCCATCGTAGGAGGCGACGAGCGCATCAGGGACGCGCACACGGAGGCCGTTAGCCTGGCATTGCGCGAAATTGAGAAATACGCGCAAGCGAGACTTGGCGGCAACAAGCCAGCGGAGACGACGGGCAAACTTCTATTCGCCAGCTTTCAGCACGACGCCGCGCGACCAGCTGGAGAGAGCAAATATGCCGCGCCCGACCTTCATACTCATAACTTTGCTTTCAATCTCACGAAGACCGAAGACGGAAAAATAAAGCCTCTCCAGCCGCTCGAAATCTACAAATGTCAGCAGTACGGTAAGGCTCTCTATCGCGCCAAACTCGCGGAAAGTTTGGAAAAGCTAGGCTATGAAATCCGGGTTGATAAGAAAACCGAAGCACCGGAGATAGTAGGCATCAGCCGTGAATATATTGTTGCGAGCAGCCCGCGCCAGCGTGAAATTAAAGAGGCTCAGGAGGCGATAGGGGCAAAGTCAACGCGGCATATAGCACCCCGTAATCGTAAAACTAAGGTTTATGACCGCGATGAAATGAAGGAACGCCATCAGGAAATGGAGAGGCAGTTCGGAGGTCAGGCACACTCGGTTGTGAGCGATGCTCGCTTTCAATCGCAGATGATGAGTCCGTTGCTTTGGAGTGAGCAGACCAGCCGGATGAAGGCGCAGGAATCTGTCACCTTTGCCATTGAGAAGGGCAGCGAGCGCGAGGCCGTCACAGATATGCGCTCGCTTATGGTGGACGCTCTACGCAGAAATTACGGGCAAACAACTGTCGAAGAAATCAGCGCAGAAATGCAGGCGAGGCAGGAGAGCGGCCAGCTCGTCAACCTTGTGCTGGACGACGAAGCCAAGCAGCGCATGACGACCGAAAAGACGCTCCAGATGGAGAGCGAAAACATTGAGAAAGTCAGAGCCGGTCAGAATACGCAGAAGCCCATCGCCGAGCGAGTACCCGAGAAGTTGACGACTTCGCACGGCATGACTTTGAGCGAGAGCCAGCGCACAGCGGTCGAGCAGATCGTCACCACCCGCGACCAAATCAGCGGCTTGCAGGGGAAGGCAGGAACGGGCAAAACAACAACGCTGGCAGCCCTCAGAGAAGCCGCAGAGCGCGCAGGGTATGACGTGCAGGGATTCGCGCCAACCACGCGGGCGACAAAGGAATTAAGCGATGCAGGCATTGAGAGCCGCACGCTGCAAAAGTTCATCCGGCAGAAGGATGACCCCGAGGCTGCGCCCCGCCTTTTGGTGCTGGATGAAAGCAGCCTTGCGAGCACTAGGCAGGTTAATTCTTTTCTCTCCCGCGTGCGGCCAGAGGACAGGGTTTTGCTCGTCGGCGACGTGCGCCAGCATGAAGGCGTCGAGGCCGGATCACCGTTCGCGCAGCTCCAAAGGCACGGGCTTGCGACAGCGAAACTTGACGAGATTGTTAGGCAGGAAGACCCCCCACTGCGCGAGGTCGTCGAACATTTTTCAGCCGGGAATATCAAAGAGGCGGTTGACGGCCTGCGCGAGCAGGGACGGATCACCGAGATTGCAGACCCGGACGAGCGATTGAAGGCTATTGCAAAAGATTATTGCCGGCAGCCGGAAAGCACCCTGGTTATCTCGCCAGCCAATAAAGAGCGCGTCGAATTAAACCGACTTATTCACCAGCAGCTACAAAAAGACGGGCAGGTTTTCAGTAATAATTACAAGACGAAGGTGCTGGAAAACCGCAACGATATGACGGGCGCGGAGCGCACTTTCGCCGCCAGATACCAGCAGGACGATGTAATCAGGTACATGACCGGCAGCAAAAAGCACGGCATCAGCGCAGGGGAATATGCCCGCGTCCTTTCCACCAATGATAAGGCCAACGAGATCACGGTCAGACTGGACAAGAGCCAGCGAGAATTGACCTACAATCCGCAGCGCCTAAAGGGTGTCACCGTGCATCGTGAGGCCGAGCGCGAATTCTCAGAAAACGACCGCATACAATTTCGCGCACCGTTTCACTCGAAAGACGTAGCCAACGGCGAGCTAGGGATGCTTGAGAAAATCGAAAAAGGGCAGCTCACAGTTAAGCTCGATTCAGGCCGCAGCGTCAGCTTCCCGATTGATAAGAACCGGCATATAGATCACGGCTACGCAGTTACCAGCTATTCGTCACAGGGGCAGACGGTCAACCGTGTGCTGGTTAATGCCGACACCAATGAGTCGGACAAACTCTTAAATGAGCGGATGGGCTACGTTGCAGCTTCCCGCGCGAGGCAGGACGCCCGCATTTATACCAATTCAGACGAGCTATTGAGCGCCGCGCTCGCGCGCCAGGTGAACAAGAGCACGGCGCTTGAGGCAAGCCCCGAAAGGTACGAAACGAAGGCGCGAAGCGTTGCGCGGCTAATCCCCGTCGAGCAGGCGACCCCGCAGCAGCGGCCAGCCTTCATTGAGCGTCCGGCAGCGACGGAGCGACCGCCAGCGCAACGAGCGCCGCAGCCCATCAGGTTAGAACCAGCCCGGCCAATCGCCGAGCCGGAACGCTTGCCGATCCCCACAAACGCCAAGAGGCCAGCATCCGAGTTGAGCGCAGAAATTGTCAGACTCGCATACGATAATCGCCTTAATACCACCGGCGAAGAAATCTCCCTGCCTGTGCGGTTGCACATGGAGAAGATACTCATAAAGGCATCAGAGCAGCCACCGTCGCAAAAGCAGTTAGAAAATCTTGTGAAGGCCAGCAAGGACTTAGGCATGAGCGAGCCGCCGAGGGTAAGCACAGGGCTTGAGGCTTCTTCCTGGATGGCACACAACGCACCCGACCGAGCCGAGCGCCTTGAACAATTAACCCAGAATGTAGAGTCGGATTATGGGCGAACGGTTCAACAAGAACGCGCGCGAACCGTTCAGGCTGAATTGCGGCAGATCGCGCAGGAGGTCGTCGGACGAGAGCGGGGCCGCGAGGATTTATCTGTTCCCGACAAGCCGCCGGTTCGCACAACGGTTAAAGAATTCGCGCGCCAGGTTGAAGCTCAACATACGGCAGTCAACGCGGCGATAGAGATGAGCGCCGAGATTGTCAAACTGGCAAACGATAACCGTCTAGACCGCACAGGTCAGGACATCGCCGCTCCCGTGCAGTCGCGGATGGAAGATTTTTATATGAAAACGGCAGAGATGCCACCAACCCTATTGCAGCAGGAAAATCTTGTGAAGGCCAGCGACGACTTAGGAATGACCGAGCCGCCAAAGATGAGTACGTCGCTGGAAACTTCGGTTTGGATGGCGCAAAATGCGCCCGACCGAGCCGAGCGCCTTGAACAATTCACCCAATCCTTTGAGACGCTGTACGCGAAGCAATCGCAGCAACAACAACAGGCACGAACCATAGAGCCAATGTCGCCCTCACGGGATGTCGGCATGACTATAGATTAAAGAAAGAGGAAGTATGAAAAAGACACTCACGCTCACCATTTCATTTGTTGCCCTTTTCCTTACCCTCGCCAGCGCAGGAATGGCACGGGAGACAGTCACCCAACAACCCACCCCGGATACACGAACAGCGAAAGAGCGAGAACAGGACGATGCCGCCGAGCGTTGGCGCGTGCAGGAGCGCGAGCGTCTGAGAAGGGAGAAAGGGGCCAGAGTTGCCGGCACTCCTTCCAGCACGTCCACCCCATCACCCGGATTGATAGACCGCGACGAGTTAGAGCGCCAGGTCGAAGAAGATCAGCGTAGGCTACAGGAGCAGATTAACCGAACAGGAAGGCAGCCACAACAGACGAGTCCCGGAATTATTCAAACCCCGCCCGTGTATGTGCCACAGCAGCAGCCGACTTATAACAACGGCGTTGAGAGCAGCCCGACCATTACGGATAACTACACCGAGAGCCAGACGCTTGAAGCAGAGCGCAGACAGCGCGAGTGGAACGCCGAAGAAGCACGAGCCATCGAACATGAGAAGAAATTATTGCCTTATGTTCTGGCGGTCTTAGGCGTCTTGTTTTTGGCGATGATTGTTGGCGCGTTGAAATACCCAAAGAGCGGCATCCGTACCGGAGCGATAATAACCATAAGTGGTGCGGCGGTCTTCATCCTTCTTACTTACCTTCGAGGGAATTACTTTGCGCCGCGCAGCGACACGGCGCTGGACATTGTTTTTATGTTCGGCTGGTTGGGCGCACTACTCGCTACGGGCATAGGCTTGGCGAAAGTGACAGCGAACCTTTGCACCATTCCTAAAAATAAATTAGTTCGTTTCCTCTTGGTATCAGTCGTTAGCATCGGCTTCATCGTCGCGGCCTCATGGCTTGTAGGAGAGGCGAGGCGCGGCAGCGCGTTATATCTGATTTCAATGATTACTCTGCTCACCGGCATATTCGCTTTAATAGGCGGGCTGATTAAAGCGGCAGGAGGTAGCAGCGCGACCGGCAGCGATCCCGAAAGTGAGTATCACGGATCGGCGCGTCTCGCCACCGACCAGGAAATAAAAGAGTTGACCATCAAGGCAGGCAGCGAGCGCGAGCCGGGCAGCTTCATTCTCGCGCCGGCGATGCCAGAGCGGGGTATCAAAGGCCAGGTTGTTTTACCCCGGATGCAGACAACACAGCACGGCTTAATTTTGGGCGGAACCGGAACGGGTAAGAGCAGAGGTTATTTTCTTCCGAACTGCGCGCAGGCCGTTGATACTTCATTGGTCGTGACCGACCCTAAATCAGAATTGTGGAAACTGACGAGCGGCTTTCAGCCGCAGGCTGTGAGATACGCGCCGGCAGACCCGGAAGCGAGCGAGGGCTTTAACTGGATACCACTTTGTAATGATGCTCGCATGGCCGAGCTGTGCGCCCGCGCCATCATGCAGAGCGGCAACACCAGCCAAACCGATCAATTCTTTATTGATACCGAGTCGGCTTTCCTCGCCGCGCTTTTCGCGCACGCTTCGACGATGAAAGAGGCAACGCCCCTGACCGCGTACAGACTCTTTACTCGACAGACCCCGGACGATCTTATCAAGCAGCTCTTAGAGTCTCCTTCAGAGACGGCGCGTGAGCAGGCCGTCATCTTCATGCAGACCGATCCGCGCTATAAGGGCGCGATAGTCCCGGCGGTCGCCGCGCGGCTTCAATTCATGCGAGACAAGGCCATGCAGCGATTCACGAGCGCGACACTAGACGCGCCCGACTTCGGACGATTGCGCCGAGAGCCGACGGCAATCTATTGGTGTTTGAGGGAGCAGGACATTGTAAGACTTCGCCCGCTCACTTCCCTTTTCTTCACGGTCTTACTTGAGCAGCTTGCAGGCGAACAGGCAGCCGAGGGAGAGGAAGGCGTGCCCGTTTCACTCTTTCTTGACGAGTTCGCCAACATCGGAACGATACCCGATTTTGAAACGACGATCTCACTGGCGCGCGGTCGCGGCGTCGCCCTCTGGTTAGGCGTGCAAAGCCTTTCACAGCTCGATAAGGCTTACGGACGCGAAAACGCACAGACCATTATCACTAACTGCCTAACTAAAATTGCGTTGCACGCGCTGGACTACACCACCGCGAAATATGTCTCCGATATGTTGGGAGAGAAAACGGTAGTAGCCAAGCGGCACGGCTTCTCATTTTCTCCCACCGGCTTAGTCAGTATGAGCAGGCACGGCACGGAGCATCGTAAAATGTTAATGACGCCGGATGAAGTAATGCGCCTGAGCGAGACGGAGGCGATCATCAGAACGGGCAACAAGTACCCGATGCGCGTAGCGAAGGGATACTACGACGAGCCAGCCAGGACAGCGCCCGCGCCAAAGCTCGGAGAGGCGATCACGAAAGACTTTCCACCCCTTGTTATGGCCGGTAGCACTTCAGGGAATGAGGCGCTTGATATTTTGTAAGGGTTGAGAGCTATGACTAGTAGTAATCCGACAATAAGAGTCATAGATAAGACGCCGAAGCACAAAACTGGCCCTTGCCACATAACAAGGACGCCGGCAGCTACCAGATCGCGCATAACGGGGACAGTGAACAAATATCAAACCCGCCTCTGGTTTTCTGCCAAACATGATAAGTTGACGCCGGCAGAGGCTAACCATGCTTTAACCGGCGACAGCCAGCCTTACTATGACGAGATTTTTATTCTTATCCTCTCTTTAGCAAAGGGGGAGCGTGAGCGTTTCCCCGGAAACGATGACACCCTTTGCCAGGTTATGCGCGCGGCAACTATTGAAGCGATGAAGGCGTTAGCAACGGCGGTTAATGCTGATTATCTTATTTGGGTCGCACGCGCCCATCCAGACTACCCACACCCATTCGTCAAGGTCTTAATTAATCGGCACGTCGGTAACTTGAACAGATGGTGGCAACTCAAACACTTCCCCCGGCAAATGCGTTCACATTGGTTAAAGCAGGAGAAGCCTGACGACCCGCGCGTTACCGTGAGCGGTGGCTGTGGAGATGCTTTTCTCAGAGTGTTTGATGAGGCCGTGAATGACAGTATAGATAGTAAAAATGAATGACGTTAAAAAGGAACTATGGACAGAAGAAATGGTTTTGACTCTACCGCTAGGAGAGCATGATTTCTTCGACAGAAAAAGTGGGCGGCTTTTCAACGACTCTAATTTTAGGGGGGACGTAGCAAAGGCGCTTTCAGCTTTTGCCAATACTGGAGGCGGCCATTTAGTGCTAGGAGTGCAAGATGATGGAACAATTGATGGCGTTCCCGCACGCAAAGGCCGAACTCCTACCCGTGAATGGCTAGAGCAGATCATTCCGCATTTGCTCAGTTATCCGCTTCAAGATTTCCGTGTCCATGAAGTTGTTCCTGCTTCACCGTCAGCAATCCCATCAGGCCATGTTGTAATTGTTGTTGATATTGGAGACAGTATGCTTGCTCCTCACCAAACTGCTGACACCAAAAATTACTATCACAGATCAGGAGGCCATTCGCTGAGAGCGCCCCATATTTATCTTGAAGCTCTCCGCAGTCGCCAGCGATTCCCTAGCCAACCCGTGGTGCGAGCATGGCTCGACACCGTTATTAACCCACTGCTAGGTATCTTTAAGCAGGCGCGAGAATGCTTGGCTGAAAAAGCATGGGATTGGAATGGGAGAAAGGAGCGTATAACGCCGCTTCACTTAATTAATCGTGATGACCGACCCTATATCATTCCCATAGCTGATCCGCACAATAAAGAACAGTTTTTTGATTCTCATGTGGATATAGCGAAAGCTGTAGATGAGTATGACGATGCAGTTATAGAACTCGGTAAAAAATGTGGATTGCTATATGAAGCGGTCAAAGACAGTGAGGCGCTATCTAAAACTTATCAAGAGGTCATATCTTCCGAAAGCTTCTTAAAAACAAGGCCAGTTATTTACGCCCAGGGGGATGAAGTTCCTAAAGATGCTGATTCACTACTCAGAACATTATTTGGCTCACGCGCCACTGAGGAAAGCCGCCTAGCGTCTTTGGCTCAAAATATAGTTAATAAGCTAGGAGAGCTGGATAATTCACACAGTACATCTCGATTCTGGAATACATTTAGAGAACAATTTATAGCAGTCCTTGATGACCCAACCCTTAGCCAAGTCAACAATGGCGTGGATGAAGCCGAGCGCGCACTATCTCAGTCCATAGAAAATTTGATTTCTTTATTTCAGCAAACCCGGCGGCATCTGGCTATGCAGCACGGCGTACCTTTTACTGTCCCCTCGCCTCAGAAGACAGATTGGTAGCGGATGATGAAATTGAACTAAGCCGCTTCGGGTGGCAGGTTTTCATCGCGTGGAATTTCATAACCTAAAGGCTCAAGACTTGAAACGAAGCAACTGCCGCGATCCCCTTCCTTCTGTCCCTCAATATATCGGAATATTGCCCTTTCAGGCATACCCCCCTCCGCAGCAACGAGTGATTCTACAAATACACGCTCCCCGTCAGACCTTCGGCAGAACTGGCCTACTAAACTACTAGACGATTTATCTTTCATAGCCAATCACTATATATCTTCGGAAACTATGTTCCAAAGATTAAATAATTCGGGCATTAAAATGGTTGTATAAAAACCCAAGATGGGTTTATAATCTTAACGTCGGGTCTTGTCGCGGGACTCGTACATGCCCACCCCTCACGCCAACCCGTGCCGTAGCCATAAGACTACTGATTGAACTCTTTGAAATCCTTTCCTGGAGGCAAGATGATCTGTCGCCCACAGGATACAAAATCGGAGAATGAAGTTATGAGAACTTTTCACAAACGCACTCTAATAATCCTCGGACTCTTCATCGCAATACTACTAACGGGCGCGCCCGCGCAGGCGATTCCCGTCGAAGTGGTCAACGACAGCAGTTGGACATCAATCAAAGGGTTGATCGAATCCTCGAAGCAGACGATTGAGCAGACCAAAATAACGATGTCGAGCGAGATGTCGCGCCTTGAGCAGATCGCCGAGCACGCCAAAACCGCGAAGCGATGGGCTGATGAGGTCGCGCAATATACGCGCGTCATTAGCGAAGACATTCGCCGCTTCACTTCTCTTAAAGGCATCCTCGAAGTGGCCGAAGAACGTCTCGGACTTGACGAAGACACGCTGAAGGCGCTCTCCGACATCGGGGAAACGATCCGCGCTTGCTACGCGCTCAAAGAGCAATTCGAGTCGTTAGTTTATACGCGGCTCAAAATGATTGAGAATCTATACAAGCGCGCTAAGTTGGGAATTTTCAATCCCGCCCAAGACCTCCAAGACCTAGACGACTACCTGCGCTCGGGAATTGGCCGCAGCGCAGCGCGAGTCGTCGCCTCGCGCGAACGACTCGCGCAACTCGATAGCGAGCTTGAGACATGGATTTATGAATGGAATCAAGCACGCAAAGAGTTAGCCTATAAGCAGTCAGAACTCAATAACATCGTGAAGAAGTTGAAGGAAGAAGGCGCGCTCTCAAGCGACATCCGCGAGCGCACTGTTTCTGACAAGGGCGAGCGAGACAAGCGCGATAGATGGAGCGGAAAAAGGCGCGAAAATCAATCGGCTGATGCCATCGCTACCGCACTGGTCAATAAGAATCTTGTCGAAGGGCAAATCGGCGCACTCAATACACGCATAGCAGACCTGATTGAGAAGATCAATCAACGCTACCAACGCTATCACATGACCTTCGACGAGCGGAAAGCAAAGGTCAACGACATCAGAGAGGCAGTCCGTGGTTGGGAAGCGATGATCGAATCCAAAAAGCAGGCGATACAGGAAATGGTCAATCCGCATCGCGCGCCTTAGAAGCCAGGGAAAGAGTTTCCAATGAATCCATCATTCAGCAACACGACGATTTCAGCCATCAAGCGGTACATGATCATCGCGTGCCTGGTCGCGGGCGGCGCGCTCTTTGGAGGAGATGCCGTCACTTCTCGGGCGCAAGCCCAACGCGGGTTGTGCGGCGGTGTGCCCTGCGCCAGCAACCAGGAAAACGCGACGAGCGAGAAGCTCAAGAACCTGACGGAAGAAGCCGCAAAGATAGTACCGACTTTTATTCAGACGGTGCATGACCCCCTTAGCTCCTATTTCGATAATCTCGCCTACCTACTTGCTTACATCGTATGTTTCATCTTCATTATGCGGATGGTTCGGCAGAGCGGAGATACGGAAGAAATTTATTGGATGATGGCGCGCATGGCGCTCATGTTCATGCTGCTCGGGTTTGTCGCCTACCGCGCGCCGAGCAGCGGACAGGGTACGGACGCCGTGACGTTCTTTAGCCGGATCGGTAACGGCATAGCCTATGGAGGGCAAGGCGACGACGCTTCATTTTTAGGGCGCAAGGTCGAGCAGCATCAGACAATGTTTTCAAACGGTTACTCTGACTTCATTGACAATACCTTCAAGTACCGGATTAAAGGCGCAGACCGTTTAGTGGAATACCCGGACGACGACGCGAGCGGGGATCAAACCTTTGCCGTGCCCAACTCAGGAGGAGATGCCTTGCAGAAGGTTGCCGCCGCCCTCCAGACCAAACGAGGTTGGGATATGGATAATCTCTTCCAATTCCTGAACGTGTCTCGGGGCGTGCTGGAATTCGGCGATCTCTTCCTGCTTATCCTGCAAGGCTTCTTACTGGCCGCCGTTAAGATGGCCGCGCCTTTCATGGTGGCGATCTCGATTGATAGGGAGTTCGCTAATCGCGTCGGTAAAAACTTCGTGTGGGGATCAGTGGTCGTCTTGATCGTCATGCCCATAGTCTCTCAGATAGTCAGATGGTGCGCGTACACGGCGGGCGCAATTCCCTTCGGCAAAGTCACCAATCCATATTTTATTTATGACGCAACCACCAAATCGGTCGTCGTCAATGGAAACCCTGAATACATGATCATCATTTGCGGAGTGGTGATGATGATTTGTGGACTGTGTATGTTCGCCTCTCCTTTCATCTCTTACAAGTTGGCACAGGGCGGCGTCTTCGAGGGCATCGCCGGGACGGTTAGCGGTTGGATGGGCGCGATGGCCGGTACGGGCATATCAATGTGGTCAGCAGCGACGGGAGCGTCTATCAGTAAACAAGCTGCCGAAACTTCGGCAGGCTATCAGGCGACCTCAGAGGGCATAACGGCGGGAGGACAGTATCGCGGCTCTATCATCCAGGCGAACGCGAAACACAGCGCGGACGTGGCACGCTCTCGAACTGAAATGATGTCAATGACCAGCAGCGCGCAGGTCGAAGGATGGGCGGCGCAGCAACGCGCAGGAATCGCTGCGAATGAGAAGATTGCTGGTTACGGCGCACAGGCCGGCGAGACGCTTATCAATAACGAGGGCAGGCGGCGCGCGGAAGAATTCGGCGCGCAGGCTGGATTGGATCAGGCGGCTTATGGAAATTGGGGCGTCTTCGGTTCAATCGTTTCGGAGATACGAGATATTGACAAGAACACCGACAATCAGGGTTTGAAGAAAGCAATGATAAGGCAGGGAGCGTCGCCGGATGACGTAAAATTACAGCCAGATAAATACAGTGACTATCTCGGCGGATTCGGTCAACAGGGCGACACGGATTTCAAACCACAAATAGGCAGCAGCGGCAGCGCAAGCTCAAGCGCGCCTGGAAGGGTATCCGGTTGGGAAATTTACAAGGGCGGCGGGAACTTTAACCCTGGCCGCGACGCGCCCGGAATCAGAAGCGCATACAAGGCACAATTCGGTAAAGAGCTGCCATTAAATGTCGGTCAGCGGCCGGTTCATAATAAGAACGGCTATGACCATCGCAGCGCAATGGATGCCCCCATTGATCCCAACTCAACGGAAGGGACTTGGCTGCGAGGATACTTGCAGGAGCGGGGCATTCCCTATAGAGCAGCCAGCCAAGCCATGACGAGCGCGACCACAGGGAAGACGACATCCACCGGGAAGCATATCCACATCGGGCAGGGATCACATGACAGCGGCGGCCAGACTTGGGCAGTTGGTACAACCGTCAGCCCGAGGGTGAGTATCCCGCAGGGTAATCAAACCATCCGAAACGCGCCCTTCCCCGTTCAGGACAAGCTACTACCTTACGAAAAGGCACGCATTGAGACAGGAGCGAGCGACTCAGCAGCTCGTTATGGCTACTCCGTCAGAAGCAGCGCGGCTATTGTAGAAGCGCAGAGCTTAGGGCAAGTGGCTTCAAGAGAAGCATCAATGAAGGGCAGGATCGCCGAGCAAGCGAATGCCGGGCGCGTGCGCGCGTCAGGGATAGAGTCGCAGGGCGCGCAAGAGGCCGCGCGCGTACAACTGGAAGCCTCGCAAGCCGCGATCCGCGCCAGGTATGAGGGAGCGATGAAGGCCGCGAACCTGCAACGCATAGCAACCATCGTGAGCAGCTTTGGCTCAACCGTCGCCAGCCAAGCGCAGGGAGCATTACAGCAATACAATCGTTTCTAGGCATAGTCTCAGTTGAAAGCAAGAGCGGCGCGTTCTCACGCGCCGCTCTTTTTCCATCACAATTCGTTTCTTAGGGAAACGGTTTGTGAGGGGGCGGAGGCTTTCAGCCTCTAGTCCTCGCGTCCTCACCCCGCGCGGACAACACCCAATGCGCGAGATTTTACACGAATATCAACAGGCGTCAAACGGCCACAATATCTTGTGGTACATGCTTTCGTGAAGAACACCTTTTAATTGTCACGACGCGGCTTTGAGCGCGCCAGCACCGACCACATCATCTTGTGGATTGATGCTCATTTTAGAGCGCGGATTCGAGAGCGGACACACCGGCGAGACAAAGGGAGTCCGATAATTGTTTATTATGTATATCAGGTGCGTTGTCAGACTGTTTACCAACTGAATTGTAACTGCAAGTTAGGGTTTGGCGGATGGATGATTATATCCCGCCAGCCAACAGCCTTATATCGTTCTATGATTTCAGCTAACACCGCAGGAGGCACACTGTCAGCAGGGGTGTTTGCTAAACTGAATGATGCACTGTGACTGTTTGGATTCGCTCCGAAGACCTCAGCGAGTTTCGCATCAAGCTTACGCTCCAACTCCTCAGCCTGCTGTTTTTCTTCATCTGTAAGTTGTCGTCGCACGCTAGACCTAGCTTGCATAGGATTAATTGGCATAAGCCCCCCAATCAGAAATAGAAAACCTCGTAGCCTATTTTGACCACCCCGACGAGCGGAGCGAGTGTAGCGAGCGCCCGCGCCGCATTATGAACACTCAAGACGACGGCGCGAGCGTGACCCGATGCGAGGGATAAATTTAGCACATTTAATGCTAATATGCCTGCGCTGTTAAATTCCTGTTTGGAGCTAAAGCCATGCCTGATTATGAAGCCACTATAAAGCACGACGCAGAGGGAACGCAGACGAGCCGGGCTGCGGCTGAGGGCGCTTATTTCCACCTACTGATAGAGATGCTTAATAGCTCGGTCACGATGGAGGTCAAAGACAAGGACACTGGAGAAGTTGAGACTATAGAGCTTGAAGCGGATTTAGAAAACGACCATAGCCTATTAAGGTTCATGGCCTTAATGCAGTTGGCCTCCAAATTTATGACGAAAGAGCAAATGGAAGAGTTGGAAGATTGGGAGGTCAAGAATATAGACGGCCACAGCATCGGAACATCGGACTGGCCGGGTTGGGAGCAGATCATCGGCAAGAAGCCGAAGGAGTTCAGAACGTCCGATGTAGTTTAGCCGCGTTCAGCTTGCTATCGGTTCAGGCTTACGTGCCGCCTCGCCTTGCTGCTCTAAGACTTCTCGCAGGTCGTCGCGCATTCCCTCGATCTCGTCAACCGACGCACCAAAGCGGCGCTTGATCTCCGACTCGGCTAGTGTGTCAAGCGCATAACTTAACGCCGCTTCATACACAGCCAGCTCATCCTCTGAAAGTCTGGCCTGTACCAATGCAACCGATGTTATTGTTTCTTTGTTGATTGCTTCCATACTAATTTAACTCGTCGGGCAATTCATCACGCTTGATGCGTTCCCACTTCCCTTCACTGACGCGGCTCTCTCGATTCACCTGCGTCGTCCTAAAGCTCGTGTGATGTTGACCGTCCGGTGTAAAGACGTGGCTGCGACCGCGTGAGCCGATGAAGATGTAATAGCCGCTCTCGATGTCTTGATAAATCTCATTGGCTGTTGCCCTGTCGCTGGCCGCTTCACTCATCGGCCTGCCGGCATCGGCGTGGCGACCCTCGCCGTGCGATGTACGCTTGACCATGTTAGAACTTTAGCACGTAAGCGTCCAGAGCCACATGTTTACATCGCCTTATTTGAGATAGTATATTTTGACGTTGCCAGGATTCACACTGGCATCAACTCAGAACCTACCTTAGCTGATCGTAGCTACAAATTTTCACCTTAGCAGAAGCTAAATTGAGGAGTTAATCATGGAACCGACTGCTTTTTTTGACTACGTACAAAAACTTGCTGAACTTCTGAAATCACCTTATGGCTGGCTTGCCCTTACGCCTTTTGTAATTATCTACGTTCTCAACCTTAACAAATACTTTGGTCTACCTTTACGGCAAAAGACTTTGAAGGAGAAATTAGAAGACTTCAATATGCTTCTTCAGGATGACGATCTGAGTCCAGAGTTGAAAAGGGCGATCAGAGACAAAAAAGAGGAGTTTGTATTCAAGTCACTCTTCAAGATAAAGGCCAAAACCAAACTAAGGAGCGCGATGATTGACTTCATTGAGAAATCTCCACCAGAGGTTGATTTTGATAATCTGCATATTGCGCGGCAATCTGTCACATTAGATGCAAATCAAGAAAAGCTCGCAGTTAAGATTTCAAAATCAGCCTATGCTTATGCAATCTCCTCCTTTATTGTTGGATATTTGAGCTTCTTCGCAGGCTTAGCTTTCATGTTGCTCTTACTTCCATCCGATAACGTCAAGCTTCCACTAAGCGTCGCTGCTTTCAGAATATTCTCTAGTATTGGCGTATTCGTCGCCTCAGGGCTAATGTCGCTCTTCTTCTTAAATCCGATGCGAGAAATCGTGCAGGCTCGATTCATCGCAAAGAACCTGGATACCTTGCCTCAACCTGCAAAAGAGCAGAAGACCCAGGAGAACGCTGAATTGCCGGCATCAGGGTCTAATTCAATAGAATGATAGAGGCGAGAAATTTACTCATTCGAGCAAAGCTTCGTGGCTTCGTTTCATGGCT
>MWWG01000011.1_pt1 | contig 22999 bp, 18 predicted proteins | sample 1047331 | NCBI WGS metagenome assembly MWWG01 (sample SAMN06349968, study PRJNA376086) | soil metagenome | isolation source: MG6-4 sample Antarctic (ecotone) soil | place: Antarctica | collected 2015-01-13 | reverse complement strand
GATGCGCGGTTTCTATAATCTCGATTTTCGGGGGATTGGTTTTGGGCATTGATGTATGAATCTTCTACCGACACCCCAATCCTAGAGCATTCTATTGAATCTGTCCAATAACTACTCTTTTCGGACACCATCTGTTAGGCTTGATTCAAGCCCATAAATACAGGCATATTTAAGGCTCAATTTCAGAGGGTTTTTGGACACCTATGAACGTCGCACTCTACGCCCGCGTTTCCACCCACGACCAGCAGACGCTTCCCATGCAGTTGAAGGCGATGCGGGAGTACGCCAAGAAACGCGGCTGGAAGGTGAAGCAGGAGATTCAGGAGATCGGCTCAGGCGCGAAGGTGCGCCCGAAGCGCGAGGAGCTGTTGAAGGACGCCCGGCGCAGACAGGTTGACGCTATCATCGTGTGGCGGCTCGACCGCTGGGGACGATCCGTATCCGATCTCATCGGCACGATCCGTGATCTGACCGACACCGGGGTAGCGTTCGTATCGCTCACCGAAGCCTTAGACCTCACGACATCCGCAGGGAAAGCTATGGCGGGAATGCTCGCCGTCTTCGCGGAGTTCGAGCGCGACATCCTACGGGAACGTGTGAAAGCCGGGATAGCGCACGCACGGGAGAACGGCAGGGCGCACGGCAGGCCAGCGACCGCCTCGCTCAAGAACGACGAGGTGAAGAAACTGAGCAAGAAGGGCTTGAACAACTCAGAGATTGCCCGGAAGCTGAAGATAGGGAGATCGTCGGTGATCCGAGGACTGAAAGCGGGGTAGCTACCCGGCTAGACAACTACGCGGATAGCAGCATGGTTATACGCGCCATGTGTCCGTATTCATAAGACAGAGGATATGGGCAAGTCTTTTTGTAGTCACACGCGCAATAATGTTAGATTATTCTTCTATATCAGCCTTTAGAAGTTGAGGGGACTAATTATGGAAAGAAATGTCAACATACTTACCTATCAACCACCAGCGCTGTTAATTAAAAGGTTTTGCCAAGAGCATAGTATCCCAAAGAGTGAAGCCGAGCAGTGTTTTGAGGAAACAAAGAAGTTTCTAATTCTTTGCGCTGCAAATCAAGAGGTCAACTATTCCCCAAGTAAATCTGTAGATGAGATGTGGCATCAATTTATTTTGCTTACATATTTAACAGCTAACAAGCGATTTATTATCTTAGTTGGCATATTTTTGCTTACAGAAAATTTCCATGCAATTAGTTTGAAAAGTTGTGTCTGAAGGCAGATATGCTCTCTCTTTATTAACTCCTCAATAAGCCAAAGGGCTAGACAGTGAAGAACTTCAAGAGAAGTTTTTTCGCCTTTTTTATATACGAACACTTTCTTCTCTTTGTCCCACTCATAGTCTTCTCTGATTTCTATATCATCAAATTGTCGATTGACTTTTGTGTAGTAGAACACTACGGAAAACTTACCAGTTATCAGTTCAATAAATTTTTCTTCGTCCAAAGTTCCGCACCTTTGCTATTAAAAATAGTCCCTAAGGTAGGATAATCCGGTAGTGGGGTAATAGTGTGTTGCTGATAAATTTGATGCCATGCGTATTATGGTGATAGCATGTCCCCGCCTTACCAAATTCAACATCACGATAGGAGTATAGAAAATGTCATCCAGCGAATCTGACGGGTGGACTCAAGGAGAAGTAGACCCGAACATTGCCGAGAAATTTCTCTCTGACAGTGAGTTAGATCAACCTGAAGAAAAGAACGCAGACAACGCTCGATGCTGGTATGCAGCTTGTAGCAGAGGTGAAACATCAGCAAAATTTACAGTGCGCGAAACGGCACGCCAGGTTGCGATAAGGCATCAGAATGCAACCGGGCATGGGACGGGGGTAATGGGACCTGTTCCTTGTTGATTGAGGGAGTCGCCTATGTTGCTCGCATACTAGATCACACTAGTATGCGAGCAAATCCTTCGACTCCCACACTCTTTTTGTAATTCCAGCTTCCATCCCTGGCGTGCAACGCAACGTCGAATGTATGCGGCAAAGATTGTAATAAGCGAAGTGAAGCGCGTAAGTATATCGAAGATTCTCAAATTTCTTACTAAAGCCATTCGTCAGTCTCGTCATTCTCCGCATGCCCATACGGATTGTTAAATTCTGTCGTTCAACGTGTGAGGTAGTTGCCTTCGCGAGATTAGGCTGGCCGTGTACGCTCGTTTTGACCATCTCAATCACTTCTGGCGACGAGTAACTAATCTTTCACAGATTAAAGAAGAAGGCTGCTCAAGGGCAGCTTTTCTTCTTCAGCCATCACTTTAGCAAGAATTTTTATTCCATAAGGCGCTCGTTTCGACCAGCCGGGAAACTAAAGCCAGCCCGCATTTCCTGAAGCTGCCGACATTCTAAGCGGCTACTCAGCTAGACAACTACGCAGATAGCCGCATAGTTGTCTGTAATGTATCCCCTTCCCATCGGCTATAAGACCCACGCCAAAGGCGAGCGCGAGGACGGCTATTTGATCCCCGAAGCCCGAACGCGGCACGCGGCGCTTTTCGGCAAGAGCGGCGTCGGAAAGACGACCCTCATGCGAAACACGATCCTCTGGGACATCTGGCAAGGCTCAGGCGTAACTGTCATTGACCCGCACGGCCAGCTCATAGACGACCTCTTGCAGCATATCCCCCGCTCCCGGACGAACGACGTGATCTATTTCAAGCCCGCCGACTTGGAGCGCGTCGCAAGCCTCAACATCCTTGAGAAAGTGCCGAAGGCTTATCAGCCTTTAGTGGTTTCCTCGATTGTCAGCACCTTCAAGGCGCTCTTCCCGAACGGCTGGGGACAGCAGAGCGAATACCTGCTTACGAACTTCTGCTTTGCCCTGATCGCCCAGGATGAGCCGACCACCTTGCTCGACATCCTGCGCTTGATAACCGACGCGGACTACAGGGAAAGGATATTCAGCACCGTGCAGGACGGCGTGTTGCAGAGCTTCTATCGCACCTATGAGCATGAGTGGGACGACGAGCAGCGGGCGAAGGCGTCAGCGCCGCTGCTCAACAAGGTTTCTGCCTTTGCGACCAATCCCCTTCTCCGATCCGTCATCGGCCAGCCCCGGAGCAGCTTCAGTTTCCGCGACGTGCTGGACGAGGAAAGGATACTGCTGTGCGACCTAAGCAAAGGCGCACTAGGCGAGGACATAGCATCGCTGCTCGGCTCGCTTATAACGACGAAGCTCTATCTTGCTTCCCTTTCGCGCCAGGACACGCCGGAAGCGCACCGCATCCCGCATTACTTCTACATTGACGAGGTACACAACTTCACGCACGGCATAGACCTTTCCGCGATCCTCGCAGAAGCCCGGAAGTATCGCCTTTCGCTTACCGTTGCCACGCAGACGCTTGCCCAGCTCCGCCGCCATAACGACGAGATCGTGGCATCCATCTTCGGCAACTGCGGAACGCTCGCCAGCTTCCGCGTGAGCGGAGACGACGCGGTTATCCTGGCGAAGGAGTTCGCCTCAGACGTGATAGCCACCCAGCTTGAGAACTTGCCTGATTACGACCTGTATCTGCGGACGCTCATCTACTCCCAGGGCAGCGACGCGCTCATGGCCTCGCAAGCCGAGCGGTTGACCGCCTACCCTCCCTTCCATAACAACAAGGACGCTCAGGAGAGCCAGCGCGTCATGCGGGCATCATTCGAGCGGTACACGCAGCCCCGCGCCGGTGTGGACGCATGGCTTTCCAAGCAGTTTGCGCCGGCAGCACGCAAGGAAGAAGCCCCGAAGAAAAGAGCGCCCTCAAAAAGGAAGAGGTAAAGCGTAGCGTGCGCGCCGAAGGATTGCCCTCGCACGCGAGCCTTTACTTTGCGATTTGTGCCGTGATACAACACGGCTTCTATTCGCGCTACGCATAAACGCAGCCAGCCGACTACGCGGCTACGCATATAGGCGAAGAGAAGGAGCGAAAAGTGATAGTAACCGTCGCATCGTTCAAGGGAGGCGTCGGCAAGACGACGACCGCCGTACACCTCGCCGCCTATTTGCAGCAGCGATCCCCTACCCTTTTGGTTGACGGCGATCCGAACCGATCCGCGACCGGCTGGACGCAACGCGGGGCGCTCCCCTTCAAGGTCATAGACGAACGGCTCTTAGCGCGACACGCGAGGGACTACGAGCATATCGTGATAGACACCCAAGCCCGGCCAGACCCCGCCGACCTCAGAACGCTCGTAGAGGGCTGCGATCTGCTCGTCTTACCTAGCACCCCGGACGTGCTGGCGCTCGACGCCTTGAGGCAGACCATAGAGGCGCTAGAAGGCATCGGCGCGCAGTCCTACCGCGTCCTCTTGACCATCGTGCCGCCGCGTCCGAGCCGCGATGGGGAGGAAGCCCGCGCCATGCTCAAAGGCGGAGGCGTGCCGCTTTTCAAGAACGACATCACCCGCCGCGTCGCTTTCCAAAAGGCGGCTCTCGCCGGCGTGCCGGTATCCGAAGCCAAAGACCCCCGCGCCGCCGCCGCATGGCAGGAATACGAGCGCATAGGAAAGGAGATCGTGAAGTGAGCAAGAGCAAGTTCGAGGGCATATTTGCCGCGAAGGGCAAGGGAACTAAGAAGGGCGCACAGACCGCAGACTCCCCCACCGCGACCAGCCCCAGGAAGGGCAAGCGGAACGACCCGGACTATACGCAGATCAGCGCATACGTTCGGAAGGAAACGCACCGCGCCGTGATGCAGGAGATCGTTACCAAGCGCGACCTCAGCGACCTAATCGAAGAACTCTTTACCGAGTGGCTGAAAAAGCAAAAGTAGCTATCCGGCTACGCGCCTATGCACGTAGTCAAATATCGAAAAGCCGCCCAAGCGGGCGGACTTTTCATAACGTCCGATAACAACCCTGAATCACTTTGCCAACGCCTTAGCTTTCGCCAAGACGCGATAGAGCGAAGCCCGCTCCAAGTGTTCGAGATCATCGCTTTTAAGCTGCCCCTCGATCCACGCGCAGAGCGGGGCATACGCGCCGTAGCCGTCCCCGGCCATAGTGTCGGCCTCGATCCGTTCCGGCTCAGGTGCAGCCGTAGCAGACTCCCCTACCGATGACTCGACAGGGGCAGGAGTCTGCCCGGATACCGGGAACCATGCGCCGAGCTTTACCCCCGCTTCCCGGAGCGAACACCCTTCCATAGCCGCGACCAGTTCGATCACGTCGCCGCCCTTCTTCCCCCTGCGGCCTTTCGCGCAGGTTGCCGCGTGGCATATCCAAACCTGCTTTTCGGCGTTGACCGAGAACGTCTCTTTCTCGTCCCCCGCCGGATGCGACGGGAGCGGGCATCTGCCCCGCTCGTGCGAGGCGTTCACACGGCGCAATTCCACCCCGTACCGGAGCGCGACCGCCCCGACCGCAGCCACCAATTTCAGAGCCTTGAAATCCACATAATCGCTCATGCCTGACACCTCGCCTTTTTGAATTTTTGAGGAGCTTCTAAGGCACGATAGCAACCTTGCGAGGGCTTGCAAGATACTTGGATTTTCTGTTTGGCTGGACTTAAAAAGGGCGGCTAAAAAGGCAGCAAACCATTTCCCGCGATTTGGTGCGTGGGCGGTAAATTTCACTTCATACGCACAACCTACCTTTGGTGCGTTTGAAATGAAATCCCCTATCTTTTCACTTCACGCGCACCATAGTTGCTTGGTGCATATCAAGTGAAAACTTGGTGCGTTTGAAATGAAAACTTGGTGCGTTTGAAATGAAAACTTGGTGCATATCAAGTGAAAACTTGGTGCGTTTGAAATGACGAGTTTTTAAGGAACGCTAGGTTTTTCGGCATCCTAAGATGGATTCTAAAACCTCTAAGTATCTCTAAGTTTTTATAACTCTATTCTAACTTACCTCTAACACACACTGAGCTTATCGGACGCGACAACCGAAGAGGAATGATTGTGTGTGACGGATTCGTTTTTAATTTTTTTCTTGGAGGTAATGGAAAAACAACATATCATTCGCCCTGCACAGCACGCCTCAAAATGAATCAGCAGGGAACAGCCACGGCCACCGAAGAAACCGCCATCGTACCAGCGCGAAAAGTCCGCGCCGAGTTGAACCTTGAGCAGTGGTCAATCTGGCTGCCAGCCAAATCCAAGAACGACCCCAAGCCGAGAGTTCTCACGAAAGAGATCATCCTCGACAATGGCGACAAGATAACCGCCCAAGTTGAAATCTCAGTGACGGCGCGAGGTTCGCTCACGACCGAGGATCAGCGCACCTATTACGCCCTCATCAAATACCACGACGAGAACGGACGAGCCGACGACACAACCTATTTTTCTCTCAGGCAGCTATCGAAGATTCTCGGCAAAGGCTGGGGGACTAGGGCATCAGAAACCATCACTGACTCGCTCGCGCGGCTGTACGGCACATCGTTTCTCTGGGTGCATTCCTACCGAGACGCGACGACGGGCAAAACGAGCGAATCCCTCGAAGGCTTCCGAATACTTGAAAAACTCAAGGTTGTCAGGACGAAACTGGACGGACACACCACCCGTGCTGAAGGCTATTTCAGATTCAACGACGCGATCCTTGCGAATCTCAAGAAGAATCACACCAAGCCCGTCCTGCTGGACGTTGTTTTGAGTTTCAAGAGCGAGGTGGCGCAGATTCTTTACACGCAGCTCGACCGCATACTTTCGCGCGACATAACCAGCTTCGAGAAGCGCACCAAAGAACTGTTCGCAGATTTGGGACTTGAGGGAAAAGCCTACATCCATGCATCGAATAGAAAACAGGTCTTAGCTCCTGCAATAGCCGAACTCGAAAACGCGCCTTTAAGCAACGGCGCGACCATCGCCAGCGTCACGCTCCAAAAGACCGCAGACGGGAAAGACTACAAGCTCGTCGTCAAGAGGGGACGCGCCAGGGCAAAAAACGCCACCCCCACGCCCCGTTCTAGTGAGAGCCAGGAAAACCCCCACTCAAAAGAAAAACGCCCGTCTGAGAGCCGTACAGAGGCAAAAGACGAGGGCAGGGAAGCCACGCAGAAGGGGAGTGCGCTCCTCGCGTATTTCCAACAGGTATTCTTCGGCGCGGATAACCCGACCGCAACGCCATCGAGGAAACACCGCGACCTTGCCGATCAGATCGTCGCCAGCCACGGCGAAACCGTCTCGCGCTACATCGTTGACTTTGCCAAAGCCGAGGCCGAGAGAACGAAATTCCAGATCGCCACCTTCGGCGCTATCGCCAACTACGTTGACCGCGCCGTAGCGAGCTACACGCTGGAGCAGGCGCAGGTAAAGCGCCGTCAGGAGCAGGAGCGCACCGAGGCCGCGCAACGGGCAGGGGATCGCGCCGCCCAAGAGCGCAGGGAACTCGGCTACAGGCTCTACAACGAATTGCCGGAAGCGGAGCGGATCGAGCTGACCAATTATTACCAAGCGATCCTAGCGACCAGCGACGAGTGGAAAGACAAGGATTTTTCCGTTCCGGTAATCAGAAAGATGTTCGAGTCGTCGGTTAAATCGGAAGTCCGCGAACGCCTCCTTACCCGGCACGAGGCCGGACGGCAGGCCACCGACGACGCCTAGAAGCTATTGCACCGCGCCTTGCTGCCGTTGCAATACTCAATGCAATGCTAGCAGTGCAATAAACCAAGAAATAACAACGCCATAACGTCGCTCCGCCGTTGCCTGCTTACCGCAGTCTACCCTACTGTCTCATTTCACTCTTAGTGAAATGACTCCGCTCCGCTTCGGGACGTTCCGCATCCGCGCAACGCCCGACACTAGGGTAGCCTGCGCTTCGCTTGGCGGTCTGACCAACCGCCAACTCCACTGACCGTTGCGGGCAACGGCGGAGGTACGGGCGCACGGCCTCGCTCGAATGTTCTTACAGCCGGCCTTGAACAAAGGGGCTTAGGAAAATGAAAGCTAATAAACCGGAATGGCTCGAAAAGCTTATCGCGGGCGTAGTGATAGCCGTGTTCTGCTTGGTCGTCTATTTCCTCTATCGCTTCATACCCGTCTCATTATTCCTTTTCACGACAGACGTATCTATTCAGGAGATTATCGCCGTCGCCGTCCTCGCGTTATACGTGGCTATCGGGGTGGCTGTCGCCTACGCGGTTAATTTTCTCTTGGATAAACTCCCGTCGCCAAAGCCGCCGTAACCCGCCTTCCCGGTCTTTACTCCCCGTGTCAGCAACATGACCATCCCCGCCATCGTTCCCGTTCCTGCTCCGCCTGAGCCGGACGAGGGGCTGCGCATAGGACTCCATGACAAGAAGTCGGTGTTCCTGACCGATGACGACCGGATAGCGCACATCCAAATCATCGGGGCCTCGCGCTTCGGCAAGAGCAAGCTTGTCGAGTACGCGGTGCGCCAGCTCATCGAGCGGGCGGAGGGAGTATGCGTCATAGACCCCAACCAGCAGCTCTACGACGACATCCTGACCTGGTGCGTGCATATCGGATGCGGGGAGGAGACGCACTTTCTCGATCCGTCGGACGAGCGAAGCGTGATAGGCTTCAACCCGTTCAGGCTGGAAGGGAAGCGAACCCCCGACAGAATCTCGGCGCGGGCAAACCGCCTGCTCGATACGACGCTCAAGGCGCTGGGGATAGGCGCGGACAGCGCGATTCAAGCCCGCCGCATCATCCGCTGCCTGTACTACGTCATCCTAGAGCAGAACCTAGCCGTCACCGAACTCAATGCCTTCATGACCCCGCGCCTGTTCGACCGCAGGGACGAGATAATGGCCGCGTGCGAGAACCAAGACATCCGCGACCAGTGGGAGATGCTGGCGGGAGGGAAGGGGACACCGGCCTACGTCGCCATGATGCAGTCGAGCGCGAACCGCCTGTTTGACCTGCTCGCGGAGCGAGGCGTGCAGCGCATCCTCACGAACCCGCGCCCAATCAACATCAGGGAAATCACCCAGGAATCCGAAGCCCTCATCGTCAATCTTGGCAAGAGCGACATCTTTTCCATTCCCGCCCGAAACGTCATCGGGACGTTTCTCGTGGACGAGATATGGGACGTGATGAGCAGCCGCAGCAAGGCGCAGGTCGAGGAGGTTGACACCTTCAATTTCATTGTGGACGAGTTTCATAACTTCGCCACCCCGGAGTTCGCCGAGATGCTGAAGGAAGGAGCGAAATACAATCTGCACCTTTGGCTCATCAGCCACAACCTCGACGACTTGGAGCCGAGCGTGCGGCGGGCGCTCAACGCCTGCCATACGCGCATGGCGTTCGGCGGGACGACGCAGAAGGACGCGGCGGCAGTCATGGAGGGCAGCAGGCCGGGGCGGAGGCATGAGCTGAAATACGAGATTATGACCGTCCCGACCCTCCGGGCGAGGAGGTTCCTGCTCCGCAGGCCGGGGCAGCGCAACGTCTTCTGCGGGACGCCGTGGGTCAAGGAGTACGAGGTATCTGAGGAGGAGAAAGAAGAGTTCCTCAACGAGCTGACGAGGATGCCAGAGATTGAGGCCGCGCCTATACTCGCCGCAGGGGAGTCAGCGGCGGAGACTCCCGCGCCGAAGGCGACCCCCGCGCCCCAAAAGCCCAAAGCAGTAGAACCCGACGACTTCTATCACTGAGACAATGGCGACCAAGCTACAAGACAGCGACCGCGACCTTCTGCGCTTTTGCCACGAGTTGCGCTTTGCCACGATTGACCACCTCATGGCTCTGACGGGACGGCTCAGGCAGGCGCTTAACGTGCGAATCTTGCAACTCGTGGCCGAGAAGTACCTGTATCGGATCACGTTCCCGAACCCAAACCAGAAGCACATCTACACCATCGGCACGGCTGGCTTTCAGTACCTCGCACACCTCGGCATCATTCCTATTGACGACGTGCCGGCACGCTTCCGCGTCAACGAGCTGAAGCCGCTGTTTCTCAACCACACCCTTTTCGTCTCGGACATTCACGCGACCCTGTTGCTTGCGAGCCGTGCCAGCCACCTAGAGCTTATCGAGTGGCAAGAGGGGAAGGGGATTTATGACGACGTAACCTTTTACGACGGCGGTAGAAAAACGCGCCTGCCCGTCTGCCCGGACGGATTCTTTACGATCAGGAACACCAGCCGGCCAGACCCCACGAACCGCCTCTCGTTCGCGCTTGAGGCAGACCGCAGCACGACGACGCGCCGGACGTTCGATGACAAGCTACGCGCCTACTGCAACTACCTTGAACAGAAGAAGCAGGAGAAGAAATTTAACGTCCGCTGGTTTCGCGTCCTGACCGTGACGCTCACGAAAGCGCGAGCCGACAGCCTCGCGGAACTCGCCAGCGATACCGTCCCCGGCCACCTCCAAAAGTTTTTCCTCTTTACCTCGCGGGAGAACTTCTCGCTTGAAAGCCCGCAGCCCATTTACGAGGCGATCAACCGCACCCCGAAGGACGAGAAAGGCGTTTCTTTAGTGCCAGCCTAGAGCGTTTGCGCCTGTCCACCGTCCGCGCTTTACTGCTCTTTGCAGGAAGCACGTTATCAATTTGCTTACTGTCCCCGTCCGACCGCCGCGACGTGTAACCCACGACCACGCAGGAGCGGCACAGGCAAGGCCGCGAGAGCGTTTCGCTGGATCGGTATTTGTTTAGCCCTGTAGAGAGGGCAACGCAGAAGCACGCGCGGGATTCTCTACTTGTCCCGTGCGTGTTGGACGGTGCTTTTGAGTGAGGTGTATTGACATTTCCCGTATGGATGCTTTTATAAAGCTATAAAGGTTTCAATTCTTACCAACCCTTTCCTATGCCCGAAAACCCTAACCAGCCTATCGCTATCTCACAAGACGAATGGCAGGAAATAATGAACTTGCCAATTATCCGCGATGCGTGGGGACTTGAAGACGACGAAACGCTCGAAGATTTTATGAGCATGGTGTATGGAGTCAGATTCAACTTCCACAGCGGCAGCCCTGGCTATGTTGGAGAGTTATATATCTTGCAAGGGGATACTCTAACAGGCGACCCGCCGATCATGTTAGGGCGACAAGACGGCAAACTTATAGTTCTGTAACCGGCATTGACGAATCAGTAACACCTTCTATTCTTCAGCCCTAACCTTCCAAATTAAATACAGGAAATAAGGAGTAGAAGCGTATGCAACTGCTAACGCCCGAACTGCGCTCAGAGCTACCAAAACTCTATTCGCAGGACGGCAACAAAGACCCGAAGGTGTATGCCAAGTTTTTCTTTCCCGCTGGGCGCTGGACGTGGTTTGTCACGGAAGGCCAGCAGGAAGAGGAAGATTTTATTTTCTTCGGCTACGTTATCGGGGACTTCGAGGAGTGGGGCAATTTCAGCCTTACCGAGCTGCAAAGCGTAAGCGTTCACGGCCTGACCGTCGAGCGCGATCTATATTTCAAGCAGGGCGCTTTCAGCGAGGTATTAGTGCGCTTCCGCAAGGAGCGCGGAGAGTAGGGGACACCCCTACTCTTTTTGTTTGCTACAATCCCAGCCATGAGGCGGATCATCCATGTGCGAGTCATCGAAGGTGAAAACTATTACGTTGCAGAGTGTCTTGACTTGCCGATAGTCACTCAAGGAAAGACTCTTATTGAATTGAAATCAAATTTAGATGAAGCTATAACGCTTCACTTAGAAGATGAAGATTTAAATGACGTGATGCTATAACAGAGACTTTAACCGCAACCATGCAGACACAGCTAACAGACTTACCAATCACTTCATCTGTTAAAGCAGCCGTAGAATCATTATCTAACGCTGGTATCGAAGCGCGTGGAGCGATCTACACGCGCCGAGAAGTAGTTACCTTTATCCTAGACCTCATCGGTTATACGCCAGACAAGCCCCTCCACAAGCTGCCGCTGCTCGAGCCATCGTTTGGAGGTGGTGACTTTCTCTTCCCGGTTATCGAGCGTCTTTTAGAGTCTTACCGTAAGCACTCTAGCGATCCCACAGATGTTACCGGCTTGCTGCCAGCAGTCCGCGCCGTCGAGCTGCACCGCCCTACGTTTACCGCAACGCGAGCGCGCCTCAAGAGACTTTTAAAAGAGAACGGGTTTAGTGAACACGGCACACGCACACTACTAGACCAATGGCTATCTCAAGGTGACTTCCTGCTCGAGCCGATACGAGAGAGCTTTTCTTACATCGTTGGTAATCCGCCCTATGTGCGGCAAGAGCTGATCCCCGACGCGCTCATAGCCGAGTATCGCAGCCGATTTAAGACCATCTACGACAGAGCCGATATTTATATCCCCTTCATCGAGAAATCGCTTTCCCTTCTCAACGCCGGCGGCACGCTGGGCTTTATCTGCTCCGATAGATGGATGAAGAACCGATACGGTGGCCCTCTACGCCACTTCGTAGCCGAGCGATTCCACCTGAAATATTACGTGGATATGGTAGACACCCCGGCTTTCCATTCCGAGGTTATCGCCTACCCTGCTATCACCGTCATTAAGAAAGAGAAGCCCGGAGCCACACGACTAGCACACCGGCCAGAGATCAACCGAGAGACGCTTTCCCGTCTCGCACGAGAGCTGACAAGCGGTAAGCCTGCGACCGCCGAGATAAAGGAGATGCACGGCGTAGCACGAGGGAGCGAGCCGTGGATTTTAGAATCGCTGGATCAGCTCGCCCTGGTAAGACGCCTTGAACGAGATTTTCCCACGCTTGAAGAAGCTAATTGTAAGGTCGGCATTGGCGTAGCGACCGGAGCCGATAAGGTATTCATAGCGCCGCTTGATGAGCTTGACCTCGAGCCGGATCGTAAAATTCCGTTAGTAATGACGCGCGACATTCTCACCGGAAAAGTAGCGTGGCGCGGCTTCGGTGTTATTAACCCGTTCGATGATCGCGGCGGGCTTGTCTCTCTTGCGGAGTATCCGAAGCTAGCGGCCTACCTTGAGAAGCATGGTAAGGAGATCAGAAAGCGCCACATATCGAAGCGTAATCCCGGAGCTTGGTATAGAACGATTGATCGTATCTACCCGGTCATAGCAAAACGCCCCAAGCTGCTCATCCCCGACATCAAAGGCGAGGCTAACATTGTGTATGAGGACGGGCAGCTCTACCCGCACCACAACCTTTATTACATCACTTCCGAGGAATGGAACCTGAAAGCACTACAGGCGGTGCTCATGTCAGGAATCGCGCGGCTGTTCGTCTCAATCTATTCAACGAAAATGCACGGCGGTTTCCTGCGGTTTCAGGCGCAATACCTCCGCCGCATTCGCCTACCTCGCTGGAAGGATATACAGCCGATCACAAAAGCGTCTCTCATCGAAGCGGCAGAGCAAGGCGACGTTGCGGCCTGCAACGCTGTGATCTACGAGCTGTACGGCCTTACAAAAGCCGAGCGCGCCGCACTAGGCGGAAACGGGGACTAACAGATTCCATGCCGATTGATCTAGTCAGTTATGAGCAGAAAGCCCGAGATGCAGTAAGGGCATTTTGGGGGAACCGCGACGCCGCACGCCGGAAGCAGATCGAGGCCGGAAAGACCGATCAGGGCGAACGTGGGGCTGTGACCTCAGGCAAGAACATGGACGGCTTTATCGCTCTTGTGCAGGACTTAATAGATGCAAACGGCCTTACTGATGCAGTAGTGAGGCTCAATCGCAATACGCTCACGCTTCCCGGCTACTTCAGACCAACTAAGCTTTGGGACTTGATCGTGATGAAAGAGGGACGCTTAGTAGCGGCGCTAGAGTTTAAATCACACATCGGTCCATCGTTCGGTAACAACTTCAACAACAGAACTGAGGAGGCGCTAGGAACCTCCATTGACCTTTGGACGGCCTACCGGGAGGGCGCGTTTGGCGATATCCCCCGCCCGTTCGTCGGTTGGTTGCTGCTCGTTGAAGATGCCCCCGGCTCTCGAACGCCTGTCCGCGACGCCTCGCCCAACTTCCCGGTATTCCCCGAGTTTCAGAATGCCTCTTATATCGAGCGGTATAACATCCTCTGTAAGAAGCTTGTTCAGGAGCAGCTTTATACGACCGCCACGGTACTCGCTTCACCACGCGAGGCGATTGATACCGGCCACTATTCAACGATCAGCGATATGACCAGCCTTACCACGTTCGTCACAAGCTTTGCCGGCCACATCGCCGCCGAAGCCGCCCGTAGCTAATTTTGCCTTAATGTCGCCGCTAGGTTGCTTTCCTCTTTGAATTGAATCCCATGCGTGAAATCTTGTCGCGTAGATTGCATAAAAGTGATATAGTGGCGGCGAGTTTTTCTACTAGGTTGTGTTGACATTTCAGCGTAGCCAAATGAGTGCGCTGACGAAACTTAAGAATCCGAGATAGTTCTTTGATAGCTTCTCGAAGCGCGAGAAGACTCTTCGGTAATGCTTGATCTTACCAATGAAGCATTCAACTAAATGCCGCTCGCGGTACAAGTGCCGATCATACTCGCGCTGTTCTTTACGATTTGAGCGCGGTGGAATCACTGCTTGGGCTTGTTGTGCGGTGATGGTTTTAACCAGCGCATCCGAGTCATAACCTTTGTCGGCAATCACCGCTTGTGCCGCCAGGTCTTTAATCAACGGTGCGCCTTGCGTCACATCCGATTCTTGTCCGGCGGTTAAAATCAAGCGGAGCGGATTACCCAACGCATCAACGGCAATATGAATTTTGGTGGAAAACCCGCCGCGACTTCTGCCTAATGCCTGTTGTTCCTGGTCGCCATGCTTTTTTTCGGCGCACCGGCAGCGCAACTGTGAGCGCGCACAATCGTCGAGTCAATGAGCAAGTGTTCAAGGTCAGGGTCAGCGATGCAATACTGGTGGAGTTTCTCCCACACACCCTGTTCGCACCACCGAGCGAAGCGTTTGTAGATGCTATTCCAATGGCCATACTCTTTGGGCAAGAGTCGCCACTGCGCTCCTGAACGAGTGACCCATAAAACGGCAGATAGGAAACGGCGACAACTCCATTGCGCTCCAAGATAAACCTTCGGGTGCGAGCGCAGGAAAGGCAGTATCTTCTGCCACTGCTCATCAGTCAAAGTGATAGGTAACATTCAAAGAGCATAGCACTTACCCCGATTCGTCAACACAACCTAAGGAGTTTGAAAAAAAGTATGAGCATTCCAGAATCACAGCTACAGACGTGGACTGGTCAAGGTTCCGTTACAAACTCGGCTAGTACCCATACCGTACTCCGCAACGCGCTCGCGGCGCATAAGTGGCCGAGCGTGATGAACTATACCGATTACTTACAAGGCTCCTACGCAAATACGACCAATATTCGCGGTGATAGCGACGTGGATATAGTTATTGAATGCACGTCAATTTTTTATCACAACCTGAGTGATGACGAAAAAAGGACTCTAGGGTTGAATCCGGGTAAGCATAGCTTCGATGATTTTAGAAATGAAGTTATTACTGCGCTCGTGGACTACTACGGAAGCAGGTATGTGGATACGTCAGGAGCGAACTCAGTAAAAGTCTTGCCCTCCGACACCTCGAACCGGCTATATGCCGATGTTGTTGTGTGCGCTAGCTATACAAGATACGACGATCTGCGATCTGCTGCCGAAGGCATTACCTTTTGGAATAGAAAAACTAACAAACAGATCATTAACTATCCGAAACTGCATATCCGCAGCGGCACAACCAAAAACTCTAACGCAGGCGGCCATTACAAATCCACAGTCCGAATGTTCAAGAACGCGCGCCGTTGCATGACTGAGGGCGACCAGGCATTGAAAAAGAAATTCCCCTCCTATTTCGTGGAATGCTTGCTCTACAACGTGCCTGATAGTTACTTTCGGCTGTCCACCCATCAACAGACCTTTACGGAGATCGTGTCGTATCTAGCGAACACCCTTAACACCGCAGCAGCAGATAAGTTCACGACGCAGAGCGGGTATCACTGGCTTTTCGGTAGTGATCCCTGGCAATGGTCAAAGCCCGATGCCATAGATTTTGTTAACCGGCTTTCTCGTCTTTGGACAGACTTCTAGATTAATGGCGAATTCAACAGACGGCAGTTTTCGCATTTTGTCCCTCGATGGCGGCGGGGCAAAGGGCGTTTACACGCTCGGCATTCTCAGAGAAATTGAAGCGTTGATAGGACGCAGAATTTGCGATGAGTTCGATCTTATCTACGGTACGAGCACTGGCGCGATCATTGCAGCGTTACTTGGACTAGGCAAAAGCGTAGAAGAAGTAACCAAGCTCTACTTTGATATTATCCCTGTGGACTGCACCCCTTGAATGAGACAACAAGTTAAGCTTCTATAGTAGAAAAGGAGGCTTAACAATGGCTCTCAAAAGAAGACAGTTCACTCGCGATTTCAAACTCCAGGTTCTGCGCGAAATCGAGGCCGGAAAATCTCTCGCCCAAGCCTCGCGCGAGCATCAAGTTCATCCGACTTTGATCTCGAAGTGGCAAAAGCAACACTTGCAATATGCCGAGCACGCCTTCGCCGGCAACGGTCATCTATATAAGGATGAAGCGCACATCGCCGAGTTGGAGCGAATGGTCGGCAAGCTCACGATGGAAACCGCCCTCTTAAAAAAAGCCTTGGTGCGGCTCGAAACGCAGGTTCGCTCAACGCCTCGCAATGGAGGCAAGTCATGATCGACCTCATCACGCATGAAGTGAGCAACGAGGCGGCACTCTCAATCAGTCAGATGTGCGCGACCCTCGAGCTGTCCCGCGTTGATTACTACCGTCATCAGTCACTCACCAGTGAGATTGATGATGATCTCGAATTACGCGAGCAGCTTCAACAAATCGCCGTCGAGATGTCGGCCTACGGCTACCGGCGCATCACCCATGAGTTGCGACGACGGGGCATCCGCGCTAATCACAAGCGCGTGCTGCGCCTGATGCGCGAGGACAATCTGTTGTGCCTGCGCAAACGCCGCTTCATTTCAACTACTGATTCACGTCACGCTTTTGGCGTCTATCCGAATCTGGCGCCGGAACTGGTCATCAGTGGGATCGACCAACTGTGGGTCGCCGACATCACCTACATTCGCCTGGCGAGAGAATTCATCTATCTGGCGGTGATTCTCGACGCCTTCTCGCGGCGCTGTATTGGCTGGCATCTGGATCGCACGCTCGAAGATGATCTGGCACTCACGGCCTTATGGATGGCACTTGAGACACGCACCATTGGACAGGCACTGGTGCATCATTCAGATCGCGGTGTCCAGTATGCTTCAAACGACTATACCAACCTGCTCAAAGAGCATTCGATCCGCATTAGCATGTCGCGGCGCGGCAATCCGTATGACAATGCGAAAGCGGAGAGTTTCATGAAGACGCTCAAGATGGAGGAAGTGTATCTCTACGAGTATGAAGACCTGTTGGAAGCACGAACACGGATTGGTCACTTCCTCGAAGACGTATATAATCAGAAGCGGTTGCACTCAGCGCTGGGTTACTTACCGCCAGCAGAATTTGAGCAGTCGCTTCTCCATGCAACCCCTGCTTAACTACTTGTCTCAATTCGGGGGTGCACTCCAGAGAGAGAGCGATACGGGTAGGAATCAGCAGTTCCGTGATAACTACACCGGGCAGCAAATGTCACGTCCAGAGTTCGTGCGCCAAATCCGGCAGGGTAATTACGAGAATTATCATGTGCGTGATGTCAACGGCGTTCCGACTCCCGCGTCAAACCCAGATAAGTCCGAAAATAATAACTTAGGCTAAGGTTACAATTTGTAGCCGCTGCCATAACCGCGAGCCGTCATGAGCCAACACTCATGGCGGTTTGCATTTGAAGCACGGGCGCTTCTTTGAAGCATGATCTTGATTTAACAAAACGCTTACTCAAAAAAGCCACCCTGCTAGGCGTGGCTTTTCATGCACATTACTTTTGTTTCTTTCGGCGCGCACGCTTCCCTTTTGGTTTTTCTACATCATCATCAGAATAAGTGACGAACAACGGTTGTTTGGGAGTGATGCCGTCTTTAGCGAGCATTTGATAGACGAGGCTCATAATAGTGGGCAGATCGTTATCGAGCATCGCGTAAGGATGCGCGGTTTCTATAATCTCGATTTTCGGGGGATTGGTTTTGGGCATTGATGTATGAATCTTCTACCGACACCCCAATCCTAGAGCATTCTATTGAATCTGTCCAATAACTACTCTTTTCGGACACCATCTGTTAGGCTTGATTCAAGCCCATAAATACAGGCATATTTAAGGCTCAATTTCAGAGGGTTTTTGGACACCTATGAACGTCGCACTCTACGCCCGCGTTTCCACCCACGACCAGCAGACGCTTCCCATGCAGTTGAAGGCGATGCGGGAGTACGCCAAGAAACGCGGCTGGAAGGTGAAGCAGGAGATTCAGGAGATCGGCTCAGGCGCGAAGGTGCGCCCGAAGCGCGAGGAGCTGTTGAAGGACGCCCGGCGCAGACAGGTTGACGCTATCATCGTGTGGCGGCTCGACCGCTGGGGACGATCCGTATCCGATCTCATCGGCACGATCCGTGATCTGACCGACACCGGGGTAGCGTTCGTATCGCTCACCGAAGCCTTAGACCTCACGACATCCGCAGGGAAAGCTATGGCGGGAATGCTCGCCGTCTTCGCGGAGTTCGAGCGCGACATCCTACGGGAACGTGTGAAAGCCGGGATAGCGCACGCACGGGAGAACGGCAGGGCGCACGGCAGGCCAGCGACCGCCTCGCTCAAGAACGACGAGGTGAAGAAACTGAGCAAGAAGGGCTTGAACAACTCAGAGATTGCCCGGAAGCTGAAGATAGGGAGATCGTCGGTGATCCGAGGACTGAAAGCGGGGTAGCTACCCGGCTAGACAACTACGCGGATAGCAGCATGGTTATACGCGCCATGTGTCCGTATTCATAAGACAGAGGATATGGGCAAGTCTTTTTGTAGTCACACGCGCAATAATGTTAGATTATTCTTCTATATCAGCCTTTAGAAGTTGAGGGGACTAATTATGGAAAGAAATGTCAACATACTTACCTATCAACCACCAGCGCTGTTAATTAAAAGGTTTTGCCAAGAGCATAGTATCCCAAAGAGTGAAGCCGAGCAGTGTTTTGAGGAAACAAAGAAGTTTCTAATTCTTTGCGCTGCAAATCAAGAGGTCAACTATTCCCCAAGTAAATCTGTAGATGAGATGTGGCATCAATTTATTTTGCTTACATATTTAACAGCTAACAAGCGATTTATTATCTTAGTTGGCATATTTTTGCTTACAGAAAATTTCCATGCAATTAGTTTGAAAAGTTGTGTCTGAAGGCAGATATGCTCTCTCTTTATTAACTCCTCAATAAGCCAAAGGGCTAGACAGTGAAGAACTTCAAGAGAAGTTTTTTCGCCTTTTTTATATACGAACACTTTCTTCTCTTTGTCCCACTCATAGTCTTCTCTGATTTCTATATCATCAAATTGTCGATTGACTTTTGTGTAGTAGAACACTACGGAAAACTTACCAGTTATCAGTTCAATAAATTTTTCTTCGTCCAAAGTTCCGCACCTTTGCTATTAAAAATAGTCCCTAAGGTAGGATAATCCGGTAGTGGGGTAATAGTGTGTTGCTGATAAATTTGATGCCATGCGTATTATGGTGATAGCATGTCCCCGCCTTACCAAATTCAACATCACGATAGGAGTATAGAAAATGTCATCCAGCGAATCTGACGGGTGGACTCAAGGAGAAGTAGACCCGAACATTGCCGAGAAATTTCTCTCTGACAGTGAGTTAGATCAACCTGAAGAAAAGAACGCAGACAACGCTCGATGCTGGTATGCAGCTTGTAGCAGAGGTGAAACATCAGCAAAATTTACAGTGCGCGAAACGGCACGCCAGGTTGCGATAAGGCATCAGAATGCAACCGGGCATGGGACGGGGGTAATGGGACCTGTTCCTTGTTGATTGAGGGAGTCGCCTATGTTGCTCGCATACTAGATCACACTAGTATGCGAGCAAATCCTTCGACTCCCACACTCTTTTTGTAATTCCAGCTTCCATCCCTGGCGTGCAACGCAACGTCGAATGTATGCGGCAAAGATTGTAATAAGCGAAGTGAAGCGCGTAAGTATATCGAAGATTCTCAAATTTCTTACTAAAGCCATTCGTCAGTCTCGTCATTCTCCGCATGCCCATACGGATTGTTAAATTCTGTCGTTCAACGTGTGAGGTAGTTGCCTTCGCGAGATTAGGCTGGCCGTGTACGCTCGTTTTGACCATCTCAATCACTTCTGGCGACGAGTAACTAATCTTTCACAGATTAAAGAAGAAGGCTGCTCAAGGGCAGCTTTTCTTCTTCAGCCATCACTTTAGCAAGAATTTTTATTCCATAAGGCGCTCGTTTCGACCAGCCGGGAAACTAAAGCCAGCCCGCATTTCCTGAAGCTGCCGACATTCTAAGCGGCTACTCAGCTAGACAACTACGCAGATAGCCGCATAGTTGTCTGTAATGTATCCCCTTCCCATCGGCTATAAGACCCACGCCAAAGGCGAGCGCGAGGACGGCTATTTGATCCCCGAAGCCCGAACGCGGCACGCGGCGCTTTTCGGCAAGAGCGGCGTCGGAAAGACGACCCTCATGCGAAACACGATCCTCTGGGACATCTGGCAAGGCTCAGGCGTAACTGTCATTGACCCGCACGGCCAGCTCATAGACGACCTCTTGCAGCATATCCCCCGCTCCCGGACGAACGACGTGATCTATTTCAAGCCCGCCGACTTGGAGCGCGTCGCAAGCCTCAACATCCTTGAGAAAGTGCCGAAGGCTTATCAGCCTTTAGTGGTTTCCTCGATTGTCAGCACCTTCAAGGCGCTCTTCCCGAACGGCTGGGGACAGCAGAGCGAATACCTGCTTACGAACTTCTGCTTTGCCCTGATCGCCCAGGATGAGCCGACCACCTTGCTCGACATCCTGCGCTTGATAACCGACGCGGACTACAGGGAAAGGATATTCAGCACCGTGCAGGACGGCGTGTTGCAGAGCTTCTATCGCACCTATGAGCATGAGTGGGACGACGAGCAGCGGGCGAAGGCGTCAGCGCCGCTGCTCAACAAGGTTTCTGCCTTTGCGACCAATCCCCTTCTCCGATCCGTCATCGGCCAGCCCCGGAGCAGCTTCAGTTTCCGCGACGTGCTGGACGAGGAAAGGATACTGCTGTGCGACCTAAGCAAAGGCGCACTAGGCGAGGACATAGCATCGCTGCTCGGCTCGCTTATAACGACGAAGCTCTATCTTGCTTCCCTTTCGCGCCAGGACACGCCGGAAGCGCACCGCATCCCGCATTACTTCTACATTGACGAGGTACACAACTTCACGCACGGCATAGACCTTTCCGCGATCCTCGCAGAAGCCCGGAAGTATCGCCTTTCGCTTACCGTTGCCACGCAGACGCTTGCCCAGCTCCGCCGCCATAACGACGAGATCGTGGCATCCATCTTCGGCAACTGCGGAACGCTCGCCAGCTTCCGCGTGAGCGGAGACGACGCGGTTATCCTGGCGAAGGAGTTCGCCTCAGACGTGATAGCCACCCAGCTTGAGAACTTGCCTGATTACGACCTGTATCTGCGGACGCTCATCTACTCCCAGGGCAGCGACGCGCTCATGGCCTCGCAAGCCGAGCGGTTGACCGCCTACCCTCCCTTCCATAACAACAAGGACGCTCAGGAGAGCCAGCGCGTCATGCGGGCATCATTCGAGCGGTACACGCAGCCCCGCGCCGGTGTGGACGCATGGCTTTCCAAGCAGTTTGCGCCGGCAGCACGCAAGGAAGAAGCCCCGAAGAAAAGAGCGCCCTCAAAAAGGAAGAGGTAAAGCGTAGCGTGCGCGCCGAAGGATTGCCCTCGCACGCGAGCCTTTACTTTGCGATTTGTGCCGTGATACAACACGGCTTCTATTCGCGCTACGCATAAACGCAGCCAGCCGACTACGCGGCTACGCATATAGGCGAAGAGAAGGAGCGAAAAGTGATAGTAACCGTCGCATCGTTCAAGGGAGGCGTCGGCAAGACGACGACCGCCGTACACCTCGCCGCCTATTTGCAGCAGCGATCCCCTACCCTTTTGGTTGACGGCGATCCGAACCGATCCGCGACCGGCTGGACGCAACGCGGGGCGCTCCCCTTCAAGGTCATAGACGAACGGCTCTTAGCGCGACACGCGAGGGACTACGAGCATATCGTGATAGACACCCAAGCCCGGCCAGACCCCGCCGACCTCAGAACGCTCGTAGAGGGCTGCGATCTGCTCGTCTTACCTAGCACCCCGGACGTGCTGGCGCTCGACGCCTTGAGGCAGACCATAGAGGCGCTAGAAGGCATCGGCGCGCAGTCCTACCGCGTCCTCTTGACCATCGTGCCGCCGCGTCCGAGCCGCGATGGGGAGGAAGCCCGCGCCATGCTCAAAGGCGGAGGCGTGCCGCTTTTCAAGAACGACATCACCCGCCGCGTCGCTTTCCAAAAGGCGGCTCTCGCCGGCGTGCCGGTATCCGAAGCCAAAGACCCCCGCGCCGCCGCCGCATGGCAGGAATACGAGCGCATAGGAAAGGAGATCGTGAAGTGAGCAAGAGCAAGTTCGAGGGCATATTTGCCGCGAAGGGCAAGGGAACTAAGAAGGGCGCACAGACCGCAGACTCCCCCACCGCGACCAGCCCCAGGAAGGGCAAGCGGAACGACCCGGACTATACGCAGATCAGCGCATACGTTCGGAAGGAAACGCACCGCGCCGTGATGCAGGAGATCGTTACCAAGCGCGACCTCAGCGACCTAATCGAAGAACTCTTTACCGAGTGGCTGAAAAAGCAAAAGTAGCTATCCGGCTACGCGCCTATGCACGTAGTCAAATATCGAAAAGCCGCCCAAGCGGGCGGACTTTTCATAACGTCCGATAACAACCCTGAATCACTTTGCCAACGCCTTAGCTTTCGCCAAGACGCGATAGAGCGAAGCCCGCTCCAAGTGTTCGAGATCATCGCTTTTAAGCTGCCCCTCGATCCACGCGCAGAGCGGGGCATACGCGCCGTAGCCGTCCCCGGCCATAGTGTCGGCCTCGATCCGTTCCGGCTCAGGTGCAGCCGTAGCAGACTCCCCTACCGATGACTCGA
>MWWG01000010.1_pt1 | contig 23146 bp, 26 predicted proteins | sample 1047331 | NCBI WGS metagenome assembly MWWG01 (sample SAMN06349968, study PRJNA376086) | soil metagenome | isolation source: MG6-4 sample Antarctic (ecotone) soil | place: Antarctica | collected 2015-01-13 | reverse complement strand
CCGCGCTAAGAAGACACGTAGGAATTACGGCCTAGTGCCGTGCAGATGGGCTTGCCCGCTTCGGTTCACTGAAACGGTGGCTCAAGTAAGGCAGAGGTCGTTTTACATGCTGTAAACGACCGTTTATTAAACGTTATAAGCTCTGCCTTGGCCAAAGCGGAACAATATACCCGCAGCTATGAGGGGCTATTCAAAGAGAACAAGGCCCGCAAACAGGCCGAGGACCAAGTGTGGAAATACTGCCCGAAAGTGGCTGAAAAGTATCTGCCAGTACAATAGGGTGTCGTTAAACAACCTATTGTACTGGCAGAGGAAAAGCAGCCGTTACCGCGCGTTGAGGACAAGCGCTTATTTTGTGGCGCGGCGCGCCAGGCGACGTTCCCGCAATTGTTTGAGGCCAAAAGCGACGCCGCCAGCCAGCAGCAGCGAAGCGCCCCCGTCGATGGGGACTGCGGTGGGGGCGGTGGTGCCTGGCGTAGGGCCACCCGAGCCGGGCTGGGCCAACGCCGAGAGGCTGGTGAGCGCACACAAGGCCAGCAAACGGGCGGCGGACGAGAAAATAGATTTCATGAGCAGAAATGCGTTAAGAACACTATCGGGCCGACCCGCAAGCCGGCCCGAATAAGTTATTGAATGACGACGCGCTTGGCCAGCGTGGTGGGGCCGGCCTGCAGGCGCAGCGTGTACACGCCGGCGGCCAGTTCAGCCGTTTCCACCGTGAGCGTGGCCCCGCTGGCGGGCAGCGCGGCCGCCTGGCGGCGCACCACCTGGCCCAGGCTGTTGACCAACTCGGCCCGCACGGCGGCCGCGCCCGCTACGCCCGGCATGAGCACCGCGAAGCGGGCGTGGGCCGGGTTGGGGTACAACGCCACCTGGGCCGCCGTCAGGGCCGGGGCCGTGGCCAGGGCGCCGGCCGTAAAGCGCAGCGAGAAGCGGCCCACGAGCAGGGCCGTGGCCTGGGCGGTCGTCACCGTAAACGCATAGCTGGGCTGGGTGCGTAGGTTCACAATCTGGCCGGTTTGGGCATCGTTCAGGTACGCGTCGAGGCCGGCGGGCAGGTTGTTGAGGGCCACGGCCGCGAATGTGTAGGTGCCGGCGGTAGGCACGCCCACGGCCAGGGGCAGCAGAGTAGAGGCGTCGAACACGGGGCGGCCGTCGATGGCCAGGCGCTGGCCCGAGGTGGCGGTGCTGCTCAGGTTCAGGCCGGTGGGGTTGGCCAGCTTCTCGGCGTCGAACTGGCTATCAAAGGCCGGGGTGGCCCCGGCCTGGGCGTAGGCGTAGAGCGCATCGACCGGGCCGGTCGCGCCGCGCAGCTCCAGCTGCACCAACGGGCGGGCATCGGCAGCGGTCCGGTCGAAGGTGGGCTGGACCGCCAGGCTGGTGAGGCGCACGGCGTTGGTCAGCCCCAGGCTGCCGGTGGTTTGCCCGGCGCTTACCCGCGTGAAGAAGGCCTGCGACGAGGCCAGCACGGAGTTGCCCACGCCGTTCACGTAGCTGCGGTACTGGCCGCTGTACTGGCCGCTGCTCTGGAACACGTAGATGGCGTCGTCGAGGTTGGTGCGCGTGACACCGGCGGTTTGGCGGAAGTCGATGGGCGAGGGGTAGGGGTTGCCCAGCAGCTGCCAGCCCGCGTCGGGGCCCACGCCGCGGGTGAGGCTGCGGCTCAGCGGGCCGTTGTTGAGGGTGCCGGTCAGGGCCACCAGCACGGTGTTGCGCAGGTTCACCGTGTAGCCGCGCATTACCATCATGGGGTCGGTGGCCCGGGGGACGAAGAAGCCCCGGTCAAACCCCGACAGGTCGGTGGCCAGGCTGGTGGCCACGCGGGTTTCGTCGTAGCCAAACACCGTGGGGAAAGGCGAGACGCGCCCCGGCGAAGAAGCCGTGTTGTAGGCCTGGTTGAACTCCGGCACAAAGCCGGGCGCGGCCAGGTTGCCGAGGGTGGCGTTGGCCACCGGGGCGCTGTACTGGCGGTAGCCCAAGCCGGGGTTGGCGCTGCTGATGAAGCGCTGCACGGTGACCGAACCGTTCACCACGCCGGTGCCGGAGTTGTCGACCAGGGCCGTGCCGGTGGCGTCGGAGAGCAGCGTCAGCGTCCGGCCGTTAGTGCCGAAGTTGCCGCTGCCGGGGGCCAGGATGCCGCGCACGCCGATGGCCCCGGTTTGCAAGGCGCCGGCGGGGTTGGTCACGCTCAGGCTATAGAGCTGCGTGGTGCCGCTGCCGCCCACCAGCTGGGTGGTGCCGCTGCCGCTCAGGCTCACGGTGCCCGCCGTGGCACTGATGGTGCCGCTGTTGTCGAGGGTGGCTTTCAGGTCGAGGCTGCCGCCACCCTGCGTGAGGCTGGCGCCGGTGCCGATACTGAGGCTTTTAGCCGCCGCGTTGCCGCTGCCAATGACCGGGTACGGCGACGTGTTGCTGGGCACAGTGGCGTCCAAAGTGCTGTTGGGCACGCCCGCCGACCAGTTCGACGCTGTAAACCAGTCGGTGGTGCGGCTGCCCAGCCAGGTGGTGGCGGTAGCGGCCGGGGCCACCACCGCGCCCGGCACGGTGGCCGTGCCTGAGGTGATGGTGATGGCGCCTCCGCGCGAAAGGCCCCGGCCCTCCAGCCGCGCCCCGGTGATGAGGATGATGCCGCCGTCGACGAGCAGCGTGCCCTGCATCACCGAGTTTTGGCCGAGCGTGGTGAGCCCGCCAATCTGCCAGTACACGTTGCTGGCGCTGGCGCCGTTCTGGAGCAGCACCACCGAGTTCTGGGCCGTGGTCAGCGAGCCGGACACCTGCAGGTAAAATTTGGCGTTGGCGTCGCCGCCCGCGTCCAGAATCAGCGTGCCGGCCAGGGTGGTGGCCCCGCCCACGCAGTAAGAGCCGGGAATCAGCGTCACGGCCGGGGTGCCGCCGTACACGGCCAGCGGCGTCATGCACGGAATGTTGGACGAATAATAGCCGTAGGCGGTCTGCACGGCGGTGGCGGCCTGCGACGAGCGCGTGTCGGCCACGTGAATGCTGCCATTCACCACGCCGGGCGGAAAGCCATTAAAGGCGCCCGCGTTGGTGCCAATGTCGCCGTTGACGACGGTCGGCCCGTTGTTGTCAACGGCGCCCACCGCCGAGAAGAGCGCGAAGCTGGTTGCCGCGCCTAGGGGCGGGGGGGCTTGCCCAAAGCCGAGCTGCGGCAAAACCAGCAGCGCGGCAGCAGAGAGGAGAAACGGTAACCGTAGTTTCATGCTTTCAGGAGTTAAGTGGGTATTGTTAAACAAATTTAGGATAAAACCTTTGAGTCTGAATGAATTCAAACAGCTTCGTCACGCACAGGATTTGGTGAAGGTCCCCTTGGTAGCCAATCTGACAGCCTGCCTTAGTAAAGTGCCACGCCTGGCGCAGCAGTCGGGCGGGCCAAAAACCGCCACTTTTCCGAGGGCGGCACTATAACATACATTATGTAAAGGGACGATTCCCAGATGAGGGCGGGAGAATTTGCACTTCCCCACTGCCCCTAAAATCCTGTTTGCCTAAGCCCGAGACTCCTACGGTGGCGTTTACGAAACTCATCTACTTGGCCAGTTTCCTAAACTTTGAATCGTAGACGAGTTTCTTAAACTCGTCCGACTCTATTGGGGCCAGCTGGACACCAGGTGCCGGGCTGATTCCGGCCGTTCACGAAAAGGAGCCTTTGGGGCGTCGCAGGTTTCAGGCTTTCTTTTCGCTGTTTCGCGCCATCATGAGCAAGCCAAGCGAGCCGAATGTCACGGCCAGACCTGTCCAAGTAAGGGTGGTGCCCATCGACCGGCGTGCGGCTTGCGCCTCCGGGGTCCGCTTATCGTTCGGACGTGGGTGGTCGACTCCGTATACTAAGCTAATTCCCATACCACTTAAGAAAATGCCGAGTATGGCGATAGCAAGGCAAACCGCTTTTTTATGTGTTGGCTTCATGGTACACAACAGGCAAGAAGGGAAAATGAGAAATAAAGCAAAGGTGTCACCTCGTTAGGCATTCCCAACACCTACTTCCAAGTATAAGGCTGGGGGTGAACAGAAAAGCGCCAAGTCTAATTAGGATTGTTTTCCTAAATCAAAAATGCCAGCAACATGCCACAATGTGTTCACGCAAACGGTAGCAAGGTAAACGAGCATTAGGTTCAAGCCGAGCAAATCGCCAGCAGGACCGCGTGGTGTTGGCCCAAACGGCCTAACTTTAACGGCCTGCTGGCTGCTACTTCCCGCCTTTCCATGACCCGCTTTATTTCTGCCGAGGGCGCCTTGGCCCTCGCTCCCACGCCATTAGTCCCCCCGGCCTGCCTGAACTGCGGCGGCCCGGTGCCCGGCCATTTTTGCGGTCACTGCGGGCAGGACGCGCACACCCACCGCTACACGCTGGGCCACGTGCTGCACGAGATTCCGCACACGGTGCTGCACGTCGACAAAGGCCTGCTCTACACCGCCAAGGAACTGGTGTTGCGGCCGGCCCCCACCCTGCGGAGCTTTCTGGCTGGGCAACGGGCGCCGCACTTCCGACCCCTGGCCTACGTGCTGCTCATCGCCGGGGTGTCCGCGTTTCTCTACACGCTACTGCACTTGCGCCCGTACCTGCCCGTCGACCCCAACGTGGGCCCCGCCGGCCGGCAGTTGCAGGCGCAAATGGCCGACGGGACCGGCAAGTACTGGCGCTGGATTGCGGTGGGCGCGCTGCCCCTCACGGCCTTTGTTGCCTGGCGCCTGCTGCGGCGGGCCGCGTTCACCTACGCCGAGTGGCTTGTCGTCAACGCGTACCTGCTGGGCACGGCCTCGCTCATCACCATGCCGTTTTTCGTGCCGTACTACCTGTTCAACGGCACCGCCCGGATGAACCAGGTGAGCCTGTGCTCGTCGGCCGTGCTCATCGCCTACCATACCTGGGCCTACGCCGGGTTGCTGGCGCCCGCGGGGCACTCGGCCCTCCGGCGCTACGCCCGCGGCCTCCTCACCACGGTGCTCAGTACAGGCGCACTTATGCTGCTCATGTCCGGGGTCATGTACGCCCTGAATTGGTCTACCGTGAAAGAATCCTTCCGCGAAATCAAGCAGCTCTCGGGAAAGGCGCAGAAAAGGTCGACCAGCAGCCCCGACTCGTCCCTGTCCACGGGCGGCACCGGTCGCCGCTAACGGCAGGCAGCCGACTCGTCATCGGGCAGCGCTGGTAGCATACAAGGGCTTGCTGCGTGGCGGTGGTCTAATTTGGGAGGGTTTTCGTATTATTAGGAAGATGATAACTACACCCGCCATTTGCGCCAAGTGCGCCAGTGTGGACCTGCAACGCAATGGGACACGCGACGGCTATGCCCGCTACCGCTGCACGGCTTGTGGGCACCAAGCACGGCTCGTGCCCGCGGCCGTAGCGCGTGCCGCCCGCTACGCGCAAGTGGACCGGCTCTTGGCCGAGCGGAACTCGCAACGCAGCATTGTGCGGGTCACGGGTGTTTCGCGCGTGACAGTGGCCCGCTTGGCAAAAAAAAGCACAAATGCCCGCGCCTTGCCTCCCGCGCCGACGCAGCAAAAAAGCGCAGAAAAAGCGGTGGGAAGTGCTGGAACTCGACGAAACGTGGACGTTTGTGGGCCGCAAGCCGCGTAAGGTGTGGCTCTGGTTGGCCGTGGAACGGGCCCGTCGGCTCATCGTGGCCTGGGTGCTGGGCGACCGCAGCGCCGCCACCGCCTCGCGGCTGTGGCAGGCCTTGCCGCGCCGTTACCGGCGGCACTGCTGGTACTTTACCGACTTACTGCCCGCCTACGCACAGGTCTTGCCGCGCTGGCAGCACCGGCCTTGCCCCAAAGGCGAAGGACAAACCAGCATCGTCGAAGCGGTCAATTGCGTCCTGCGCCAGCGGTGCGGCGTACTGGTGCGCAAATCTTGCTCCTTCAGCAAAAGCTTGTTAATGCACGAGGCTCGAATCAAAATTGTCATCGACAACTATAATCTCACACTCCTCCCAAATTAGACCACCGCCTGCTGCGTTGCCCTTAAGGGAAGCCCGCCCGTCAGGCAGGAACGGTGTTCGTTCAGCAAAACGGTGATTTAAACAGCCGCTGTCTTTCAAATAGGGTGCGATAAGGGCCCGCTTTCGCACCCTATTGGCAGCAAGACGGGTGTTTTCTTCGCAATATGGAATTTAATTCTGAATTGCGTATATTCGCCGCATGCCCCTGACCACCGAAGCCGAGCACAAAGCCGCCGTGAAGGAATTCCAAACGCTGGCCACCGATGAAGAAGCCAACCACGCCCGCCTTTTGGTGCTGCGCGACGCCATCCATACCTTCGAGGAGGCGAACGGCCACCACCCCGGCCCCCCCACGACGGTAGCGGGCCGGTTGCAGGTGGAGATGTTCAAGCGCCGCCTGAAGCAAAAGCAACTTGCGCAACTCCTGGAGGTGGGCGAGTCGCGCCTGAGCGAGGTGCTGCGCGGGCGGCGGGCGGCCAACGGCGACTTCTTACGCCGCATGTATAAGAAATTGGGCATTCCGGCCGAAGAGGTGTTGGAGCTGACGGCTTAACCGTAGTAAAGTGGGCAGGTGCTCGGGACCTCTTAAAACGCTAAAAAGCCGCAGCCATGATGATTCAAAACGAGGTCGATTACCAGTTGGGAATGGGCCGATTGGAATCCCTTGATAGCACCAACCCCGATAATTTGGCGGAAATGGAGGCGTTGGGCAACGCGCTAGAGGCTTACGAAGACCGCTGCGGCCACGCGCCATTACGGCCCCGTGCGCACAGCGCCCGAGTCCAGCTAGCGACCCAGGGAACGCAGGGCCCCGGCCACGACCTGCGCACCGACCACTTGCGTCCGGTCATTGATTTCCTGCTAGCCCAGGGCAACCGCCCGGCCGGCTGGCGCGGCGATGCATTTTGGCACGACCAAGGCGGGGAAGTGCATTACACCTTTACCGACCCCCTCAACGCGGCCCAGCTGCGAGAGCAGTTTACGTTCCCGGCTTCTATCCTAGTGTATGACGACGGCTCGATTAAGGACAGCCTCAATCGGGTGGACATTGGCCAGGAGAGCCCGCCACTGCGGTTCAGCTTTGAGCAGCCAGTGGCGGCTAGCAAAGGCTCCAAGCCGTAATAAATGCTTGATTAGTCAGTGGTTAGTTGGTGACTAGTCAAGCACGGGTTAAGCATGACTAGTCAGAAGCCGTAGACTGTTTACTTTGTAGCTTCTGACTAGTCACCGCCCTGATGGATAACACCGCTACATTTCTGACTATAAAGCAAGCAGCTCAGCAGGTTAACAAGTCTGAGCAGACCATTCGGCGACTAGTCAAACAACACGCGAAGACTAGTCATATCCAGGTAGAGCAGACCCCCAAGGGCAACACGTATCTGATTAGTCAGACGTTTCTCGCGGAGCAATACCCCAGTGCTGCCAAGATGTTGCCCGCGCTCATCGAGCCGGCCCAAGTGCCGGAGGTGGCCCAGCTACAACGGCAACTGGCGGAGCGCGACCAGACCATTCAGCAGCTGCAACACCGCCTGCTGGAACAGAACGATGTACTGAACGCGCTGACTAGTCAGATGAATAGTCAGCGCATCGGACGCATTGAGGAACTGTTACTTAGCCAGAACGAGCAGTTGGGTGAACTGCAAAAGCGACTGCCCGAGCCGGGTGAGGCTCCGTTGGTGTTGCCCGCGCCAGAGCCGGTCAAATCCGGCTTCTGGCAACGGCTACTTGGCAAGTAGGTTCAGTAAACAAACAGGGCAAACCCTCCGACTCATGGATGCTGCCGATACCCTCATTCTGGTCGAATACCAACCGCGCCACTGGCGGGTGATGTACCCCACCGTCGTCTTGCGGCACGAGGCCTTGTTTCAGCAGGGGAAGGCCCTGCACACGGCCGCGCCGCTGGAAGCCGAGCGCATCTACCGGCAGGTCATGGCCGCGTGCGGCGAACTGCACCTGGACGCGGTTTCCCACTTGGGCATGTTGCTCAACAACCGGACGCCCGGCTTGGGCACTACCTGCCTGGCGCAGGCATTTCTGCGGGCGCGGCTGATTTTCTCCGATGCGTTCGAGGAAGGCCGGGACTTTCTCTTGTATGAGTCCACCGGCAACGGGTTCGTGCTCACCGCCTACTATGTGATGGGGTTGGAGCTGCAAAAAGTGAAGCGGTGGGCCGAGGCGCTGGCCTTATTCGAGTTTCTGGTGCAGGTCAATCCGAAAGACAACCACGGGGCTGGCCGCTGGATTGGGCCGCTGAAGGAGCGCCTGGCGGCTGAAGCCTCCCGCTAGGGCTTAGCGTGTAAATCCGCCCGATTGGAAGAGAAGCCCCCGCCTAGGCGTCGCGTTCCTGTCGGTTCCAACGCTCGCGCTATCCCTAGTCAGGTGACTAATCAGGTGATTAGTCAACGCAGTAAGTCATCTGGCAATGAGTGGGTTTGGTGTTGCCCCAGCCGGTCGCGTTCGAGGGCGGCCCGCAGGCGGGCGGCGTTGGCAGGGGAAGATAGCAGGTGCGCGGTTTCGTCCAGAGCGGCGGCTTTCGCCGCCTGGCCCCGGAGCGTGACAAAGGGCAGGCTGCGCAGCAGCTCCAGCATGAAGGCGGCCCGATGCTCCGGTACTTCCAGCGTGATTCTCATGGGGCTACAGGGCTTCTTTGACCAGGGCCAGGCCCAGGGCGGGAAGGTGGTCAAAGTCGTTGTCGGCCGTGTGCAACGGCAGGTCCAGGTAGAGCGCCGTGGCCGCAATCCAGAGGTCGTTCTTGCCCATGTTGCGGGCGCTCATGCCGGCCGGCAGCGGCTGGCCGCGCAGCTTGCCTTGGCTGTATGCGTCGAGGCGGGCATACAAGCTGGCCAGCTCGGGCACGAAACCCACCAGGGGGTAGCGTTCGAGCAGCTGCCGCAGGAAGGCTACTTTTTGGTAGCCCCAATCGGCTTTGAGGGCGAAGGCTTCCAGTTCCCCCACCACGGCAAAGGGCAGCACCGCCCGCAGCGGCAACAGTTGCTGCCGGCGCAGGTGAGCGATGACGACGTTCGTATCAAAGACCACGCGCAGCAGCGGCGCGCTCTTCGCGCAGTAGGTCATCCATGCGGGCATTTTCCTCGGCGGTAAAGCCCAGGTCGGGGATGGGCAGCGCCTGCGTAGGAGCTACCGTGTCCAGGAAGTGCTGCACGCCCCAGCGCTTGATATCGGCCGGGGAGTAGTAGGTGAGCTGCCCCCACCGGAGCGGGGGAATGGTTTCGGGAACCGTGGAAGCAATCATAAGGGTAAAACGAGGGTGGGAGCTATTGGGCAGGGCTGGCGTCGAACAGCGGGCCGTTTGCGGGCTTTTTAAAGCCCAATACGGTGAGCAGAAGGCCCGACAGCGAGGACTTAGCCTTAACCTTGCCGGTCTTGATATCGTGCGCAAACTTATTGCAAGCGGCCACATGGGCCGGGCTGCCCAGGATTTTCGCCACCAGGTCGGGCGTGGTGATGCTCAGCTGCGCGAGCAGCCGGCCGGCGTTCTCGACCTGGTGCTGCTGAATGCCAGCCGGAGCCACTGCGCCCGGTACCAGCTCAAAGGGAATGGTTTCAGCCAGGGCTTGCGACTTAACCGTGAAGATGATGTTTTTGAAGGCTTTACCCTGCTTTTCTAGCTTGTAGCTGACATGAAGTTCCGTGTGCTCATTGATTTGCTTGACCGCAATGTCCAAGACTTTGCTTTTCAAATCGCTGATTCTTTCGGCTTTGTCATTTCCCTTCTCGTCAAATAGACCGAGCATCCGCTTAAACTCTTCTATGTCATACCTTTTCGTTTCGCCCAGGTCTTTCCACTGACTACATAGCGGGTAAATGCGCTTGGCGTACTTGCTGGTGAGACGAAGCGCAGCGGCGAGGGCGTAGCTGGTGAAGTTGTTTTTGAGCTCAAACAGATACGGCAAGATGTGCCGGGTTAGGTCAAATTCAATGACTCCTTGCCCTTTGAGGTAGCGTATCCGTTGGAACATCCAGAGCTGTTGATACTCTTTGGCATCTTCCACTTCTAGCATACGAGAACCCATATCAGCCGTGGCTTTTTGCAAGTAAGCCCCATTGTATCGCTTACCCGTCAGGCTGGATAACTCCTGAATGTCTAATCGATAGACAGTATCTGTTTCTCCCTTCCGCAGCTTGGAGATGATAAAGAAAAGCAAGTCTAGCTGCAACTGCGTGTATTCATAGCGGGCATTTGTGAGCGCGTTGTGTTGACGAACCTCTAACCCCTTATCCATTAGGTGCTATTTAGCTGATTAGGGAGCAATTATACGTAAAAAACGCCATTTATTTACGATAAGCGTTTTAAAATACCGCTGTTACTACACGAAAAGGCGTTTTTAAACACACGAAAAGCCGTTTTTACTACACGAAAAGCCGTTTTTACTACACGAAAAGCCGTTTTTACTACACGAAAAGCCGTTTTTATCCTTTGTAAATTACTGATTTATAATAGGTTATGAGCACTACAAATAAGACAAATAAATCAAATAACACAAATTGTGATTCGCGCGAGAAAAAAAGCTTTTAGAGTGTGGATAACTCGGTTCGGTCAGAGCAGCGCAACCCAAACAAAAACAACAAAGCCCTAGAAGCCAGTAATTTGCGCGCATTTTATAAACTATATATTATTGGTATTCAAAGGTTTATAAGGTAAATTGTCGTGCTTATGTACTGCTTTGGACTGTGAAGTGCGGGCTAGTGCTGGATGGATTAGGCGAACGATTAGGCAGTGTGGGAAGAAAGGCAGTGGGGGAGGTCTGGAACGCGCAGAAACGACCCAAGACGAATCGTTGAAGGCCCGGGAAGGTCAACCGTACTCAGGGAAACAGGGACGCGCACAGAGGGCAGATTTGACGGGGTGGCCAAGTGAGGGAGGTCGCCGGCAGGTCGGGGTTGAGCAGCTGAGGATGGGCCAGGTCGAGATGGGTCAGGGGCTGGCAGGTCCGGGTCGAGGGGTGGCCAGCAGGTTCGGAGGGGTCGGGGGCAAGGGAGCAGACAGGTAAGCACGAACGAGATGGGGCAGCTGCGGGGAGTTCAGATGTTGCTAAAAAAGAGTAAAGTTTTAGATACTATTCTTTACTAGTGTGACCGGGGGAGGCAGTCACAAAGGTTACGGGCATGATTGTGCGGGCGGCGGGCGTTTCGTACCTTAGAGGCGTGGTCCCGGATCGTTCAGGTGTTAAGCAAGAAGTGTTTTTGCTGTGCAAAAACCCCGGTCGGCCGTTGGCCTCCCTCTTCTCGCCCCTGCGGGGAGCCCTGCCCTCCTAGCTTTACCTACCCATGCCTCCAGATAAAAAGAAGCGTTCCCCCGGCCGGCCGAAAGCCCAGTTCACGCACGACGCGACGATACAGCTTCGCTTGGAAAGCGGGCAGTTGGCGCAGCTCACGGAACAGGCGCGGGTGACGGGTTACAGCCGGTCGGCCATCATCCGGGCGGCGCTCGATGGGGTACAGGTGCTCCAGGCCGCGCCGACCGCCGAGCAGCGCGAGCAGTACCGGCAACTCGTCAAACTGGCCACCAACCTCAACCAGCTCGTCGTGCTGGCCCGCGTCGGCCAGGACGTGCAGAACCGGGCGCGGGCCACGCTCGACCAGGTGCAGCAGTTGCTGGCCACGCTTCACCAGCCGGCGGCATGATTGGAAAAGTGAAAATCGGCAAGAGCTTCGCCGGCATCTGCCGCTACGTGCTGCAAGAGGACAAGCAGGCCCAGGTGCTCGACGCGGAGGGGGTCCGCACGGATAGCCCCGCCCACATGGCCCAGGACTTCCAGTACCAGCAGGCGCAGCGACCCGGCTTGGGCAACGCCGTGCTGCACGTCGCGCTGGCCTTGCCGGCCGAGGACGCGGCCGGCCGCAGCCCGGAGCAGCTGAGCGAGCTGCTGCGCGAGGCCGGGCGGGCTTACGTGCAGGGCATGAAGCTGGAAAATACGCAATGGGCGTTGGTGCAGCACTTCGATAAGCCCCACCCCCACGCGCACCTGGTGGTGAACCGGGTGGACAACGACGGGCAGACCCTCAAAGACAACTTCATCGGCCAGGAGAGCCGGCGCGTGTGCCAGGGCATCGAGCAGCAGTTGGGCTTGACCGTGGCCGAGCAGCGGGGCCGCGACCAGGCCCGCGAGGTCGGCCCCACCCACCGGCAGGCGGTGGCCACCACGCCGAAGCAGGAACGGGCGGCGGATTGGCAGCGGGCGCGGCACGACGTGGCCACGGCCTTGAGCCAGACCGCGCCCTACTCGGCCAGCTTCGCGCAGTTGCAAACCCGCCTGGCTCCCTACGGCATCGAGGTAACGCCGAGCGTCCACCAGAAAAAGACCGGGCCGGAGGTGTACGGAGTGGTGTTTGAGAAGGATGGCCACCAGATGAAGGGCAGCGAGGTGGGCAAGGCGTTCAGCGCCGGCAACCTGCAAAAGGTTTTCGCCCAGCACCAGGCGCAGGCCCCAGAGCTGGCGCAGGTGGTGAGCCAAGCCGCGCAGAACTACTCCGGCGAGGCCCTGAACCGCCTATTCGCCCAGCAGGCCCAGGAAGCGGCTCAAAAAGCGCAGGAAATGGCCCGCCAAACGACGCAAGCCCCTAGTAAGCAACAGACCCCCGGCCGGGAGCACGGCGGGGGTATTGAGATGTAATTCTTTCTTTCCCTTTTGTTATGCAGCCCATTCAACCCAGCGACCTGTTTGTGACCGTGGCCCAAATGCGCGACGGGATTGACACCCTCATCAAGCGGGGCAAGCCCGCCACGGCCGACGAGCTACAGCAACTGCTCGAACAGGTCAAAGCTCAGGGCGAGCAGCTGCTGAACCAGGCCCAGCAAGGCTACCGCATTACCCTCAACGGGGAGGCAGCGGCGAAGCTCATTGTGCCCTACATGCCCACCAACGCGGAAACGGCGCGCATTATGACCGAAGCCACGGCCGCGATGCGGGCGACGCTAGCCCAGGGCGCGAAGGAGGCTGCGGCCCAGGTGCAGCAGATGCAGGCGATTCGGGCCAGCATTCCGCCCCAGGTATCAATTGCGACCCCGTTTTTTGGGTTTGTCAATTGGCAGTCGGCCTTACTGTCGGTGGGGGTAGTGGGGCTGTTTCTGGCGCTGGCGGCATGGCAGGGCAGCAAAAAAGCGGCGGCTGAGGCGAAGGCGGAGATGTATACCCGCAACTACGAGGTGCTCTACAAAGAGAACCAAGGCCGTAAGCGGGCTGAGGACCAGGTATGGAAATACTACCCCAAAGTGGCCGCGAAGTACCTGCCAACTCAGTGAGGATGCGAGGCGGAAAATCTCCCAATCTGCCTGATGGGAGCAGTTGCGCGACGGGCAAACAGGCTTGGCCGGGAAGATGCGCGAGGTTACTGAGAAAGAGGAAGGGCTGCCACAAAACTCAACCGCTAGGTGAGTTCTGTGGCAGCCCTTCGGAATTGCCTCTGTCAGCCAGCTACTCTAAGCTGAGATTCTGGTGGGTCACAGTACTGCTTTCGGTGATAATGACCCGGTAGAGACCCCGAGGTAAGCGCGAACTGTCGAAGTGAAGCAAGCGCGTGCGTGTTTCCGACTGCCAGCGCATCTGCCCATTGCTATCATATACGGAAACCTGAAAGCCAATTGGAGCCGGGGCAGTCGTCGAGGGGGCCACTGTTTCGGTCTCGGGACTAGTGGGTTCCTGTGCTGTGAAGTCAACGGAACTGGTGGCGGGGTTTGGATACATCGCCACGCGGGCAGTACTTGTTGTGCTACACGTTTGAGTTTTCATCGTGCGCGTCGAGCGGATAGTGCCGGTGTTATTACAGGCGTTTGTAGCCGTCGTGACGACATTGTAGGAGGTGCCATTTGATAATAGCCCGACCCGAAAGTTAAATCGGGAGCCTGGAATACTTTCTACTACCTGTCCACTGCCTACTTCGATGAACTCTGTGTTATAGCTCACACCAGGCTGCGGAGTAGCGATGCTGAAGATAATGACGTTGGTGGAGTTCCAACACGCAGGATTGAGGGAACTGGAAGCGTTAAGCCTTGGGGTAAGCGGGGCGCCAATCGTGATACTTTTGCTATCACAATAGCCATTGGCAGATACGGAGACGGTGGTTGTTCCCTGCCCGGTTTTACTGCACGTAATTTGATTAGTGCCCTGACCGGAGATGATTTGCAGCGGAGCCGTAACCGTCCAGTTATAAGTTACAGCTGCCCCCTGATTGGCAGCCACGGAGAAGACTGGATTGTCTTCGCATACCTCTGAAGCCTGCTGAATCTTAACACTAATGAAGCTTTCCTTAAACCCACCAGCCATGAATAAGGCGCGCATTCGGTCCTTTTGACCGTTGGTGAACAGATTCATGCACGCATCATCGGTAAGGTCCATATAGTTCATGCTCATATTTCCAGTATTAGAGCATGATATAGTTGGAAATGAAGGACATCCGGCGCTTGCATCAGCTTGATTGGGCGTGTCAGCCACCTCATCCGTGCCTGTACAGGCACCTCCATCGTCGCCCCAGATATGAAAGAGACTCAACCAGTGACCTACTTCATGAGAGCCTGTGCGTCCCTTGTTGAAGTTTGCGCGTAAAGTCCCTACTCTACCTGTCGCGCTAAAGCCCATAACTATACCATCTTCTGCTGGGGTTGGGTGCCAGGGGAAAGTAGCATAGCCAAGATTATTAATATCATTAAAATTGCAGGTCCACACATTGAGGTAACGGTCCCGAGGCCATGCCTCCGCGCCCGGCACATACTTGATACCCGCTGCTACATCATCAATCTGATTACCGTTTCGAGGTACATCAAACCCTGCTCGCGCAGTTGCGGTACGAATGATGCCCGAAGTGCTATTACCGTTAGGGTCAATGCAGGCAAGCCGGAATTCAACATTCACATCAGCACCCAGCGCGGAGAATATCGAGGGGGTGTTAATACGGTCTGCGTTGAGGCGCCGAAAATCCTCATTTAAGACGTCTATCTGAGATTGAATTTGGGCATCACTAATGTTTTGCTCAGGCGTGTTGAACAGCACATGGAACACCACTGGAATAGTCACTGTCACGGCGGGGTCCGTAACGCGTAGACTGGTTCCTGTACCATCATTAGAAGTGCGTGCGCGCTGATAGTCTTCGACTTGCTGCTCGAACTTGAGCCAGCGTTGGTAACTAGTAGGGTCTTTTTTCTTGACCTGCTCTTTGTTGAAGGTAGAACCACAACGGTCAAATACGGCTGAGTTGATATTTCTCTGAGCCCAAGCGTCAGTGCAGAACAAGAGAATGCACAAACTGAGTAAAAGAGTCTTCATAGTGATGTGAGTGATTGTAACCGCCCTGTTCTATTTCCCGCCGACTATCTTGTCAAGCTCCAGTTTGTAACCAAACTTGTTTCTGAAATTAGGATGAGTTGTCAATCCATAACAACTCTTTTTGCGCCCACTGATACGCACCCTCATCCCATATACTTGATAAGCAGCTGGTAATGGAGTGGTGGGGACCAACACGCTTTCAGAGTGGTAGTTTCCTGACTGAAAATCTGCCGGGTCAACGGTTAGGCAATAAACCCCTGCTTTAACTACCATAGCCTCACGGTCCTGATAGGTTTCCAATAGGCGCTCGTTGTCACAAGTTTGCCCAGCCGGTGTTGCCTCAGTCTTTTTAGAGCAGCCGGAGCCTGCTAGTAAGAGAGCAAAGGACATTGAAATCCAAGTTATTGTATTCATTGTGGTGGGGCTTGAGATGTTTGACAAAAGCATGATGGTTGAAACCCACAAGTGGTTGCACGCAGTAAGCCTTGTTGCGAGATTGCGAGTGAAATGTATGAATGAGTCGAACAGAAAACAACAATTATATTGAAAAATATAAATTCGATAACATTAAATAAATACTAAACTTGGTAAAATTTTATTAAATGGGCTGGCCGCACAGGAGTCCAAAACCTACCACGATTCCGAGGCGGCGCTTATAAGCGACATTATGTAAAGGGATTTTTCCGGGACGGGAATGGGGAGAATTGCACTCCCCCACTGCCCCTAAAATTCTATTTTGCTAGGTCAGTTGAGGCACCCGGCGCGGCGTTTTAGAAATGCACCCCCTTGGGCCATGTGAGCTAGCGTAATTATAGCGGTTTTTCTATCCCTGCCGTGCTAATCAGAAAGCTTTCCCGCAAATCTAAAATTGACTTCCAGCACCTACTTAAGGAAAAAGAGCGCCATAAAACGGGTATCTACCTGTTTTGAGAAGTCCCCGAATTAGACTGTTCACCAGCCGAATAAAGACGGGTGGTATTAAGCAAACACGTAAATGACTCATCGTCCGCCCTCATTTATCAGTTGAATAATAGTCTGATTAACAGAAAATTAATTATCGCTGGCAGCATCAATCATAGGTAGCCTCGCCTACCTTGTTGGCGCTATCTAATAGTTTTTCCTTCAAGTCATTTTACGCCTATGAAAACGACACTCCCCTTGGTTTTGCTTTTGGGCCTGTGTGCCTGTAAAAAAGATGAAGGCATGGACCCCAATGGCTTACCAAAAGCCACTCAGGAAGGCAAAAACACCGCTGGCTTTCTGCTCAATGGCCAGCCCTGGCTGCCTAAAGGAAGTCCTACCAGTCCGAATCCATTTGGCGTTAGTTGGAGCAAATTCCTCTACCAAGGTGGCCGAAGGCTACAAATAGTTTGTGGCCGCTATAATTCCAGAGACGACTACACGGCCATAAACCTGCTTTTTCCCGATGTGCGCAAGCCGGGCACGTTTGAGTTAAATCAGAGCATCAACCCCGTGGTCATCTCCGGTCCGCAACCACCTCATGCCGTGTACTCCATTTACGAACCCGGACCGGACCGTAGATTCTACTCTGGTGCTCGCGCCCGTGGGCAGGTCATCATCAGTCGCTTTGACACCCTAGCCCGCGTGGTTTCGGGCACCTTCCACGCCCAAGTAATCGAAGACGGTGGGAATGAAGTACTTGACCTGACCCAGGGGCGCTTTGACATCACATTCTAGGTTCTCCTTTTTTCACCCTTTTTCCTTTTCTCGCGCTTGAAACATCTTTTCCATCTCTTGTTACTAGGCCTGCTCCTCGCTCTGGGCCCACCCACATTGGCCCAGCAGACTTCCACGCTGGTCCAAACCGACCCCTACTACACGCAATGGCGCTTTGCCGTTGACAGTATGCTCCAGCACGTGGACACCGACCAAGTGCCCTCTGCCATCCTCTATGACCGAGTGCTACCCCTGGCTGGTCTGCCCTACTTCGATCGGTTCCAAGCCGATACCACCTCAGTCGAACATCTGCGTCAGGCTTACCTGGAGCTATACATGAGTTCTTACTACCCGGATGCAACTTCGTTCCGGCTTTCGCCCGATGAGCTGCGCGAAAAGTCGGAAGCGCTTACTCGGCAGAACCTGGTGCCGCTCGCCGTGCTCGACTACCGCCTACACTACCTCGACACGCTGGCCGTGCACCAGAATCAGTTGCGTGTACAAAATGGCCTGTACTACGACGTGGTAGGCCGTAACGGCTCGCCCTATACCGAACGCCTGCTCACCCTGGTGGCGCCCCTGACCCGGACCGTGAAGCAAAGCGCTCGCTTCATCCTCGACCCTGCCTTCTGGCTCGGCAACCGGGGCCGCACCGTTAGCCAGGTAGTTGTAGACTTTGGCAACGGGACGGGCCCAAATCCCTATTATTCCGGTCAGACCGTGCCGGTAAGCTACCCTACGCCGGGCGAAAAACTTCTGCGCTTCACGGTTTATTTCACCAACGGCACCCAAGCCACATCACGGGCCCGCCTCACGGTAACGGCGCAAACCGCCAACCGTGGTACCACCGGCACCGGTTTAGTCGTGCGTATGTCCGACATGGAAGCCCGTGACCCGTTCAAGAACTACATCAACGCCACCAGCCTCTATGGCAAGGGCGAGGTGCTGGCTGTACTGCACCACCCAACTTCCAAGGCGGAAGATATTAGTTTTCGCCTGCGCAATCCGGTGATTATCATGGATGGTTTTGACCCAAATGATGAGAGCAAGCTGAATATAGATGATTTTGGCAATAAGAGTCTTCTCACACAACTTGATGAGGCAGGTATTTTAGGAGGACTCGAACTACAACAACGCGACCTCATCATCCTGAACTTTCCCAAGTCAAAGCGGCGTCAGGTAGGTGGCGGAGAGACAACGGATGACATCGATGGCGGCACCGACTACGTGGAGCGTAACGCCTATGTGTTGGAAACCCTGCTCAATAACCTCAAAGGTCGCTTGGCTACGGACCCGGCCACCAATCAGCCCTATAAATACACCGTTATCGGGCCTAGCATGGGCGGGCTTATATCGCGCTATGCTCTGGCTCATATGGAACAGCAGCAGCAGCTGCGCACCGACGCCGGGCAACTCGCCGACCCATGGTGGGACCACAATACTGACCTGTGGGTATCGCTCGACGTGCCCCACACCGGCGCCAACATCCCGTTGGGCGACCAATTTTTGCTTGATTTTTTCAGGAATGTGCAAGCTGCCCGCGATAACCTAGAGCAGCGCCTGGACGCAGTGGCTGCCAAGCAGTTTCTGGTAGCTCACTACTCCACGGGCAGCGTGAATGGTGCCGCCGGATTTCGGGACCGTTTTATGTTAGCGTTGCGCAACAATGGGGAACGGAATTCCTTTGGCTACCCGGTGCGGCTACGCCGGGTTGCGCTGGCCAACGGCAAACTCAATGGTGGGCTGCCTCCGCCCGCTGAAGGTGTGCCCGGCGGTCCGATGCTGGATTTAAACATTTACACTCGCTTTTGGAACGGGGTGGGCGTTACGCTCATAAGCTTTTTTGGCTTCACCTACAGAACTGTCGAAAATCGCATTGCCTACAGTACAATTCGTTTTCTAGGCAACCCGGGGCAGTCACCCACTATTTTTGAAGGCGTATCTAATCAGACCTCCGGTTTGAACTGGGGGCGCCTTGGACCAATTGCTAAGAAGTCGATGTTTCCGCCTAGTGGCCCTCAGGGTAGCTGGGACCTGGCTCCCGGTGGACTGCGCGATACACAGCGTCAATTGCATGACCAGTTTGAAATGGCCGGTAAAGGTCAAAAATTCAAGGTCCATGTAAGAAACGTAAAGCCTAATCACTGCTTTATTCCGACCGTCAGCGCCTTAGGCTACCAATATCAGGGTAGTAGCAATTACCAAAACACCAGCGTGTTGCCTAACCCCTTTGAGAATTTGACCACCCGCAACCTGGTCTGCACGGGCGAGACGCCGTTTGATGCTTATTACGCCCCAACCGCTACCAACACCTTTCACGTGAAACCGGACTTGGACGGTTTGCAGTTTCTGGGCCGGGAACTGGCTCGTGTGGTAGCAACGCCTGTATTCACGGCTGCTCCTGGCGTCATGTGCCCCAATACCAGCGCCACATTCACGGTGCTAACCGAGTGCGTCCGCCCTGGGCAGCCCGGCATAACGTACACTTGGACGGCGGTCGATGGCTTAGCTATCGAAATCGGTCAGGGTACGAACAGCATCCGAGTGCGAGCCTTGCCAGGCTTTAGCGGGGTAGCGGCCTTACAGGTAGTTGCTTCTCGGTCTGGCTCCGTATCCGCTCCAGCGTCAGCCTATCCAACCGTCTCCAATGGCTACGTGAATACGGAGCTGGACCTGCAGGGCGCTCAAAAGGTTTGTCCTTATACGTCGGTCATCGTGCGTGTCACCGGCTTTGGCGTGCAAGCCCCCTACACCTGGACGCAAACAACCTACCTTAACGGCCAACCATTCACGTCTTCTTTCACTACCCAGCAGCCCGAATATACAGTGTCGGTGGGAGAAGAGTCGGTGGACCTGACTGTGGCAGGTCATAGCACCTGCGACGGGCAATTGCTACCGGCTACGTCCCGCACTATCACGCCTTACGTGGATCCTAACGGCGGATTCTACTGCGACCCTTACTCGTACCGTGTGGCCCCTAACCCGGCTGATGACTACGTGGAGATTGCCACCCGCCCCGGTAATTCTCCGCTGATTAAGCCGATGCCGGCGCATGCTAACCCCCACGCTTTTAAGGCTCACCTGCACAATGACCGGGGGGAGGTAGTTGCCACGGGCTCTACCAAGGACGGTCTGTTGCGCCTGAACACGGCAAATCTGCGTCCGGGCCTGTATCACCTTATCTTAACGCGCGGAAACAAGACTGTCAGTCGTAATCTAAGCGTTCAACACTAGATTTTTAGTGCAATAAAGTGTCATAAAAGGCCAGTTCGCATTAGGCGGGCTGGCCTTTTATGAATGTATATTTTACAGTAATTATTACGACTTCAAGGACCTATTAGCAGATACTATTGACCGCAAGCCGGGTGTTTTATACGCAGTATAGAATTTAATTCCGAATTGCGTATACTTGGCTCATGGCCATGATTGTCATTGAGGAAAAGACCATCATGGGCTACGGTCGCGAGAACCCCCAAGCGCGGGAAGCGCTAAAGGTGTAGTTTGCTCAGGTGCAGCTCTACACTTGGTCGAGCCACAACGACTTGCTGGCCAACTTCGCCACGGCGGATTACATCGGCCAGGGCCGCTACGTGTTCGACATTGAGGGCAACTATTACCGCTTGGTGGCTCAGGTGTTGTTTTCCCTCAAAACCGTGGACATTCGGCGCATCATGACCCACGCCGACTACAGCAAGCTCAGCAAAAAGCAGTTGCAAGACTTCTGAGGCTCTATTCCTTCCCTTTTGTCCTAAACCCCAAGACCGTGACCCTGACCACCGAAGCCGAGCACAAAGCCGCCGTGAAGGAATTCCGGACGCTGGCCACCGACGAAGAAGCCAAACACGCCCGCCTGCTGGTGCTGCGCGACGCCATCCACGCCTTTGAGGAGGCAAACGGCCACAACCCCGGGCCCCCGACCACCGTGGCCGGCCGGCTGCAGGTGGAGATGTTCAAGCGCCGCCTCAAGCAAAAGCAGCTCGCGCAGCTGCTGGAGGTGGGCGAGTCGCGCCTGAGCGAGGTGCTGCGCGGCCGTCGCCCGGCCAACGGCGACTTCCTGCGCCGCATATATCAGAAGCTGGGTATTCCGGCCGAAGAGGTGTTATAGCTAACCGACTGATTGGTAAAACTTTAACCCGGAACCCTGCTTCTGTAACGGGGTTTTTGTTTGAACGACCTACTGCTACCTTCTCATGTCCAAGATAATGCTAGCTGCCCAGGGGGCAGAGCACGGCCCCGGCCACGACCCGCGCACCGACCACTTGCAGCCCGTCATTGATTTTCTACTGGCCAAGGGCAACCGCCCGTCGCACTGGTGGCACGAGGATGGGTTCTGGTTTGACCAGGGTGGGGTGCTGCACTACACCTTTACCGACCCCATCGACGCGGCCGAGCTGCGTGAGCATTTTGCCTTTCCGCCCTCGATTACGCTCAGCGACGACGGGACGATAAAGGACGGGCCGAACTACTTTGATATCTCCTACGACCGACCCGCTAAACCCTTTTCGTTTGAGCTGCCGCAAACTGGTTCTTAATCCTTCTATTGGCGTTAAGAACTTGACTAGTCAACGGTTAGTCAGTGACTAGTCAAGTACAGGTTAAGCGTGACTAATCAGAAGTCGCGGGCTGTTTACTTTGTAGCTTCTGACTAGTCACTGCCCCGATGGACAACACCGCTACATTTCTGACCATAAAGCAAGCAGCTCAACAGGTTAACAAATCTGAGCAGACTATCCGGCGACTAGTCAAACAACACGCGAAGACTAGTCATATCCAGGTCGAACAGACCCCCAAAGGCAACACGTATCTGATTAGTCAGACGTTTCTCGCGCAGCAGTACCCCAGCCAAACCGAGTTGTTGCCGATGCTCCCGGAGCCGGTCCAGGTGCCCCAGGTCGCCGAGCTGCAACGGCAACTGGCGGAACGCGACCAAACCATCCAGCAGCTGCAACACCGCCTGCTAGAGCAGAACGACGTGCTGAACGCGCTGACTAGTCAGATGAATAGTCAACGCATCGGACGCATTGAGGAACTGATACTTAGCCAGAACGAGCAGTTAGGTGAGCTGCAAAAGCGACTGCCCGAGCCGGGCGAGGCTCCGTTGGTGTTGCCCGCGCCGGAGCCGGCCAAACCAGGCTTCTGGCAGCGGCTACTTGGCAAGTAGGTTCGTAAACAAATAGGGCAAATCCTCCGACTCATGGACGCCGCTGATACCCTCATTCTGGTGGAATACCAGCCGCGCCACTGGCGGGTGATGTACCCCACCGTCGTCTTGCAGCACGAGGCCTTGTTTCAGCAGGGGAAAGCCCTGCACACAGCCGCGCCGCTGGAAGCCGAGCGCATCTACCGGCAGGTTATGGCCACGTGCGGCGAGCTGCACCTGGACGCTGTTTCCCACTTGGGCATCCTGCTCAACAACCGGACGCCCGGCCTGGGCACCACCTATCTGGCGCAGGCATTCCTCCGGGCGCGGCTGATTTTCCCCGATGCGTTTGAAGAAGGCCGGGACTTTCTCTTGTATGAGTCCACCAGCAACGGGTTCGTGCTCACGGCCTACTACGTGATGGGGCTGGAACTGCAAAAAGTGAAGCGCTGGGCCGAGGCGCTGGCCCTGTTCGAGTTTCTGGTGCAGGTCAATCCGAAAGACAACCACGGGGCCAGCCGCTGGATTGGGCCGCTGAAGGAGCGCCTGGCGGCTGAAGCCTCCCGCTAGGGCTTAACGTGTAAATCCGCCCGATTGGAAGAGAAGCCCCCGCCCAGGCGTCGCGTTATTTTCGGGTTCAACGCTCACGTTATGGCTAATCAGGTGACTAATCAGCTAACTAGTCAACCTAGTAAGTTATCTGGTAATGAGTGGGTTTGGTGTTGGCCCAGCCGGTCGCGTTCGAGGGCGGCCCGCAGGCGGGCGGCGTTGGCAGGGGAGGACAGCAGGTGCGCGGTTTCGTCCAGGGCGGCGGCTTTCGCCGCCTGGCCCCGGAGCGTGACAAAAGGCAGGCTGCGCAGCAGTTCCAACAGGAAGGCGGCCCGATGCTCCGGTACTTCCAGCGTGATTCTCATGGGGCTACAGGGCTTCTTTGACCAGGGCCAGGCCCAGAGCCGGAAGGTGGTCAAAGTCGTTGTCGGCCGTGTGCAACGGCAGGTCCAGGTAGAGCGCCGTGGCCGCAATCCAGAGGTCGTTCTTGCCCATGTTGCGGGCGCTCATGCCGGCCGGCAGCGGCTGGCCGC
>MWWG01000009.1_pt1 | contig 23304 bp, 21 predicted proteins | sample 1047331 | NCBI WGS metagenome assembly MWWG01 (sample SAMN06349968, study PRJNA376086) | soil metagenome | isolation source: MG6-4 sample Antarctic (ecotone) soil | place: Antarctica | collected 2015-01-13 | reverse complement strand
TTATTTGGGGAGACGATCCCCCTTATTTGGGGAGACGATCCCCCTTATTTGGGGAGACGATCCCCCTTATTTGGGGAGACGATCCCCCTTATTTGGGGAGACGATCCCCCTTATTTGGGGAGACGATTTTGATGTTAAGTGCTTGAAGGCAGAGGTTATCGGACGCTCTACTTATTTACTTTGTTCTACTGTATTAACAACAGCAACAAGAAGCCTGTTGCTGTTGTGGCCGTTGCCGATTAGAACGAGACCCAAAACGCGATGAGCCAAGCGATAGAAAAATTCACACCCAAAGAGATCATCCGAACCGAAACCGCGCTCTCAAGGTTTCCCATACACCGCCTGTCCAAAAAGGGCAGCATCCATATCTCAATCAAAGTCGCCAAGCCGAACGGGGAACTCAAGACGCAGTGGAATGTCTCTCACAACAGCGAATACGGCCAGCCCAGCCCGCTCGCCTACAAACTCGACACGCTCATCATCAATCGGAAGATCGAGGAGGAAGGGAAGCCGCTCCCGAAACTAATCCGCCTTGGCAGCCTCACTGAGATAGCCCAACAGGCGGGATCGGGCGAGAAAAACACGAACGCGGTCAAAAGGGCGCTGCTCCAAAACGCTTTCGCCGCCATCAGGGCGAAATTCAGTTACAAGACGAAGGGCGGGCAGGAGGCGTTCGCGGAGATAGCCGACACCCGCTACGGCGTCATTTTCACGGGCGAAAAGCTGCCGAGCGGGGAAAAGGCCGACGCGGTTTACATCGTGCTTCACGACATCTACCGCGAAATCCTCAACAACGCGGTAGAACGCCCCCTCGACTTCGATTTCATGAGAGGGTTGACGCCCGGCGCACAGAGATTCTACGAGCTCCTGAGCTACCAGATGTATGCGGCCCTGAAGAACAGAACCAGCGCCAAGATGCTCTACTCCGAGTTTTGCATGTACGCCCCGCAGACCCGCTACAGTGATTGGGATCACGTCAAAAAGCAGATGTACAAGCTCCACCGCCCGCACCTCGCGGCGCAATACGTAGAAAAAATTCAGTTCGAGAAAATCACGGGGGAGGGGGGAGAACCCGACTGGATGATGATCTACGTCCCCGGCGCGAGGGCTAAGGGGCAGCACGTCGCCTTTGAGCGAAAGCCGGTTCCGCGAATCAGACACAGCGAGCGGAGCCCGACCCAGCCGGGTTTCCTGCCGGAAGAAAAGCCCGAGCTGTTCCCCGAACCCGTTTTGACTTTCGCGCCGGAGGAGGAGCAGCTAGTCTCTAAACTCGTTCAGTTCGGGGTAGCGGAGGCGAAAGCCAGAAGCCTCGTAAAAACTCACAGGGAGGCCGCAGAAGCGCAGATAGTGGCATTTCCATACCGAGGTGAGGGGAGGCCCAGAAAAAACGCCGCAGGGTGGCTTATCGCGGCGATAGAAGGGAATTACACGCTACCAGCTCTCTACCTCGAAGAGCAGGAGAAGAAACAGCAAGCTCTGAGAGCCGGAGAGCAGAAATCGGGAATTGAGCGCTGCTCTCTGTGTGACGAGAATGGATGGCGCAGAGTTAAGAGCGAGCAGTACCCGAACGGCGCGATGAAGCGATGCGGTCATGATCCGCAGGTGGAAGCTAAGTATCAGAACGCCTAACTCAGATCGCCTCTAACCGTTCAGAAAAACATTTCTTTCATCTACAGGTATCCTCCAACGTGTTGCCGCACGGTATCACCCGTTTGAAGAAAGGCGCGCGACTATTTGCTCCACGCCCCGGGAATGAGCAAGACTTCAATTCCGGGGAAATCCATCGGGAACGGTCAGAGCGGATCGGTCGAGAATCGGCTCTGTAATCTTTTGCGCGGCGGCCTGTTCCTCGTTGCTGTTAACTAAATTAACTCCGGTGGCATGACTTAAATGGCGGGAGAATTCCTCCGCCTGTTTCTCATAATCACCTTCGAGCAGGAGGTTCCCGGTGCGTATGTTTGCGCGGAAAACATCCAGTCTTTTTTTGAATCCTTCGCAGTAATCCTCGAACTTCGTTTTAGTCAGTCGGACGGCGAATAAACCGAGTACATAATGGCGCAAAATGCCGTAGCAAATTATGGAGATTTCGATCAGTCTTGAGACGGCCGCCGTGTGTGCGGAAGCCTCTGCTTCGAGTCGCTCGATCCGCTCCCTCACTTCGTTCAGGTTGGCGTTCTGAGATTGTTCCAGCCCGGCGACGGCCACGCTCTGACGCGCCAGTTCGGTTCTCACCAGCTCTCCCACTTCTTCCAGTTTGGCGACGAGTGGCCTTGTCCCTTCGAGTACCACAGTCTCCTGCTTTTTCACGACCGCATACATGGTTTCATCCTTGCCGGCTTCAGTGCTTCTTTCGATCCTGATGGCGAGGTTGACATAGTGCCGAATGGCCTCGCCGCCGTCCTTGAATGAACTGGCTCGTACCCTTGATTCTATGTAATCGTCGTCAGTTTGAAACAACCGCGCGTACCTGTTTTTTCCGCTAATAAGTTTCGGTTTTCGTGTTGCAAGTGCCATGTAATTACACCCTAAAAAGTCAAGCCCAAAATGCGGTAATTGTGAGGCAAATCTGAGAAGTTGCTTTGACCGGCGCGGCAGCCGGTTTCTGTCCTGAAAGCCGCCTCTTATAGCCTCTCAGAATTCGAGCCTTATGTCAATATCGTCTGACAAAAAAGACCTACCTAACCCCACTGTTCCCAAGATATACGCAAAGCTGTCAGATGAAAACACGCTCGTCTGACAAATTCTGACGAAATAATCCCACTGTTCCCAAGATTTACAAGAATAAAACTCAAAAAAAGTCTGACCTCTTGCACTGGACTCAAATCCACCCTTTTTGATGGTTGTGGAGAGGTGTGATTTAATTAGTAAGTACGTGGTGCGCGGAGGGTAAAAAAGAGGACGAAATACTTAGTAAGTAGAGGCACAAAACGGTTGTCAAAACACTTAGTAAGTGTGACCAAAAATGTGGCTAAATGTACTTAGTAAGTACGTCGAAACGGACGGCCAAAACACATGGGAAGTACCGGCCAAGTTCCCATTTAAATGACATGAATTGTGCCTCACCAAACTTGCATCTGAATCGGCATTAATGAAGCGCATCAGACGAACATTAAATGTAGAAATCTAACATTTGATTTAACGGAGACGGGCTTTGATCAAGCCCTGTCTGACAGCAATTACTCTCCGACAAGGGCGGCGAGAGAGAACATTTAAGGGAGCTTCGCGCCATCAAATAAGAGCGGATGATTACGAGTTGTCGGACATCGTATGGTGCAAGATTAGGTTCTGATTTTTACATTTTAATTTCGGCGGTCGCCGGTTCCCTGGAGTGGCCGTTGGCGTGGATTTATTTTGCTCAATCGGGCACCAACTACCGGTACCCACACCGGTGGGATAACTTATATTCAATCGGCCTTATCGCGTGCGCTGCGTCTGCATCTCGGATGGTACCAACTGTGCTACAAAATCGGGTATGAGGCTTATTAGTGAGTCCGATAAAGCCGCCGCGCGGACGATGTTGATGGCATCGTCCGCGCTCCAAAGGAGCGCCGCTGCATCAGTTTTTATATCCGTTAGCTTAGAACATCGCGGCTGAGTTCACGGACGCTATTCCAATCAACATTAAAGAGCGTCCGGCGCATTAAACCTTCAACAAATACTGAGCTGAACGCGACGGTGTCTGCCACACGTTTATACCCTCCACTTTCCTCGGCGTTGTAATGGCCGTATCCTGAGACAAAACGGCCCTCCGCGTCGTAGAAAGAGAGGCTCCTTTCGGCCAGTTCCTCTCCGCTCAAACCCCAACTGTAGGACAGTCCGGCGTACCTCTCCACTGCCCCGTCTATGGCCGACCGGACATCTGCGGTATCCTCCCACCCCAAGAGATCGAGAACCCCCTCCTGCTTATATGACAGCGTGGACGAAGACCGCTGAGGGTCTTCGATCAGGAGGCGCAGCAGGGCGAGGATGACCAGCGGCTCGCGCCCCCGGGGGAGTAACGTCACGACATCGGGACGTTCGTCGGGTTCGAGTTTAATCTCTCGCCGGCGGGCCGCGCCGCGCTCGTCCTCGAACGTGACGGTGAAGAGCCATGACCGCGCTTCGGCTTCTTCGCCGAGGCCGGCCAGGATCAGTTGACTGAGCGGCTCGCCGAAGGTGTCGAGCGCGAACTCCAGCAGCGCCCGTTCGCGCTCCGACAGCGACAGTGCGCCGCCTTCACCCCGAATGAGCCTGATGAGATGTGAATCCATGTCTTCGGATCAATAGAACGGGGAATTACGATAAATTATGGCTGATACGCTTCGAGCGTGATGTCCATCACTGACTTCGGCTCGTTGTTGTTCGTGTCAACGGCTCGAATCATGCCGACCCCCGGCGCGAGATAGTATTCCAGCCTCTGCCTGCCGCCCGCCCCTTGGTATGTGATCTTCAAGCAGTCTGAGTATTGGCGAGCGCCCGCCTTGATGGTGCCGGCGCGCTCGGCCCACGCTTCATTCGTGCCGCTCAGCCATCTGACGCCGAAGCGGATGGGCATCGCTATCTCCAGTCGCTCCGGCCCATCGGGGTTCTTGCCGGACAAGAAGTGAATGCCGTCCGTTTCCACCCGGTAGTAGCGCACCTCTTCAAATAGTTTAGGAGTCTTGGTGAGGCCGGAGAATTCGGCGCTGATGACGTACTTGAAGTATTCTTTGCCGTGGATGAGCGTCTGGCCCTCGACCCGAGCCTTCGCCTGCATCTTCATCGTCGGCTTCTTGCCGTCCGGGGAGGACAGGCTCCCCGAATACGTCCATTGTGAGCCGTCCGCGAGAGGGAAATAGTTCTTCCCGTTAGATTGGGCACAGGCAAAGGTAAAAGCGAGCGCATGGCAGAGAGCCAGAACGGATGCTTTACGCAACGACCTGCGCAGCATAGATGTCAGATGAAGACTTGGCATATAAGGATGTCAGATGAAGACTTGGCATATAAGTTATCAGTAAGTTCCGTCTCGTGGTGGTTCGAGCAGCTATTGAAACATGAAAGTTAGGGCGCGAAGGCACGGATGATGCGCGTCGTCGGGGGAGATGGAAAGGGTAACCCTCCGGCGAACTTAACAAACAATGAAAGCATAGGCTTAAATAAGACTGAACTCAAGCCGCGTCGTGTGAAGCGGTTCCCGTTAGGAGGAGAAGCCTAATGGGGAGAGCCTCACGCGAGAAGCCGTTAAGGTTGGCGGAAAAGCTCCTCGAAATACGTACTAAGCTCGGCCTGTCGCAAGACGGAATGCTTCGGGCGCTGGGGCTTAATGAAAGGTATGGCAGACACTATGTTAGTGGTTTCGAGCGGGGCGAGCGTGAGCCGCCGCTGACAGTATTGTTGGGATATTCGCAGGTCGCGAGAGTTTGGATAAACGTGTTAGTGGATGATGCCGTTAATTTGCCGGAAGACCTTCCCACTTCACAAATGCACAGCGGCATCAGACAGATACGCACCCCTGTCGCTAAACAGCGGAAAGCATAAAGGGTGCTCCTGAGCTGGTTTAATTTAACCGGACACGATCCTCTCGCTAGAATAGAGGGATGAGGAAATACGACGACGAGTTCAAGCGCGAGGCGGTGCGCAAGATTCACGACGGGCAGTCGGTGGCATCCGTGGCGCGCGAGTTAGGCTGCGCCGAGAGCCCGCTTCACCGCTGGAAGCGTGATGCTTTCGAGGTGAGTTCCGGCTCGGAGCGCGAGGTGCTGGTTTTGAAGAAGCGCGTCCGTGAACTGGAGATGGAGCGCGACATATTAAAAAAGGCGGCGCTTATCTTCGGCAGGAGCGGCTGGTTCGCTACCGTTTCATTACGGACGAGAAGCCGAACTTTCCACTGCGGCTGTTATGCCGGGTGATGCGGGTGTCGGAGAGCGCCTATCACGCTGACCGAAATGGCAAGAGCTACGTGCTTAGCCCTCGGAAGGCCGCGCTCGCCGCACAAGTCAAAGAGACTTTTTACCTGCGTAGACGTCGCTACGGCGCACGACGCATTGCGGCGGAACTCGTGGCTCAAGGCAGCCAAGCCGGACGTTTCGCCGTTCGGGGGTTGATGAAGCGGCAGGGCTTGCGAGCCATCCGGCCGCGCCGATACGTCCCGCGCACGACCGACTCGCGGCAGGGGGTTGCGCCAAGCCCGAACCTTTTGCTCGACGCGCGGAATGCCGCGCAGCAACCGCGCGAGGTCATCGTCGGTGACATCATTTACCTGCCGTTGCGGTCAGGCAAGTGGGGTTATCTGGCGAGTTGGCAAGATAAGTTCACGAAGCGCGTGGTCGACTGGGCGGTCGAGGAGCGGATGACCGAAGAGTTGGTGATCAAGGCGTTAGCCAAGGCAGTCAGAATCGGCGGTGTCACCCGGGGAACGATCATCCACACGGATCAGGGTAGCCAGTACGTGTCGGAAAACTTTCGCTCTCTGCTACAAGCTCATGGGTGCCGACAAAGCATGAGCCGCCGCGGTAACTGTTATGACAACGCGGCTGCCGAGAGCTTCTTCTCGCGCTACAAGGCTGAACTGTTAGAAGGTGGCTCGTTCGAGGACGTGAGCCAGGCTAGAAGCGAGACCTTCAGCTACATCGAAGGCTATTACAACCGGGTGCGACGGCATTCGGCATTGGGTTACAAAACTCCCGCCGAGTTCGAGCGGGAATACAACCTCAAAAAGAAAGGGGCCAGCAGCGAGAGGATCGTGTCCGGAAAAACTTGACCACCTCAGTGCCTCCTTGGCGGATAATGGCAGGCAGAGTACACCATCACACTGTGGGACTAAACATCTAATCAAACTACGTCAATTTCTCGCCCTTCTCATGGAGTTTGGCGAACAGAGTACCCCTAATCCTGAGCCTTGCAAATCATTATTCGCGCGACCATAATTCTCTTAGGACTTACGCAAAGAGGTAAAAATCCTGATAATTAGCGCATGGCTTTCAACACCAGACCCACGCGCTTAGATTATTGTCAGTATCTGGTGAGCAGCCAGATCAATTACACGCTGACGAACTTTGCTGACCACTCGCTCAAGTTTAGTCACGACCAACTCAACCGCTACTTGCGTGATGACAAACTAACGCCACGCTTGGTATGGGAACAAACCCGTGGGCAACTTATCACGTCGCCCAGTGGTTACTTGATCTTTGACGATACGGTGGCCGACAAGAACTATTCACGCTCCATCGAGTTGGTGCGCCGTCAGTGGAGCGGCAACACTCATTCGGTCATTCGTGGGATCGGCATCGTCACCTGCATTTACGTCAACCCGGAACTGGATCGGTTCTGGTTCATTGACTATCGCCTCTTCGCTCCTGACGAGGATGGCAAAACGAAACTCGATCATGCCCAGGAGATGTTCGATTCAGCCATCCGCGAGCGTGCGCTTGAATTTCGCTGTGTGCTGATGGATACGTGGTACGCGAGCCGCCAGTTCATGTTGCATATCGAGAGAAATGACAAGCTTTACTACGGCCCCCTCCAGGATAATCGCCAGGTGGATGAAGGCGATGGGACAGTCATTAATTACGGACGGGTGGATGCTTTAGCGTGGAACACCGCGGAAGAACAAAGCGGCAAGAACGTCCACGTTAAAGATTTCCCGAAAGGCCATCGCCTGCAACTGTTCCGGCTCGTGGTCTCTCCAGACCGCACGGACTACATCGTCACCAACGATGTGACTCAACGTTCGACGGCTGACACCCAACAGGTGTGTGCCATCCGGTGGAAGATTGAGCAGTTGCATAGAGAAGTCAAACAGGTCACGGGTCTGGAGCGGTGCCAATGTCGCAAGTCGAGAATCCAACGCAATCACATCGCGTGTGCGATGTTAGTGTGGTGTCGTTTCAAAGAACTGGCTTATCAAACCGGACGGACGGTGTATCAAATCAAGTTCGGGCAGTTGTCGGATTACCTGATTCAGCAACTGAAATCCCCATCCGTCAAAATGGCTCTTGCGTAAGTCCTATCTCTTATGAACCTCCCAAGAGAAACATCAGACTGTGATCCGGTTTATGAGCTTGTTGCAACCGCACTCGAACAGAAAGAATTGTCAGGGTTGCTGAAGTTATTAGAACTGTTATGCGATGACTTGGAGGCTTACGGCTGTGCCCTCTGGGAGGTCACGCCAATGGCGCATCTCAACCTACGCTCGTCGCAAGGCAAGTTGTTCGTTGTAGCTGAATGGTTCAGAGATGGGCGTAGTGCCGCTACTCACGATATGCCGATTGACCAATCAGTGAACGGATGGTCAATCTTAAACCAGGCGACGGCTAACGTTCCCGATATGGACAACGATGCGCGGGTTTATAAGACCTCGATGGTGAGAGATTTTAATTTCAGGAGTATGTGCGCTGTGCCAGTGAGCCTTAGCGATGGCAAAGGGTCGCTCAGTTTGTACCGAAACGAACTTAAACCTTTCACGGAAGAGGAAATTGCGCGGGTGGAGAAAATGGCTTCTCTGTTGCCTGCACTTTTTCACGCCATACGCAGCCGCGCCAGCCAGCGATTGATTCAGTCGGTCAGCGAAGCGCTGAGCGATGCAGAGCCACAACTGCCTGATGATGTGTTGTCCCCAGATGAAATGAAAGAGTTGCTCCACAAGATTTGTTTTAGAATATCGGATACTTTTCAATGCATAGAAACTTCAATCTTCCTGAAACCTAATCCCAGAGCCTCAAACTCTTTCGTCTTGCAGGCGACAACGTGGCCTGAGTGGAGCGAATTTAAAAAGAAAGTTTACGAAGCGAACAAGTCGGAGGGCATAACTGGATGGGTTCTAGAGCACCGAACACCGGTTCACATCTTTAGTTTGGGGGATTTCAAGCGCGACAAAAAATTTATCAGGCGGTCTTATCCAGAGATGGTTTGGCGCGACTCGCTGGACATTAAAGCCTCTGCGCGCGAGATTCTCAATCTCCAACCGGATGAAGGATTACAGCCGCTCAGTTTTATGGCTGTGCCGATCCTGCGTGGGCAAAAGGTTTTGGGTGTTATTCGCTGTTGCACGGCGCGGAAAGCCCCTTATTACTTTGCAGGGCGAGAAGTCCAGTTGCTTGAACTTGTCGCCGCCCAACTCAGCTACTTCTGGAGCAACTGGCTCATCCGGCGCAGGGTGCAAGATGAAAATCGTATGTGGCAAGCACTGGTATCCTACGTCGGCGAGTTGAATGATTCAGTGCAAAAGCAGCTGGAGCAAAACTTGCTAGATGAAAAGGTTATTTTCGCTCAGGCTTTGAAGAAACTGAGTAGGTTAATTAAAGAGGCGGAAATACTGGATGTTCGCTTGTATCACAGGGACACAAAAGACCTGCGCTTCGCTGTCACGCACGGCAAGGCTTGGCGAGAAGGAACTGAAGCCGAAATCAAAGAGCGTCTGGAAAAACGGTTTCCCGTGCCGAGTGAACTTGTAAACTTCCCGCTCGGCGTCAGAGTTTTTCAAGAAAATAAACCGCGAGCCATTCTCGACGCGCAAAAAGACGGCTATCTATCTCAGACCTTTCCACAGACCAAGCAGTTTATCGCCGCGCCGATCACAGTGCGTAATAAAAAGATCGGGGTTCTGGGTCTCCGCAATGCAAGCGAACACCCTTTTCCACCAAACATATTAGAAGTAGCTGAACTTCTCGGACAACAACTCGGTTTATATAACTCGTTAATTGATGGAATGCGCGAGGCACGTACTGCCGAAGGGACAATGAAAAAACAGGATAAAATTCTACGACAAACCTCGCAAGACCTTACCCATCAACTAAAAGGCCCGATTCAACAGGCTCACACAAGAGTACAAAAGCTATTGAGCCGAAATCTCAATAATGATTATGTCGACTCGAGGCTGCTGGAAATTCGCGGGTTGATTCGTAAAGCCGAAAGGGTCACAAGCAGCACATCGGCTTTTGCCCAACTCGCGGAGAAGGAAACCCTTGAATTCAAGACTGGAGATTTCAAGCGTCTTTCGTATGACGAGTTGATGAAAATGCTTAGAGAAGCTTCTGCCGACAACATGCTTCTGATAGAGAGTTATCGTCAGATTAAGTTTGACATAGAAGATGGCAGTTTTACACCCCTCAAGGCAATATTGGTGGAAACCGTCGAAGATTTACTTGAGCAAGCCGTCAACTGTTTGTTGGATAATGCCGGGAAGTATAGCTATCCCGGAACGAAAATAAGGGTTTTCGGAGGCTTGACGAAAAGCGGTAGATTTCATATTTCTGTTTCCAATACTGGATTTCCGATCAAACCAAATGAACTTTTGGATTGTGTTAAAAGAGGCTGGCGTAGTGAGGATGCGGAATCGACAACCGGCGAAGGCTCAGGCATCGGGTTATGGTTTGTCGATCATGTCATGAAGGGACAGGGCGGGGAGTTAATAATCACTCCAACAAATGACCACATGCAAACACAGGTTAGTTTAGTTTTTCCGGTAAAAAAGTGAAGGGAAGTAGAATGCGATGTATGTTTTGATTGTTGAAGACGATCCGTTTCAAGCTGCGTCGATGATTGAAGCACTCGAAGGAAACTTCTCTTCGAGCAACTCTACGATACAACGCATTAGCACGGAATCTCAGTTCCGTGAAAAGTTTGATGAGATCGCTAACAACCCGCCAGACGTGATTACGATGGATATCATGTTGCGCTGGGCGGATCCTTCGCCTGATATGAAACCGCGTCCCGAAGATGTAAAGGAGGAAGGAATTTTCAAAGCAGGATTAAGATGTGAAAAATTGCTTGAAGGCAACGCCAAGACTCGACATATTCCAGTTATTCTTTATACCATTTTAAGCAATGAGGATTTAAGTGACGATATTCCAGAGAGGGAGAATGTTTTGCATTTGCCTAAGAGTTCAGACTTATACCCACTAATTAAAGCGATTCGTAATATGAAAAAGAGGTAATGAGTTAAGCGACCGCTTGAAAGAGGAGCATAGGATCATCTTGTTCAATACTCTTGCGATAGAGTTCCTGCGCTTTACTGGAGAATTCATGAGGAATACATTGATGATAGTGTTTCATAACTTCATCCCAACTCTCCTCTCTTATCAATGACCGCTTCTCTGTTATTAACAACTCGTAACAGCCTTGAACTACAGCTTTGTATGATTTATATGGATTATTTACTCTCCGCTCCTCAATAAGTGAAACTATTTCAAGTAAGTCTCTATCGGCCTCTTCGTATAGAATTACTGTGCAAATCATGTCGTCAGCGCAAAGTTTTGCCTCGACGGCGGAAAGTTTGCCCAATTCTACTAAAATGGGGATAAAAAAATTCCAAATTAAATACCGAGTGCCCCCTTTTGAATATCCATGCTCAAGCGGAAGCCTTATAAACAAATTTGGTAGTGCCGAAACCGCCCACTTGGGCCATTTGTTTTCATGAGCTTGTTGAATAAGTTCAGTGTCCCAGCTTGGTCGTCCGAAATAAGTTTCCGTCATTCGGGCAACTAGACGACGAAACTCTGGCCGACAGTTTGCGCTGCTCTCAATCTGTTTGCTGATTGACTTCAAAGCACGGCCGATGGAGTCGAGGTACGGTTCTCCGCGCGTGTCCGCTGTTTTAGAAATAAGGCGAATTCCCTCGAAGCCGTCGTAATAGTCGCCGGGCAACCATTTTGGTTCCACCCCGGAGAGCATATCTTGCCAAACAAATTCAAAGTGATCATCTTTTTGGTTGGCGATTAAAGCCCGGCGCAACGAGCTGCGCAAATCAATGCCGCGCCAAGCCCCTGTCAACTTCCGCCTCTCAAATATCGCTTTAAGCGGATCAGCTAAATGCTCGGCGGTGCTCAACCCCGCGCAGAGTTCCAGCAGATTGTAGAGAACTTCATTCGGTCTTCTGCCGACTAAATGCACGTCCGGTTGATCTTCAAGCACTAATGCAGCGCGGTATGAGAATTCGCGTTCGGCAGGGTATCGTTCTGCGGCAAGTGGAACGCCGCGCAAAAGCCATTGAAATGGCTCATCTCCGTATATAGCAGAAGGTAGTCCGAAACCTTGCAGCCAATCAATCAATTGCAATTTGCACCAATCGCTCTGTCTTAGCCACGTGCCGACGAATTGCTGCATTTCCTGAATCAACGGATCGACCATTAGATTCCTCTATTTAACACTTCATCTAAAAATGGAATTTTACCTTACATCGGGTTTGGCATCCAAGCTGTGACGCTATTCCTACCATATTTCGCGCAAAGTAAGTCGTGATGTTTCTTGCGCAAGTGATTTAGGTCATTTGCTTTACAATTAGCTTCCTTAGTTTTATCAATCAATCTACCGGCGGCCTGCCAATGTCCGATGTGATAATTAAGTAATTGTTGATGCACATATTCAGGTAAGAGAGTAGAAGCTGACGCATGTAGCCCCATGGGATGCCCACCTTCATGTGGCCATGGTCTAGGTTTTGGCGAGGGGAAATGCCATTCGTAATCTCCCCCGTCAAGTTGGGTTGGACGGGCTAACGTTCCAGTTTCGGCGACGGTGTATACAAGAACTATGAGCCAGCGATTCTCTGCCTTGTTAACTCCTAAAGCTTTGGCCCAGCCGGAGGCGTCTCCAAGAGTGGCGCGAGGTTCGAAGGCATCCCATGTTGTTACCCATGACGGTTGGAATGGGCCCACTTCACGTCGATATGAGTTTAGTACATCAAATGTGGTGTTAATAAAGCTTTCTTGTTTGGTAAGGGTTCCTAACAATTTGTCTTTAAGCCATGCCTCGAAGTTGGGAAGGGGGAAGTCTTTGAATATTGTTAACCATGAGGCTTTGCGCATCCGGTTACCACTGGCCCAATTATAAAGCGTATAAAGTCCGTTGAGGTCAAGAACACAGGCAAGCTTGCGATCTTTATTTAGAAGAGGATTTTCTAAGTAAAAATGACCAATAAGTATGTTTTTATGGTTTAAGTCATAGTTCACAAAATCAGGATCGTGGAGCGGCTGAATCCTCTCCTTGTGATAACTTCCGAGTAAATTCCACAGTTCGTCTGCTACTTTGGGGTTACTACAGAATGCGGAAAAACTTTCATCACGCTTGTCACTAATGCGGTGGTCATACCTTAGATTCACTGCGACGGCAGTTCTTCGAGGGTCACTTGACTGCTGCAAGTCACTAAGCGCGTTCTCTAAAGGATGGACTCTTACATAGCGATTGAAAATCAGAGGCATGGGAGGATTAGCTCTCAAAAGATTAAGATGGAGAATGCCGTTCCGTTATAAGTAAATGAGAATTATAACGAAGTTACTAGTCATGTTAATACAGGATTCCGTCAGCAGCAATGCTGTATTTATCCTTCACCCGTATGTCGTGTGAATATACACAGCATACCCCCACTGTGGGATGCTTGCTCCTTTGTCAGCTCATACTGCCATTGCTACTGCTTAAGCGGCTATTCTCTCAACATTCAGATGTTGAGTCTCAAAGTTCGTTCCGTCTCTCCACAGCGCATGCAGGGTGTCTGCCAACTTGCGCGCCAAGGTGATGGCGGTGACCCTTGACCTGAGCCGGGCGGCGATGCCAGCCGCCCGCTCATGCAGCGCCGAGTTAGTCGGACTGTGCCGTTTGAGGATGGTCCACGCTGCCTCGAGCGCCAAATTCTTCCAGCTACGGCATTCATGTGAACCTGCCACCCTACTGCATGTCAATAAACTGTAGTTTTCTGACATGCAGTTTCTAGCTCCTAAACCACCTAGAAACACTAGGGTTTTGACATCCAATTTATGAGGGGTTTTTTGACACCCCATTTACACCCACATGATGAAAGTCGGAATCTATGCCCGCGTCTCCACCCACGACCAACAGACTCTGCCACTGCAACTCAAGGCCATGCGGCAGTATGTGAAGCAGCGTAAATGGAAACTGATGCAGCAAGTCGAAGAGGTTGGCTCCGGCGCTAAGCATCGCCCCAAGCGAGAGGAGTTGATGAAAGCGGCACGCAGGCGCGAGGTGGACGCAATCGTTGTTTGGAAACTCGACCGCTGGGGCAGATCATTACCCGACCTGATTAGCACTCTGACAGAACTGCGCGATCTTGGTATCGCTTTTGTCTCACTGACCGAAGCCTTGGACTTCACCACCCCGGCGGGACGCGCCATGATCGGTCTACTCTCAGTATTCGCTGAGTTCGAGCGGGATATGATCCGGGAGCGAGTAAAGGCCGGCATCGCGCAGGCGAGGTCGGAAGGAAAGCGACACGGTCGCCCTCAGACTGCTGCGACCAAAGCAGCCGAGGTCAAGAGCCTCTTCAAGAAGGGGTGGAACAAGTCGCAGATCGCGCGGGAGCTAGGGATAAGCCGCGGGTCAGTGATTGGGATGCTGAAATAGTTTAGATCATTGGTAGTGAGTGACTTTCGCACTATAACAATGAACCTGACCCGCTTTGATGGACACCCAGATCAGACCCGATACTATCCTCGGGCATGGAGGTGTTCATGGCAGAAGCAAAACGAACATTTACTCGCGAATTCAAAATAGAAGCTGTGCGTCTCGCCACCTCTGGCGACAAGCCTTTAGCACAGGTCGCCAGAGAGTTGGGCATCCTGCCTAACCTGCTTCGTAATTGGCGGCGGCAAGTCGCAGGCCATGAGGGGCAAGCGGCAGCGGATGTGTTCCCCGGCAACGGATGTTTACCGAGCCAAGAGGAGGAACTCCGCAGACTTCGCCGCGAAGTCGAGACGCTGCGCCAAGAGCGCGACTTCTTAAAAAAAACGGCTCAGTACTTTGCCAAAGAGTCGCGATGAGGTACGTCGCCATCACAGCGCACCGCGCGCAGTTTAGTGTCGCGTTGATGTGCCGGGCGCTGGGCGTCAGCCGCGCCGGCTTCTACGCGGCGGGGAAGCGTGCGGCGAGCGCCCGCAGCCGGCGTGATGATGAGTTGCGAGCGCGGATTCGTGACGTTCATCAACAAAGCCGCCGCACATATGGCAGCCCGCGCGTTCATGCCGAGTTGCAAGCACAGGGTGAGCGGTGCGGACGAAAGCGAGTAGCGCGCTTGATGCGCGCCGAAGGCTTGCGGGTGAAAGTTCGTCGCCGCTGCCGGCCACAAACGACCGACTCGCGGCATCCACACCCGGTGGCCGAGAATGTGTTGGCACGCCGCTTTGCGGTCGCCGAGGTCGCAGCGGTCAACCGCGTTTGGGCTGGCGACATCACTTACATTCCGACGCGCGAAGGCTGGCTCTACCTGGCGGTCATTCTTGATCTGGCAAGTCGCCGCGTAGTCGGCTGGTCGATGCAGGCGACGCTCGAGACAAGTCTGGCGGTCGCGGCGTTGCAGATGGCGCTCGCCACAAGATGCCCGGGCGGTGGGTTGCTGCATCACTCTGATCGCGGGGTGCAGTACGCAGCCCTTGCTTATCAACAGTTGTTGACCCAGTGCCGGATCGTGCCGAGCATGAGCCGCCGGGCGAACTGTTACGATAACGCCGTCGCCGAGAGCTTCTTTGCGACGCTCGAATGGGAGTTGATCGACAGAAGCAACTGGCACACACGCGACGAAGCGCGTCTCGCGATCTTCGAGTACATCGAATGCTGGTACAATCTAAAGCGGCGGCATTCTTCGTTGGGCTACCTCAGCCCGGCACAGTATGAGCGGCAGTTGTTGAGGCAAGCAGCATAAACTTCGTGTCCACCAAATCGGGGCAAGTTCACTATCAACAGTAAAACCCAATCCTTATTTTGAGGGAGGTACTATTCCACAAAAAAGATTCAAGTGTAGAATTACAGGGGGAGGTCACTCATGAGTGACCTCCCCCTGTAATCTATCGAACGAGACGCTTTAGTTATAACGTCCCGTTCAGGCTGTGCCTTAGCGTTGTTTGCTCGCGCTTTCAATGATGCCGGTCATGCTGCGGCTTGTTGTTGGTACAAATACTTCTGAAAGCCCGCGAAGACACTTCCGATTTCATCCGGCCTGCCCAGATCGGCCACTGCGTCGGCAATGGAGTCATGGTATTTGAGCCGGAGCAGCGGAGTCAGCTTTTCCTTGTCGAGTTCCTCCACGCCGGTAGTCACGTAATGCGAGAGGACGAAGTCGAGGAAGACTTGCTGCTTACTGTTAAATCGAGTGCTGATCTCCACCTTCGCCTTTGAAGCGCGCTCTTCGCGGCTGAGCAGGGGCAAGGCATAAGCCACATGAGCCAGCACGTCAAAGAGGTCGCTTTTTTCGGCGTCGATGATTCTTTGCATCTCGGCCATCTGTTCTTTGCCGAATCCTTTCTCGGCCAGTCCTTGCAGGAGTTTGGCGCGCGTGTCGGGTTGGCTCCAGAGGGCGCGTAGCTCCGCTTCGTCCTTGAAGAACTCCGGCAACTTGCCGAAGAGCGTCTCGATGAACTCCTGAGCGGACATGGGTGTGCCGTCCGGGTGCCAGAAGGTCGTGACCATCGTGTGCTGAATGGTGCGCGCCTTTCCATCGGCGAGCCTTACTTTAATCTTCTGACGCGGTGACGTTGGCTCCGGCCTTGTCGGACGAGCGGGTGGGGATGTTGTTGGCTGCGGTTTCGGCTCTGGCTCCGGCTCAAGCGGCTCGCCGTCCCACTCGGGATCGTTGAAGTGTTGGTGCGCCTTCACGAAGTCGTAGATGGTGAAATAGTCTTTGCCTTCGTAGAGGCGTGTGCCGCGACCGATGATCTGCTTGAACTCGATCATCGAGTTGATGGAGCGCATCAGGACAATGTTGCGGATGTTGCGCGCGTCAACGCCGGTCGAGAGCTTTTGCGAGGTCGTGAGAATCGTGGGGATGCGCTTCTCGTTATCCTGAAAGTCGCGCAGGTATTCCTCGCCGAGTTTGCCGTCGTCGGCGGTGACGCGCTGGCAGTAGTTCGGGTCGCGGCTCGTCTTGATCTGGTTGATGAGGTCACGCACCATCAGCGCGTGCTCCTGTGTGGCGCAGAAGACGAGCGTTTTCTCGTCCTGGTTGATCTGCTCCATGAAGAGCCTGACGCGGTGCGCCTCACGTTCAGGGATGATGATAGTCCGGTTGAAATCCTCTTCCATATAACGCTTGCCGGGGAGGACTTCGCCTTCGACGACGGCATCGTCCGGTGTGTAAGTGTAATCATCCAGACTGGTGGAAAACTGTTTCAACTTGAAGGGCGTAAGGAAGCCATCGTTGATGCCTTCCTTGAGCGAATAGATGTAGACAGGCTCGCCGAAGTAGGCGTAGGTGTCCACGTTGTCCTTGCGCTTGGGCGTGGCGGTGAGTCCGAGTTGAACGGCGGGCGCGAAGTAGTCGAGGATGCCGCGCCAGTTGCCTTCGTCGTTCGCGCCGCCGCGATGGCATTCGTCAATGACGATGAAGTCAAAGAAGTCCGGCGGGTACTCGCCGAAGTAGGGCGAGGGCTGGCCGTCTTTAGGCGGGCCGCTCATGAAGGTCTGGAAGATGGTGAAGAAGAGGCTGCCGTTCTTCGGGACTTTGCCCCGCTTGCGGATGTCTTCCGGCTCGATGCGGACGAGCGCGTCTTCGGGAAAGGCGCTGAAAGCGTTGTAGGCTTGATCGGCGAGGATGTTGCGGTCGGCGAGGAAGAGGATGCGCGGGCGGCGCGTGGGTTCGCGCGAGAGGTTCCAGCGGCTTTGAAAGAGCTTCCACGCGATTTGAAAGGCAATGAAGGTCTTACCCGTGCCGGTGGCGAGCGTGAGCAGGATGCGCGTGCGCTCTGCGGCGACGGCTTCGAGCACGCGCTCGATGGCGATGTCCTGATAGTAGCGCGACTGGAAGTAGCCGCCTCTGTCCTCGAAGGGGACGGCGGCGAAGCGGTCGCGCCAGTTGTTCGGCTCGGCGAAGGTCAGTTCCCAGAGTTCTGCGGGCGTGGGGTAGCACGCCGCTTCGCCTTCCCTTCCCGTCAGCATGTCTATCCGGTAGACGCCCCGCCCGTTGGTCGAGTAGGCGAAACGGACGGCGAGCTTCCCCGCGTAGTTCTTCGCCTGCCCGACGCCTTCCGTCAGAGGCTTGTCCCATGCCTTAGCCTCGACGACGGCGAGCTTATGGTCGCGGTAGAACAGCACGTAATCGGCGGTCAGAGCCTTGCCGCGCCGCCCGTTGCCTTCGAGACGGCCAAGCGTGATCGGAAACTCGCGCCGGATGCGGCTCCCGGCAACGACGCCCCAGCCCGCATCCCTGAGAGCGGGGTCAATGTGGTCGGCTCTGGTTTCGGCTTCGTTCATGGCGCGGCCCTAGAGTTCGCCGTTGAAGGCTTGGTGCAGCAGCGACTTTTTCAACTCGTCCAGTGCGGCGAGCTTTCGCCGGTAGATAGATTCGAGGCGTTGGGTTTCGGTGGCAAGGGAATCAAGGTTTGAAACAATCGCTTCCTGCTCAGTTAACGAAGGCACGAAGATTCTATGCACGTTGAGCTTTTGAATTGGCAACGCGCTATATGCTGAACCATGTGCCAAGTTATTCAGACTCTCGACGAATGAAACCAGAACATGTCTCAAGAAGTGTGGGTTGATCGTGTCGAAACCCTTCAGCCATAGAACATTTCCATCCTTAAAGTAGAAGTCGTCGTCACCCTGCACAACGTAAATCTCGCCAATCGTGCCGATAGCTGTGAGCAGGATGTCCCCTTCCTTTGGCACTCCAAAACTTGTTTTGATCTCTCGGTATCTGGCTTCGGAAATAAAAAGCTCTGTTGTAATTGCCCTGCCGTTAGCAAGTTCTTTTATTTCTTTTGTTCGATAGAAGGGAACACCCGATTTCACATACTCGCTCTTAAAGATGCGTTTACTCGATGTGATTGTGCCAAGTTCTTCAAGGCTCTTTTCCTTCCACCCCTCGCCGCGCTGTGTGAAGACGGCTTGCAGGTGGCTTTCAAACAGAGCGCGGGCGTTTTGGAGATTCTTTTCGGCGTTGGCGGTGGCGGTGGCGATGCCGTCAAACGCTTCGTCGAGGATGCCGACGATGCGCTGCTGTTCATGCGGCTTGGGATAAGGTACTTGAAATTTCTTGAGGTCGTCGAACTTCAAATTGTTGATGTTTGCTCCGTCCGACAACTCGTTGATGAAGTACTTGTATGCCCCGGAGGTCATCAGGTGGAAGAGATACCTCGGAACAATACCGTTCTTCGGGGTAATCATGCCCATGAATCCACCGAAGGCATACCCATAGTCATCGTCAATGTAGGCGACTTTCCCTAGATGGCTCTTGCTTCCGCTCGCCGTGCAGATCATCAGCGAATCCTTCTTAACCTTCTTGCTGTCCGGAACGACGACCATGTCGCTGATGTATCTCAACTCCGAGAGGTCAAGAAGGTTCGTAGCTAGATCGATGTTGGTTGCTCGAAGAACGACATTGTCCGACGACTCCACTTCATCACCTTTAGCGTATGTGAGTCCCCGCTGGAACTCGCACAGCTCACCCAATGTCTTCATCTGCCATCCTGCTTTCATAGCAGCCCCCTGATGGTTTGCAGCACCTCCGCGCTCTCGGCGTCCAGCGCGGCGATTTCGTCCATGATGTCCACGGGGCTGCGGTGCGCCGCTTCCTCGCCGCCGTTCGGGTTCTTTACGGAGAGGTCGAAGGTCTTCGGGTCAATGCCCGCCACGTCCACGCTCCAAGACCTCGGCGAGTCGGCGAAACTCTTTTGCAACTCGACGAACTCCGCGAGGTCTGCGTCGTTCAGCGGGTTGGTCTTGCCGAGATTGCGACCGGGGTCTAGTTGGTAGTACCAGACATGCCGCGTCCGAGTTCCCTTCTCGAAAAACAGCACGACGGTCTTCACGCCCGCCCCCTGAAACGTGCCGCCGGGACAGTCGAGCACCGTATGCAGGTTGCAATTCTCAATCAGCAACTTCCGCAAGCTCACAGAGGCGTTGTCCGTGTTCGACAGAAAAGTATTCTTGATGACCACGCCGCCTCGCCCGCCCGCCTTCAAAATCTTGATGAAGTGTTGCAGGAACAGGAACGCTGTCTCGCCCGTGCGGATGTGAAAGTTCTGCTGCACCTCCTTGCGCTCCTTGCCGCCGAACGGAGGATTCGCCAGCGTCACGTCGAAGCGGTCTTTCTCCTGTATGTCGGCGAGGTTCTCCGTCAGCGTGTTGGTGTGGACGATGTTCGGAGCCTCTATGCCGTGCAGGATCATGTTCATGATCGCGATGACGTAGGCGAGCGACTTCTTCTCCTTCCCGTAGAAGGTGCGCGTCTGGAGCGTCCTCTCCTGCTCCGTTCCGCGTTGCGGGTTGACCCGCCGCAGGTAGTCGAACGACTCGCACAAAAAACCCGCCGAGCCGACCGCGCCGTCGTAAATGCGCTCGCCGATGCGCGGCTTCACCACCTGCACGATGGCACGGATGAGCGGGCGCGGCGTGTAATACTCACCGCCGTTCCGCCCCGCGTTGCCCATGTTCCTGATCTTCGCTTCATAGAGGTGCGACAGCTCGTGCTTCTCGGTCTGCGAGCGGAAGCGCAGCTCGTCTATGTGGTCAATAATCTCGCGTAGGTTGTAGCCGCTGGAAATCTTGTTCTTGATCTCGCCGAAGATTTCCCCGATCTTGTATTCAAGCGTATTCGGCCCCGTCGCCTTCTGCTTGAAGCCGTGCAGATAGGGAAAGAGTTTGTCGTTGACGAAATCGCGCAGATCGTCGCCGGTCTGCGCTTTGTTGTGGTCGAGCCTGCCGTCCTTGCCCTTCGGCGCGGCCCAGCTTTCCCAACGGTACGGCTCGTCGAGGATGAAGGCGTATCGCTTCCCTTCCATCCCGGCCTCCAAAGCCCTGTCCTGCTCTAGCGCGTCGAGGTATTTCAGGAAGAGGAGCCAAGAGGTCTGCTCCGTGTAGTCAAGCTCGGTCGTGCAACCGGCCTCTTTTCGTAGAACGTCGTCAATGTTTCTGAATGCTTGTTCAAACACGAATACTTGTCCTGTATGAAGTCTTTTCGCCGGAATTGACCGGACAGACGGAGTGAGCGATTCAAGTATGTTAACTTAAAATAGCTTGATATCACAAAGATACCGTATTACTATCGGTCTGATAGTAAATTGGTTCTATTTCTTCGCGCTTCTTAGATAAAATTTAGCGGATTGCGAGCTAGTTTTCGGTGGTATCTATCCGCTTTCACTCTCTTCCAACAGCTTCAGAAATGCGACTGGCTCCACTACCTTGAGCGATCTAAATCGCTGTCGAAATTCTTTACACTCATCAGCGTAGCCTGTCATTAAATCCAACAAGTCTCTATCACGGCTAACAATAAAGTTAGCGCCCGCCGTGACCGCCAGATTAATGTAAGGCTCATCGTCTTCGTCGCGCGGATAGCTGAACTCCTTTGGAACGAGCCGGACAAGCACGGAGAGATGCTGTAAGCGTTTTAGGAACGCGCCAACGATCTCATCGCTGAGGTCTGGAAAATGCGACCGTATCTCCGGGCGGTTTAGTACGTCTTCGACTTCGGCAAGCGTTTCTCGGCTCACGAAAAGCTGGATGAGACCACTTTCCGCCAAATTCAAACATTTAGCCGCGACGCTCTTTTCTCGCGCAGCGGCTTGGAGGAGAACATTGCAATCAAAAACGACGCCGGGCCTGTCTGTCACCCTTGCGCCCTCTCTTTTCTAGCGCGAGAAGCCTCTTTCCGCGCATTAGTAAAGTGACCATCTAGTTCTTCATCACTCATCCCACTATCTTCAACATTGCGACGGAATGGGGCGAGGATTTCATCAAAAGATTTCTCCGCCAGAAGGTCTATTCTGTCTCGTCTCTGAGTGCCTTCTTGAACGAGTGACGTAACATAGTCTTCGAGTGGCAAGCCCTCTTTGGCCGCTTGTGTTTTGATGGACGCTTCAACGTCTGGCGGTAAATCAATTGTGATCGTCATAACTGCCATCCTTTACCCTAGTAGATAAGCCTCGCGGCTATCCTCAACAAAGCGGTTCGCGGCTCTGGCGAAAGCCGGGCTGTTAGCGAATTCGTCTAGCGCGGCTTCCCACTCTTCCAGCGTTTGATAAGAAAACTTCCCTTCCTCGCCGTTCAAACTTTCTTCAATTATAAATTCCAAGAAGTTTTCGACCGGCAGGCCGCGAGTCGTGGCCTGCTTGACAGCTCGCGCTTCGATCTCTGGCTTCAGTTCTATTGTAACGGCCATAGCTTTTTCACCTATCGATCTCCATGCTCAAAATAAGGGCTATTTTACCATAGTGCACCGCCGCTTCAGATAAAACACTTGCGCGCTTGATTCTAAAATGATATTTACCTGATTTCAAATATATTTCGTGAGGGAGGCCCCATGATAATCGTTGTAGGCGGTATTAAAGGCGGTTCCGGCAAGACGACTCTGGCGACCAACCTAGCCGTGATACGGAGCGCGGAAGGTCACGACGTTCTGCTTATTGACGCGGACGATCAGGAGACCTCGACCGACTTCACCATCATACGGAACGAGCGCCGCCCCGACGGAGCGGGGTACACGAGCATCAAGCTCACCGGCGCAGCCGTCAGGACGGAGACACAACGCCTGGCGAACAAGTACGAGGACATCATTATTGACACTGGCGGGCGTGACACCACGAGTCAGCGCGCGGCGCTGACCGTCGCTGACTTCCTGCTAGTGCCTTTCGTGCCCCGATCCTTCGACGTGTGGACACTCGAAAAGGTCTCAAGCCTCGTGAGCGAGATGCAAGCCGCGAACCCCGACCTTCAGGCATACACCTTCATCAATCGTGCCGACCCACGCGGACAGGACAACGACGACGCGGCGGAGGTTCTGAGGGAGACCGAATCGCTCTTGTTCATCGAGACGCCTTTGGGCGCGCGGAAGGCATTTAGCAACGCCGCAGCCGCGGGGCTAGCCGTCACCGAGATAAAGCCCCAAGACTCGAAAGCCACGGAAGAGATGATGATGTTATACAGATATATTTTTGATACCAAAGACGTATCTGCGCCGAAAGGAGTGGGAGCGTAAATGGCGATTTCACGAAAGCCCAAGCAATCATCCAGTGCCGCAACCAAGACCGTTGACGTGGACGCCCTCATCAAGAAAGGGGGGAGCGTGGCCGGAAAGAACGGGCAGGAGAAAAGCGCCGTGCCAGTTATTCTCAGAGTGCCCGAGGACATTCTTGAAAAGGTTGATGCCAGCGTGCAGGTGCGGCGCATCAAGACGCCGCGCCATACGTGGTTGCTTGAAGCCGTTTTAGAGAAGCTAGAGAGGGAATCGACTTAATATCATTTAGATATTGGGTTGATAGCATCACTATTCGCGCACATTGAAAATACCGAGTCCTTATTTGGGGAGACGATCCCCCTTATTTGGGGAGACGATCCCCCTTATTTGGGGAGACGATCCCCCTTATTTGGGGAGACGATCCCCCTTATTTGGGGAGACGATCCCCCTTATTTGGGGAGACG
>MWWG01000008.1_pt1 | contig 24299 bp, 22 predicted proteins | sample 1047331 | NCBI WGS metagenome assembly MWWG01 (sample SAMN06349968, study PRJNA376086) | soil metagenome | isolation source: MG6-4 sample Antarctic (ecotone) soil | place: Antarctica | collected 2015-01-13 | reverse complement strand
CGTCGTCTAATTCCCGGCGCCTATCTTCAAGAAACGGGATTGGGTAATTCGTACTGGCTTGTACCAGAGTCCGCAATAAAAGACTTCGTACCGCCAAAGCCCGGCCCGGTGCCCAAAGCCAAGCCCGGACAATCGAACGGTAAGAAGAGAGGTAAGAAGTGAGCGTGGAGTTTCACGGTTTAGCAAATATCTTCCCCTTGATGCGCGATGAAGAGTTTGCGGCACTGAAGGATGACATCCGGCAGCACGGCCAGCGTGAGCCGATTTGGACCCACGACGGCAAGATTATTGACGGGCGCAACCGCTACCGCGCTTGTTCGGAATTGGGCATTGAGCCTCTAACGCGCGTATGGAACCGCGACGGGTCGCTGGTGTCATTCATCCTGTCCATCAATTTGCACCGGAGGCATTTGAGCAGCAGCCAAAAGGCGGTCATCGCACTAGACGTTGAAAAGCACCTAGCAACCGAAGCGAAGGAACGTCAGAGGCAAGGGGGCGGGGATTACAATAAGAAAGCGGTTAGTCAAAAATTTGACCAACCGGACCGCAATGCTGGCAAAGCAGCCGCACAAGCTGCCGCTCTTGTAGGCACCAACCGCCAATATGTCAGCGCCGCAAAGAGGCTCGCAGCGACCACGCCGGATTTGATCCCTGTAGTGCGCGATGGAATAGTCACGATTGAAGACGCCAAGCAACTAGCGTCCCTTCCTGAAGCGCAGAGGACATCCCTAGTGGAGAAGCTCGCCAGCGGCGAGGCCAAGAACGTTAGGGACGCGATACGCTCAGCACGGCGCGGGTCTGACTTAGACTATCGCGAGTTGTTCGCAACAATGGTTGAGCTTGAAGAACTAGGTGATGAAGAGACGGAGTTGCGCCAATTCACTGAGGCAGTAAAGAAAGGCGAACTGGAGATTACTGTTGACGGCTTCACAACCTCGGGCGTTCCTCGTATTGCCCGCTATCCGCTGCTAAGAGTTAAGAGTCTCGCCGTGCCGCTCACAGGGCAAACATGGCACTGGCCCAAGTACAGCGGGGCGGTGCTCAACTCCATCACGCTGGATTTCAAAACATATGGCGAAGATTTAAGCGCCACGCTTTTTACGCCAGATGAATGGGATGAGTTCACTTCCTTTGATGAAGCCAAAACACTATCCGAGTTCAATTTCCCCGGCTATGCGTGGTTTGATTGGTGGGACAATCACTGGCGTGTCCCGGGGCGAACTTCTATCCTACGCGCACCCCTCTCTGCCGCGATACACAACCAGCGCGACTATGACGCACTTTTCGGGCGGACAATAGTTGATAACCACGAAGGTTGTAGAACTTGCCCGCGCGGTCCGTTCTTCATCCGGCGCGGCTGGGGCGAGTGGGTATCGGCGGAGTTCAACGACGGTGAAGGCGGGCGCGTGAAACGGCGATACTTCAGGCACGATCACGCCAGCGCGTCCTTTATACAGCAGGCCGGTGAGTCAGTTGACCCGCTGGCTTTCTCGCACGCAAACTTTCAACGCCTCCGCCTGCACAGTGTCATGCCTCACGAAACAAGTTGGGCTTACATCCGTCGTAAGACTATACCCCGCGAAGCGGCTATCGCTGCGCTAGAGGCGGACCTTGAAGCCATGCGTAGCACCGCGCCGCTGACCGAAGCGGAGCTTACGGAGCGTGCTCTTGAATGGCTACAGGCGTTCACTCCCAAGCATCCAGACGAATGGCGCGAGGGGACGTGTACCTACCCCCGGAATCCTGATGGGACTGTGGATGTGGCGCAGTTCCAAGAATGTATGGACATCTGGAAAGCGGCTTAGAAGAGAGGCTTTCGAGTGAGCAGGTGTCAGCACGATCACGGGGACGGGCGTCACGGCGTCGGGCGCGAATGCGGAGAGGCTTTCGAGTAGGCAGGTGTCAGCACGAGCCGTTTCAAGACTTACATTGTCAGGCTTGAAAATGTGGAGAAGCTTTCGGGTGAGCAGGTGTCAGCACTTGTCTAGCCGGCTAGACATTTGGAAAGGCATTCGGGCGAGTGCCAGCGCCCAAAGGTGTAGTGAGTACACTTTCGCAAAATGAGCGGTAAGAAGAGGGGGAAGAAATGAGGCACGTAAGCCCCGAACATTGGCGAGGCTGTGTATCGGGGCTTTCTACCCTTCCGTTTTCATGAACAAAAAAGAGGCTTCCGAGTACCTGGGTATTTCCACACGCGCGCTTGAGCGCTACGTAATGCTCAAACGTCTCGGGGTGCGCTATGAAAGGGGCAAGACTGGCGATCAGGCGGTGTTTGATGCGGGCGAGTTGCGCGGCCTGAAGGCGGAATTAGACAAGCGAAAAGCACCGCGCGCCGGCGTGGTTGCAGAGACCCCCGAAAGCCCCGATACAGAGCCCCGACAGTTGGCGAGGCTTTCGGACGTGGCACCGCCGCTCGCCATATTCGAGCGCATGACAGCGGTGCTCGAGCGCCTCGAGCGCAAGAGTGAACCATCGCAGGCTTCGATAGTTGACCTCGCGCACAAGTTGACGCTATCACTCGCCGAGGCCGCTCAGCTTTCGGGACTCTCGCGCAGGATTCTGAGACAAGCGATTGAAGAGAAGAAGTTGAAGGCGCGCATTATCGGTAGGGGGTGGAGAGTTAAGCGCGCCGACTTGGATGCTTACGTGGCGAAGAATCTATGACGTGATTTGAAGTGAAAATGTTTTGACAATCTGAAAAAGCAAAAGCGGATGTTGCGCCCACGATTGAAGCCCGTATCGCAACACCCGCCCTGACTGTATCCCGCCCTAATTTAAGGCGCGACCATTATGTTTATACTACCAAACTTTTTACTTAGCACAAATGAGTCTTATGCTATAATTTGCTCACACCGGGCAACTTGGTTGCCCTTGAGAATTAGGTCAACGCCGGGCTACCACACTCTCACAGGTTACCGTCAGTCAGTAACTGACTTGTCCTGTCACTCTGCGGCACCCGCGTCAGACCGGCGAGTTACACGAAGGCGTGTCTCGTGGACTTAGAAGTGCTCACCAAAAAGGTAGGCACTCAGTTCATGGGACACGCCTTTTTTAGTTTCACCGGGAGAGGCAAAGCAATGAATGACGAAAAGATGCTTGACGTAAAAGAGGCCGCCGACCGTTTGAACGTCTCACCGTTCACGATCCGGCGAATGCTCGCCGAGCGGTCGCTTCAATTCCGGCGAATCGGAAGCGGTAGAGGGCGCTTGCGAATCAGCGAGCGTGACCTTCAACAGTATCAAGAACAGCGGACCGTCACGGCAGTCGCCGCATGAACACACGAAGGCCTGAGTGTGACAAGCACTCAAGACCTTCATTGACTTTTAGATTGATTTGACGCGGAAAGGACTAAAAGCTGATGAAATCCTACCACAGAGAACATTCCGACGCTACAACTAAACACTGGACGCCCGGCCAACCAATCCCGCCGGCAGGCTCCGGCATCGAGCCGAACGCACATTGCGCGCTCGAGCGCAGCGTCCTCGCGGCTGAAAACAAACTACGACCCGTCGAGGCAAAACGCCGGACACATGCAGCACCCAGACCGCCCTTTATTCCCGCCGAAGTCCGCGCGCGATACCAGTATGAATTTAACAAACGTGCGGCGGCCAAAGTAGAGGCCGGAATGCGCGACAGGTGCGGCGACAAAGACTGCATGGCGGTCGGATGTTGCGCGCACCACGACACCCTTCTCGAGGTGGGCTGTGTTGAGTTCTGGGACTTTGCGAATAGTGGGCGCGGCGAAGAGCGCGGAGAGGAGGCGCAAGCGGCATGAAAACCCATTCTCCTCTCGTCTCGATCCACCGATTGAAAATCAAGTGTCCGGTGTGCGGCAAGAAAGACAACTGCGCCGTGAGCGATGATCGTCGTCGCGCCTTCTGCCGAAGAGTGCGGAGTGACAAGCCGGGGCGCGGCGGCTGGACGCACATTCTCTCAGACGATCCTCATGGCGGCATGAGGATTCAACACACTTCACAACCCAAGCGGGAGCAAGCCGACCGCGCGCCCGTCGAACACCGCGACGCCGTTTACTCGACGATCATCCGTAACCACCTGTCGCTGAGTTGCGAGCACAAGCAGAAACTTCTGGCGCGCGGGCTTTCGGAGTCGGAGATCGAGCGCAACGGCTACACTTCGACTCCCGACGAGCGCCGCGCCGTGGAGATCGCCGAGGTGCTTTCAATCTACGGACTCGAAGGCGTGCCGGGCTTCTATCGTAAGAATGGGAGCGGGCGCATGGCGGTGCGCCCCGGCTACTTCGTGCCTTACAGAAATGAACGCGGCCAGATTCAGGCAATGCAGTATCGCCTTGACGAGCCGCTCGACGGCGGCAAGACAAAATACCTGTGGCTCTCATCGCGCGATTGCTCCAGCGGCGCGCCGGTGCATTGTGCCTATTGGCATCTTCTGCGCGACGCGCGGGAAGTCACTATCACCGAGGGCGCGTTGAAGGCCGACATCGCCGCGTACTTTCTACAGACTCCAGTGCTTGCCATTGCCGGCGTCAGTTGTTTCGGCGCTGACTTCGCCCCAAACCTCAAAGCCAAGTATCCGAAACTCGAAACTGCGTACCTAGCATTCGACGCGGACTTCCAGCACAACGACGGCGTGAAAGATTCTCTCTTCCGGCTCGCCGACGAGTTGCAGGCCGCAGGAATTAGGGCGCAGGTGCGGGCGTGGCCGGCACGCATGGGAAAGGGAATTGACGATTACCTGCTGACCGTCTCTAAGAGTGAAGGGAGGGCGGCGGCGTAATGAGCGCTCAATTCGTTAACTACAACGCCGCCCACGCCCGAAAGCACGCCGGCAACCTTGACCCGGAGCAGGACGCGCGATTGTTCGTCGAACCTGAGTTAATTGATGAAAGCCCGGAGCGGCTAAAGAAGCTGCGCAGGAACATCTCCGACGTTCACAACGCGACGTGTAACGCCTTCGCCTCGCTGGGATTGCCTCTTAAGCTCCGCGCCTTAGTTCCCGTGATCCTCGCCGCCTATTGCCACGACAAGGAAGCGGCGGAAGCAGGTAGCACAACTTTTAAGGCCAGCTATACGACACTCGTCGGCCTGCTTTTCAGGCAGGGTGACGGACGTACCTTCGAGGCTAAAAAGTCGGAGGTGCGGCGACTGCTCGATGCGTTGGAAGAATGGCAGGAAGGCAACACAACACTATGCACCATCCGGCGCGGCGGTAAAACGAAAGACCAAGCCGGGCGGGATGAGTTCCACGAGACGGAGTTTGATCTCGTCCTGTTAGACGGACTCGCTAAGGCCATGATGCGCAACCCGGAGCCGGAAAGAATGCGCGCCGCCGTCCGCATGGAGGTGGCCGAAATGATGAAGCTGCCGCCGTTCGACGGGCGCTGGCAGGTGAAGCCCCCGCCGCTCGACAAGTTGCGGGATCAAGACCGCAAGGCGGCGCTCACAAAAGCGGCGAAGGCGGTGGAAGCGACGGAGAAGTTAAACGGCGACCCGCTGGCCTACGCCGAAGCTCTGGCGGCTGAGATCGTCAGGCAAGCACGCGAAAAATACGGCGAGACCTCCTATAAAGATGAGGCCGAAGAGTCGCCAAGTGTTGAGAATGCGGAAGTTGAGGCGCAGGGGGGTGTGTCGGATTCGACACACCCCGACACACCGCCAGAGGAACCGGAGCCGGAAAGCGACGTGCAAAAAGTAGCACCTATAAGAAAAGAACATAAGGTGCTATATCCTGACCCCCCGCTGCGAGCAGAACCTAACCAGAAAGACGTAGACGCTTGGAACAAGACTTTCATTGGCTTGACCAACCCGCAGCCCTTCGGCGTTACGAACGTGAATCTTGTGCCGCCTGACCTTCAGCAGATCGCCGACCAGAAGGAGAGTCCGCCATGAGAAAAGATGCATGCAGGATACGCATTTATTTTTGGAGGCTAAGCGATGATGAACGCACCTGAAACAGCAAACAACGTAGAGCGACAAGCAGAAGTGTCCCTGCTAGTAGGGACACAGCTAGGGAAGGCGCAATGACGACGCTTACGGAAGGTTGTTAGCGGCGTGAAAAAGCTTTCGAGCACGTATGCTCTGTGACTTTTTTTAGCTCGGATTAGAGGCTCAATCAACATGAAGCAAAAACAAAAACTGCCGGCGCCGGCAGGATTCGAGCCGAACGCATTTTATGAGCGCGTGATCGAGTTGAGACGCACCAACCCGGCGGCGTTCGATTCACTCGCGCCGGTGACACGCTTGGCGCTCGGCGCGTATGAGGCACAGAAGCGCGAGCACTCAAGACTTGAGGCAATCAGAGACGAACCGGAGGCCGCATAACAAAGGAGACTTGAAGAACCATGAACCAACAACAGCTAAACGAGAAGATCAGCAACATTGAGGCGAGCGGCTCACCTGACGCCGAGCACCGCATTCAAACGCTTCGCGCTCATTTTGAAAAACAGCAGCGGGAAGAGGCCACACGCGCCGCCGAACAGCAGCAGCGAGCAGAGGTCAACTTACGCGCTGACCTGAAGCGGGCTTACATGCGCAACCCCGCCGCGTCGGAAGCTTCTTTTGAAGCCGACTACCCGGAGCTGCGCCGTCAGAAGTTAGTCGGCGAGGCGCTGAAGGCTGAGGCGGTGGCGAGCAGGCAACAGCGCGCCGCGACGCGCGAGGCTTTCTGAGGGGAACTACCAACGATGAGAGAGTGAACACCACATCTTGTGCCCTCCGGTGATTTTGAAATGGGCGTGAAACGTCGCCGCGTCGCACATCTCGCAGGCACATATCTTGTGGTTAAGAGTCGGATACGCGGTGAACGGTGATTCATTTTTCAACAAAGCGTCCGATTATGGACAATCTGGAATTATGAGGGGTGGGGGGGGCACCTTCATTATTCCAGATCAATGGGAGAAGCGAGGGGACTACCTCTGTGTAACCGTCCTGAAACAAAAGGTGAGAAGTGATGCAAGAACCTGAAGAACTTAAGCGTCGTCGAAGCCCTTACCAGTATTCCGCCGATGAGATCGGCGAGGCGCTGGCTTTGGTCGAGCACTACGGCGGGAACGTGCTGAGGGCGTCGCGTGAGTTGGGCATCCCGCGCGTCACCGTTCTCTACTGGCGTGACAACGGGGAGAAGTTGCCCGGCGGTGTGAACATTGTTCGACTTCGCAAAAAGGAAGAGTTCGCGCAATTGGCTGATGAGGCGGCGGAGTGGGTAATAACTTCTCTAAAGCAGGAGGACATTGATAAGGCCGGTCTGCGTGATAAGTCTATAGCCTACGGCGTGTTCAGGGATAAGGCCGCACAGGACAGAGGCGAAGCGACGCAGGTAACAGAGCACAGAGTTACCGTCGCTGTAGTGACTACCTACCGGCGCTTGCTCGAACTGGGGCGCCCAGAGGACGAGGCGAAGCGGATCATCGGGCATCGGTTCCACTTAGGGCCGGCGGAGTTGGAAGAGTTAGAGCGGCGGAAGGATGAGATCGTTGACGCTTCTGCGCCGGCGGGCATATAGTGCGCTCCAACTAAGGGCGGGTGCTGAATGTGCCCACCCATCGCGTCGGGTGGTGTGAGGACATCAGACGCGGCCTCACAGAGATGTGAGATGACGCGGGCGACTGTCGCCAGATGGTCGCCCGCTTTTCCTTTTCTACTCTTCAGCAAAGCAGAACCGCCCGGAAGTGGTAAGACTCGCGGGCGGTTCAGTGCCTCGCTTCAAGATTCGACTATGCTTCTACTCTGTCGCTTGCTTTGCGACGCTTGCGCACCTTCGCGGCGACTCCCGCGAGTCCGGTGCCGAGCAGCAGCATTGTGGTCGGCTCAGGGATCGGCGCGGTCGGAGTGCCGGTGGCGATGCCGCCAACCCTCACTTGCCGCACGTCCTGAATGCCGACAGTGGTGGTAAACATGACGCTTCTGATGCGCTGGTTGTTGATCGCCGTGACGCTGAAGAAGTTCTGCCCGCTGGCGTCGAGTGTGAACGCCTGAGAAGTCGTCATCTGCCCGTTGTCTTCCGTCGCCGTGAACGTAACGAAACCGTTGGCGACGGCGTTGATGTTGAAATCCAATTCGTTGAAGGTGACGAGCGGATTGACCGGCGTAATCGTCAGCGTGTTGAAAGTTCCCCCGCCGGCACGCTCGATGCGCGCCTGACCCGCCGAAGGCGTGGTCAGATTCACGTTGGAACTGAAGTTGAATACGGTATTTGTTTGGTTGGTCGAACCCGTCACCGGGTTGCCGGTCGAGATCAGCCCGGGGCTGTTGAACTGGATGTTCTCGTCGGCGGCACTGGTTGGGCCTTGAATAAACACGATGTCGGCACGCGCCGGCATCGCCGCGACTCCTAGCACAACAAAAGCTGCTAGGGCGATAGCGAATCTACTGATTCGGGACATACTTCCCCTCCTTATTTCCGCAGATAAAGGCGCGAGAGTGGGGACGCCCCGCGCGAGGTTAGGGCGAGACTTGACTCACCGGAGAGCGCTGTGGCCTGCGCCCCGGTAGAGATCAGCCTGTGTTTTGCGTCGGGAGAGGCTTAAGGTTTTACCCCGGATGTGGCGAGGCGTCAACCTCGAAAGAGGCGCGTGGCGTCGAACTTTCTACGCCACGCGCCTCTTTCGAGCGGCAGGTGTAAGCGCGCATACTTTCTTCGGTCATCATCCCGCATGGCTGTCCGTTATAGTTTCCTTACGTAAGCGTCTAAATCATCCCGCTTCACCCGCCACCCCCTGCCGATGATCCGCGCCTTCAACTTCTTCTCTTCGATGGCTTGTCTGAGGTGGTTGCGCGAGAGTCCCGACAGCTGAGAGGCTTCCATGAGTGAGAGCGTCAACTTGTGGGCAAGGTCAGTTATCGAAGCGGGTTGATCCTCGCGCTGGCGCGAGGAATCGGCGGCGTCTCGAAGAATGGCGACTAATTCCGACAATTGCGACGCGCCCCTGTCGCTAATGGTCGCTATTCCCGTTTGCTGGCTTTCGGCGGGCACAATCGCGGGGCGCGCGTGCGTCGTGTTCTCAATCTCATCCTTCAGCCTTTCCACGTCCGAGCGGACATAGACGGGCACCTTGCGCGTCGTGCCGCGCTCGTAAGTGACACTCAAGCGCCCGGCGCTCGTGAAGCGTTCGACTTGGCGGGTCGAAACTTCTAGGAGTTCGGCTACTTCGTCCTTCGTCATGTTTAAGAAGTGCCCTTGAGGGTAATTATTCGACAGGGTTGGTGGAGCTCAGGGCGTGCTTATATCAAATAACGACCGCTGGCGACAATGCCGACAAGCGGCGTCGTTATTCAAGCGTTTGCTAATGTGTATATAGAATGGCGGCTAACTGCGACGGCTTTGTATAGTGAACATACAAAACCACGCAAGGGCTTTCCTGTGGGTGACTCGAAACACGGAGTAACTATTCCCCTGTCTCGTCCTTCTCGTCTTGTGCGTCTCCCTTATTGCCTTCTGGAGTATCTCTTATAAAAAGCGGGATCGAAGATTCGTTGACGGGGTTTTCAGAAACCGGCTCTGTAGTCTCACCTTCATCCTTCAGTTCTTGCCCCAATTCATTACCGGCTTTCCAGTTCTTCGTGTCCTCTTCGGAATTTAGTCCGGCTTCAACCCCTTGTTTGAACTCGGCAGACTTCGTGTCCACGTTTTTTTTTATGTCTTCGCTCATCACTAGCTCCTTTAGAAAATAGTCCTCCAACGCTTGTGCTTGCTCAGAGCATACGCTCGCCTCGAGTTCAAAATCAAAACTTAGTTTCGTCAACGTGAGGACCGTTTTTGGACAAGCTAAATAATAATAATTGGGCAAGAAGGAATTATTAGGCAATAGCAATAGCGACAAGGGCCGTCGTCTTTGTCGCTGCTCGTCGCCATTCACCAAACACAAAAAAGTGGCGCATGTTTGCCCCGTGCTGAAACGGGTATGCTGCCGGATGGATGAGTGGCGGAAACGAGCGTACAGGGGCGGTGTGCAAGCGTGGCGGGCATCCTACAACACAAAACAGGCGGGCCAGAAGTTCCCCTCCCTTAGCCCTCTCCCCAACGCTAAAGGAAGAAACCTTCTGCCCGCCTTTTCTGCTCCGTGCAATAGACTCTTAAAGCGACGCGCGTTCCACCAAAGCTAAGACTACCATTGACGCGAGGCGTGGGTAATGGGTCATTTTTACTGTTGAACAGATGTTATAGATTAAGGAAGCGTGACAGGATTTCTGCCACCACCTGATCTTCTAATGGCTTCCTAATACAGTCGTCACAGCCCGCCGCTATCGCCGCTTCATGCCATCCATCCTCACAGTGTGCCGATAGTCCTACAATCGGTATGTTTTTCGTCTCTGGTATTTGGCGTAACTGGCGGGTTGCCTCAAGTCCGTCGAGCACGGGCATTCTCAAGTCCATAAGGATCAAGTCTGGCTTGTGCTCCGGGGCGAGTTCAACGGCTTCCTTGCCGTGCGCGGCTTCCAACACCTGACACCCCTTTAGCTCTAACATGAACTTTACTAAGTGACGAATATCTTCGGTGTCCTCGGCGATGAGGATGGTACATTTTGGTGTCGGCATTTCGTTTGGCATCTATAGGCCAGTCTATCAGATAAACAATATCCTGAATGTTCCACAGCTTCTTACTAACGCCCGCTTCCATCGCCGAAGCGCACACCTTAAAAGCAAAAGAGGCTAGCCCGAAAGCCAGCCTCTTCGACTCTATGTTGCGCAATATAAACCTCGGTGCGCAACGAGGATTCACCCGCGCTTACTTCTTCGCGGCGCGGCCTCTCTTCGCGCGGGCGTTCTGTTTGTCTATCTGTTGCCGCGCGATGATGAGGTGAGGCAGCAACGTGCGGGCGTTCCCTGTGTGCCAGAAACTCTCGTCGGCCATCAAGCCTTTCAGTAGCGCCGTGAACTCAGCCCAAGCCTGCTTGTACTCCGCGCCGTCCTCGTCCTCGAAAGCCCGCTCCATTCGCCTGAGCTTCCAGTAGCGCCACTCGTCCGATGTCTTATCTTTCGGCTCCGGCGCGTTCAAGTTTTCGGCTTCCCTTGCGGCCTGCCGGGCGCTTCGGGCATCTTCCCGCTCTGCATAGATCGCCGCCAAGCTTTCGCCCGCGCTCGTGCGCGCCAGTGTCTTCTGAATCTCGTCGTAAGCCTGCCACGCCCAAGCCGCGTCCGGATTCTTAACCCCCTTCTTTCGCGGCATCTCTTCGGTACCTTTCGCGGCCATCAGGAACGCTTTCGGGAAGAACGCCGGATGCTCAAGGTTCACTTCCGTGTGGTTGCACATCTGATCGAACCATTCCAGCAAGTCGTGGCGGGCTTCCGCCGGCTGAGTCTCGTCGGTGATGAGACGGTGAAAGCGTGCGGCTGCTGAAGCGTGCGCGAGCGTAGTAGTTTGTTTCTTCGTTACCATTAGAGTGTCTCCCTTCTCTGCATCACCGCAATGGTGAGCGTCAACTCTTCCAACTCGCGCGCCGCTGTATGTAGGGCGCGCATGATGTCGTCTGCTGTGTCGAAGTCCAGCAGGCGGCCTTCTGTGACCTGTACGGCGCGTGTGACGACGCGCACACGTTCGCGCACACGTTCCAACTTGCGGGCGGGCGTCGGCGTCGTTGTGGTAGGATTGTTTTGCATAACTCGAACCTTTCTCCTTGAAGGTTTGGGGTTGCGGGGTTGAGGGCTTCCCGAACGTGTCAGCGTTTAGGAAGCCCTTCTGCTTTGAATTAATGGCCGCGTCGTGCCGCCATGTAGACATGCACTTGAAGCGCCGCCGCACTGTGCTTGCACGGCACTCTCGACGGGCAGTTGCAGTCAACAATCTTCTCGCCGCCTGAGCGGTAGCAGAGCACCGTGTAGGTGTTGCCCTTACTGCCGGAGACTTCATACTCGCCAAACTCGACCATGCGGACTTTCGGGTGCAGCGCGCGGGCGTTCTCGATTGCCTTCGTGAGTTGCTGTTTCGATTTCAGGATGAACATTTCGTTTCCTCTCTTCTGTGATGTCCGACGAGAGAGATACTAGCACGGGTGTTGAGAACACACAAGACAATTCTCAACATTGGTGCTAAGAATTTACTTTAACTCTTAGCACCGCTGCTAACAACAGCCTTGTAATATCTCGACGGTGGTGCTAAAGTTAGCCGTATGGCAGAGAAGACTTACACGGCACGACAACTTGCCGAACGCTACAAGGTGGCTGGCTCAACTGTGCGTGGCTGGCTCTTGCGTCGTCTAATTCCCGGTGCCTATCTTCAAGAAACGGGATTGGGTAATTCGTACTGGCTTGTACCAGAGTCCGCAATAAAAGACTTCGTACCGCCAAAGCCCGGCCCGGTGCCCAAAGCCAAGCCCGGACAATCGAATGGTAAGAAGAGGGGGAAGAAGTGAGCAGATACTCTGAACTATCACAAGATGAGTTGAATGACCTACTGCACGGTGCCCTTTACAGACGGGAACGTTACCTAAATAAGCCCCGCCAGAAAGGCTTGAATCTTAAACTGGACGAGATCAAAGAACTTCTTCAAGCGGGAGCGAATCTCAACTCGAAGGATAGGAGCGGCGTCACGGCGTACCAGCGCGCGTTAGACCTGGGATATTTAGATTTGCTTACATTGGACGTGCCTAACACTCGAGTTTGACCAATTGAACTTAGGGCGAAGCCCACATATTGATGCCGTGCGGTTGCAGTAGCCCAACATATGGGCAGCACCCGAATTTTGGGCAACATTTGGTGTTATGGCTTGGTAGCAAAGCTAGCAATATATCCCTGTTTATGCGAAATATTGAGCATTTTGTTCACCGCAATTGGTAAAACTCGAGTAACAAGAAGGTCGCCAAAAAGAACAGTAAGAAGTGACGACGCGCAAGCACCTACCCTTACAGCCCGGCTTTGAGGCGTCATTCAAGGCGGGTGCGTGCGGACAGGGTTGCAAGGTGTTGACGGCGGCGAGGTTGGACAGGGCGCCGTGTTGAGAGGCTTTCGAGTAGGCAGGTGTCAGCTGCCTGAATCTTTTCTTCAGGCGCTTAATCGAGTTGGGCGGTGTTGAGAGGCTTTCGAGTAGGCAGGTGTCAGCGCCAGAGTGGAACCGTTGATAATATCAACAGTACCACATGCGGAGAGGCTTTCGAGCGAGTGCCAGCGACCAAAGGTGTAGTGAGTACACTTTCGCAAAATGAGCGGTAAGAAAGGGAAGCGATGAGCACCAACAAGCTAAGGAAAGCCGGTAAGCGAGCCTTCCCGAAAGCCGAAGACCCTAAGCCCGCACTACGTCTCGTCCGCCCGTCGGCAGAGAGTTCAACTCCAGACATCAAAATCAACGTGCCGCGCGAGGTGAAAGAGATGTTGCGTGAGATGAACGAGAAGCGCCGCGCCGTGAAAGAAAGTGACACGCCGGATGCGGCATGAAGAAAGAGTTGCGCGAGCATTTCCCGTTCGTGAAGTAGCGACCGCTCGCGACGGCGTAGAAGAAAGGGAAGAAGTGGGTAAGAAACTCAAGTCCTTTACTATCGCATTGACGGTGGAGGGGGAAACCAAGATCGAAAACGGGGCCGTGAATCTTCTCGTCGAGACGACGGCAGCGCGCGCTGAAGATGGCTTCGGGCACTCAACGATGCGGTCAGACGTGGGCGCGCCCCTGTCGGATTTCGAGAGTCCCGAACAGGCGGAAGCTTGGGCTGAAAGAACCTTCCACGAATTGAGGGCGCGCCTACGCGCGGCACTACTCAGTGAGGCGACGCTAACCCTTACCGACGAAGCGCACGCCGCGCTCGATCATCTCGGCACTGGCGAAGCGAACATTGAAGGACTGATTCAAGACCACGCAAGGAGCACGGAGCGACGCTTGCGCGAGCGGTTCGACACGCACCGCCCCGGCCAGTTTTCACAGTGGACGCGCACCCAACTAACGCAGGCCGTGAAAGTGGCCGCACATTCTTTACCGAAGGACGAACGAACTATCGCACGCACGGCTGAGCGTCTGCTGAAGTCTCACCCGGATAAGGCACCGAAGACGAGTGCGGGGCTGAAACAAATGCTGCGGCGCTTTAATGTGGAGTGGTCGGAAGTGAGCGGGTAACAGTAATAATCTACACTACGAGCAGCAAGGGCACGTGCTTACTGGCTTTTATTTGACCGGTAACAGTTTTATGTTATTCTAAACATGCAATAAGTTCTTTAGACGCAAAAAGGGCGTGGCCGCCGTGGAAAGCAAAAGCCACACCCTCTGATTGATAAAGCCGCCATCGCTGACGACCCACAGCCGTAGAGTAATCCGTTGTCGTCGGTGAAGGCAAGTTGAAAAGTTTTCACTGGCGACGACCAGCGCCGCTATAAGATTTTAAGATTCGCAGCCGCGCCCGCCGTTGCGATAGTTAAGAGAGCCTTTGGTGTAGGGACTGGTCGCCCTGCATCAAGGGCTTTCTTGTTTGTTGACAACCGAACGCACGAACGCCCCAAGCGATCAACTTGAGGCGTTCGTAACTTTTAACCACATTGCTTAGCACTGAAAGGACGAACTAACAGGTGAAATCCTACCACAGAGAACATTCCGACGCTACAACAAAACGCTACTGGCGACCCGGCGAACCCGTCCCGCCGGCAGGCTCCGGCATCGAGCCGAACGCACATTGCGCGCTCGAGCGCAGCGTCCTCGCGGCTGAAAACAAACTACGACCCGTCGAGGCAAAACGCCGGACACATGCAGCACCCAGACCGCCCTTTATTCCCGCCGAAGTCCGCGCGCGATACCAGTATGAATTTAACAAACGTGCGGCGGCCAAAGTAGAGGCCGGAATGCGCGACAGGTGCGGCGACAAAGACTGCATGGCGGTCGGATGTTGCGCGCACCACGACACCCTTCTCGAGGTGGGCTGTGTTGAGTTCTGGGACTTTGCGAATAGTGGGCGCGGCGAAGAGCGCGGAGAGGAGGCGCAAGCGGCATGAAAACCCATTCTCCTCTCGTCTCGATCCACCGATTGAAAATCAAGTGTCCGGTGTGCGGCAAGAAAGACAACTGCGCCGTGAGCGATGATCGTCGTCGCGCCTTCTGCCGAAGAGTGCGGAGTGACAAGCCGGGGCGCGGCGGCTGGACGCACATTCTCTCAGACGATCCTCATGGCGGCATGAGGATTCAACACACTTCACAACCCAAGCGGGAGCAAGCCGACCGCGCGCCCGTCGAACACCGCGACGCCGTTTACTCGACGATCATCCGTAACCACCTGTCGCTGAGTTGCGAGCACAAGCAGAAACTTCTGGCGCGCGGGCTTTCGGAGTCGGAGATCGAGCGCAACGGCTACACTTCGACTCCCGACGAGCGCCGCGCCGTGGAGATCGCCGAGGTGCTTTCAATCTACGGACTCGAAGGCGTGCCGGGCTTCTATCGTAAGAATGGGAGCGGGCGCATGGCGGTGCGCCCCGGCTACTTCGTGCCTTACAGAAATGAACGCGGCCAGATTCAGGCAATGCAGTATCGCCTTGACGAGCCGCTCGACGGCGGCAAGACAAAATACCTGTGGCTCTCATCGCGCGATTGCTCCAGCGGCGCGCCGGTGCATTGTGCCTATTGGCATCTTCTGCGCGACGCGCGGGAAGTCACTATCACCGAGGGCGCGTTGAAGGCCGACATCGCCGCGTACTTTCTACAGACTCCAGTGCTTGCCATTGCCGGCGTCAGTTGTTTCGGCGCTGACTTCGCCCCAAACCTCAAAGCCAAGTATCCGAAACTCGAAACTGCGTACCTAGCATTCGACGCGGACTTCCAGCACAACGACGGCGTGAAAGATTCTCTCTTCCGGCTCGCCGACGAGTTGCAGGCCGCAGGAATTAGGGCGCAGGTGCGGGCGTGGCCGGCACGCATGGGAAAGGGAATTGACGATTACCTGCTGACCGTCTCTAAGAGTGAAGGGAGGGCGGCGGCGTAATGAGCGCTCAATTCGTTAACTACAACGCCGCCCACGCCCGAAAGCACGCCGGCAACCTTGACCCGGAGCAGGACGCGCGATTGTTCGTCGAACCTGAGTTAATTGATGAAAGCCCGGAGCGGCTAAAGAAGCTGCGCAGGAACATCTCCGACGTTCACAACGCGACGTGTAACGCCTTCGCCTCGCTGGGATTGCCTCTTAAGCTCCGCGCCTTAGTTCCCGTGATCCTCGCCGCCTATTGCCACGACAAGGAAGCGGCGGAAGCAGGTAGCACAACTTTTAAGGCCAGCTATACGACACTCGTCGGCCTGCTTTTCAGGCAGGGTGACGGACGTACCTTCGAGGCTAAAAAGTCGGAGGTGCGGCGACTGCTCGATGCGTTGGAAGAATGGCAGGAAGGCAACACAACACTATGCACCATCCGGCGCGGCGGTAAAACGAAAGACCAAGCCGGGCGGGATGAGTTCCACGAGACGGAGTTTGATCTCGTCCTGTTAGACGGACTCGCTAAGGCCATGATGCGCAACCCGGAGCCGGAAAGAATGCGCGCCGCCGTCCGCATGGAGGTGGCCGAAATGATGAAGCTGCCGCCGTTCGACGGGCGCTGGCAGGTGAAGCCCCCGCCGCTCGACAAGTTGCGGGATCAAGACCGCAAGGCGGCGCTCACAAAAGCGGCGAAGGCGGTGGAAGCGACGGAGAAGTTAAACGGCGACCCGCTGGCCTACGCCGAAGCTCTGGCGGCTGAGATCGTCAGGCAAGCACGCGAAAAATACGGCGAGACCTCCTATAAAGATGAGGCCGAAGAGTCGCCAAGTGTTGAGAATGCGGAAGTTGAGGCGCAGGGGGGTGTGTCGGATTCGACACACCCCGACACACCGCCAGAGGAACCGGAGCCGGAAAGCGACGTGCAAAAAGTAGCACCTATAAGAAAAGAACATAAGGTGCTATATCCTGACCCCCCGCTGCGAGCAGAACCTAACCAGAAAGACGTAGACGCTTGGAACAAGACTTTCATTGGCTTGACCAACCCGCAGCCCTTCGGCGTTACGAACGTGAATCTTGTGCCGCCTGACCTTCAGCAGATCGCCGACCAGAAGGAGAGTCCGCCATGAGAAAAGATGCATGCAGGATACGCATTTATTTTTGGAGGCTAAGCGATGATGAACGCACCTGAAACAGCAAACAACGTAGAGCGACAAGCAGAAGTGTCCCTGCTAGTAGGGACACAGCTAGGGAAGGCGCAATGACGACGCTTACGGAAGGTTGTTAGCGGCGTGAAAAAGCTTTCGAGCACGTATGCTCTGTGACTTTTTTTAGCTCGGATTAGAGGCTCAATCAACATGAAGCAAAAACAAAAACTGCCGGCGCCGGCAGGATTCGAGCCGAACGCATTTTATGAGCGCGTGATCGAGTTGAGACGCACCAACCCGGCGGCGTTCGATTCACTCGCGCCGGTGACACGCTTGGCGCTCGGCGCGTATGAGGCACAGAAGCGCGAGCACTCAAGACTTGAGGCAATCAGAGACGAACCGGAGGCCGCATAACAAAGGAGACTTGAAGAACCATGAACCAACAACAGCTAAACGAGAAGATCAGCAACATTGAGGCGAGCGGCTCACCTGACGCCGAGCACCGCATTCAAACGCTTCGCGCTCATTTTGAAAAACAGCAGCGGGAAGAGGCCACACGCGCCGCCGAACAGCAGCAGCGAGCAGAGGTCAACTTACGCGCTGACCTGAAGCGGGCTTACATGCGCAACCCCGCCGCGTCGGAAGCTTCTTTTGAAGCCGACTACCCGGAGCTGCGCCGTCAGAAGTTAGTCGGCGAGGCGCTGAAGGCTGAGGCGGTGGCGAGCAGGCAACAGCGCGCCGCGACGCGCGAGGCTTTCTGAGGGGAACTACCAACGATGAGAGAGTGAACACCACATCTTGTGCCCTCCGGTGATTTTGAAATGGGCGTGAAACGTCGCCGCGTCGCACATCTCGCAGGCACATATCTTGTGGTTAAGAGTCGGATACGCGGTGAACGGTGATTCATTTTTCAACAAAGCGTCCGATTATGGACAATCTGGAATTATGAGGGGTGGGGGGGGCACCTTCATTATTCCAGATCAATGGGAGAAGCGAGGGGACTACCTCTGTGTAACCGTCCTGAAACAAAAGGTGAGAAGTGATGCAAGAACCTGAAGAACTTAAGCGTCGTCGAAGCCCTTACCAGTATTCCGCCGATGAGATCGGCGAGGCGCTGGCTTTGGTCGAGCACTACGGCGGGAACGTGCTGAGGGCGTCGCGTGAGTTGGGCATCCCGCGCGTCACCGTTCTCTACTGGCGTGACAACGGGGAGAAGTTGCCCGGCGGTGTGAACATTGTTCGACTTCGCAAAAAGGAAGAGTTCGCGCAATTGGCTGATGAGGCGGCGGAGTGGGTAATAACTTCTCTAAAGCAGGAGGACATTGATAAGGCCGGTCTGCGTGATAAGTCTATAGCCTACGGCGTGTTCAGGGATAAGGCCGCACAGGACAGAGGCGAAGCGACGCAGGTAACAGAGCACAGAGTTACCGTCGCTGTAGTGACTACCTACCGGCGCTTGCTCGAACTGGGGCGCCCAGAGGACGAGGCGAAGCGGATCATCGGGCATCGGTTCCACTTAGGGCCGGCGGAGTTGGAAGAGTTAGAGCGGCGGAAGGATGAGATCGTTGACGCTTCTGCGCCGGCGGGCATATAGTGCGCTCCAACTAAGGGCGGGTGCTGAATGTGCCCACCCATCGCGTCGGGTGGTGTGAGGACATCAGACGCGGCCTCACAGAGATGTGAGATGACGCGGGCGACTGTCGCCAGATGGTCGCCCGCTTTTCCTTTTCTACTCTTCAGCAAAGCAGAACCGCCCGGAAGTGGTAAGACTCGCGGGCGGTTCAGTGCCTCGCTTCAAGATTCGACTATGCTTCTACTCTGTCGCTTGCTTTGCGACGCTTGCGCACCTTCGCGGCGACTCCCGCGAGTCCGGTGCCGAGCAGCAGCATTGTGGTCGGCTCAGGGATCGGCGCGGTCGGAGTGCCGGTGGCGATGCCGCCAACCCTCACTTGCCGCACGTCCTGAATGCCGACAGTGGTGGTAAACATGACGCTTCTGATGCGCTGGTTGTTGATCGCCGTGACGCTGAAGAAGTTCTGCCCGCTGGCGTCGAGTGTGAACGCCTGAGAAGTCGTCATCTGCCCGTTGTCTTCCGTCGCCGTGAACGTAACGAAACCGTTGGCGACGGCGTTGATGTTGAAATCCAATTCGTTGAAGGTGACGAGCGGATTGACCGGCGTAATCGTCAGCGTGTTGAAAGTTCCCCCGCCGGCACGCTCGATGCGCGCCTGACCCGCCGAAGGCGTGGTCAGATTCACGTTGGAACTGAAGTTGAATACGGTATTTGTTTGGTTGGTCGAACCCGTCACCGGGTTGCCGGTCGAGATCAGCCCGGGGCTGTTGAACTGGATGTTCTCGTCGGCGGCACTGGTTGGGCCTTGAATAAACACGATGTCGGCACGCGCCGGCATCGCCGCGACTCCTAGCACAACAAAAGCTGCTAGGGCGATAGCGAATCTACTGATTCGGGACATACTTCCCCTCCTTATTTCCGCAGATAAAGGCGCGAGAGTGGGGACGCCCCGCGCGAGGTTAGGGCGAGACTTGACTCACCGGAGAGCGCTGTGGCCTGCGCCCCGGTAGAGATCAGCCTGTGTTTTGCGTCGGGAGAGGCTTAAGGTTTTACCCCGGATGTGGCGAGGCGTCAACCTCGAAAGAGGCGCGTGGCGTCGAACTTTCTACGCCACGCGCCTCTTTCGAGCGGCAGGTGTAAGCGCGCATACTTTCTTCGGTCATCATCCCGCATGGCTGTCCGTTATAGTTTCCTTACGTAAGCGTCTAAATCATCCCGCTTCACCCGCCACCCCCTGCCGATGATCCGCGCCTTCAACTTCTTCTCTTCGATGGCTTGTCTGAGGTGGTTGCGCGAGAGTCCCGACAGCTGAGAGGCTTCCATGAGTGAGAGCGTCAACTTGTGGGCAAGGTCAGTTATCGAAGCGGGTTGATCCTCGCGCTGGCGCGAGGAATCGGCGGCGTCTCGAAGAATGGCGACTAATTCCGACAATTGCGACGCGCCCCTGTCGCTAATGGTCGCTATTCCCGTTTGCTGGCTTTCGGCGGGCACAATCGCGGGGCGCGCGTGCGTCGTGTTCTCAATCTCATCCTTCAGCCTTTCCACGTCCGAGCGGACATAGACGGGCACCTTGCGCGTCGTGCCGCGCTCGTAAGTGACACTCAAGCGCCCGGCGCTCGTGAAGCGTTCGACTTGGCGGGTCGAAACTTCTAGGAGTTCGGCTACTTCGTCCTTCGTCATGTTTAAGAAGTGCCCTTGAGGGTAATTATTCGACAGGGTTGGTGGAGCTCAGGGCGTGCTTATATCAAATAACGACCGCTGGCGACAATGCCGACAAGCGGCGTCGTTATTCAAGCGTTTGCTAATGTGTATATAGAATGGCGGCTAACTGCGACGGCTTTGTATAGTGAACATACAAAACCACGCAAGGGCTTTCCTGTGGGTGACTCGAAACACGGAGTAACTATTCCCCTGTCTCGTCCTTCTCGTCTTGTGCGTCTCCCTTATTGCCTTCTGGAGTATCTCTTATAAAAAGCGGGATCGAAGATTCGTTGACGGGGTTTTCAGAAACCGGCTCTGTAGTCTCACCTTCATCCTTCAGTTCTTGCCCCAATTCATTACCGGCTTTCCAGTTCTTCGTGTCCTCTTCGGAATTTAGTCCGGCTTCAACCCCTTGTTTGAACTCGGCAGACTTCGTGTCCACGTTTTTTTTTATGTCTTCGCTCATCACTAGCTCCTTTAGAAAATAGTCCTCCAACGCTTGTGCTTGCTCAGAGCATACGCTCGCCTCGAGTTCAAAATCAAAACTTAGTTTCGTCAACGTGAGGACCGTTTTTGGACAAGCTAAATAATAATAATTGGGCAAGAAGGAATTATTAGGCAATAGCAATAGCGACAAGGGCCGTCGTCTTTGTCGCTGCTCGTCGCCATTCACCAAACACAAAAAAGTGGCGCATGTTTGCCCCGTGCTGAAACGGGTATGCTGCCGGATGGATGAGTGGCGGAAACGAGCGTACAGGGGCGGTGTGCAAGCGTGGCGGGCATCCTACAACACAAAACAGGCGGGCCAGAAGTTCCCCTCCCTTAGCCCTCTCCCCAACGCTAAAGGAAGAAACCTTCTGCCCGCCTTTTCTGCTCCGTGCAATAGACTCTTAAAGCGACGCGCGTTCCACCAAAGCTAAGACTACCATTGACGCGAGGCGTGGGTAATGGGTCATTTTTACTGTTGAACAGATGTTATAGATTAAGGAAGCGTGACAGGATTTCTGCCACCACCTGATCTTCTAATGGCTTCCTAATACAGTCGTCACAGCCCGCCGCTATCGCCGCTTCATGCCATCCATCCTCACAGTGTGCCGATAGTCCTACAATCGGTATGTTTTTCGTCTCTGGTATTTGGCGTAACTGGCGGGTTGCCTCAAGTCCGTCGAGCACGGGCATTCTCAAGTCCATAAGGATCAAGTCTGGCTTGTGCTCCGGGGCGAGTTCAACGGCTTCCTTGCCGTGCGCGGCTTCCAACACCTGACACCCCTTTAGCTCTAACATGAACTTTACTAAGTGACGAATATCTTCGGTGTCCTCGGCGATGAGGATGGTACATTTTGGTGTCGGCATTTCGTTTGGCATCTATAGGCCAGTCTATCAGATAAACAATATCCTGAATGTTCCACAGCTTCTTACTAACGCCCGCTTCCATCGCCGAAGCGCACACCTTAAAAGCAAAAGAGGCTAGCCCGAAAGCCAGCCTCTTCGACTCTATGTTGCGCAATATAAACCTCGGTGCGCAACGAGGATTCACCCGCGCTTACTTCTTCGCGGCGCGGCCTCTCTTCGCGCGGGCGTTCTGTTTGTCTATCTGTTGCCGCGCGATGATGAGGTGAGGCAGCAACGTGCGGGCGTTCCCTGTGTGCCAGAAACTCTCGTCGGCCATCAAGCCTTTCAGTAGCGCCGTGAACTCAGCCCAAGCCTGCTTGTACTCCGCGCCGTCCTCGTCCTCGAAAGCCCGCTCCATTCGCCTGAGCTTCCAGTAGCGCCACTCGTCCGATGTCTTATCTTTCGGCTCCGGCGCGTTCAAGTTTTCGGCTTCCCTTGCGGCCTGCCGGGCGCTTCGGGCATCTTCCCGCTCTGCATAGATCGCCGCCAAGCTTTCGCCCGCGCTCGTGCGCGCCAGTGTCTTCTGAATCTCGTCGTAAGCCTGCCACGCCCAAGCCGCGTCCGGATTCTTAACCCCCTTCTTTCGCGGCATCTCTTCGGTACCTTTCGCGGCCATCAGGAACGCTTTCGGGAAGAACGCCGGATGCTCAAGGTTCACTTCCGTGTGGTTGCACATCTGATCGAACCATTCCAGCAAGTCGTGGCGGGCTTCCGCCGGCTGAGTCTCGTCGGTGATGAGACGGTGAAAGCGTGCGGCTGCTGAAGCGTGCGCGAGCGTAGTAGTTTGTTTCTTCGTTACCATTAGAGTGTCTCCCTTCTCTGCATCACCGCAATGGTGAGCGTCAACTCTTCCAACTCGCGCGCCGCTGTATGTAGGGCGCGCATGATGTCGTCTGCTGTGTCGAAGTCCAGCAGGCGGCCTTCTGTGACCTGTACGGCGCGTGTGACGACGCGCACACGTTCGCGCACACGTTCCAACTTGCGGGCGGGCGTCGGCGTCGTTGTGGTAGGATTGTTTTGCATAACTCGAACCTTTCTCCTTGAAGGTTTGGGGTTGCGGGGTTGAGGGCTTCCCGAACGTGTCAGCGTTTAGGAAGCCCTTCTGCTTTGAATTAATGGCCGCGTCGTGCCGCCATGTAGACATGCACTTGAAGCGCCGCCGCACTGTGCTTGCACGGCACTCTCGACGGGCAGTTGCAGTCAACAATCTTCTCGCCGCCTGAGCGGTAGCAGAGCACCGTGTAGGTGTTGCCCTTACTGCCGGAGACTTCATACTCGCCAAACTCGACCATGCGGACTTTCGGGTGCAGCGCGCGGGCGTTCTCGATTGCCTTCGTGAGTTGCTGTTTCGATTTCAGGATGAACATTTCGTTTCCTCTCTTCTGTGATGTCCGACGAGAGAGATACTAGCACGGGTGTTGAGAACACACAAGACAATTCTCAACATTGGTGCTAAGAATTTACTTTAACTCTTAGCACCGCTGCTAACAACAGCCTTGTAATATCTCGACGGTGGTGCTAAAGTTAGCCGTATGGCAGAGAAGACTTACACGGCACGACAACTTGCCGAACGCTACAAGGTGGCTGGCTCAACTGTGCGTGGCTGGCTCTTGCGTCGTCTAATTCCCGGTGCCTATCTTCAAGAAACGGGATTGGGTAATTCGTACTGGCTTGTACCAGAGTCCGCAATAAAAGACTTCGTACCGCCAAAGCCCGGCCCGGTGCCCAAAGCCAAGCCCGGACAATCGAATGGTAAGAAGAGGGGGAAGAAGTGAGCAGATACTCTGAACTATCACAAGATGAGTTGAATGACCTACTGCACGGTGCCCTTTACAGACGGGAACGTTACCTAAATAAGCCCCGCCAGAAAGGCTTGAATCTTAAACTGGACGAGATCAAAGAACTTCTTCAAGCGGGAGCGAATCTCAACTCGAAGGATAGGAGCGGCGTCACGGCGTACCAGCGCGCGTTAGACCTGGGATATTTAGATTTGCTTACATTGGACGTGCCTAACACTCGAGTTTGACCAATTGAACTTAGGGCGAAGCCCACATATTGATGCCGTGCGGTTGCAGTAGCCCAACATATGGGCAGCACCCGAATTTTGGGCAACATTTGGTGTTATGGCTTGGTAGCAAAGCTAGCAATATATCCCTGTTTATGCGAAATATTGAGCATTTTGTTCACCGCAATTGGTAAAACTCGAGTAACAAGAAGGTCGCCAAAAAGAACAGTAAGAAGTGACGACGCGCAAGCACCTACCCTTACAGCCCGGCTTTGAGGCGTCATTCAAGGCGGGTGCGTGCGGACAGGGTTGCAAGGTGTTGACGGCGGCGAGGTTGGACAGGGCGCCGTGTTGAGAGGCTTTCGAGTAGGCAGGTGTCAGCTGCCTGAATCTTTTCTTCAGGCGCTTAATCGAGTTGGGCGGTGTTGAGAGGCTTTCGAGTAGGCAGGTGTCAGCGCCAGAGTGGAACCGTTGATAATATCAACAGTACCACATGCGGAGAGGCTTTCGAGCGAGTGCCAGCGACCAAAGGTGTAGTGAGTACACTTTCGCAAAATGAGCGGTAAGAAAGGGAAGCGATGAGCACCAACAAGCTAAGGAAAGCCGGTAAGCGAGCCTTCCCGAAAGCCGAAGACCCT
>MWWG01000006.1_pt1 | contig 27010 bp, 19 predicted proteins | sample 1047331 | NCBI WGS metagenome assembly MWWG01 (sample SAMN06349968, study PRJNA376086) | soil metagenome | isolation source: MG6-4 sample Antarctic (ecotone) soil | place: Antarctica | collected 2015-01-13 | reverse complement strand
TTTTTGTAGCGCTTACCCAATTCTGATCTCGTAATATACAAGCAAAATCGTTATATTCATGGTCGCTTAACCAAGCAATCTCACATTCGGCGGCGATATCGCCAGTGTTTAGTAATGATTGATTGACATAATATCCCCAAAGCGCTTCAATCAATCCGCCCATACCGCTGCCGAAACGTCCGCCACGAGTTCTCAAAACCTCATGAGAAAATGTATTAATGTTTTTGCAGGCTATTCCTGTTGAATGAATAACTATTTTTGCCGCTTCTTCTGCCGTTATCATGCGAGTTTGTGTTTGAAAAAGATGTAGAAAACCTCAACACAATATCAAAGTGGAATCATTTTAGCCAACCGCTAAAATGAGATGGTGAATAGAAAAAAAGAAAACAACATTTTTGGAATGTAAAGGGGCGAAGCTGAAATGAAGTAATGCTGTTCCGATAACCGTATCATAAATAAGTCTGTTAAAAAGCGAAATTAAAATTAGTAGTCCTATTAATGAGCTACTAATATATTTTAGTTATTGCGAAGTTGTAGTTTTAATTTTTGTCGGTTTATGATTTTGAGAAATTATTATGGAATCAGCTTTTGTCTGCAATATAAACGCTTTGGACGATGTTCAAAGAAAACGTTATAAGGAAATAATCGCAAAATTAAATGTAGAGCGGCATGCTGTCAAAGAATTAAATGACGGATACGCTTTTAGGTTTAAAGCCGAATCGCAATTGATTCGGGATATAGCCGAATTTATCGTTTATGAACGATTATGCTGCCCGTTCTTTGATTTTGAGTTAGCAGTCGAACAGGATTCTAACCGCCTTTGGCTGCGCCTGCGAGGTCAGGAAGGAATTAAAGAATTTATTAGCTATGAATTTAAGATCGAGGAGTAGAATTTGATTTACCAATATGACTGAACCGAAAACCTCATTTTTAAGTCAATTTACACCTTTACAAAAAGGCTTAGGTTTTGTTATCACGCTCATAATTGGACTTGGCGCCTTGGTGTCTGCTGTCAGCGTCATCAAGGGCAATTTCTCATTAACTCTCTGGATAGCCGCTGCTGTTACAACGATTGGTTTATATGCCGCATATCTCTTCGTAAAATTTAAAAGAACCGAGATCAAATCCGAACTTCTCGAACCGGGAAAGAGTTTAGGAAAAAAACATATTTTTGATTCCCGAATCCGTCGCTTGGCAGATTGGGGAATCAGTCTATTAACTTTAATTATTATTGCATTCGTTACCGGTTATTACATTTATTCGATACCTCCTACCAATGAAGTTATCGTTCTGGTTGCCGATTTTGAGGATCCCGAACAGCCGGCTCAGAGAAACTACAAAGTTACCGCAGAGATCGTCGAAAAACTTCGGGATAGAACCAAGGATTTCCCCAATATTAAGATAAAAACCCTCAACGAACATCTATCTTTTAAGAACACCAAAGAGGAGATTAAAAATAAAGGTGCTGAACAAAAAGCGGCAATAATTATATGGGGAGACATAGGAAAGACGGAACAAAGCGGAAGGCTGGATGTAAATATTGAAATATTAAAACAACCAAAAAAACTCGCATTGGTAAGTAACAAAGTTGTTTCGCGCATTCCGGCAAATGAATTGGAAACATACAAAGCCCAAATCAATTTATCCAATCAGCTTTCATTTTTCACTTTGGTAATCGATGGTTTGGCACAAACGGAAGCGGAAAATTACGATGCCGCTATCGAAAGATTTACAAGCGCGCTTAATGAGCCCGATTTATCTAACGGATTCGTTAATTTGAGTGATGTTTATTACTTTCGAGGCAGTTTATTCGCCTTAAAATCAATCTATTTAATAAGTAATGAATTTTCGTCCGCAATCAATGACCTAAATCAGTCTTTAGCAATAAAGTCCGATTTTGCCGAGGCGTACGCACTACGGGGATTTTGCTACATACAAAACGGGCAACGGTCACTGGCGCTCAGAGACTTCGGTCGGGCGACTGAAATCAAACCCAATTCAGCGATCAACTACTTTTTTCAAGGGCTTGCGTATTATTTACGCTATGAATACGATTTGGCGGACGATTCTCTAAAACGTGCCGGGGAATTTGAACCACACGAAGCATCCGACTTTCTACTTCGCGGCACTACACACATGTTTCTTGGCGAAGGCGACATTGCTGTTAGTGATTTCAAAACCGCCGCCGGCATAAACTCTTCTCTAAACAATGATGCTCTTTTATTGACTGCGTTAACAAAAGCTAACCAGAACAAAGTTGACGAAGCGATAATCGATTTAAATCAACTGGTGAAAAACAAGCCCGACATGGTTTTCGCAAAAGTTATGAGAGCGGTTCTTCTTTCGACAAAAGATAATCCCGAACAAGCCTTGGCAGAATTAACCAGCACGATAAATTCTGCACCGAACATAGATAGACTGTATTCTGTCAGAGGGCAAATTTTTCTTTCAAACGACCGGTATGAAGAAGCCTTGAGCGATTTTAACAAAGCCATTAATCTTAATCCGCAAAGTTCTGAAAACCTTTTTAACAGAGCTCAAATCTATGCCGAAAAAAAATTATGGAATGAAGCAATCGCCGACTATAACAAAACGATTGAATTAGATCCCGAGGTAGCTGAGTATTACCTCGAACGCGGAAAAGCCTTTAAAGAAGTCAGCAACTTTTCCGCCGCCGCAAAAGACTTTATAAAATCTATAAATTTATACCCTCAATATAAAGATGGTTACATAGCTTTATCAAAAGTTTATGCCGCAGATCACAAATTTGGAGAAGGGGAAATTAGCAGTGATCAAATCAATTCAATGTATCCCGCCAATCCGGTTGAAAAGACTTACCTGCTTGCCTTCAGTTACGAATCGCGTTGCGAAATTTACCGGCGAGAGAAAAACTTTGACAATGCGGTATTCGATTGCACAAAAGCCGTAGAATTGCTCCCTGACCTTGAAGATGCGTATCGGATTCGCAAAGAAGTCTATTTTGAGCAATCCGAATTATTTGAAACTAAGTTCAACGAGAAAGAACCTGCAATCAAGCTACTGGAAAGCGAAATTGCAATGAAGGAAAATGAAATTAATCAGTTGAATGAAGAAGCAGATGAAATGAAAAAAGCGCTAGACTTTGAAAAGAATTCTTACGACGCCAATGAAAAGAAAAATCAAGATTTAATAAATAAAGCCAAATCAAATTTAAATCTGAGTGCCGAAGAAACCACCAAATTTTCGGAAGTTATCAATGAATCCAACAACCAAAAGCAAAATATTATCCATCTGTCTAATAATACAGCCGAGGTATTGAAGAAAATCATTCAGTTATCCAAAGAGTTAAATATCGCTTTTGACAAAGCTAATGCTCTTCAGAGTGAACAAATTCCTTTAATTAAAAAAGCAGTTGAATTGAAAAAACTATCTTCGGAGGATTCTTCAAAATCAATATTTTTTCTGCAACAAGAAATAAACGAATTGAAATCGGAAACAGAAGTCGGCGTTTTGAGTCGACTTCCATCTTTACCATTAGAGAAAAACAAATGAAAAGCAGCTGAATTACGGATAAAAATTACATTATTAATTTCAATACCGACGCATATTTTGACAATTAAAACGGTCTTTAAATTGAATTTATTAATATGCAGACGCAATTTCAATATATTTATAGTGTTTATATTAAAAATCTAACAAGGAAAACAAATGGGACAGCAAGTTGAGTTATTACGCATTGCGGTTGCCTCTCCAAGCGATGTTCAAGAGGAGAGAGAGAAATTGGAACATGTAATTGCCGAGCTTAACCGCGGAATTGCGGCGAACCTAAATTATCAATTGCGACTCATTAAATGGGAAACCGATGCCTATCCTGGCTTTCACAAAGATGGCGGACAGGCTCTCGTCGATAAGGCTTTAAAGATTGATGAAGCGGATGTATTCATCGGCATCTTTTGGAAGCGATTCGGTACTCCGGTAAAAGATTCGGATTCCGGTACCGAACACGAATTTCAGCAGGCATATCAATCTTGGAAAGAAACAGACTCTCCGCATATTATGTTTTATTTCAATCAAAAACCTTATTTTCCTGCGTCCGCTGGTGAAATCGAACAATTGTCCAGTATATTAGCGTTTAAGGAAGGCATCCGCGGGGAAGGTTTGTACCAAGATTATAACGGAACAGATGATTTTATAGCTCGGGTACGCGAGCATCTACACGGTTTTTTAGTTGGTTATTATGAGCAACAAAATAATCCGGAAGAAACAGAAGAATTTGAAGATGAAGAAGCAGAAAATGATGAAGAATCGGAAACTGAAGCTATATGTCTGCGCAATGAAACTGTTGTAGTCAGAGCCGGTGAATTTGAATCCTTTGAATTTAATTTAGAAGCCGAAGTCGTGCTGCAAATCAAAATTAGGAGCGATCAACCGATTAATATTTATGTAATTAAGTTCGAGGAACTTGAAAATTGGGAGAACAATGAAGACGTCGATATACTTGAGCATTATAAAGAACGAAAAAAATCTAAACTTCTCTTTCAGCCCCAAAGTGCTGACGATTACTCGCTTATTATCGATAACAAAAACTTTTTTACCAGTGCGGAGGTTAGAGTCAGAGTTTTGCTTTTAACAAATTAAAACATTGAGAATACAACCTGTGGTAAATTCATTTTTCTTTCTTATGTTTGTATAATTATTGATTTTTTGGATGTTTTTAAGGTCTTGTAGAAAAGCCGAAATTTCCGGTTTGGTTGAATTATTTTGCGGCGGTAAAATCTGCTCGATCAATTTCCGACGTGCTGAATCCGTTGGGTGAAAACCAGTTCACAATTTTCTTTGCTTTTTCCACGAATCAGATTACAATTGCCCACATTACATTTTGGAATCATAACAACTGGCAAATTCCTGCCTGCAAAAAACCATTTCTAAAAGGAGAAAAATGAGACTGAAACTAACTACTACTGTTTTTGTTACCTTGTTTTTTAATTTACTAACTTCGACCATTTATAGTCAGACGGAAATTTCTTCCAATTCAGCTTTCTTCTCGGTAAATAATTACTATTACCCGGACGCTGATGGAAATTACCAAAGATACCGAGTTTCCGGTTTCTACGAAAAAGTCACTACTCCCACCGTTCAGCCTCGTCTTTTTGTTTTGCCGCAAATCTACCTTAACCGCGAAAAAATTCAGTATATAGACAGTGAGGGAAATACCGTCGACAGCTCTACCCCCTCCAACCAAATTACCAATATAAATATACCCTTATCCTATTCTGGAGCTTTACCAACTACTCTACAAAGTATTGGTGTCGCAGCTCAGATTGGAGGTACTTCTCAAGACTTGTATATTCCTAAACCATTAATGAACCCAGATGGGAGCCCTCTAATTTACCCCCCCGCCTATAACTTTCCGCAAACGATAAATCAAATCCATGCTGATTTTAATGCATATAAAAATAATATGAGAGTGCAGGAAGATAATTTGCAGGTGTGGAAAAAATTTAGAGTTGAAATGACGGCACTAAACGAAGTTGTTCTAAGCTTGCTTGTTGATGGAGAAATTATAAGCACACGACAAATTCCTGGATCAACGCTTGTCATAGCAGGCAACACCCTTCCGACACTTCCAGTTCAAGCGGCAACCCCACGACAGGTTAATCGAATAAAAAGTGGATCTTTTGAGCTTCAAATTTCATATAGGTTCAAGGATTCCAAAGTTGGTTCCATAAATGCGTCGTTCGATGCCAAGCGAACCTCCGATAGTTATATTAGTGAGACCCAAAGAGCAATCACTCAAAACAAGTCGTCTGGCTTTAAAGTGCTTGGAATAGGGTATCGGAGAAGTAAGTTAAAACAGTCTCTTGACCAGTCCGTTACACAGAGAACCAGTGAACTAAACATGGCAAATACTGTAATCGTTATGGATGATGCCGATGAAGATATGATTGAGCAGTTTGAAGCTCAATTTTTTCCTTCATTAAGCAAGCAATCCGTTATTGAAGACCATCTTAGGGCGGCAGCGGTAGCCCGTGCTGGAGGGGATACGGGATTAGCCAAAGTACATGAAGATTACGCAAGTGCCCTCAGGAGAGACGATGAGTTGGCAGAGGTTGATGCGGTCGGTGCAGCCGCCGCTCTAAGTGCTGGAGATTATGCCGGTTTTATTGCCAAAGGCGTACGCGCTCAACTATCGGATGATAACCGCAGTAACAACTTCAGCAGAGTAATATCTATTTCTTCTAATCAAGAAGATTCAACTACCTGGAGTCAGTTGAGGAGGAGGTCAGTTCAACGAGCAGTGACGATTCTTGTTACTCCCGAGGAAAAACCTCGCCAAGAAGTGCGAATCGGGATTTGCGGAGGGTTTAACGTTAACAATCCACCGCAAGTTGTTCTTACTTGTGTTGTGGAAGGGAGTCCTCTAGCTCGAGCAGGAGTTGTTCCAGGCTCTTCTATCATATCCATTGATGGCAGGTCATTTACGAGTATAACGGAGTTAACAGAAATTCTGAACAGTTATAAACCGGGAGATGCGGCAAGTATCCGATTAATAGAACCGCAAGGTTATGTTACTAAAATCATGAGATTTACCAAGGGGAAACCTATTTCGCGGTAATTATTTTGGACATAAACTTATAAACTGTTTATAAAAAAATGTAGCAGTTACGCAGTTGAGACGTTATTTAACAGAAACTTGCTGAGAATAAAAGACTTACAAAATTTCTTTGAACAAAAGTAACTCTGTAAATTGTTGATTTCCCGTCCAACTGCGCGACTGCTAAAAATAACTACTGTTCCTTAAAACTTTTAAGTAGTAAATATACAATAAAAGATTTATGTTAAATTCCGCTATAACCAAAGTTACGCTGATATCAATCATTGCCTTAATAGTTGTTGTAATTACCCCAGCGCAGAGTGATTTTAACATTCTTATCGTTAGAACTTCTTATAACTCGGGTTCGACAACTGGTGAATTATTTGTAAATGGAAAATTTATTGCTCACACGCTTGAACTACCTTGGGAAAATAACAGGAGCTATATAAGCGCTATTCCAGCAGGGAAATACACAGCTCATCTGCGGTATGACAAAAATGACAAGTGGAGACTTCAACTTGATAACGTCCCAAATCGGACAGGTGTTCAATTACATATCGGTAATTACCCTTCACAAATACAAGGATGTGTGTTGGTCGGAGATGAGGTTTTTAATGAAAGCAATAAGATTGAGAAGAGTGGAAGTGCTTACAATCGACTAAAAACAGAATTTTATGGAAGCGCGACGCCCAATACTACTCCAGACAAGCAAATTCAGGTAACTATCAAATACAACATTGGCAGAACCGAATTGGTCAATAAAACTGGCGTTGTTTGGAGACATGCCGATACTAACATTTGGCTTCAAGGACCGGAACGATTGGAAAACAAGGAGTATAAGAGAGATTTAAAGTATATATATATAAAATACCGAGGACCCAATTTCTATTTCAGATTCCCTATCCATGGAGGACGGTCAGAATTTGCAAATCAAGCTAATGGTCCTTGGACACAATCTGATGACGAGTTTTCTGTTTTCACACGAAATAATTAATTATTGGAGAATTTATGACACTAAAAAATAAGAATTACTCGTTAAACTTTTAGGTCAATACAGATTTCATATAAGAGAAAAATCTCCAATCTTATTGGTCAACGGACAGTCATCCTGAAAATCGCACCATGCACACGCCTCACTAGCGTGAGGAACAAATCTTTCATTAGGCAAAGCTCTAAGACAATTCCACAAAGCCTGCTTGTTTGCGTCAATTTGCGCCCGATCATACTCAATTAAAACGCTGGTAAGCGTCATAACATTGAGAAATTTAATCTTGAGATTTGGGTACTGCGGATAAGAAAGCCGCGTTAAAACATAATATAAAAACGTCGCTAGATCATTTGCTAGAAATTCAGGAGTCGGTAATTTACCCGAGGCGTTTGTTTTGTAATCAATTATCAACAATGTTTTATCGGGAAGAAGTGCCAGACGGTCAGTTTTGCAGCCAAGCCGAATTTGCTGGTCTTTGAGAGGAACGATAAAGCTCATAAAAATTTCAGTGCCGAGCGTTTCTTCAACAGAACCTGTTTGAGCCACGCAGTAATTCTCGAGCGCCACGCAACCTTTAGAAAAGTAATTGCCTTCTTCCTCTTTCGAGCCATATGCGGAGCTATCCCATTTCTGGTTTAACACCTTTTTTACTTCACCCAAATTTTGGGGCAATCTGTCCATGTCGTGGAATTTCTGAAGGGCGGCGTGCATGCTGCTCCCGAAAGCAAATGCCTTACTTGCGCTAAATTTATTTGCCTTTACGATGTGTTTGAGTTTGAATTTGTGCGCGCAGGTTAAGTAATCGGTCAATTTGCTCGGAGTTATTGACAACATAATTTTCTCCCTAGGGCTGGGTTTCGCGAATTAATGTGGAAAGAAAGATTACTTTTCGTCAATGGTTTGCCGTCGACAAAATCTATTATTTTCTTTCATTTTGTATTATCTAAAATACAACATCTTATTTAAGAAACACAAGAAAATATTGACATCTTTATTCAATCTTGGAATATTCCAAAATAGAGTTTTAGAATCATTTCGTCGCGTGCTTTATAAAACCTACTTATTGCGGCATTTTAATCAGATCGACATTAAATAGTGCAAAAAAGCATCGTTTCAAAAGAATACGGTTTGTTTTTGGCTTTTCTTAAAAAGGTCCGGCTGGACGCAGGGATCACCCAAGTGCAGATCGCCAAAAAACTCAAAACCGGGCAATCTTTCGTTAGTAAAGTTGAAAAGGGTGAGAGACGGTTGGACATAGTTGAACTGCGATTATGGTTGCAGACCCTTAGAATGCCGTTAATCGATTTTGTTGTGGGATTCGAGGCTCACCTAAAGAAAAACCGTAAAATACTGCCTAAACCGTAAATTACGTTGTTTTCCGATTACGCTTTCTTTTAATGGTAAGTTAGTTTCAATTTCGCATTTAAAACAATTCAAGCAAACGAAAGTTAAAGATTTCATGAAAGTTAAAGACTCATATTACAACTTAAAACCTTTGACAGAAGAACTATAAAGTTAATAGAGTTTTACGAGTATTATGCTCCCTAAAATAACACAGTTAACTGAAAAAACATGCAATATATTCCCTTAGAAAAGAAAATTAGAATTTACCTAAAATCTGAGCCAATTAGTCTTATTCAAGTAGCAATCGTCAATAAATATGTGCACCAAGTTCTTAACGAGATAGCTTTTGAGATGATACAAAAGAGCGATCCAAATCGTTATGGTTTTCTTGAATTCACGCCGAGGAGAGGTTCTGCTGATGAGTGGCTTTTAATTGATGGAGTTATAGAACATGTTGAGCAAGGTTCTTTAATTCAAGATGTGGGTCTGTTTGTTGGACATTTAGCATCTGACCCATATGTATTGCCAGTTTTACAAGGAATTGTTTCAAACCTCTTTTGGAGTTTCATCAGTTCCAGAACCCGAAATCAAGAAGTTGAACGTCAAGGTTATCTACCAAAGGCTACTCAAATTAGCATAGGTAAACACAGTAAAACATTTACTGATATGTTTAGAAAATTGGAGCGGTCGGGAAGACCTTTTAAGCTTGAATTAAGTGAAATTAATAGCGCAGGAGAAACCGTTAGCGTTAAAGTTTCTGTTAGTGGTAAACGTTAATAGCGTATTTTACTTAAATAAAATAAAAGGCATGAATCTTTTACTGCAAAGATTAACATTGGTCTCAGCTAAATAAATCTCTAACTCAAAGTCTTTCTCGGAACAAAGAAATGATAGAGATATTTCAATGTCATGGGGAAAATGATAATCGAAAAAACCATTGAAAATTTATTGAATACATTCGAGTTTTGGAAAATGTCTGAATCAGGTTTAACCAGGTAAAAACCTGAAATGCAAAAAGCGGCGAAAGCGAAAGCTGAAATATAAATACTGTATTCGTTGCTCTTTTGAAAGATATTGTTGACGTTAATATTGTTAAGAAAAACAGAGTATTTCCGCAACAGAGAATGTTTATAGATTTTTCTAACAAAAATTATTGTTACCGACAACAAACCTATCAGCGTGTAAATGTTCAGCAGTCGCAGCAAAATCGGCTTTTGTCCGAACCACGCCTGCGCGTCTTCCGAAAAAGTTATAACGATGACGGGCGTGTAAATTAAAATTATCACGAACAGCGCATACAAAAGGCTCGGATATACGGGCAGATACGCAAAATTCGCAATCTCGAAAGCCCACGCCATATTTTGTTTCGCTGAAGTCTCGGTCGGATTAAGGCGAATCGCCGCCGAGAGGTAATCCATCGCTTCTTCAATGAGTTTGTTTTTCCGAAATTGTTTGAGAAAACTTATTTGTTCGGCTTTTTTTAATAAGCAATGCGCGAGATTGACGATTGATTGATAAGAATTCGGATTCAATTCTAAGGCGCGCCGGAAATATTCCTCCGCCTCTGTAAAGTTTTCGCGCTGCAAATCAATTTGTCCGAGCGTTTCAAATGCTTCTGGGTAACTGGGCGCTATCTCAAGCATCCGGTTTGCGCTCTTTATCGCAGCGTCGTATTTGTAAAACCGAAGCTGGGCGAGAGCCAATGCCTGAAATGCGAACGGCGAGTAGGGCGCGAGTTTGACGGCTTCTTCCGCCGCCGAAAGTGCGTCGTCATTATTGGCGATATTTGTATAAACGATGCTCTGCACTCGAAACGCCCATTCGTTTTCAGGTTCTGTTTCAATCGCCTTTTTCAACTGTTCAAGCGCGTCGCCGAATTTGCTTAGAGAAAGAAAACACACTGCAAGCAGACATCTCGCGTGATAATCGTTTGGATTTACGGCGAGAAGTTTCGTTAGTAACGGAATCGCTTCTTTATACCGAGCGAGTTCAATCAGACTTTCAGCACGTTCGAGTTGTTTGTTGTCATTGGTATCCGACATTTTTTACAATTATAAATTACTCCTCAACTTGACCGTCAAAATACTGAAATACTTTCAATGTAGTGATATACAGCACAGCACCAGCGAAAATTAAAATCATCCATGCAAGCGCGCTCATATCGTTTTCCAAAAAGGCGAGAAAAAAGCCGAAAATCAATTGCGGCAAAACGAGCATTAAACAGTGAGCGGCTTTCACTTTTACACTTTTACGCGCAAATTTATCGATGTTTTCGAGCGGGACAGCAGCTCGCCGCGAAAGGAAAACGTTGAATAACGAAATCAAAATAAAGAAAATAAAAATGAGATTAACGCCGGCATAAAACAGTTGTGGCTTGTATGGCGTGAATAAGTTTATCAACGGCGGAACAAATTCAACCGCGATACGCGAAAAGATGCTCATCGAAATAGATACCAAGAACCATTTAAAGACTACTTTGTTTTTCCTGCTGCCCAGATAAAAACGATTGTTTTCGGCGGCTTCCAAATTTTGTTGTGCAAGGATGAAGTTGGGATTGATTTTTAGAGCTGATAGAAAACATTCTTTCGCTCTTTTGCCTAACTCGGATTTCTTGAACATTCCGAAAACCGTTCGCGACTTTTCGAGATAAATAAAACCAAGATTACTTAAAGAATTTGCAGATTCTGCGTCAATCTTGAGTGATTGCAGAAAATACTTTTCCGCCGCTTCGTAGTTCTCCCGTTTGAGCGCGAGAAATCCGCAGGCGTCGTGCGTCAGCGCGTCATCGGGCGCAGCTTCAAGCATCAACTTCAAAGTTTTTTCCGCATCGTCGAGCCGAAAATTATTAATTTGCGCGTATGCGAGTGTTTGCAGCGAAAAGATAAGGTGCGGCGCTTTTGAGACGCATTCCTCAGCGGCTTTGAGCGACTCCTGATGATTGCCCGAGGCGCGGAAAATAAAACTCTTCAAGCGATATGCCCATTCGCCTTCGGGACCGACGGCAATCGCCGCGTTCGCAAATTTGAGCGCCGTCTTTAAATCGTTTAATTCGTAATGGCAACGCGCGATATGGCACAAAACCAAGTAGTTTTCAGGCTCGGAAGATAGGAATTTATAAAACTCGGGCAGCGCCTCCTTAAAACGTCCGATGCCTGCGAGAGATTCGCCGCGCTGCAAAATTTTGAAATCGGGTTCCGGCATTTACTGAGATTTTACTCGTCGGCTTTCTTGCTGATGATAAACGGACACGCGAGAAATGTGAGAAAAGCAGCGGCTTTCAACAAATCAGAATTGTAATAAAACGAGAGCAGGCGAAGAACAAAGGCAGCGACGGCAAATGCGTAAGCGAGCCAGATTTTAAGAAATATGTTTCTGCTTATATCCCAGAGCTGATTTAGGGAACGCTTGAAGCGATTTTGGTAACTTTCGGATTTGAATAAAACGCGAAATTCTTCGGCAAGCAGATGGCGGTTGTTAAAATTCACGAAAAAGGTTTTTATCACTAGAAACAAACCGCCCAACAAAAATATTATGGCTAACGTAGGAGCGATAAGAAGTCCGAGAATGCCGAGCGGAATATATAGAATGCAGACAGCTAGTTGCGGTAGAACACTGAACTGCATCCGTAAATTTTCGACCGCAAGATTATTTGCCGGCTCAATCTTAACGGCTTCGGCAAAGTATTCGACGGCATTTTCCGATTTTCCGTCGCGGCGCACGGCGACAATGCCGAGATTGTTTTGCGCGTTATATGACAGCGGATTGATGCGTAAGGCTTCGCGGTAATGCTTTTCAGCCAACTGGTAATACTGCAAATCCAGATATACACTGCCCGCCGTCAAATGTGAGTTCTCAGAATCGGGCGCAAGTTCGAGAATCTTTTCGGCGACTGATTTTGCTTCTTCCTGTTTTCCGCAGCGAAGAAGGGCGTTTGCAAAAGTTTGCAAAGCGTGCGGTTCGTCGGGCGCAAGACGCACGGCTTCTTCCGCTGATTTTAACGACTCTTTTTTCTTTCCGAGTTCGCCCAAGGCAACACTTCGCAGACGATGCGCCCATTCATTTTCCGGCTCGATTTGAATTGCTTTCTCAGAGTATTTTAGGGCTTCTTCATTTTCATTTAATTCATAGAAACAACGAGCCAGAAGGCAAACCGCTTGAAAATTATGCGGATTGCTCGCATAAACCTTCGTCAAAATCGGCACGGCTTCGCGCTGTCGTTCGATGTCGATTAACGCTTCGGCTTTTTTAATTGAATTGTATTCTTGGTCGCTCAAAACTAAATTATCCGCGCCTGTTTGAGGTATTCGAGCAAATCGTCGTAAACGCCGCCGTCGTTCGAGAAGAGCGCGTAGTTTTTAGCGATTTCAAACCACGGTTTCGTCGAAGGTTTGACTTCACGAAGAGCCTGCTTGAAATCGTTTCGCGAAATCGAACGCACCTTGCCGGTGGACAAGGAGTCTTCCATCGCCAGCTCTGCCGCCGATTCTACCAAGTGAGCTACATCAGCGCCGGAGAATTCATTTGTATTCTTTGCAATTGAATCGGTATCGACGCTTGCGTCAACCGGGCGACCGCGCAGATTTGAATTCAAAATCGCTTCACGCGCGGGTTTATCGGGCGGCAAAACAAGAACCGTGCGGTCGAATCTGCCAGGTCGCCGAAGAGCGGAATCTACATCCCAAGGATGGTTTGTCGCCGCCAGCACGAAAACGCCGTCGTTGTTTTGGCTGATGCCGTCGAGTTCCGATAAAAGCTGATTAATCGCTCCGTGCGCGGAATTTCTGGTTAAACTACGCTTTCTGCCAAGCGCGTCGATTTCATCGAAAAATAAAACGCAAGGTGCCTGACGGCGAGCGCGCGCGAAAACTTCGTGGATGTTTTTTTCGCTTGAGCCGATCCACATGTCAAGAACGTCTGAGAGTCCGACCGACAAAAACCGAGCGCCCAATTCACCGGCAACAGCGCGAGCGATAAAAGTTTTTCCGCAGCCGGGCGCCCCGTAAAGCATCAAGCCGCCGCGCAAGGATTTGCCGTAGAGCTTCATCATCTCTGGGTTTTGAAGCGGCGCTAAAAACGCCAAGTGCAACCGGCGTTTTACCGCTTCCATTCCGGCAACGTCGGACAATTTTATATCGGGCGTTTCGGTTTCAAACAAAAAATCTTCTTTGTCCATCTCATCGCCGGGGCTGTCTTTAAGACGGATCTTTTCCGGTTCGTCGTCAGTTAAAACGTCAGCCCAATCATCGTTTGAAGAGAATTTCGATGTATAAACCGGCTTTGGCTTTGGTGATTCAGGTTCGCCGCCCAACGCTTTTAATACGCGCCGGTAACCTTCCGCTTTTGCTAGATCGCCGAGTTTTTCAGCAGCATTTGCGGCTTTTTCTAAACCATTGGTGTTTGTCGGCTCCTGCGCCAGAACCGTTTGAGATTGCTTCAAGGATTCGGCAAACTGCGCATCGTCAAAAAGGAGCGAAGCCAAGTGAAGGCGCAGCGCCGCGTTTGTCGGGTCGGCTTCGACTGCCGATTTGATTGCTGTGAGAATGCTTTTATCAACTGCCATAAGGATTTATTCTAGCGAAAGAAACGCACATTCAACCAATTAATTCATTAAAAATCGCTGTTGATACTTTATTTCGTAATCGACAGAATAATCAATATGCCATTTTGCTGGCAAGATGCCGGCAAGGCGCAAAACTTATTTCATCTTCTTCCACGCTCAGCAAAATTGTCCTTCATATGCAAATTGTTACTGACTAGATGCGCGAAATGGGTCTTTCCGAAGAATTAAAAGACGCCTACGGAAGAGACTAATAGTGCACGCTGGTTAAGATAAAGATTAATAATAGTTTAAAGAGAGATTAAGAAAGGTTACGCCGGACAAAAAACCTGTAAACTTTGTCGGACTCTATACTTACAATCAACTAAGTGCGGGTCAGACCTCGCTATTTAACCTTATTTCTACCACAGTATTTTTATAAAACACTTCAAAATCTTCAAGCTTTTTCTCTGGTGCGGGTCAAACCTTGATACTGTGCGGGTCAAACCTAGTGGTTTTTTTGGCTTGTGCGGGTCAAACCTTTATGTTGTGCGGGTCAAACCTTGAGGTTTTTACAGCAAATCTGTGGAAAACTTTGCCCTAAAATAGCCGGTGCGGGTCAAACCTAAGTAGAAATGCTGATCAAACCTCTGTATATGTGCAGGTCAGACCTAGATAAAGTGCGGGTCAGACCTTGATACTTCAGCTTTGTAGCGCTCTTACCTTTTTCGCGTTTTTATTCGCCTTGATGATGTCGCTGATAAAGTTCGGGTGCGGTTGAATGAATAACTTGGCGTTAATCAGCTTACGGCGAGGTTTTAGTTCGTAGATCTTATCGATTTTACAATTAAGAATAACGTCTCTGCGCTTCATTTCATCGATTGCTTTCTCCACCTCGTCCAGATTGTATTGAATGCGTCTTTGCAACGTTAAACCAAAATCTCTAACCATGGTCGTAAGCAAAATATCGTAAGGATTCGTCATGCTGGCTTGAAGGTAGTTGTGCGACATTCGCTTGTGCAGCTGGCGTGCAATCACCGATGTATAACTCATCGCTTTGTCATAATTCAGCAAACGAAAGGTCCCGGATTTAATACTGGTCGTGACAAGGGGTGAAAATTTAACGAATGTTTTCGTTTCACCACCTTCTCCTGCGAAACCATAGTGTTCAATTGGACTAAAACTTGTTTCTACCTTCTCGTTTTCGTCTTTGAGAATAATATCGGTGCCGTTAAGGATTCTGATGGCGTCCTTTAACTCCCCGTAACTATATGTATGTCCTTTTTCGCTCAACTCCTTCTGCAATTGATACAGCGTAAAAGTGATGCCGGCTTCGCCGTCCAGCAACACGCCTTGTCGTTCGGTCATCATTTTTCGCAACGCGTCCTCGACGAGCTCTTCGCGTAGCGCCGGGTAGTATTCCATTGAAGTGCCCTTTCCGGTCTCAATACGCGCCGGCATCAGAGTTAATAAATATCGTGTGCCGTTGCATTTAAATTCGCGGTTAATCGTTCGCAGAAATTCACCTTCGATTCTTTTCACCTTTCCCCACGAATATTTAGGAATAAAATCGTAAAGCTCGACCGACTGAGAATAATCTTTATCCTCGGAACCTAACTCGAACAAAGAAAGTTGCACCGGTCTGCTTTGTTCAAATTCACCAAACGGCTTCTTTTTTTCACGTTTTCGGCGGCGCAATTTATCCGTAGTCGTTTTCTTGACCTGTTTCGAGTTCTTTGGCTTTCCGGTTAAGTTGTCCATTTGATTCCAGCGTTTCCGATTTTTTTTGTCCTTATTTTATTTTCTTGGTAGTTTTAAGGTTTCGTGACTTCAGTTTTTTTTCACCATTCTGTTTAACAATATAATAGTAGCAGTTCAATAATCACAGTTTTAGCAAGTTAGAAATACAATGCTGTTAAACAAAGCCCTCCGTTAATCATTTGGAAAAAGTGCTGACCACTTGACGCAAACCATCCGATGAGGAATGCCCTCGACTCTGATTTTTCTAGTGTGGCGGTCTTTCTCAGCCGAGTGAATAACCTCTGCCTCCCCCATCTTGTTGAGAATCGTCCAGGAGTTCCACTTCTTCGGTGCAAACGCCTTGTCGATGGTTTTACGAAGAAAGCAGACGTATTGACCTTGTTTGATCAATCCTTGCAAGGAAGTGCGTGTGGCGTTAAAATTCTCCGTTCCGGCAAATTGATTTTTATTTGACGCGAAGTGATCCGCCAAGACTCTTAAAGCCATCAGAACCTGATTTTGATTACTCTGTTGCTCTTGTAGATGAGTTAACAGCCAAGCACATATAACATCGGGCTTAAAACGCAATCCGAGGAGCGGAGCGGCAATCTCTGCGGCGACACCGATTGCCGCGATATAACCGCTGATGCGCCCGACAATGTCCGAAGATGATTCTCGCAGCAGTTCTTTTCTCGCGGAAATATATCGGCTTTGCCATCTCATCCACGTGTTGTCATTCCAGTCGTTCAAATGACGAATAAATCTTTCGCCGGCGTGCCCGTAACTTTCGCCGACGGCGCGCTCCATGGATTGAACGAGGTTAGCCGAGTCGCGAGGGAAGGGGCGGTAGATACCGCCCACGGGAAGAATCCTCCCCCGGGCTCCCTCATGCGGGCTCGATTCGTGAAGCGGCTCTTCGGACGTCGAGAGCGCCACCGTGTGCCATGAAGCCGTTTCTTTGATGCCGCCACCCCCGGATCCCCGCGCCTTGCCCTTGCCGTTCGCGATCATATAAATTATGTCTCTTTTAAGATTATCTTGGCAGTGCTGGGCGTCGTCGAGAAAAATCGGAAGTCCCGAGCACGTCCCGGCAAGCTGTTCGACCGCAACCTTGGTGTTCATCCACTGCATTATCAACGATTCCGGGTCATGGGGCTTGCCGTAAACGCTCGCCGCGAGCTTTAGGGTCGTAGATTTGCCGGAACTGGTGCCTCCGAAAATGTCCAGAATGAAATTAGGAATTTGCAGTATGCGCTGAAGTGGCGGAACGAAAGTACAGATAATCGCGATTTGCGGAATCAGCAGGTTTTCGCTTTCGAGTGTGTTGATTACTTCGAGCCACTCGCCGAATCTGCCGCGGCGGGCTGCAAATGCGCGGTAAATTTCGGCGTCTCCCGCACTCTGCGGCTCAAATTCCACGTCTTTCGTGACACCCGGAAGGAAGAAACGACCGACGCCCGTTCCGCGACCGAGCTTGGAGGTAACCTTTTTATGCGGAATAAACTTTGAAAAGGCGTGTTCATAAGCCCTTAGATAACTTACCACCAGCCGGGCGTTGTCGGACGCGACCGGCGCTCCCTTACTTGAAAGAGTTGCTACAAGAGAACGACCATCGCACATCTGAGAGCGGGAAATTATCGATTTTCTCCACGACTCGGAATATTTATACGAGAGGGCGACTGAAATTTGCCCGTTATCAATGTTTTCGCGGATCTCTGTTATCCGGATCGGTGAATCGGCGACGAGCGTGTATTTTGGTTCGCCAGTTGCTTTGTTTGAGGGAATCACCAGCCAGATCGAGCCGTCTTCTTTTAATTCATAACCCGGCGGCATCGAATCTTCGCCAAATTCGTCGAGGATTTCATAAATACCCTTTTTGACAAACTTTTCATTGATTTTCGCTTTAGCAGTTTCAACAACTCCGGCAAAATACACTACACCGTACTTTCCGGCTCCTAGTTCAAGCGAATACTCAATGTCCCACTTTGGAGCGTGTTCTATGTAGACAGCATTTACTTCCGCTTCAGTAAAATCTTTCTCAAGTAAAGCGGTGGCAATTAACAGATCGCGTTCCTGCGGATCGATACTCTTTTCTGCATTATGACCTATCTTAGTTGTGTATGTTCCGGTAACTATACATTCAATTACCTTAGCCGAAACACCACGCCTTTTTATCTCTTCGATTGAAGGGCTTTCTACATATAAACCAGAAGGCTCATCGACAGGATTCCTTGGATAAAAAGCATCTATCTTGTCTACTTCCTTAAAGTAATTTACTACTGCCTTGTTGGATTCCGGATCTTCTAGTCCTGTATTTAAAAAGACCATTGAGGATGGGGCAAAAGCTCTTTGGACTTCTAATGGCGAGTAACGGACCCACGATGATTCTTCTTCGGAAATCCTGCATTGAACCGGCTGTTCATGTTTGAGGTTGAGACTGCCGGGCAGCCGCATCACCTGGCTCGTTTCGGATACGTCGTCACTGTCGAGTTTATACCGCAAAGTGCGGATCATGCCTTTCCATTCGAGTAGTTGCAAGTCTCGCAGCGGTTCGTTAAAGCAGTAATAAACGTGCCGACCGTACCCCGAATTAACCACGATTGTCGGACGAAGCTCAAGGTTGCTGATGCGTTTTATGACTTCGATTGTCCCTCCCGGTGTTTTGTCGTAGTCCAGATCAGCCCAGATACACCCGATTTCTTCGATATCGCCTTCCTGGCTGTTCTTCCCCTTTTTCGGCAAGCGCGTTCTGGGCGCTGGTCCGACGGCAATCGATTGTTGACCGTTTTTAAAGAAAACCTGTTGTTTGAGAAATTCAGTAATCTTTTCGTGTTCTAACGGAAGAGGAAGAGGAACAAAATCGGAAGGATCGCCGGGTTTTTGAGCAGCCCCGGCTTCAAAATATTTAAACTCGATGAACCCCCGGTCAAAAGGATCAAAGATGAAATCAAGGAATTTATAAGCGGTCGAAATATGCTGCTCATCGAGTATTAGTTGCGAAGGTGCTTGGGGTAGCATAGCGATTTTTTGCTTGGGAAAGCGAAATATTGTAAAAGAGCCGCCGTAACTTTCATCCGGCTTTTCTTTTTTGAATATTCGGCTAATCCAAATTTCCTTTTTTCTTGCTTCTTCGATTAACTTTTTAATTTGCAGCGGCGCTCTACCGCATCGACAATATCTTCGCCAGTCCTTCCGGGCTCGGGTTCTCAGGGTCCTCGAGTATCTCAAAGAAATTGTCCAGTGAAAGACGCATGATGTCGCTCATCGAAATCCGCGTCGAGCGCTTCGCCGCCTTTAATTTTTTGAACCTTTCCTCGTCAATGACAAAAGTAAAAGGAACTGATTTTCCCTCAGTGTTATCGCTGCTCTCCATAATGACCGTCCTCAAAGCTGAAATAATATCCCCAGCCCTATACTTTATGGTTTAAGCGATAATTTGTCATTTCAAAGGATCAGTAATGGCAGTCTGTTCTAAACCTTTACGACGTCGGCGAATTCGACGTTGCATCATTACTACCTTTGTTTATTAAAGCTCGAATGACTGCCTCTTGCACTTCTCCTCGTTCATGTAGCTTTTTGTTTTCAGCGCGCAACCTTTCTAATTCTTCTCTCTCCGTATTTTTATTGCCGTTCACTTCCGCTTCCAATTCTTCTTCACGTTTGAGGTCTGCATTTAGCTTATCGAAAACAAAGCGAGCATCATATCCTTCATTAGTAGGCAGATAATTTTGCTCAACGGTTTGTTTAGTATCGCCGAGAACATTTGCAATTTCGTCTGCGTCTGCTCCATCCTTTTTAAGCGATAATCCGCATAACGCGCGAAAGAAGTGAGCATGCAATTCCTCGGGAATTTGATTAAGTTCGTCTTTGTAATTGAGATAATCTAAGACGAAGCGTTTGAAACATGCAGAAAATTCCGTATGGTCATCAGCGTCATAACGACCAAACCCACTCTGTTTAAATCTAACGAATAACTGATTCTCCAGATCGCCTTTAGCCTTCGCCTTAACGTAAGGATAAACAATTTTGTAGAACGCGTTTAGAGTCTCAATCAGAAGACCACTTGTTCTCCCATGCTGTGTCGGGCTGTAAAAATTTGAGTAAGAGCGGTCATTCTTAATCTGATCCGCTCTCCAAAAGAGTTTTATGGAATTGTCACTATTAAAGATGATATTCACTCCAATTTCGCAATCTCTAAGCATTTGCTGCCGGAAACCGTTATACCTTAGAGTAACCAGTTGGACGAAAAAAAAGCAGAGCTTTAGGTTTCTTCTGTACTCAAAAAATGTTCTTTTATTCCGCTCATCCTTAAAAGAACGATCCTTTATGATTTTGCGAAATTCGATGGATAACCTCGCTATTTCAGAATCCATCCATTCAATCGAAAAAGATTCTCTCTTTTTTTGTTTAAAGTCTTTACGAGACTGTTTATCAATTACCGGCGAGTAGGCTTGCCGAAAAATTTCATGATAACGAAATATTCTGTTGTAAGCCGCGACAGCTCTTAAAGCAATGATAAAATTTGTGAATGCTTGTGAATCAAAACCCTTACGCTTGCGCTTTGAAACTCTGTTTTTTTCAATCGTTCGATATTGTTCGACATAGGGATTGAATAGGTATATGTTTTCGCCTCCTTCTTCATCTAGCCTAGATTCGGCTCTAATGTCGAGTAAACTCTCAATGTTTATATTCTCGTAGTCGTCAAATTTAATTTGACCAATACCGAGTTCGAGCACTTCTATATATCCTCTAATGCTACTTAACTCTAATTTCTCGATGTTTACGTTTTTACTAGATGCGCGGACAACTAATGCCGGATCTGATTGAAGTCCAGTAGTGGCATTTTCAATAAAAGTTTTAATCTGCTCTTTTAATTTTGGAGGGAATTCTTCAAGGTTAATGCTTTTTTTACTAATATTTTTGAAAGAAGGAAATTCAACTTTTGTAGCAATTTTCCGAAAGGCATCTTCTAATACTGCACTTTTTTTATATGAAAAATCTTGTTTGAACCTTTCAATTACCAAGTGCCGCTGGGTTGTAAAAAGAGATTCGAGGTCTTTAATTTTGTGTTTTTCAATTACTAACAAACAGGTGGTGAAAAAAGATTGTCCAGTTTCCGATAATGGATAATTTAGACGTTCCGGTGAGCCATATTTCACATTACAGCCGGGATGTCTGGGCAGAAATTGCAAAACAGGCTTAAAAAAATCTGGAACAATTGAACTGCTTGCCTCATTGGTTTCTTTGTTGTGAAGAGCGCAGACTGCGTTTACAACTGTTTTGGTGCCGGCTTTTAATTGACTTTTATACTTTGGTGTATTTTTGGAACGGTTTACGAAATCCACGAAACGAAAACTCAAATCCTTTCCTGTATTTTCATTAAACAAATCTAAGACAGTCAATCGTTCTTTTGATGAACCGATACTTTTCGCATAAGAGGTTAAAGTGCGTCCGCACCTGTTCCAATAATCCTTAATTTTTTTGTTGTCCGCGAAAATTCCGGAGACGATTTGCTCTAGTGGTTTTGAAATTTCAAAGTCCATTTGTTTATTCCTTTTGTTTCACAGATGAAAAACTATATCACACATAATTAACTATGCAAACATAAATTTACATAACTTTATGTAAAACTTCGGGGACTTCGGGATGTCTTTTCTAAACTTAGTAAATTTCTACAATTGATGGTCAAAAAAGATTTTTCTGGAACTAAAACTTTTTATTTCGGCGGGATTTTTTAGGCTCTCGCCGGGCATTAGTACATGTTTGAATCGCAGTCGGGGAAAAACTAACACGTGTTATTTCAATATCTTAAATAGAAACTCCCCGAAATCCTATAAAAACTATACCAGCACTAAGCAAAATATACAATGAGATTTCATAAAACGCGATTTGATTTTTTGTTGTTACAAAAATAGGCTTGAAACGTTGTACCAAATGACTTTGTTGAGAATAAAGGAGTTACGGGATTTATTCAAATTAGCCTATTACCTACTGTTCGGAGTATGTAATTATACATATTTTTTGTAAACTACTACAAACAAAGCGTTTATCACTGTCGCTGTTTGAATAGAAATCAAAAGAAACCTTTTTTTAGAAATTTTTGTTTTAGTTTTATTTTTTGTTGGAGTGAGTTTGAAGAGGCTTTGTTGCGAGTTATCGTCGATTTTTAGACAGGATTACCCGAACGATTGTTTGAATTATATAGTATTAAACCCAAAATGCAAAATTGTTTTCCATTCTCTGTATTTAATACACCTAACTAAACTAACAGCTCTAATTAAATATTGATTATTGATCGCTTTCTTCTCAATACTCTTTCACCGCCCTATCTGTGTTTCGTAAATAAAATTATTTTTGTTCCTTCAACCATTTATTCAAGAGTTGCTCGACCAATCCGCTGAAATCTAAATCTTTTCTTCGGACCAAATTCACCATTACATCTTCATGAAGCTTTACGGGAACGTAGGCGAAAACACCGGTGAAATTCGGATCACTCCTTTTTCCCTTTTTTCTGCCTGCCGGAGTTTTTACCGCATCATCCTTCTTCCCTTTCGCCGACTTCCCTTCATCTTTTGCGGCGGAAGGCTGCGCTTGGTTCGCTTCTTCAAATAATGCCTTAAATTTGCTCATTTCATAATCTCCTTTCCGACGGATAAATAATCCTGCCAGGCGATTCGTGCTTTGGGATCGTGCGTCTGTTCGACGATCAAGCCTTCGAGTGCAGCTTTCTTATATGCCGCGTACCGGCGGATTTGACCTTTAAAGAGCGGCAGCCCGGCATCGCTCAACTGCTCGCGTGCTTCATCGGCATCGCGGCTTGGCGGCGGCGGTGTAACGGTTAACAAAATTTTATATGCTTCTCCCTGGAACTTCTTAAGCGCGACGAGCATTTGGAGCAACGCTCCTAGAGATAGAGCGTCGGGTGTCGTTGGTATGACCAGCATATCGCAACCGGCGATTAGAGTTTCTAAATCTTCATCCGCTGGGCGAGCCTGCGTGTCGATCACTACGTGCGTAAAATCGCGGACGGATTTAACTGCCTGCCGCTCGTCGACTACATGAAAAGGCAGTAATCCTTTTTTCGACCAGGCAATGCAGCTACGGTTAGGATCGCCGTCGACAAGAAGGGTCGGCGCCTTTTTCTGCATATACGCCGCCAAATGTATGGCAGTGGTCGTCTTCCCGACTCCGCCTTTAAAACTGGCTACCGTTATGATCATAAAACGGATAATACTCGATGCCTATGCAGCAATGCAAATATTCAGCTATGCAGTATGTCAAAGAATGTTTTTACAGGCGTTTCCGGTCTGAAGTTAAAAATAAAACTCAATCTTATTGGACTGCATAGGCGAATAGGTGGATATGTGTATAGCTGCCTGTTCAGCCATACAACAACATAAATCCTTATAGATTAATATGCCCATATTGCATAGCCGAATAGTTGCATATTCATATATGCAACTATTCGGCTATGCAATGGTTCTAATATATTACGACGCTGTGTCACAACATGTTTGACGCATTGTCGCAACAAGATTACTGTTGATTTGTCCTTTTTATTATTATGAGCCGACTTTCAGTTTATTACGATATTCCGACGACCGAATGGCTATTTCCCACCGATTTCCCTGATAAAAAATCGAAAAAAGGAGATGGACGAGAAAAAATCCGCCAGTGGATATTGAAGGAGCTGTTTTCAACTTACGGCTATCCTCAAGAATGGCTCGCTGATCGAATTACGTTTTATCAGTCACAAACCGGAGACGCTAGTTTCGGCTTTAGTTTTTTAACAAAAAATCAACTGCCTTTTTTAACCGTAATCGTCGCGCCGCCGGATGTGACGCTGGACGACAGGGAATTGAAAGATTTATTATTAAGTCAGCAATCTGCCGGACTTGGAATTATGACGAACGGCAGCGAGCGCGGCACGCGCTTTCTACGACGACGATTCGACAGCGAAACGTGCGACTACATCACTGACTGCGAATCCTATTCGCCATTTGTCGGCTTGGCTGAAAAACGATTACGATTTCTCGGACATGTAAAGGACACTTCGCCGAAGAAAGGCGGGCGGCTTTTGAGCGTTCTGACGGAACGCGTCGAAAACGTCTTCTTTGAAGTTCACAGCCACATAAGAGATATTGACGGACTACACGCCGACGAAGCTTTGGACGAGCTTTGCAAAGTTCTGTACGCGAAGCTTTATGATGAAGAAGCGACCGAGAATAATAAACCCTTTATGGCTCAGCGATGGGAGTATGGCTCAACCGAAGAATTCGCGGCAACAATACGCGGGCTTTATCAAGAAGCAGGGGATTACGATTCCCGGGTATTCGGGCTGAAAATTCCGGGTTATCAGCGCTCACGGGGGGTATTTAACAAACCTTTCCGGCTTTCAAGTCCGGCGTTGGTCAAAGCCTTGGAAACGCTGCAAGAATATAATATTACCTGCTCCTCACTGGACGTAAAAGGCAGGGCATTTCAAAAAGTGTTGGCTCCGACGGTGCGAGCGGGTATGGGACAATATTTTACTCCCGACCCGGTGGTGCGGTTCATGGGACGTGTAGCGCAGCCCAGCTTGTCGGATTTGATTCTTGATCCGTTCTGCGGCTCCGCGCATTTCCTAACCATTTGCCTCCGGCTCGTTCAAGAACAAGGGCATAAATCCGGGCGGAGTCTCCATGAATTTGCCTTCGGGAAACTGCACGGCATCGAAAAAAGTGATCGAATGGTGCGCGTTGCAATGACGGATATGCGCCTGCACGGTGACGGACATAGTAATATCCGCTGCACGGACGCGCTGCTTAATTTTTTTAATTATCCGGATATACACCCTGAATCTTTTGACCTCATCTTAAGCAATCCGCCGTTCGGCTCGCTCCTTGGTAATGAAGCACTCGGACAGCTCGGCGAATTTGAATTAACAAAAGGTAGAAAAACAGTACCGCTTGAAGTGCTCGGGCTTGAGCGATGCGTTCAGTTTCTGCGCCCGGGCGGGCGGTTTGGAATTGTATTGCCGGATGGCGTTTTAGCGAATCGAAATACGCGCTATGTTCGTGAATGGCTGGAGAATCAGTGCAAGATTCGGGCAATAATTAGCCTGCCGGTAGAGACCTTCTCGCCGTTCGGCGCAAACATCAAAACCAGTATTGTTTTTGCCAGAAAATGGCGTAAGGGAGAAAGCAAAAAAGATTATTCTATTTTCCTCTCGCGCGTGGATAATGTGGGCTATGATGCGGCTGGACGCGTCAAAGAATCGCCGGAATTAGATACTGTGGCAAATGAAGCAATAGCTTTTATTGATAAGGAAGGATGGTAACTATGTGGACTGGGGCAGCAAACTTAAACGATTTACATAACCGCACGTCCTGGAAAGTTGAATTTTTCTGCGGCGAATCGCTGCCGCACGCCGATGTGGCATTTCCATTAGTGGCAATTAGTAAGATTGTGAAAGAACGCCGTGAAACTATCGACCCGCAAACACAGCCTAATGTTTTAATGAATTATCTTGGGCTTGAAAATGTGCAATCTACAACAGGTCAATTAACTGAATTTTCCTCGCGTTACGGAAAAGAGGTTAAATCACGCTCAAAAGTGTTTCGTGTCGGCGATGTGCTGTATGGTCGGCTACGTCCTTATCTTAATAAAGTTTATGTAGCGGACGGCGCGATAAATAACGGAATCTGTTCTGGTGAGTTCTTAGTATTAATCCCTGATTCTAAGCGCATCCTGCCGCATTTCCTGCGGGCATTACTGAGCTCTGCCTACGTGCATAACGTCGTTTCGCGGCTTCAAACGGGTTCAGCCCTGCCACGTTTGCAGCTAGACGACCTTTTGGCGATTGAAGTGCCGTTGCCCTCCATTAAAGAACAAGCCGCCTATGAAACTTATCTAAAAGCGCAAGCGGCTTATCAAAAACAATTGTCAGAAGAGTTGGCGGAACTACCCCAAAAAACACTTTCAACCTTAATGAACTCTTTGGAAACCGGCGAGGAACCACCGAAAATAAATTAACTATTCAGAAAGCAAAACGTGTGCTTTAGCGTTGGTAAAGATTTCGTAATGCGTTTTGATATTGGGCTGTGGCGCGAACACGCTCAATTACTTCAGAGACTGAAAGTCCCGCAATGTTTATGCCTATAAGTTGCGCTGCTTGCTTCCATTCAGCACCAAGGTATTGATTTTTTTCTTCATCCGGAAAATTTCGGTGAATAAAACTGATATAGTCATGCGCAACAGAATCATTTGCGCGAATTTCTCGGAAGATCTGACGGGCTGGCGCTGAATTGGTTTTTAGCATTCGTACTAAACCACCGAAATTAGCCGCGTAAGACACACCCGAAGGACGCGTAGATTCCGGTCCCGATCTCCTTTCCCGTTTACCGCTCGCATTTAACGGCTCCCCATGATGACTGCAACCGTCGGACGAGCATCCGTCCGGGCAGCTCACATGAGAAACAAACGTTCCGCCGCGGGCGATGTGTAAGCGGTCGCGAAGTAAAGCTACCGGTCAGGCACGATCAATGAAGAAATCTCTGATGTGCGGATATACTCTGAACTCGTCGGCAGCATCCCATGACCAAATAATGACCATAAGCAAATCCCACTCTTGAAGGTTAACTATAAGCTCGTCAAAATGTCCTTTTGACTCGTCGACGCCGCTGTTCATGGATTTAGCTTCAACACGAAATAATTCTCCTGTTTTTGTAGCGCTTACCCAATTCTGATCTCGTAATATACAAGCAAAATCGTTATATTCATGGTCGCTTAACCAAGCAATCTCACATTCGGCGGCGATATCGCCAGTGTTTAGTAATGATTGATTGAC
>MWWG01000005.1_pt1 | contig 27988 bp, 18 predicted proteins | sample 1047331 | NCBI WGS metagenome assembly MWWG01 (sample SAMN06349968, study PRJNA376086) | soil metagenome | isolation source: MG6-4 sample Antarctic (ecotone) soil | place: Antarctica | collected 2015-01-13 | reverse complement strand
CCCCTTATCTATACAGATACAACTACCCCGAGCTTGATATTTTGTCGAACTTCTACCGATTTACTAACAACACAAACAAGTATTTCCACGCCGCCACCGGCATACTTCCACCCGCAACTTTAGAGAATTTTCAAACAGGACTTGATCAACTACACATCAAACTCGACAACACCGAAGAACTTTTCAACACATATCTTCTCGATGGATTAAGAGCAAAACTAGCAGCCCGCCTTATCGAAACAATTGCTTACCTAGACCATGATAAACAACTAAACAGAAGACTCGGCTTCACAGACAACACCGATATTAGGGAAAAAAGTAAGCGAGAAGGCAGAGGAAAATTTAGATATTTAAGACGCGGAGCAGAGTGGATCACACTAGGAACAGCACCAAATCAAACGATAGATTTACGCCACCAGCCCATTGATACCTTTGCATATCGAGTATCAGTAAAGAAGATTACGACCCGCACAAAGACCAAAACCGACGTAAAGCAGGAAGTAAGAGCCACACTAGCACCACACACAATTGAGCACTTTAAGAGAGAAACCCAAGACCTTCTACACCGAGACGCCTCAATAAATTTTCGATTAAAAATAGCTAATGACCACTACCGAACTTTCTACGAAAAACACAAACACGCCACCAGCACACGCTGGAAAGAAGTAGATATGTGGTTCAATAGAACAACAGATAAAGCTTTGAAAGGCGCAGGACAAAGACCCGGCTGGAAGAATTTTCAAGCAGCAGAGCTAAAACATAAGATTGTATTTCCACCCATAAGAACAAATTTCTTTTGGAACCCGGCTGAAGAATTGCATTGTGAGTACAAGCAAATATGGAATCCTTATAGTTCGTAAACAACTACATGGAAGGAGCGGGTACAGGATCCACACCAACAAACCCGAATCGCACTGCCTTATTACGAGTGTTATGCTACTCCAATGATTACTATTCAAACCAAGAATTATGAAGACCAAGTCAGTACGGCAAATATCGACCGATACCCTGATGAGTGCCCATTTTGCCATCTAGGAATCAACCCCCGCCCGTTTGTGGAAGTAGCTTGCTTAAATAACGAACACCTACACTTTCCGCTTCGCTGCCCCCGGCGAGAATGCCAACGACTATTTATCGGCTACTACCATAATGAAGGTGGAAGGAAGCATGTGCTTGTAGGAGTCTCGCAGGGCACAAGACAAGCCGCAGATTTTTCACAAGCTATTCAAGACCTATCCCCTAACTTCGTGAAAATCTATCAGCAGGCAGATGTTGCCGAGCAAGAGGAACTGCTTGAAATCTGCGGCGTCGGCTACCGGAAGGCACTAGAGTTTCTAGTTAAGGACTACGCAATACACAAACACCCGAACGAAGAAGAAAAGATTAAGAAGAAGTTTCTAGGCGCGTGTATTAAAGACTATATTGACCATGCCCAAATTAAGAGCATGGCAAAACGCGCTACGTGGTTAGGAAATGACGAAACACACTACATCAGGACGTGGGAAGATAAAGAGCTTAAAGACCTTAAAACACTTATACGCCTAACTATTCATTGGGTAGAGATGGAAGCAGAAACTGAGCGATACGAACAAGAGATGCAAGAGTAAAATTTAACAACTCTAACGATTGTGAACAACTACCTCGAAGCAGCCAAGTACCGTTAAAACGAAAGAAGGGTACAGCAGCTTGTGCTAGTACCCTTCTTAATAATTTAATTTTCATCTAGGTCAACAGCAGGTTTCTCGGACAATTAAAAACCACAACCTAGACGGACAACAGCAATTCCGCGTGAGTGCTTGCATCACAGTATCTCCCTTTTCAATTTTGATTGTTTCTAACTACCACTACGCCCCAACGCAAACGCCAGTCCACAGATAAAACTAATGGCTTTTTTTATTCAAACTTCATCACCAAAGTAAAATCTTTCAACAAAATCGTTAGCTTCTTCAACCGCCCGCTGATCCGCTTCCGTTTCAATGTTTTTAGTAAATATATGAATCCTATCTTTCATCCAAGATACTTTTTCTTTCTTCATCCAATCATCACCACCCGTTAAAACGCGGTTATCTTCCGTAAGGTGAGCACTAGACCCATAAGCCTTTAATGCAGATTCATCCATCGCTACAATATTTTGCATCCACTCCATCAGCGTTTTTTCTTTATACTTTTCCATAATAATCCTTGGCCTACAGCTTACCTAAACTTTTAAAATCTTGCGCGAGCAATTTACTAGTGCATATAAAATCTTTAATCCTTACTTAAACTTTCCAAACGCCCAACCGCTTCAAATTCTCTAACTTCTCGAAAGCAGCTAAGTCGTACCAAAGAAAGCTTACCCAATTCCTTTAACTTCTCGAAAGCACGTTCACTTACCCTACACATGAAGCCACCAGAAAGAGCCTGCTCAGGTGTTTCACAGTAACTGAAACCCCAATCACACTCATTATCAAACCAACTACGCGAATAAATAGAATAAACCCATTCTTTCCCTCCTGATTCAGGCAAACCGCCAGGTCTATAATCAAGACTATCCGTAGGGATACCCCACTCGGCATAAAGCAAATCTTCAAATTCTTCAAACGTCATAATATAAATTTATCCTCCAACTTTTAATTTAGTGTAAAAACTATTCATTCCAACCATGACCGAACTTTTCACCCGACAAAGATTCAAAACGAGCACACGGATAACGTCCGATAAGTAGAGCACGCCTAAAAGTTTGCACAGCATTTACCCTCAAATACAAAATCTTTAACCATTCTTCCCTTGGCAGTTCCAAACACAGCTTCCGAAGCGTAGGCCCGCGTTCACAAGGCGCACCACGAGACCGCTTCAGGGTTATTTCAGAAGAAACAGAAGAAGATTCGCCGTCATTTAAGCACTGAGTATCAAGGTAAGCCGCCGCTTCGCGGCGCAAACGCTTCGCCACCGAGACCCGCACTTGCCTTTCAAATAATGTTCCCCGCGCAGCTTCCAACTCAGCAAGCGAATCTTTATAAACTTGCTTTACAGCTTCATCGAGATCGCCGCGAGCTTCATGCAATGAATTTAAAATTACCGGTAAATTTTCAATTTCCGAATCTTCCGAAGGCGGAGCAGCTTCAACAGGAAGCGGAGCACGACATGCACCGAGCAACTCCACCATACGACCCCATCGCCCAACGCCGGCAATTTCTAACAATTGTTCATCAGGAACTTCTAACCAGCTTTCAACCTTCGTTAAGTATTTACAAACTTCTTCCACCGCGCCCGCTTCGGTAATAGTGTTGCCCGACTTGTTACGCTTTTTATCTACAACCAATCGAACATCGACAACAGCCCGACCATGAGAAGTATTTATAGAATCACTACAACCAGCTTCACGCAGAGCTTTCTTTAAGCACACCGTCCACTCTTCGCCTAATTCTTTCCAAGTTATCCAACCCGACAACACCAAAACATGAAGATGGACGTTGTAACCATCAGTTTCAAAATCCCAGCCTCGACCTTGAGCCTTTAACTTCTCTTCATCACCTAAAGTAAATTCCATTCCTTTGACAGCAGCCCGGATCTTACCCACCCACCAGCCACGCTTACGAAACAGCGACCACGCACGATTAAAAATGCCGCACATTTTAACGAGAGGCACACCCGGCAAACTCGGAGCAGTTAATGTTATAAACCGCCAACGACTATCACCACTTGCCGCAGCACGCGAAAGACCTTCACGCACACGCCGCCGCATACGACGCCGGCGCTCACAAAGGCAGCTTGGACAAATCACCTGCCCACAATGCCAGAGCGTACCCACACCGTCGAAACATTCCCCATCTTCATTATGCAAATCTTCACCACGCCAAACATTAGACGGAGAACCACACAGACGTAGACGATCCGCACAGCCCATCGCAGCAACATTCTCAGCCGCAACAGCCGCGACTTGCAGACGAGAAGCCACCTGAAGGCTTCGCCGGGCGCGATAATTGGCGACATCGCTAACATCACGATGCGGCTTTATATTATTAAGTTTTAATTCAAGATTTGTTTTCAAATGCCACCACCGCCAAAAAAGTTGGCAGTGAACATTTGATTAGGAAGGGAAATTTGCTAGAATCTAATCAGAGGTCGAACCGCCATATTCGGTTTCGTCACTTTAGAGAACGCTACGAGATTGGACCCTCGTGGCGTTTTCGCTTTTATACTATCAATTTATAAAAGAACAGCTAAAACCTACGTAAAGCATAATCCCAAAATGCAAAACGCGCAAATGACTTTTGCACAAGATATAGCGCTACCTTTTAACACACCCCCAAAAGATACCCACGCCAGCCCAGGACAGCCCCGTGGCGCGACGTGACGCCCCAGACCTACCCAAACCCCGGACAACTCGCGCCAACGCCCACGACGCCCCTTGTCACCCCCCAAAGCCGCATGATATAAGCCCATACATGAACAAAGCGCAGGCAGCCATAAAGTTAGGTGTATCCCCCCGAACCTTACAGAGACTTACCCAACAAGCGAAGATCAGCGTTAGTTATAAAAATTCTAAAACAGGAGCAGCCGCCGATTACGACGAAGCAGACCTCCAAAGATATTTAGACCAACAAAAAAGTATTATTTACCGACCAGCCACGATTCAGGAAAGCCAAGCCCTTGCAACCATTCCACAAGAAGCTTTAGCCCTCAGAGACGACCGACTAATAACAATACTGGAATCTTTACGACCCCCACAGAAACCCACCGTACCAATCGAAAGCAAATTAACACTAAACCTTGTCGAAGCATCGGCACTCGCAGGTCTATCACGCAGACAGCTTTTAATAGCTATTAAAGAGAAGAAGCTTAAAGGTAGGATTATCGGCAAAGGATGGAAAGTTAAAAGGGTAGACTTGGAAATCTTCATCAAAAATTTTTAAGGAGCAAAACAGATGCTTCAAGACTGGAAGAATAAGCTTTACTTTGGCGACAACCTAGACATTCTCCGAGAGCACATCAAAGATGAATCAGTCGATCTAATCTATTTAGACCCACCTTTTAATTCAGCAGCCAACTATAACGTTATCTTTAAGGAAACGAGCGGCGCACAATCCGCCGCACAGATAACAGCCTTTGAGGATACTTGGCATTGGACACAAGAGGCTGAAAAAATCTTTCATGAAACAATAACAACCGGACCCGAAAGCGTTACTAACATTTTGCAAGCCCTACGCAGCTTCTTAGGGACAAGCGACATGATGACATATCTAACGATGATGTCAGCACGCTTGATTGAACTTCATCGAGTATTAAAAGACACAGGCAGCATTTATCTCCACTGCGATACGACCGCAAGCCACTACTTGAAGATTTTGATGGACGCAGTATTTACACCGATGAAGTTCAAAAACGAAATCATTTGGCAACGAACCAACTCACACAACACCGCCAGACAGTACGGAAGAATCCACGATGTAATCCTTTTTTATGTTAAAGGTAATGATTACACTTGGAACGCAGTAACTACAGCATTCAGCACCGCGCAGCTCGGGCGATATCAACAAGACAAAGACGGACGTCTATTCACAGGACAAGACCTAACAGCAAGCCGACCTAATAGCAATTCGGGAAAGTTCGAATGGCGCGGCACAATGCCACCAGCTAATCGAGGCTGGGGTTACACACTTGAACAACTTGAAGAATGGTGGCGTGAAGGAAGAATACTAACAAGGCGCGATGGAACACCGCGCATGGACGGCTTAAAAGCTTATTTAGATGAGAAGCAAGGGAAATTTCTCCAATCAGTTTGGACAGACATTACGCGAATACCTAACACTAGCCCAGAGCGATTAGGCTATCCCACACAAAAGCCAGAAGCACTTTTAGAACGCATCATTAAATCTAGCAGCAACGAGGGCGATATAGTTTTAGACCCCTTCTGCGGTTGCGGCACTACCGTTAATGTAGCCGAACGACTCCACCGACGATGGATTGGAATAGATATTACCCACCTAGCAATAAGCTTGATAAAAACTCGACTACACGACACCTACAAATCAGAACTAGCACCTTTTGAAGTTATAGGAGAACCCAAAGACCTTAGCAGCGCAGAAGCTTTAGCATTACACGACCGCTATCAATTCCAATGGTGGGCAGTTGGCTTAGTCGAAGCCAGACCAGCACAGGACAAGAAGAAAGGTAAAGATACCGGTATCGACGGAAACCTTTATTTCTTCGATGACAATACCGGCAAAGCAAAACGGATCATCATTCAAGTTAAAAGCGGCAATGTTAAAAGCGGAGATATTAGAGACTTGAAAGGAGTCCTTGAAAGAGAGAAAGCAGAACTAGGAGCTTTCATCAGCTTAAAGCCCGCGACTCGTGACATGATTAAGGAAGCAGTATCAGCAGGATTTTACGAATCTCAGCATTACGGAAAATTCCCGAAGCTTCAAATACTAACAATAGAAGAAATCCTCGCCAGCGCTAAATTACAATTCCCACAGACAGGCGCAAGCGGAACTTTCAAACGCGCTGAGCGGCAAAGTAAAAGCAGAACAGAACAAGATGGATTGTTCTAAAACCGAAAAACAAAAGAAGCATCCCCCGACCAGCGTACCACGGCAGCTTAAAAGTAAATGGTATATCGCTAACGCGACGCGCTAAAAAACAGCGCGCCATTGACTTTCAAGCAATCAGCCGTGGTACTTCGCTTTTACGGGATGCACCATCAAAAATCAGGACTGGGTAAGCGGATTAGCTATTGTTAACAATCCCCGGCTCACCCGCAGGCACGCCGAGCGCGCGGCAAACATCTTCCACCCTATCAGTTTCAATCCGCGCCCCCCACACATCGCGCATAAGACGGAAATTTTCCCCGCTAAAAATATCCCCCTCGTCATCTATCACAACACCCAAGCCATAAGAGGATCGCGTGTGTTCATAATTAATATCTAAAAGCGTTTCGCCGTCTTTCGGAATAATCAGCCTGATCATAATTTCACCTCTTCGCTATAAGCACCATTATAACTAAAACCCTAAAAGCACAGGCTAGTGCATTCGCACACTTCACACCCACCTCATTCTTGACTTTAAAAAATCAGGACAGAGTAAGGTAAGGATATCAACCGAGAAAACGATTACAGGTCAAATATGGAGAAAGTGAATTGTGTACTTTTAGGAAAGCACCCCAACTAATAGGTATAACGAGCAGCGCAAAGCCAGCCGCACTTAAAAAGCACAGCTTGAAGTAAGAAGGGTAGGCAGCAATGTGCGCTACCCTTCTTTCATTCGTGGACGGTTGATTCTAAAATCTAATCCCCCACGAAAATCAAATTGCTTTCCCAAACTTGTACCTAGCTTCCTTCGACCCCTCGACCTTTTCAGGTTGAGATATTCATGCCTTATTTTACATTCTTGAGGATGACTAATCCCCGCGAAAAACCCTTTCAGATTTGAGCACTATTAAAGGTTTACTATGAAGCCTCTGTCACCCGCCCGTTTTGGTTGCCACACCAAAAAAGGTAAGAGTGATCCTCGATTCAGTTCATCAACTAGCTTTTATACTAGAACGCACGTTCAGCTGGCTTTAGGTAGTTTCTCTGACATTAAGCATTTTATTCGCCATACGGCTCATCACCCCAAACCGACCCCCGAAGGAGCGCAGCTTAGTTCGACTTTCAGGCTACGGACTGCAGCGGCTCACCTTACTAGCTTAATCATCTTTAACCGAAACTTCGCTTTCGCTTACCACACCAACAGCTCTCGCCAACAATTCTATTGAAGGCTTTAATGTGATTGCTACAACGGCAAAGGCTTTAATTCGCCCTTTGCCGCCACCACATGAGCTAAAGGTTGATTGATTAAAAACCAATCCCCCTCCGCAACTTGCAATGCGTTGAACCTATCCAAGCGCACCAACCCGAATCAACCGCGCCACGACTATTTACTTTTCTAACAAAGTAATATGAACACGAAAGGTTGCGTTCGATGGAGTAGAAGCCACTTCACCACCGCGCCGAAACGCAGCAGCTTGTAACCCCCCTCCCCGAACCGGACGGGCACCTTATAGATGCAACCGGCTCTCCAGTACCTAAACCTTTACGCCAACCACAGGAGTCACCCCGCGACACGCTTGGCAGCGTGTGAACGTAAGAGATTTAGTGTTTGAGAAGCAATTTAATTTTCAGAGATCGTAGCCGTTCGATGTTCAAATTTTCAGGACGGCTTACTTATAGGAGTAGCGGAAAATTCAACCCACAGCAAGAACTTTTTTTCAGAGGTACAATTTTATATGCAGCCCCTTAGTAAGATGACTAAATGTTACACATTTAGATATTTAAGACCGATTTTTGGAGCTTTCCCAACATGATTGAATTATCACCACTTGAATCAAAAGTAAGTAAGGTACAAAAGGAAATTTTGAACCGTAGAGGCAATCTAACCAGCTACTTCGAGAATGAAATTTTAAGAGAATATGCCCAAGAACTAGCCGCTCATTACTTCAAAAAATCTAAAAATGAAAGCTATCTCGAACCCGTAATCAGAGCTTTCACAGCGGATTTAATACTTGCGCCCCTTACACATTTACACGCCCATCTATACCGGTATAACTACGATGAGCTTGATATCTTGGCGAACTTCTACCGATTTACTAACAACACAAACAAGTATTTCCACGCCGCCACCGGCATACTTCCACCCGCAACTTTAGAGAATTTTCAAGAAGGACTTGAGCACTTACACATCCAACTCGACAACACCGAAGAACTTTTTAATACATATTTAGTGGAAGGATTAAGAGCCAAACTTGCAGCACGCCTTATAGAATCCATCGCTTACTTAGAACATGATAAACAACTAAACGGAAGACTCAGCTTTATGGACAACACCGACATTCGAGAAAAAAGTAAGCGAGAAGGCAGAGGAAAATTCCGGTATTTAAGACGCGGCGCAGAGTGGATCGCGCTCGGAACAGCCCCAAACCAAACGATTGACTTACGCTATAAAGCTTTAGAAACTTTCAATTATCGAATATCAATTAAGAAGATTAAGACCCGCGAAAACGGCAAGACCAACATTAAACAGGAAGTAAGAGCCACAGTATCACCCTACAAAATTGAACACTTTAAGAGAGAAATTCAAGACCTTTTACACCGAGACGCTTCAATAAATTTCCGCTTGAGAATAGCTAATGACCATTACCGAAAGTTTTACCAACAATACAAACACGCCACTAGCACACGATGGAAAGAAGCAGATATGTGGTTTAACCGAGCAACAGATAAAGCTTTGAAAGGCGCAGGACAAAGACCCGGCTGGAAGAATTTTCAAGCAGCAGAGCTAAAACATAAGATTGTATTTCCACCTGTGAGAACAAACTTTTTTTGGAATCCGGCTGAAGAATTACATTGTGAGTACAAGCAAATATGGAATCCGTATACTTCGTAAACAACTATCTCGAGGCAGCCAAGTACCGTTAAAACGAAAGAAGGGTACAGCAGCTTGTGCTAGTACCCTTCTTAATAATTTAATTTTCATCTAGGTCAACAGCAGGTTTCTCGGACAATTAAAAACCACAACCTAGACGGACAACAGCAATTCCGCGTGAGTGCTTGCATCACAGTATCTCCCTTTTCAATTTTGATTGTTTCTAACTACCACTACGCCCCAACGCAAACGCCAGTCCACAGATAAAACTAATGGCTTTTTTTATTCAAACTTCATCACCAAAGTAAAATCTTTCAACAAAATCGTTAGCTTCTTCAACCGCCCGCTGATCCGCTTCCGTTTCAATGTTTTTAGTAAATATATGAATCCTATCTTTCATCCAAGATACTTTTTCTTTCTTCATCCAATCATCACCACCCGTTAAAACGCGGTTATCTTCCGTAAGGTGAGCACTAGACCCATAAGCCTTTAATGCAGATTCATCCATCGCTACAATATTTTGCATCCACTCCATCAGCGTTTTTTCTTTATACTTTTCCATAATAATCCTTGGCCTACAGCTTACCTAAACTTTTAAAATCTTGCGCGAGCAATTTACTAGTGCATATAAAATCTTTAATCCTTACTTAAACTTTCCAAACGCCCAACCGCTTCAAATTCTCTAACTTCTCGAAAGCAGCTAAGTCGTACCAAAGAAAGCTTACCCAATTCCTTTAACTTCTCGAAAGCACGTTCACTTACCCTACACATGAAGCCACCAGAAAGAGCCTGCTCAGGTGTTTCACAGTAACTGAAACCCCAATCACACTCATTATCAAACCAACTACGCGAATAAATAGAATAAACCCATTCTTTCCCTCCTGATTCAGGCAAACCGCCAGGTCTATAATCAAGACTATCCGTAGGGATACCCCACTCGGCATAAAGCAAATCTTCAAATTCTTCAAACGTCATAATATAAATTTATCCTCCAACTTTTAATTTAGTGTAAAAACTATTCATTCCAACCATGACCGAACTTTTCACCCGACAAAGATTCAAAACGAGCACACGGATAACGTCCGATAAGTAGAGCACGCCTAAAAGTTTGCACAGCATTTACCCTCAAATACAAAATCTTTAACCATTCTTCCCTTGGCAGTTCCAAACACAGCTTCCGAAGCGTAGGCCCGCGTTCACAAGGCGCACCACGAGACCGCTTCAGGGTTATTTCAGAAGAAACAGAAGAAGATTCGCCGTCATTTAAGCACTGAGTATCAAGGTAAGCCGCCGCTTCGCGGCGCAAACGCTTCGCCACCGAGACCCGCACTTGCCTTTCAAATAATGTTCCCCGCGCAGCTTCCAACTCAGCAAGCGAATCTTTATAAACTTGCTTTACAGCTTCATCGAGATCGCCGCGAGCTTCATGCAATGAATTTAAAATTACCGGTAAATTTTCAATTTCCGAATCTTCCGAAGGCGGAGCAGCTTCAACAGGAAGCGGAGCACGACATGCACCGAGCAACTCCACCATACGACCCCATCGCCCAACGCCGGCAATTTCTAACAATTGTTCATCAGGAACTTCTAACCAGCTTTCAACCTTCGTTAAGTATTTACAAACTTCTTCCACCGCGCCCGCTTCGGTAATAGTGTTGCCCGACTTGTTACGCTTTTTATCTACAACCAATCGAACATCGACAACAGCCCGACCATGAGAAGTATTTATAGAATCACTACAACCAGCTTCACGCAGAGCTTTCTTTAAGCACACCGTCCACTCTTCGCCTAATTCTTTCCAAGTTATCCAACCCGACAACACCAAAACATGAAGATGGACGTTGTAACCATCAGTTTCAAAATCCCAGCCTCGACCTTGAGCCTTTAACTTCTCTTCATCACCTAAAGTAAATTCCATTCCTTTGACAGCAGCCCGGATCTTACCCACCCACCAGCCACGCTTACGAAACAGCGACCACGCACGATTAAAAATGCCGCACATTTTAACGAGAGGCACACCCGGCAAACTCGGAGCAGTTAATGTTATAAACCGCCAACGACTATCACCACTTGCCGCAGCACGCGAAAGACCTTCACGCACACGCCGCCGCATACGACGCCGGCGCTCACAAAGGCAGCTTGGACAAATCACCTGCCCACAATGCCAGAGCGTACCCACACCGTCGAAACATTCCCCATCTTCATTATGCAAATCTTCACCACGCCAAACATTAGACGGAGAACCACACAGACGTAGACGATCCGCACAGCCCATCGCAGCAACATTCTCAGCCGCAACAGCCGCGACTTGCAGACGAGAAGCCACCTGAAGGCTTCGCCGGGCGCGATAATTGGCGACATCGCTAACATCACGATGCGGCTTTATATTATTAAGTTTTAATTCAAGATTTGTTTTCAAATGCCACCACCGCCAAAAAAGTTGGCAGTGAACATTTGATTAGGAAGGGAAATTTGCTAGAATCTAATCAGAGGTCGAACCGCCATATTCGGTTTCGTCACTTTAGAGAACGCTACGAGATTGGACCCTCGTGGCGTTTTCGCTTTTATACTATCAATTTATAAAAGAACAGCTAAAACCTACGTAAAGCATAATCCCAAAATGCAAAACGCGCAAATGACTTTTGCACAAGATATAGCGCTACCTTTTAACACACCCCCAAAAGATACCCACGCCAGCCCAGGACAGCCCCGTGGCGCGACGTGACGCCCCAGACCTACCCAAACCCCGGACAACTCGCGCCAACGCCCACGACGCCCCTTGTCACCCCCCAAAGCCGCATGATATAAGCCCATACATGAACAAAGCGCAGGCAGCCATAAAGTTAGGTGTATCCCCCCGAACCTTACAGAGACTTACCCAACAAGCGAAGATCAGCGTTAGTTATAAAAATTCTAAAACAGGAGCAGCCGCCGATTACGACGAAGCAGACCTCCAAAGATATTTAGACCAACAAAAAAGTATTATTTACCGACCAGCCACGATTCAGGAAAGCCAAGCCCTTGCAACCATTCCACAAGAAGCTTTAGCCCTCAGAGACGACCGACTAATAACAATACTGGAATCTTTACGACCCCCACAGAAACCCACCGTACCAATCGAAAGCAAATTAACACTAAACCTTGTCGAAGCATCGGCACTCGCAGGTCTATCACGCAGACAGCTTTTAATAGCTATTAAAGAGAAGAAGCTTAAAGGTAGGATTATCGGCAAAGGATGGAAAGTTAAAAGGGTAGACTTGGAAATCTTCATCAAAAATTTTTAAGGAGCAAAACAGATGCTTCAAGACTGGAAGAATAAGCTTTACTTTGGCGACAACCTAGACATTCTCCGAGAGCACATCAAAGATGAATCAGTCGATCTAATCTATTTAGACCCACCTTTTAATTCAGCAGCCAACTATAACGTTATCTTTAAGGAAACGAGCGGCGCACAATCCGCCGCACAGATAACAGCCTTTGAGGATACTTGGCATTGGACACAAGAGGCTGAAAAAATCTTTCATGAAACAATAACAACCGGACCCGAAAGCGTTACTAACATTTTGCAAGCCCTACGCAGCTTCTTAGGGACAAGCGACATGATGACATATCTAACGATGATGTCAGCACGCTTGATTGAACTTCATCGAGTATTAAAAGACACAGGCAGCATTTATCTCCACTGCGATACGACCGCAAGCCACTACTTGAAGATTTTGATGGACGCAGTATTTACACCGATGAAGTTCAAAAACGAAATCATTTGGCAACGAACCAACTCACACAACACCGCCAGACAGTACGGAAGAATCCACGATGTAATCCTTTTTTATGTTAAAGGTAATGATTACACTTGGAACGCAGTAACTACAGCATTCAGCACCGCGCAGCTCGGGCGATATCAACAAGACAAAGACGGACGTCTATTCACAGGACAAGACCTAACAGCAAGCCGACCTAATAGCAATTCGGGAAAGTTCGAATGGCGCGGCACAATGCCACCAGCTAATCGAGGCTGGGGTTACACACTTGAACAACTTGAAGAATGGTGGCGTGAAGGAAGAATACTAACAAGGCGCGATGGAACACCGCGCATGGACGGCTTAAAAGCTTATTTAGATGAGAAGCAAGGGAAATTTCTCCAATCAGTTTGGACAGACATTACGCGAATACCTAACACTAGCCCAGAGCGATTAGGCTATCCCACACAAAAGCCAGAAGCACTTTTAGAACGCATCATTAAATCTAGCAGCAACGAGGGCGATATAGTTTTAGACCCCTTCTGCGGTTGCGGCACTACCGTTAATGTAGCCGAACGACTCCACCGACGATGGATTGGAATAGATATTACCCACCTAGCAATAAGCTTGATAAAAACTCGACTACACGACACCTACAAATCAGAACTAGCACCTTTTGAAGTTATAGGAGAACCCAAAGACCTTAGCAGCGCAGAAGCTTTAGCATTACACGACCGCTATCAATTCCAATGGTGGGCAGTTGGCTTAGTCGAAGCCAGACCAGCACAGGACAAGAAGAAAGGTAAAGATACCGGTATCGACGGAAACCTTTATTTCTTCGATGACAATACCGGCAAAGCAAAACGGATCATCATTCAAGTTAAAAGCGGCAATGTTAAAAGCGGAGATATTAGAGACTTGAAAGGAGTCCTTGAAAGAGAGAAAGCAGAACTAGGAGCTTTCATCAGCTTAAAGCCCGCGACTCGTGACATGATTAAGGAAGCAGTATCAGCAGGATTTTACGAATCTCAGCATTACGGAAAATTCCCGAAGCTTCAAATACTAACAATAGAAGAAATCCTCGCCAGCGCTAAATTACAATTCCCACAGACAGGCGCAAGCGGAACTTTCAAACGCGCTGAGCGGCAAAGTAAAAGCAGAACAGAACAAGATGGATTGTTCTAAAACCGAAAAACAAAAGAAGCATCCCCCGACCAGCGTACCACGGCAGCTTAAAAGTAAATGGTATATCGCTAACGCGACGCGCTAAAAAACAGCGCGCCATTGACTTTCAAGCAATCAGCCGTGGTACTTCGCTTTTACGGGATGCACCATCAAAAATCAGGACTGGGTAAGCGGATTAGCTATTGTTAACAATCCCCGGCTCACCCGCAGGCACGCCGAGCGCGCGGCAAACATCTTCCACCCTATCAGTTTCAATCCGCGCCCCCCACACATCGCGCATAAGACGGAAATTTTCCCCGCTAAAAATATCCCCCTCGTCATCTATCACAACACCCAAGCCATAAGAGGATCGCGTGTGTTCATAATTAATATCTAAAAGCGTTTCGCCGTCTTTCGGAATAATCAGCCTGATCATAATTTCACCTCTTCGCTATAAGCACCATTATAACTAAAACCCTAAAAGCACAGGCTAGTGCATTCGCACACTTCACACCCACCTCATTCTTGACTTTAAAAAATCAGGACAGAGTAAGGTAAGGATATCAACCGAGAAAACGATTACAGGTCAAATATGGAGAAAGTGAATTGTGTACTTTTAGGAAAGCACCCCAACTAATAGGTATAACGAGCAGCGCAAAGCCAGCCGCACTTGAACAGCGCAGCTTGAAGTAAGAAGGGTAGGCAGCAATGTGCGCTACCCTTCTTTTGTGGACGGTTGATTTTGTAAAAATCTAATTCCCACTTAAAAACTAAAAGACTTCCCAAACTTATACCTAGCTCCCTTCGACCCCCCACTATTACTAGCGAGATATTCATGCCTTATTTTACATTCTTGCAGATAACTAGTCCGCGCGAAAAACCTTTTCAGGTTTGAGCACTATTACAGGTTTACTATGGAGCCTCTGTCACCCGTTCTTTTTAGGTTGCCACACCACAAAAGAATAAGAGTGATCCTCGATTCACAAGATTACTTCTTTTACAAGAAGCTTAGCGGATTTTACCCGCGATGCACGATTAGATGGTATTAGGTGGATTCTCTGACATCAAGCATTTTCTTCGCCATACGGCTCATCACATTAAGACGACTTTTCAGCGCATCTTAAATTCGACTTTCAGGGTACGGACTGCAACGGCTCCCCTTACTAGCTTGATCATCTTTAACCGAATCTTCGCTTTCGCTCACCACACCACCCCAGCTCTTGCCAACAATTTCCATTGAGGCTTTTTCATGACTGCTATAACGGCAAAGACTTTCATCTTATCTTTGCCGCCGCCATAAGAGCTAAAGGTAAATTGATTGAATCAATCCCCCTCCGCAAATGCAATGCATTCCTGCTATCCAAGCGCACCAACCCCAAAATCAACCGCGCCACGTTTATTACTTTTTTTATAAAAAAGCAGTGAAGCGAAAGGTTGCGTTCGATGAGGTAGATGCCGCTTCAGCTTTCGCCTTGCAACACCCCCTCCCGAACCGGACGGGCACTTTATAAATGCAACCGGCTCTCCAGTATCTAACTTTTCACGCAAACAGCAGGAGTCACCCCACTAATACTTTTGGCAAAGTATGACCGCGAAAAATTAGTGCTTGAGAAATCTTTTTTAGTTTTCAAAGAATCGTTGTCGAATATTTTTTTGGTTCGACTTAATACCAGAGTTACCCAATTGCAACGCCCGGAGCAAGAACTTTTTTTCAGAGGTACAATTTTATATGCAGCCCCTTAGTAAGATGACTAAATGTTGCACATTTAGATATTTAAGACCGATTTTAGGAGCTTTCCCAACATGATTGAATTATCACCACTTGAATCAAAAGTAAGTAAGGTACAAAAGGAAATTTTGAACCGCAGAGGCAATCTAACCAGCTACTTCGAGAATGAGATTTTAAGAGAATATGCCCAAGAACTAACTGCTCATTACTTCAAAAAATCTAAAAATGAAGCTTATCTCGAACCCGTTATCAGAGCTTTCACAGCAGATTTAATACTTGCACCCCTTACACATTTACACGCCCATCTATACCGGTATAACTACGATGAGCTTGATATCCTAGCCAACTTCTATCGCTTCACCAACGGCACTAACAAGTATTTTCACGCCACCACCGGCATACTCCCACCCACAACTTTAGAGAACTTTCAATCAGGACTTGAGCACTTACACACCCAACTCGACAACACCGAAGAACTTTTTAATACCTACTTAGTCGAAGGATTAAGAGCAAAACTAGCAGCAAGAATTATCGAAACCATCGCTTATTTAGAACATGACGAACAACTAAATAGAAGGCTCGGCTTCATGCACAACACCGATATTAGAGAAAAGCAGAAGCGAGAAGGCAGAGGAAAATTTAGATATTTAAGACGCGGCCCCGAATGGCTTGCGCTTGGAACAGCACCAAATCAAACGACTGATTTACGTTATGAAGCTTTAGAAACTTTCAATTATCGAATATCAATTAAGAAGACTAAGACACACGAGAAGGGCAAAATCGATATACGGCAGGAAGTAAGAGCCACAGTAGCACCATACAAAATTGAACACTTTAAGAGAGAAACCCAAGACCTTTTACACCGAGACGCATCAATAAATTTCCGCTTGAGAATAGCTAATGACCATTACCGAAAGTTTTACCAACAATACAAACACGCCACTAGCACACGATGGAAGGAAATTGATATGTGGTTTAACCGAGCAACAGATAAAGCTTTGAAAGGCGCAGGACAAAGACCCGGCTGGAAGAATTTTCAAGCAGCAGAGCTAAAACATAAGATTATATTTCCGCCCGTGAGAACTAATTTCTTTTGGAACGCATCAGAAGAATTACATTGTGAGTACAAGCAAATATGGAATCCTTACTAGAGATATTATTGCCCTATTCATTAGCGACAAAAATAGGCATGGAACTTTAACCCCACACCTATTTTTGAAATGTGAACCCCGAAAGGTTATTACACCTTCCGTTTAATCACTTCAGTCACCGTCGTTTTAGGGTTAGTTTTTGCGCGCCACTTCGGAACGAACCGACCAGAGATAGCGCTCCGAGTTACTTTATAACTAACCTTTTTACCGCGTCTCGACATCTTAATCCCCCTTACCTAATGGCTAACCCCCATCCGTGGCAGGTAACGTGTTAAAAGGATAGACACTCCCTGCCGCTTCACTACCCTTACCCATAGTATAACAAGGTAGTCAATAGCTCTTTACTTTAAGACTTCATCGCCAAAGTAAAATCTTTCAACAAAATCGTTAGCTTCTTCAACCGCCCGCTGATCCGCTTCCGTTTCAATGTTTTTACTAAATGTATGAATCCTATCTTTCATCCAAGATATTTTTTCTTTCTTCACCCAATCATCACCACCCGTTAAAACGCGGTTATCTTCCGCAAGGTGAGCACTAGACCCATAAGCCTTTAATGCAGATTCATCCATCTCTACAATACTTTTCATCCACTCCATCAGCGTTTTTTCTTTGTACTTTTCCATAATTATCCTTGGCCTACAGCTTACCTAAACTTTTAAAATCTTGCGCGAGCAATTTACTAGTGCATATAAAATCTTTAATCCTTACTTAAACTTTCCAATCACCCAACCGCTTCAATTTCCCTAACTTCTCGAAAGCAGCTAAGTCGTACCAAAGGAAGCTTACCCAATTCCTTTAACTTCTCGAAAGCAGATTTAGTTACCCTACACATGAAGCCACCAGAAAGAGCCTGCTCAGGTGTTTCATAGTAACTGGTATTCCAACCACACTTATTATCAAACCAACTACGCGAATAAATATGATAGACCCATTCCTTCCCACCGGATTCAGGCAAACCGCTAGGCACATAATCAAGATTATCCGTAGGTATATCCCACTCGCCATAAAGCAAATCATCAAATTCCTCATACGTCATAATATAAATTCACCTCCAAAAATTTAATTTACAATTACCATAAAATATCTTTCCCATCGCCACTGCACACCCGACAAGGTTCTAAATTTCGCATCAGGGTATCTTGAGGCAAGATTCGCCATACGTCGCCGACGCACATCAGCAACCCGCCTATCCAATTCATGTAACCAAATCCATCTCGGAGCAGTTTTAGCCAAATCTTTTAACTTCATGGCACCGGCAGCAGCTAAAGCAGCCCCAACAGCCGATTCAGTTCTAGGATTTTTAACAAATTCCGCGTCAGATAAGGATCCAACCAAAGCAAAAGGATTTTCGGCGTCACTTAGACCCTTATTATCTAGTACAGGCGCTTTATTAAGTTGATCATTATTATTAGAAAGGTCTTCACCCAAAACATTACCAGACCGCGATGGATGCTTCTTTCCATGGTTGCCGTTCGCCCTACCAAGAACTTCAAACATCCTCGGCCAATCCTTTTCACCATCACCACAAGCACGAGCAAAAGCCAACAATTCTGAATCAGGAACAGTTAGCCAACTATCCACTTTAGTAATATATTTCGTAACTTCAAAAATCGCTTTATCAAGAGAAACATCAACATCAACTAACTTAATGTTTGTAAAGCACAACCCGCCGGCAGTATCAATACTTCGTTCAATACCGTAATCTTCCCAAGCTTTCAAAACACAATCAGTCCATGCAAGACGAAGATCATCCTTATCAATCCACCGAGTAGCACCTAATAAATGTATATGAGGATGAAATCCATCTAGCTCGAAATTCCACGCCCGACCTTCTTCTTTACACCGATGAAGATTACCCAACTTAAATTCAATTCCCTTAAAGCCAGCACCAAAGTTTTCAGTATAAATATCCCGCTTACGAAAATAATTCCACGCTCCAGCTAAAATCTTTAATGCCTTGTGCAGTTCGACACCCGGCAGACTAGGAAAAGTTAAAGTTATCAGCCGCCATTTTTCTCCAACAAATAATTTCAATTCACGGTAAATACCGAAAGCACGCTTTCGAGACTTCCCACGCCGACGAGCCATGCAGTAAGGACAAATCCGAATACCGCACGCGCAAAGCACCCCATGACCCAAGAACTTCCTATCTTCATAAACCATGCCATCACCAAGAAAAATATTTTCTTTAGAAGCACATCGAAACAAGCGATCCGCCACCGTCAAGGCAAACCCATCGCCAGCAGCTTGAGCAGCAGCAAAAAGCTTCTCAGCTATCGCCAGCCCATAGGCACACCTATCCCCAGACACACTTACAGCATCACGCGGCTTACTATTTAGTTTTAATTTAAGGTTTGATTGTGCCAAATGCCCATACGCTCTTTTCTGGCGTCGGACATTTGATTAGGAAGGGAAATTTGGTAGAATCTAATCAGAGGTCGAACCGCCACATTCGGTTTCGTCACTTTAGAGAACGCTACGAGATTCCACGCTCGTGGCGTTTTTGCTTTTACACTATCTATTTATAAAAGAACAGCTAAAACCTATGTAAAGCATAATCCAAAAATGCAAAACGCGCAAATGACTTTTCCGGCAGAACAAAGAAAGAAAAATAAGGGATATACAGCTAGTGCATATCCCTTCATCAGTACCCTGTTCTTTGAGGTGTTTCTTTGTGTGTAATTCTTTGAGTTAATACTTTGAAAATTAACTTAGAGTTTTATTCGTTGATACAGCATTCCCTTCTAAAGATAATGCTTCCCTTTCTTCTTTGATAATAAAACCTTCTTCCCAACATTGAAGTTGAGAACCGTTATAAGAGAAATGATGCCGCCCACTTAGGAGCATCATTTCCCTCGGTTAGAGACGTAGACCCCTTCGACCCATACTTAATTTTCATTAAGTAATTATTCATCGCTTACACTTACATTCTTTGAGTGACTAGCTCATTGAAATGCCTAATGCTTATCACATCAGGTTAACGATTATTTTAGGTTTACTACGGATCCGCTGAACACCACTTACTTAGCGACCAAGCTAAGCAGACCGATGTTTCCTCGATTCATCAATCAGCACTACAGATAAACTTAGGTGCCTTGTGTTTCTTTACGCATTATTCGCTTTATAGCTCCAGACCATACCCGAAGGCTTAGGTTCTGTTTTGGGATACAAGCTACCGTAACTATCCCTACTAGCGTAATAGACTTTAAAAACAAGGTTCGCTTTCCTCACCAAAGATTCAAACCATTTTCACAGATTGAATCTAGTATTTATCAGGAGTTGCTTCCGCTTTAAATGTTGTGCTTAGGTGTATGAACTTTTACTTTCAAACACCCCAACATTCTCCTCAGTGTATTCAGCTTTTAAAAGCTTAGCCCACCGACCAGTTGAACTGGCAATGCAGATTGATTATCCAAGCGCACTATCTTTTTTTATACCCAAACGATGGTAGTCAATCGATATGCACTTTCGCACATACAAACTGCTACCCCGGACCGAACGGACATCTTTCGATGTATTCGGCTATCCCCTGCCCATCACTTACGACTTAAATAAAGTTAGTCAGACTTTATGTAATCTGTGGTTAGCAAATCCCAATTCGTAAATGATGAACTATCTCTAACGATTCAAAGAACGGTTTAAGCTTTGGAGCAAATAATTTGGAGCTTCCAAAACTTACAGACGTACCCTTATCCAAGGCACACCCGTACATCAATCAGAACTCAAAAATTAGCCCCAATCAAGACCTTTTAAAAAACCAGACCCGTTTTAAGTTGAGCATTACCCACCAGCAAGATTTTCAAAAATTTACTATCCTATACTCTAGCTTTTAGAGTAATGACTTAAAATCTTAGATTTTAAGCACTTATCCCAATACTGAGGAATTTAAGTAACCATGGCCGCACTAACGGAAGTAGAAAAGAAAGTAGCTAAAATCCAAGTAAAATTAATCGACTTTGGAAGAGAAATCACACCCCAGATTGAAGCAGAACCAATCAAAAACTATGCAGAGGAGCTATCTAAAATCTACTTCCCACGTAACCAAAATGAAGATTATTTAAACCCAATCATCACATCTTTTCAGGTAGATTTAGCCACAGCCCCACGCCACCACGCGAAGCATTATCTATGGAAATACAACTACGACGACCTCGACCTTTTATCAAAATTCTACAAATTATCGAATCAGACAAAGAAATATTTTCACCTCGCACATGGAATTTTACCCACCCCGACCCTAGAAAACTTTAAAAATGGATGTGAGATTTTAAGATTAGATTTAGGTAAATACGTGGAGGAAATCTTTAACATCTATCTTTTAAAAACATCACGTACACGCATCGCAGCAAGAATAGTTGAAATAATTTCAGGAGCAGAACACGACTTAAAAATGAATGAAATTTTTGCCTTTGCAGACGACCCAAGCAAAAGAAACTTGAGAGCTTTTAAAGGATTAGGAAAGTTTCAGTATCTCAGGAAAGGAAATCTATGGATGGCTTTAGGTTCAGCAGCAGCAGCGAAAGAGACCATAGATTTAAGACAACAAGACGCGGAACTTTTCGGTTATCAGGTAGAACTTTTCAAATACAAGCCAGTTATCAAAGTGAGTAAAGACCAGCTCGACCTTTTAAAAGCAGAGTTGAAAGACATCTTAGATGGAGATTCCTCTATATACTACAGACTTAAAAAAGCGAATAGTTTTTACAGAGAATTTCATTTTAAAAGACGCTTCACTAATCAAACCCAATGGAACCAGATTGATTTTTGGTTCAATAACTACACTAAGAAAGTTAGAAAAAACCATCCCAAATTTAAATGGAGTAACTACAACGCAGCCGAAAACAAATTTGAAGTTACCTACGCACCCCGCAGGAGTAATTTCTTTTGGAACCCATCAGAAGAGTTACATTGTGATTTTAAACAGATATGGAATCCGTACCTTTGGGAGTAGAAAAACTGCTCCCTAATCCCATCCATAGAAGTAACAACGCTATTTTTGAGGATGATAAGTAGGGTAGTAACTTGCAAATTCACGTAGAGCATTTATATCTTGCTGACCAAATCTATATTCATCATTGCAAATCTTCACTTCGACAGTTTGAGCATTAGCCAACTTAACTAACGAAGGGTAAGACAAAGAATAGTAGAAGAACTCCATAACAAAGCCCGTTCCGACAGTACCACTATAATCTAAAGTACCGGGATTAAAAGGAGCACCGTCTACTAAAAAATCTGTGGTATGGCATTTCAAATATCTCCAACTTTCAGAACCAGAGGTTAACGATAAAGTTAACTTGGGTTCCGAATTTACAAAAAAACCACCGATAGTTACACCGTTGGGCACAGGCACACTTTTCAAATCAACAACAGTCTTACCAGTGAACCTATCTTCTTTAACATCTACTTTCCCAGAACGAGAAAAAGGAGACAAAACTAAACTTGCAGGAGGATTAGCAGAAGCAGGAGTAGAAACTTTATTCGGAGTTTGAGTAGACTTACCAGAGAAAGTAAAGGCAAACACCCACATAAAAAACGCGAAGGCACCGACACCAATTAAGATATTCCTTACAAGATTATCTTTAACAGGAGTAGGAGAAGCAGGTTTACTAACATCAGCCATCCGACAGTCATTACAGTTTCCAGTTTTATCTAGGTTATAAGACCCACAAGAAAGACAAGACTTCTTTTCAACAAACTTCATAAAAATCACCTCACTTAAAATAAAAAAATCAACCCACATATAGCAGCGCTCAAAAACCCGACCGGAGTCAAATGGTATCCTTTTTAAAAAGGGTTACATTTTTAAAAATGTAACCCTTTTTTCCTAATTTCCAACCCCCATTACAGGAGCGCTCAAAAAACCGACCGTAGTCAATAGCTATATTCTATAACTTTTCCGCCAGATACTTTTCTTCAGCTTCCTTAATTGATTGTTCAAACGTAGCAGCACCTTTTAAGAAAGCTTCTTTAGTGTGCCAGACCTCTTCATGGATAGCTTCATCATATTCGACAAAAGCATCTTCCCAAATCCCCATGTGCTTGCCATCTTCAAATCTGTACAATAAACGAACCTTTGCCATAACCACCTCCAGAAGTATTTTAATGAAATCTTTAATTCCTTGCCCTAGTGCATTAAGCTTCAGGTCTGCCGAAGTAACCCGCGTAAAAAGTTCCACCAACACGAGACAATAAATCAACCCTATTCCACCTAACCAAACAATCATACGCAGCTTCTTCAATATAAATTTCGTGCCGACAATAATGTTTAGCAATAAATTCAAAAGCTTTATCCAATTCTAAAAATTGAAACTTATTACGTCCATCACCCGAATCGAAAAAACGAGGAGTAAGGATGCACCACGGCTCCATTAACCACGACCTAGAAATGAGTTTAGACCGACCGCACATCGGTAAATAGTAAACCTCAAGTACTTTCCTTCTCGACTCATCTTTAACTACCTTTTGAAAATATGCATCCCGACCCAAACTTTGCCCTTCCATAAATTCACCTCCAAAAATTTAATTTACAACCACCATAAAATATCTTTCCCAATGCCACCTGACACCCGACAAGGTTCTAAACTCGGCATCAGGGTATCTTGAGGCAAGGTTCGCCATACGTCGCCGACGCACATCAGCAACCCGCCTATCTAATTCATGTAACCAAATCCATCTCGGAGCAGTTTTAGCCAAATCTTTTAACTTCATGGCACCAGCAACAGCTAAAGCAGCCCCAACAGCCGATTCAGTTCTAGGATTTTTAACAAATTCCGCGTCAGATAAGGATCCAACCAAAGCAAAAGGATTTTCGGCGTCACTTAGACCCTTATTATCTAGTACAGGCGCTTTATTAAGTTGATCATTATTATTAGAAAGGTCTTCACCCAAAACATTACCAGACCGCGATGGATGCTTCTTTCCATGGTTGCCGTTCGCCCTACCAAGAACTTCAAACATCCTCGGCCAATCCTTTTCACCATCACCACAAGCACGAGCAAAAGCCAACAATTCTGAATCAGGAACAGTTAGCCAACTATCCACTTTAGTAATATATTTCGTAACTTCAAAAATCGCTTTATCAAGAGAAACATCAACATCAACTAACTTAATGTTTGTAAAGCACAACCCGCCGGCAGTATCAATACTTCGTTCAATACCGTAATCTTCCCAAGCTTTCAAAACACAATCAGTCCATGCAAGACGAAGATCATCCTTATCAATCCACCGAGTAGCACCTAATAAATGTATATGAGGATGAAATCCATCTAGCTCGAAATTCCACGCCCGACCTTCTTCTTTACACCGATGAAGATTACCCAACTTAAATTCAATTCCCTTAAAGCCAGCACCAAAGTTTTCAGTATAAATATCCCTCTTACGAAAATAATTCCACGCCGCAGCTAAAATCTTTAATGCCTTATGAAGTTCGACACCCGGCAGACTAGGAAAAGTTAAAGTTATCAGCCGCCATTTTTCTCCAACAAATAATTTCAATTCACGGTAAATACCGAAAGCACGCTTTCGAGACTTCCCACGCCGGCGAGCCATGCAGTAAGGACAAATCCGAATACCGCACGCGCAAAGCACCCCATGACCTAGAAAAGGTCTGTTTTCATAAACCATGCCATCACCAAGAAAAATATTTTCTTTAGAAGCACATCGAAACAAGCGATCCGCCACCGTCAAGGCAAACCCATCGCCAGCAGCTTGAGCAGCAGCAGAAAGCTTCTCAGCTATCGCCAGCCCATAGGCGCATCTATCCGCAGACACATTTACAGCATCACGCGGTTTAGTATTAAGTTTTAATTTAAGGTTTGTTTGTGCCAAATGCCCATACGCTCTTTTCTGGCGTCGGACACTTGATTAGAAAGGAAAATTTGGTAGAATCTAAATCAGAGGTCGAACCGCCACATTCGGTTTCGTCACTTTAGAGAACGCTACGAGATTCCACCCTCGTGGCGTTTTCGCTTTTACACTATCAATTTATAAAAGACCTAAGCAGAACTTACCTAAAGAATAATCCCAAAACGTAAAACGCGCAAATGACTTTTGCACAAGATATAGCGCTACCTTTTAACACACCCCCAAAAGACACCCACGCCAGCCCATGACACCCCCGTGGCGCGACGTGACACCCCCGACGTACCCAAACCCCGGACAACTCGCGCCAACGCCCACGACGCCCCTTGTCGCCCCCCACAAACGCATGTTATAAGCCCATCCTATGAATAAGACCGAAGCAGCCCAATTCTTAAAAGTTTCACCCCGAACACTTCAAAGATTAAGCCAACAAGGGAAGATCAGCGTAATTTATAAAAATAGTAAAACAGGAGCAGAGGCAAACTACGACGAAGAAGAACTACGCAGATATCTAGAACAACAGAGCAACATTATCTACAAACCAGCCAGCCAAGCTTTAACCACAATTCCACAAGAAGCTTTAGCCACTAGAAATGATGACCGACTAATAACAATACTTGAAGCTTTCCGACCGCAGAAACCCACCGTACCAATCGAAAGCAAACCATTATTGAAGCTAAACGAAGCAGCAGCCCTTACCGGACTATCACGCCAAACATTACGAACCGCAATTGATAACAACAAATTGAAGGCACAAATATCAGGTCGAGCTTGGAGAATCAAAAGGGCAGATTTAGATAGCTATATTCAGAAGTTCTAAGGTATAAAACGGGGCATAGATGCTTTTGCAATCTTGACCTAGAACCAATCTGGAAAGATGGCTGCAAGAAAAACCCGAGAAGATTATCCAAGAAACGCGGGCAGCTTTTTAGCCGAAGATTCTTTATTCCCACAACCCGACAAACCATTAAAGCCAGAGCAACTAGACGGAGCAATAAAACGCGCATTCGAAAGAAGCTTATTGTCCAAAAGCGGCGAGATAGCCAAACTACCGCAGACACCCGAAGAATTAGTTAAACTTTGCGTGAACCACTTAAGAGAAAGAAGCGACCCAGTTTTAAGTCCGTCATTTTTAAGCCAGTGCCGCGTTGAAGAAATATTTGAACTCGATGCCGTAGCACACGAGATGCAACGCCAGAGAATGAAGATAGGAGTTTTTTACCAATACTTAGTAATCGAATTAATGCGTTATCGCTTTCCAGCAACACTCGACGGAAAAAGAGAAGGAGATGTTGAATCAGATATTGATACGCCCGGCTTCGCAAAAGGATTAAGGCTATACATGTCGGTGAAGAAATCGGGCGACACAGTAGGCGGACAAGATGTAAAGGGAATGATTAGCCGAATTGAAGATATGGCGCGAGAAGATAAAAACTTGACCCGACCATACCTCGGAGTTGTTTGCATCGCCACACCACCACGCGGGAAACTTCTACCTTACGAAAAAGCACGCGCTATTAAACACAACAGAGAGGGACATCCATATTCGCCAAATTGCGAAGTATGGACACCCGGCTTTATTTTCCCATTCATCACAGGACTGCCGGCAACAGAAACCTACAAAAGAGCATTCGAGAAGGTAAATACATATCTACCATTCCACGCACTAGCGCAACGCGAAGCCTGCTCCGTTTTATTAACAACAGAATTAACAAACCTAAACTTAGTGGATCCAAACACCGGACGAATTGACCCAGACAAGTTCCAAAAATTTATTACCCAATCAGCAAAAGGAAAGAAAGATGACGCTGCCGCTGCAATTGACGTTGAATAAAGAAGAAGCAAGTTGCACCGTAATATGTGGAGATGCGCGCGAAGCATTAGCAGCTTACGAAGGGCAAGTCGATTTAATCGTTACTTCGCCGCCATACGCCGACGCGAGAAAGAAACACTATGAAGGCGTACACCCCGATAAATTTGTAGAGTGGTTTTTAACTTTCCACGAACCATTTTTTATTGCATTAAAACCGACAGGCAGCTTAGTTCTCAACATCAAAGATAAAGTTGTAAATGGAGTCCGCCACCGATACGTTTGGCGCACCATCGAAGCATTAGAAGAACGAGGTTGGCATTCAATAGACGATTATCTTTGGCATAAAACAAACCCGATGCCGGGCTATTGGCCCACACGACTCCGCGACGGATGGGAGTATTGTTTTCACCTAGCAAAATCTAAACGCCCATATTTCAACACCGACGCAGTAAGAAAACCAATAGGCGATTGGGTAGAATCACGACTAACGAAGCTTGGAGAAAATGATTTATCAAGACACAACTCAGTAAACGATAGCGGATTCGGACGAGATATATCCAAATGGGTCGGAAAGCAAACCGTTCTACCATCCAATGTTTTAAGCCTAGCACTGGTCGGAAAGAACAAAGGACACCCGGCAGTATTCCCCGTCGACTTACCACTATTTTTTATTAAACTACTTTGCCCCCAAGATGGTTTAGTAGTCGATCCATTTGGCGGGAGCGGAACTACCGGCATTGCAGCATTATCATCGGGCAGAGAATCAGTATTAATTGACAACAACTCAGATTATTGCCAAGCAGCTATTAAAAGACTTCGCGAAGAAGGCATAGCACGAAAACACGAACTACGCGCCAAGAGCAATTTACGTAGAGCAAAGTAAAAGAAGCATCCCGTCCGCCAACGTAACTTGAATCAGGACAGAGTAAGGTAAGGATATCAACCGAGAAAACGATTACAGGTCAAATATGGAGAAAGTGAATTGTGTACTTTTAGGAAAGCACCCCAACTAATAGGTACAACGAGCAGCGCAAAGCCAGCCGCACTTGAACAGCGCAGCTTGAAGTAAGAAGGGTAGGCAGCAATGTGCGCTACCCTTCTTTTGTGGACGGTTGATTTTGTAAAAATCTAATTCCCACTTAAAAAC
>MWWG01000004.1_pt1 | contig 30063 bp, 23 predicted proteins | sample 1047331 | NCBI WGS metagenome assembly MWWG01 (sample SAMN06349968, study PRJNA376086) | soil metagenome | isolation source: MG6-4 sample Antarctic (ecotone) soil | place: Antarctica | collected 2015-01-13 | reverse complement strand
GATGAACCAAGCAGTTGTCAGTAATGTATTGTTCCAAAGATTGATCGACGCTATTCCACGCACCATAAATATCAGATAAATCTGTCACATCCTCCCATTCACCTTCTTTATTTATTTGAAGCCTGTGCATAAATCAGGATTGAATTCTCCAGCGAGCCGATTCAATTAGTTCTTTGATAACAAATAAAGGTTTATTCTGAATGAAATTCATCAGAAAAACGAATTGATAAAGCCAAACGCCAGCTAAGACAAACGCGCCATTTTTGTTTAAGCCTTTGACTTGGCAAGTTTTCAAATCAAAACTTTGAATGATTCTTTGAAACAACAATTCAATGGTTTCTTTGCGATAATCATACAAATCGTGTTTGAAAGAGCGGCGGTTTTTCGACAACTGTTGCGGTGTTAATAACCATCCGCCGTGCTTTTGGTAAAGTTTCACCAATTCTTCGCCGCCAAAGGTTTCGTCGCCGAGCAGAACATCGGTTTTCACGACCCGATGTTCTTTGACAGCTTGCTTGGCAATGGTTGATTCGCCAATATTGTTGGCTTTCCAAGTCGCCGAGAGCGGCACGGGAAAAGGAAACACCAAAGATTGCAAGACCAATCGGTAGCCTTGCACCCAACCTCTGTAACCACTTTTGAACCATTCGGATTCGACATCGACATTTCTCAGTCCAAGCGGAATCAGTCCGTGTTGCCGGTGCTTTTTGTGCCATTTTGCGCCGACCGCCTGATACATTCTGCCGTCAATCGCACTGACTGTTTGAGATTGATTGGCAGAAACTTGAGCCAAAATGTGTGAGCCTAAAACAGAAATTTGTCGTTCGGCTTCACAAGTTAGACTTTTCAAACGTCTCAAGATTGTTGTGCGATGCGGAACTCTGGCAAAGCCGCAGGTTTTGAGCAACTTTGAATCGGTTTGCAAAAGCCGGAAAAGTTCAGCATCAGCAAAGGTTTTAGTCACAACGGCGACAACTGCCAAGAGCAAAAAAGACAAATCAGAAAAATGCGGTTGCCGTCCGCGCTTGCATTTTGTCGGCGGTGGTTGGTAATGTTCAGAAATCTTTTGCAAAAGACGCAAAAGTTCGTCAGAAAAAATAGGTTTCATCACCAAAAGGATGGCAGAAATAAAATCATTTCTGCCTCCTCTGACGAAACTTAAAACCTAAACCATTGTTATCAAAGAACTTTTATTTGCACAGCCTTCATTTATTTTACTGATGTAAAAATAATCGCTAAAAAAAGTCGCTAAATAACCGTTAGATTTTAAGAACGTTAAGCACTCATCTATTGTTTCCTTGGAAAAACTATGCTCTTCCTTGCACAAAATACTGTGAAAAGAATCACGATGTAATAAAAAACGACTTGTTTCAGAAGCAAGTTTACAAACAGTATTTAGAACTTTGTTTTTGATTTTACGATGTTCCGCAAGAAGTTTATTCTCGTCATATCCTTTGAGTTCATCTTCCTTTTGCATCCACCTGCGCCAATCATTCTGCCAGCCTTCTAAAGTATTGGTTTTAGTTTTATTAGAGGGATGACCAATAAAACTTTTGGTTGCAAGTTCAGGAGACTTATATGGAAAACTAGTTACAGCCCAATGCTGATTTTCCAGAGAAGGCTGAAAATTGACAGGAAGCGGAACAGCATAATCCCCAGGAACAGGAACGCTGCTCCAGTCACCGGGTTCTGGAGAATTATAAAATCCATCAGAATTTGACGTCACAGTAGAATTATTAACTTCTTTCTGCTCTTCTTCTTTAGCGTATTCTGATTGAATTAATGTTTCCCTATTCTTAGAGAGAGAGATATCTTTGTTAGTATTCTCTGTTAAAGATTCCGACATTATGACCGTATCGTTTTGGTCATTTTGACCGTTTCGATGAAGCCAAAATGTCTTCATCATCTTGGTCAATTTGACGATATCCAATTTGAAGTGAACGGTAGGAAAGCTATTGGCTTTTTTCGTCGTCCAGTCGAAAAATCCCATTGCCTTAAATTGTTTGTAATAACGGTTACAGGTCTTTTTTTTGATTCCTGTTTCCGCGTACATTTCATCGTAAGTTTTGAAAACTAATCCGTCTTTTCTGCCACCTTTGTCTGACCAGTAAATAAGTTGGGAAAGGAGAACAGCCTTTCCCGCGTCACCGATAAAATGAATCAATTCGCTGGGAACAGCAACAATTTTTGCTTCTTCTCCGGTTGTGGATTTGATCAAGTCTTTTACTTTGTCTCTGTTGTCCTTTTTTGTATCTTCCATCTAATTCCAGTCTTATTAGTATTTTGCTTTTGCAAGGAGATTGAGTGAAATAATCTTAAAGCAGTGCCAGATCCATAGTTAATTCTTCGCCGCTTTGTTTTCTTCGTTCAATTTCTTTATAAGCTGCTTCTTTAGCCCGATTTCGTTCATCCAAAACATCATCGCATATCATTTCGACAGTTACTTCACCAAACACTGATTTGATCGCTTCATTTACTAAAGCGTTATTGCGAACGTAATATGCCTGTTTTAGGCTTTCGTCGTAATAACTGCAGTAGTATTTTTTATTGAATTTGCCAAATTTATCGGCTGCTTGTGCAAACTCCTGATACGAGCTATATCTGATACCAATTTGATCAAAGCTCAATTTGAAATCATTTATATTTATAGGGAATTTCTTACACCAAGTATTACCTTTCCTGTATTCCGGCTGTTCTGGATGAGGTTCGTAGAACATATAAAAGCCGTTAGGTCGTTTGGCAAACATATATTCCAATTCTGACATTATCATTGCAGCCTCTAGCTTACGTTTTACTAAAGGCAAATCCTGTAATGCTGGAACAAAAACACTTCCACCACTGTCCTCTATTATAGATTTTATTCGTTTTTCGGCTTCTTGCTGATTCATTTTTTCTGTATTTTCCGCCATATTTTAATAACTATTTTATTGTCGATAGGGCAAAAATAACTTTCGTCCTAAATATCTGATTTCATCTCCTCGCCAACACTGAAAAGAATCCTATTTTCTCTTGTTTTCCTCACTAAAAACTACTTGATTTTGAATTTGAGATTTTCCCCTAAACTGTTGATTCTTAAACAACTTCTATAATATATATTATATCACAAAACCTTTGCCTTGTCAAGCGGATGCAACATTGTATTATCCTTGAAACAAAGTTCATTAATTGTATGATTTCATCACTGGGTACGTTTTTACAGATAGCCAATGAGCCATCTTCCCTGACTCGGCAATGATAGCGACTTTTCTTGCCGCATACTGGACAAACAATTAACCCTTTTCTAAATGGACTGTCTAAAAACGTTTCACTTCTTTTAAATCTTAAGTTCATATTTTTAATTTAGTTTCTCCAGTCTGGTTTTGCCTTTTCACACAAATAAGCTGATCGGGTAATTTTTCTAGTTTTCCAGCTATCCATAATCAGATTTCATATTCATAGACGCACTTCCACCCTTAGTGAATAGACACACTTATATTTGAAAATTTATAGATTAAATTATTGAGCTATTTGCTTGGCACTAATTCTTAATTATCACATTTTCAAGAAGGTCTCTTAAGCTTTTTTGAAGGACGATAATTTCTCAGTTTATTAAATTAATAAAAAAGCAAGAAATCGCTTAATTTACTGAATGCGTTAGGCTTATCTCTACCCTAATTACAATTTTACAGCATATTTTTGAGTTGTCAATAGGCATTTTTTGCGAAATTTTCTTTGAAAAACTATTGACAACTTAGTCTTTTCGTTGTAGCTAAAAAGTGAAATTCAGTTTAGAAAACTTAATGAGTTTTAATAACAGATTTAGCTTATAAATGCCCTTTCTTTCGCCTTTAAATGGTCTAGGATCATTTTAAATCTGTAAGAGGCACACAGAGGTAGGGGTTTATGAATAGAGGTAATTTAACTTCTATTCGTTAGAAGTGTCTTTTAACTGTCAAAGGAGAAAGCCCATACCTTTTTTAATAAAATACAGGCTTTGACTATTGCTGGTTCGTCTTTCGTTTCCTTTTTCATAATTCCATTCGGTCGGGATGTTCAAAGGCTTAATGAATTTAAGCCCTTAATCGTTTACTTTTGAATTCTGTCTTTAATTTAATTCGCCCTGCTGCACATTTGAAGAAATAAACTCCGTAAGTCCATGACATTCAGTGCTGGATAACTCAAATACCTCATTGAATCCATCTAAGTGACTGGCAGATAGCTTCTTCGTAGCCTTGTGTTTGTATGTTTCTTTTACTTTGGCTTCGATCTCTTCCACTTGAAAATAAGTATTTTCGTGTGTGAATTCTATTTTTTCAACGCATGATAATGTTCTTATTCTTTCCCACAGATCCGAAGTAATGCCAATTTTATAGAACTGTTTTCCATCAAAAGGTTTAATGTCTTCAAACGCTACTTTTGCCAAATATAAACAAGCCGGAGAATTTCCAATTTCAGGATTTTTCTGGAAGAATTCTTTGCTTCTTCTGCCTTTCGGGTGCTTTTTGCTTAATATCTCGACGGCTTTTTCGAGACTCATATCCTCTCTTTTCAAGAGTCTATAAAGCTTAGAACTTTCGAAATCAAATTCAATAGCGAATGTCTTCATTGATGGATACACTATGCCATTATATTCAACTGACCTTAATGTTTTGTATGTTTCTAAACCTAAAGCCTGCTCGATCGTAGCGCCACGCCTTAACCTTCCTCGGGTAGTTTCAACATATACACCGTAATATTCGGCAGCAGCAGTTAAACTTGGAAATCCCTTGCCGTTTAGCGTTATTTTAATTCCTCTTTTCTCTTTAGTTACTGCTTCCTCAGGACTATAGCCATAGCGATTAATTCTGTTCCAGATAAGTGAATACTCTTTACCGAAGGCATCAGCTAATTGCCTCTCATTATCGTAAGTTTTTTCAAAAGCAACCAGATTTTTATGCTTGTTTCTTTTTTTCGAGATTTTAGTTTTATAGTCTGACTGATTCGCTAGTCCATTCTCTTCAGCTTCTACAGCAAGTCCGACAGTCTGTGGACAGGTTACAGCTCTTTTTCTGGTTTTTAATCCCAGGGCTTCTTCCTTACTCCACCCTCCCCTTTTACGATTCATATATGTGACGTATTTAACATCTAATTGACGACAAGCGTCAGCCTCACTTTTATATTTGATTTCCCCGATGGTGAACCCAGGTTTGCTTTCCTTAATCGGCTCAATGTAACCCTTTCTTTTCTTCTTAGGTATTAGATCGTCACCCCGCTTTCCTCTCTGGTGTCTTTTGTAGATCGCGTTTAGTGTCACTCCCTTTTCCTGATAAGCCTCGGCAATAGCGTCCAGACCTAAGTATTTGATATTTTCAACAATATGTTCCTTTTTTATTCCGTTCATGATTTTTCTCCTTTGTATGAGTAATGGCAGTCTTGTTTTATTTGTTATCGAGAGCTTGGCTTTCCGACTGCCTAAAAAAAAGACAAACCTCTCCCTTTGCGGTATTTTTACTTTTCCCGCGAAACTAAATTTCTAATTTTTATCGGTATAGAGTGAGTGGATTAACCCGCTTGCTTTACGAAACGATTTTTGTACTCTTCTAACTGCTCGATCGAATACTTAATGCTTTGGGGATTGAATTGATAAAAATCAATTTCACCACGTTTTCTCACCGTTCGCATTTTCTGGATAGACCAACCGAAGTATTCCTCAGCAGCCTCTCTTTCAGTTAGTAACTTGATAGATTTTCCGTCCATGTTTTTGCCCTCCTTGATTTTATATATTTCATCTAAAGTAAACCTGTAACTCATAGGATATGAATTGGTTAAGTAAATTATAGATACCTATATTATAGCATATTTAAGGAGGCAAAGTCAAGGTAAACAAACAAGCGTTTTGGTAGTTTTTTCACTGTAATTTACATTAACTACTTATGCCTGTCCAACAATTTCTGCCCCCACAAAGCAGCCTCTAACAGGCTTGAAGTGCTCCTACTATCATTTTAAATTCGGATAGGCATCTGAGGTGGGGGTTTTCTTCCAGGCTTAATTTGTTTGTTCTTCAGTTAAAGTTTTGGGTTTAGCATCCCACCTTTTCTTGCTCCAGTACCAATTGGTATCGAGGAACTAACAATTTGTTATGTCAATATTCGGATTTTTGGTAGTGTCCTAATCTTGCGGTGCTGAAAATAATTGTTTTTGACACTTAGAAAGAAGGTTTTATAAGTGCCTCAAAAAGGTATAACTTATGAGACACTTTTTCTGTGTTTTGGTCTGTCTCGAAAAGGGACGTTTTTGAGACATTTATTGAATGGGTAATTTTTCTCATCTCTGGAATAAAGGAAAAAGTCTTCTAATTGTTGATGAAACGCTCCTTCGTCGTTCAACTGGTAATGTTTCCAAAGAATTTATTTACCCGTCTCTTTTTCAGCAACTTCTAAATCACACTCACCTGATTCTTAAACGGTCACTCGTCCTATTAAATCTTTATACCCGAAATCAAGCCGAAAACTGAAAACTAAAAGAAAGGTTTGTCTAGCATCTTTCGTTATGAAACAATAATCGAAGTTTGTGAGCGAGCTCAATAAACAGGACAATGTTCTTACCGGAGAATTAAAAATGAAAAAAGTTGCAGCGTCCCTTTTATGCCTTTTTGTTTTCGGCACTTTCGCTTCAGCACAATCAGACATAATTATCCGGCCCAGGATAGTTCCGTCTCCGTCTCCTTCAAGAACGATAACGACTGGTCAAACCGATTCATCCACCCAAAACTCAAACAAACGGCCTCCTGTAATAAACGGCAATTCGGGACAGAGTAGTGACATTAAAGACAATCGCACCACTTCACTCCCTCCTGTTCTGACTGACGGTAATTCGAAGGGCCGTACGGAAGCTTCCCCGCAAAACGAACAGCCTGTTACCAAAGAGGAGGACGACGGCGAAATCATCAAAGTTGAAACTAACCTTGTGACGCTGCCCGTGTCGGTTCTTGACCGGGACGGACGTTTCATCTCCGGCCTCGAGCAGGGGGATTTTCAAATCTTCGATAACGGCGTCCAGCAAAAGGTCGAATATTTTCAATCGGTCGAATCCCCCTTTACCGTCATTTTATTGATCGACGTAAGCCCTTCAACCGAATATCATATTGATGAAATACACGAGGCGGCGATCGGCTTCGTCAACCAACTGCGCCCGAAGGATAAAGTGATGGTTATTTCCTTCGACGAAAATGTTCACGTTCTTAGTCCCGTTACAAACGACCGTAAGGTTCTTGAGGAAGCTATTCTCCAGGCCGACTTCGGCAGCGGAACGGGCCTTTTCGAAGCCGTCGACTTTGTCATAAACCGGGAACTCAAACAAATTGAAGGCCGGAAAGCGGTCGTGCTTTTTACCGACGGCGTTGACACTACCTCTTACAGAGCAAGTTACCAAACTACCGTTCGTGATGCCGAGGAGACGGATGCACTTATTTACCCGATTCGTTATGACACTTATCGGCCGCCGCAGCCGCAACAAACGCAGCCGCAGGGGGGAGGCAGCAGCAGTAGAACAAGTGTCATAATAGGGGGAAGAAACGTTCTACTTGGTCCTGCAACACGCGAGGAATACGAAACCGGCAGAAGATATTTGGAAGAACTTGCCCGCAACAGCGGCGGCAGGACCCTGGAGGCTCTTAACAATCTGAGCGGTGCTTTTTCCAATATTGCCGAGGAACTCCGGCGCCAGTATTCCATCGGATACTATCCTGAAAAAACGGGCCAGAAAGGCGAGCGAAGGCAGATAAGGGTTCGTGTAATGCGGCAGAATGTTGTGGTACGGACTAAATCAGGCTACGTCGTCGGCGCTGAAAACAAAAACCTGAAAGGAAAATAAGTCCTGATGGCTTAAGTTATTTAATTTTTCGTGATTCGGGTTTTTGTGAAAAATAACCTTTTCTCGCCCTCCGGTATCGAGCGCTCGACATCGGTAGAAATTACGACACTCTCGTCACCATATTCGTTAATTATTACAGCCCTCATTTCTTCTCCTTGATTCAGGAAGCGGTGCTTATAACCTTATTCTCATGTTATTTCAAAAAAAGTCTTAAAAAAGGTCATTTATGAGACAAAATAAGTATAGCACCACGAGATTAGGACACTTCCGAATTTTCTTGTGTCTTGCAAATAATCAAAAGTGAAGTCCCAGACGTTTTCCGTCGATCAACCTTTATTCCTCAGAAGCGTTAAGACAATCAGCAAAAGGGTGGGTATCTAAACGAAACGTCTTAACTTCATATCATTAAAAAACAAGAGAGTTACTAGATTTCACTCTCTTATTATAACTCAATTTCAATATTCTAGGAAACAAAATAGTGGTTATTGATCTATCTGTTTCAGTGGTAATCCGAAGCTTTTCTCCATTAACCGTTAAATAAGCAGAAAGCAATCTAAAACCGTTTTTCAAAGAAAAACCAACTTGCTTGTCTTCTTTTCCGAAAAGCACCGTCAGGAAGTTTTTTTCAACAGTAATATAAATCTATTGCTATACATACGATATACATATAAAATATCTTTAGAATGTTTGTTTGGAATGAGTCAAAACGAAAGCAGGTTATCGAACAACACGGTGTTGATTTTGCAGAAATTGAAGACATTTTCGAAGATGCCTTTTCGATTGATTTTATTGATGAAGAGCATTCAACAAATGCGGAAACCCGTTACGGTGTAATCGGCAAAACCGCTGGTTATGGTTTGGTTATTTTAATTTACACAGCGAAAGATGAGCAAATTCGTTTTATTACGGCTCGCCGCGCCGAAAAATGGATGGTGAATGATTATGAGCAACAAGAAAAAAGATATTGATTTTACGGAAGAAAATTTCAAAAAGCAGTTTAAGCGAATCAGTCGCAGAGAACGCCCGAATGTTGCAATAAACAAATCTTTGCAGGACTCGAAAAACCGCATTACGATTTATCTTGATGCAGATATTATCGAGTATTTCAAAAACGCCGGACAAGAAGCAAAAGAAGGTTACCAAACTCTAATCAACAGAACATTGCGAGAAGTAATCAAAGTCGGACAAGGACGCAACCTTCAAGCTGACCTCTTGAACGACCGACATTTTTTAGCGGAACTTAAAACTAAATTAGAAAAAGTTTAGATTTGTTTTTACTGAAAACAGTAATTTACTTAAATATCGCCCCCCCTACCTGAATTTAGTTGAGATTTACAAGTAGCTATGTTATAATACTTCCATTATGTCTCTTGAGTCTGCATTTTCAATTTCACCGAATCCGAGATTTTTTTACATAACACCAAACATTCAGGCAGCAATCGCCAAAACCAGTTATGTTATCCGATCCAATCAAGGATTGACTACGATAATTGGAGATATTGGTTTAGGTAAGACTTCCCTGCTTCGTCTTTTATTTAACGAATATGACGATAACCCAGAGTTTACAGCTGCTTTTATCGTAAATCCCAAACAAACATCTGAAACGGCGTTTCTGAAAGCTATTTGTACTGAGTTCGGTGTACCAACACGGCGCAGCCAGCGCGAAACAGAATACGAATTAAGAAACTTTTTGATTGAACAAGCACAGACACAGAAGACGGTTGTTCTGTTTATTGATGAAGCACAGCAGCTACGCGGTCCAATGTTTGAGCAAATCAGGCAGATTCTTAATTATGAAACTGATGACCGTAAACTGTTAAATATTATAATGGCGGGTCAAATTGAACTCCGCTATAAATTAGCTGATAAATCGAAACGCGCTCTTGTTTCCCGTATTGCCGTCACCTCAAATCTCGACGCCCTTACCTTAGCTGATACCCTAGGAATGATTAACTTTCGCTGTCACGTTGCAGGAATCAAAAATCCTTTTGAACCTGCGGCTGTGGAAGCTATCTATACCTACTCAAAAGGTATTCCGCGTGAAGCAATAAAACTTTGCGCGATGAGCGTTCAATACGCCCTACTAAATGATCTTCAAACCATCCCGAAAGAAATTGTCGATTTGGCTCAAACCGATATGGCACAACCCTCGGACATGGTAGATAACAATGAACATAAAGGCACAATGAAGCAAGCGAGGAAATTAAATGAACGACGCGCCAAAGTTTAAGACATTTCGCGATTTACGAAGTGTACCATCCATTGATGTAAAGCAAGCTTCTTCATCTACTAGTATATCTAGTATTGCTAGTATAGCTAGCAGTGCTAGATATACTAGTATAGGTAGTATAGATGGTAAAACCCAAACGGATATATCGCCTATGCGGGATTTTCAAAAAGTGCCGAACTCTGTTTCAAAAAACCTTGATTTATTTCGTGGAAAATCAAAACAGGTTTGGGATTATTTGTGGAGCGTTTCTCGTGGTGCAATAAACCCTGCAAGAATTATTCGCAAATCGAGAAACGAAATCAAAAGAGGCGGGGCTTTAGGTTCAATGGTAACTGTTGATGCAGCAATTAAGCATCTTGAGCAAATAGGATTGATTAAAAAAGCTTCACACAATGGCTCTTTAATTGGTAATGAGTATGAAATTTTTACACCTGAAGAAATTGAGCTAACCTCTGCTAGCTATACTAGTATAGCTAGCAATACTAGCCCTACCCAGAAAGTAGATATACTAGGTATACCAGAAAGTAGTATACCTAGTATAGCTCAACCTATTGAAAACAAAGACACTTCGCAAAGCCCTAATACTCTTTTAAATACTAATAAAAACATTGATGATGAGCCTTTCGGCGAGATGAACGAGATTCTAGCAAAAGTATTTGAGAAGGTTTCTGGAAAGCGTCCTCAAAAATCAGACGCAGTAAAGTTAAATGAACTTGCTGAACTTCTTGCCATGGAACTTGAAATCGCCGCAGCAAGAACAAAATCAGTATCAAATGTTCCAGCATTTTTGACCGAGCATCTTCGTCGCAGACTTCTAGGTAAATCAGCTTCAACAAAATCAGCGGAAGTGAAATCCAAAACAAGCAAACCTCTTAAAGTAGGGAAGTCGAGTGGAACAGAAACAGCCGAAGAGTATCAAGCCGAGTCATTAACAAAAGAGGGAAAGGAAACAGTTCTGAAGACAATGAGAGAATATCTCGATAAAGGGCAGAAAGAATTTATCATGAGTTTTCAGGATACTTACACCCAGGAAGATTGGGATTGGCTAACACAAGAGTTAAAACAGGAAAATTCTTCCAAACGCCCGTAGTTAGTGAATTGGATAAAGATGCGGGTCTGATAATTACAATTAAGTTATTGATTTTTAAGAGTTTAGAGGCATAAACCACAATTAGTTGTGCTTTTCTGTCAATTTAACAAGCAAAATTTTAGCCTCTGATCCACAACATATTGTGTTGCATATCAAAATCAATATATAGTGGCTGGCATTGTGCATTTTGATAATATAGACAAGCACAGACTAACATAGACAAAATTCAGACAACTGAGAATATAGACTAAATTAGACAATAAAGACAGACCATCCAGACAGCCATGTTCAAAAAAGATATATCACCAAAAAACATCTCTTTGCTGCTCCTGATTTTTGCTCTGTGGATGGCTATGATTAGTGGATGCAGCAATGCAGACAAGTCAAACTCATTACAATCATTATCAGTCTCAAGTCCATCACAAAAAGCTGTCACAACACCAGTGCCAGCAACACCACAGCCACCACCTCAAATTGATGGCAAAATTACAAAACAGGAGCTTGGTGGAGAGTGGGCATTTATAGTGGATGAGGGAGTCTTAGCCTGTGATGGAAAGAATGGTGTTGGAGCTGTCACTTTTACATCTGGTGGCAAAACCTATGCTCTCAATGGAGCTGCCAAGCAAACAAACAAATATGAGCCAATAGATTCAATTTGGGCAGATGATCCATCTATTAAAGGAGCAAAGAAAGATATAGGCTCAATCATTCAAAGAGGCTTAAAACTCTGTAGGTAATTATGAATTCATCAAAAATCTTCCTGATAATTCTGTTAATTATCATTGTTTGCGTATGTTCTTGTAATCAACCACAGCAGACTAAAGAAGAAAGTGTTAATCAAAAGCTGGAATTAAGAGGTATTCGGCTTGGAATGTCTTTTGAAGAATTAAAGAGTAAATATCCTAAATTTACAGATAAAACCGACCCTAATAACAAAGTTGGTGTAAGAGTTATAATACTGGACTTAAAAGATGTTCCTGAATTAAAAGGATTAGAGCTAGTGACTGTTCTACTTTTAGATGAAAAAGTTTATTCTGCTACATTCAAATATGGTAAAGAATTCAGTGAGTTGAGTAATGCGGAGCTAACTGAACAATTTGAAGAATCCCTTGGCTTAAAAAATATGCGCTGTGATCCAAGATGGACTGGTATAGGTTCAGGGTTTGTTAGAGGTATTTGGAATTTTGAAAAAACAGCTTATCTCAACTACGATATGTCAACTTATTGTGAGCCTTATTTCATAAAAATCTTCACGATAGGAGGTAACGTTGTATGGCTAGAAGATAAAGATAAATCTTCTGTTCTTGATAAACGTGAGGATGAAATAAAAAAAGCGAAAGCTACACCAAAAACTTTTCAACCCTAAAATAAACTCACCTAAAAATAGTTACAATCAACTGCAAGGATGGAAACTTTGATTATAAGACGCGCTTTTCTCTTTCAGGACATATCACGTAAGGCTCTGACGATAAAACCGTGCTACAAGCCAAGCGAATGGACTTTAAAACACTTCCAAATCAAAAAAATCTTGTCGTTTCTAAACCTCTGTGGTATTGTTTGGTGCAGTTGATAAGCAACCTCTCTATTATTAAATAAAAAAGAAAAATCGTTTTAGTTTTTTACTGTTTCTCCTGAGAAAGCTTTAGTTTGAAACAAAGGCTTTTATGAAAAATGGAAAAATGTTTTAATTATGGACTTCATCGAACAACTTCAATCTTTAGCCGCTAAAACTAGTAAATTATGCAGCCTGTTACAAACCGAAGAAGCAACTAAAAACGCCCTTGTTATGCCTTTTATCGGTATCTTGGGATATGACATTTTCGACCCTACCGAGGTAATACCTGAGTTCATCGCTGATGTTGGAATCAAAAAGGGGGAGAAAGTTGATTATGCCATTGTTAAAGACGGCAAAATCATCATGCTCTTTGAATGTAAGCATTGCGGAGGAGACCTTCACATCAACCATGCCTCCCAGCTTTTCCGATATTTCTCTGTTACCGATGCGCGGATTGCAGTGCTAACGAACGGTATAGTTTACCGATTCTTCACTGACCTTGAAGCCCCCAATAAAATGGATGAAAAGCCATTCCTTGAAATCAACATGATGGAGCTAGACGAAGTTTTGGTGGCAGAACTTAAAAAGCTCACCAAGCCTGCCTTCAATCTTGATGAATTAATGACAACCGCTGGAGAATTGAAATATACTCGACAAATCAAGCGGTTGCTATCAGAGCAGATGGAAAATCCATCAGATGAGTTTGTAAAATTCTTTGCATCAAAAGTCTTTAATCGAGTTTTATCTCCGAATAGACGAGAGTATTTTGCGGGAATCACCAAACGTAGCTTTAACCAACTTATTAATGACCGAATAAATGACAGGCTCAAATCGGCTATGTCGGGAACGACGTCTGTAGATATTGCAGCACCAGCGACCCCGGAGCCAGCTCCTACAGAAACACCTACTGCTCAAACAGACGTGCCAAAACGAGAAGACCTTATTCAAACCTCCTCTGAAGAACTAGAGGGTTTCTACGTCGTTAAGTCACTGCTCCGAGACATGGTTGACCCCAATCGGATTACTCATCGAGATACCATTAGTTATATGGGTATTTTACTTGATGATAACAACCGCAAACCGTTAGTTAGGCTTCATTTCAATCGAGGGCAAAAATACTTGGGAATCTTTGACGAAAAACGAAATGAAAAGAGATTACCCATTGACAACCTTAACGATATTTATCAGCACGCAGAGGAGTTAAGACGAGTGTTTGCTTTCTACGAAGACGAGAAAAAATCAGGGGATAAACCTGAAAATAAATGAAAAAAATTGAAAGTTCTGCGCCAAGTTGAGGTATATTTGAGGGATTTTTAGGAGGGATTTTTATGTTTTGTAAGATTTTGGCGGTTTTGGGGCTGGTGATTTTTGGTCTAAGTGGGTGTAAACCTGCGCTTGCAGATCGTATTGTTACTCAAGCTGGTTTTCAGTCGGCTTTGGATCTTTGCAGGGGACTTCACCCTTACTCTAATCCTGCTCAATGTTTGTTGGATACTTACGAGCCGATTACTAAAAGGCATTGTTCAGAAGATAAGTTGTCTCCTGAGGAGTGCAGTAAGCTTGACCTTGCCGTTCTTCAGACGATGAACAAGTATATGGCGGCAGATCAAGAGAAGCACACGCGATTGAGTAACACGATCAACTCAAGATAAGGACAGAGTTTCGCTGATTTTCCAACTACCTCCCCCTTTGAGTCCAGATCAGTATATGTGTTTGCGGACGCGTGGATTTTGGCTGAAAAAGATTGAAGATCACCGCCAAGTTGACATATATGTTAGGTTTATACCCAATTCTCGTTTTTTTGGGACTGTCATGAGCCTTAAAGCTAGGAGAATGGTGTTAATCACGGAAAAATTGGGAATCTCACTGAAACTTGGTTTGTATTATTGGGAGGGGGAACTTTATGTTTGATAAAACTGCTTTAAAAACTTTCTTGTTCTTTGGACTAATGGTTGTTAGTTTGGGGGCATGTAGCGGATCTGGTGATGATGCCAGGTTTAGTGGTAAGGGTGAAGTTGTTGATAGGAAGAGGTATCTGGAGGCTTACGCATCCTGTAGTAGCAAGGTAGCTGCCGGTAAGGGCGGTAAGTTAGCTGGCGCTGCGGACGGTAGGTTAGTAGGTACTTGCGTTGCCGATATTTTCAATAAGGAAGTGGATGACTATTGTGCGGAGAAGGAGATGTCGCCTGCACACGAGAAATGCGCTCGACTTCACGGCAGAGTTGCAATAGACCTCATGATGAATACAGCGAAGAATATAGAGGAGATAAAGGACGCAGCAAACTCAAGAAACAAGTAAAGTCGATGATGGTTTTCTGGGTTTTTTACTGCCAGCCCCCCCTTAGACTCCAGAGCAGTATATGTGTCTGTGGACGCGTGGCAATTATAGCCGCTTTTTTTGTGGATAATAGTTACTTTTGGGAAAAAGAAGGCGTCAAAACTGTTCTGTATTTTATAATTGGTATGGTTTCTTACGCATTTTTCTCATTTCTTATTTCAGTTGGTAAAAGGAAATAACATTAAAAAATCCTTTAAATCTTCCTCAAATTCCATTTCCATACAGGCAACGGGTTTTGTTATAAAAATTTATATTTATTGTTTTATGGAAACAGTGGAAGCAAAAACCTTTTTCTCTTAGGAAGAAAATATAATAGATAAATAGAAAATGCTTCCATTGCCTCCGTAGATTCCATTCATCCCGCATATTTAATTGTTCAAATGTTCAAGTTGTTCAAGGATTGAACAGATGAACAAAATGAACAAAGAAAATTATTGACCTGTTCTGAGTTTAGGTATATGTTTGTCTGAAAACAGAGCCTTTTAAGATTGGGTTTGCGGCAATTTGCTCACATTACGGGTTTATGCCGCAAGTTTGCGGTCTAATAACTAGTTCGACGGCTTTCGTGTTATCGTGCAAGTATGCTTGGCTTAGACCGAAAATCAGTTGGACTCGCGCCGCACCGAGCCGAATGGAAAACGCTTTTTGAGTCGGAAGCAAATTTGTTGCGCGAAGCCGCCGGAAAATATGCTGTCGCTATCGAACACATCGGAAGCACAGCGGTTTCTGGACTTGTGGCAAAACCGATTATTGACATTCTAGTTGGAGTGCAAAAACTTGAAGATGCCGAAAAATGTATCGCGCAGTTGACTGAAATCGGTTACGAATACAGAGGCGAGCAAGGCATTGCAGGGCGTTTCTATTTTCGCAAAGGAACTGCCGAAGTTTCGACGCATCATTTGCATGTGGTTGAAATAACAAGCGATTTTTGGCGCACTCATCTTTTGTTTCGAGATTATTTGCGGCAACATCCAAACGCGGCGCAAGATTACGGAAAATTGAAAAGAGAGTTGTCGGTGAAATACAAAAATAATCGTCCAGCATACACAGAAGCGAAAGCAACTTTCATCGAGAGCATTCTGAAAAAGGCAGTTGCTTCTTTGTAACGCGCCGTCGAACAAGTAAAATTACCACCGCCAGAGGCGGTGGCTTTATTTTTTGCCCTAGAAGGTGCGCCGTCACTGGCTAGACTTCTTCCTCACCGAATAAGTTGCCTTGCAACTTTTCGATTTCCCTTTCTTTGTTCTCTTGCCATTGGACATATTCGCGGATGCGCTGCTCATCTATGCCTGCCTCATAAATTTTGAAATCCTGAAACCTTGCCGTGAACACAGAGACATCAGGCTAAAACCCCATCTATCAGCCTTTCAGTAGCCCATATAGAGTCCTCAGACTCCTGTGAGATGGTCTCTGGAATACTTCCCTGATAGGTTTTGCTCTATTCTACGTGCCGCCCAATAAGTCATAATCGGTAATTATCTAAAAAGTGATTGCAGAAGTTACAGATGAAAAACTGTGAGCGGAAAAACTAGAAACTAAGTTAAAATCCATTTTTATTTATCAATAATCGAAGATTTTGCCCTACCTCCTAAAGCAAATTTGACAGCTTATTCATATTAAATGATCATTGTTGAATTCTGTTGTTTACTCCTGCCCCTTACTAAAATAAAAAGGAGAGATTAAGGTGAGAGTTTATCGGCGCGTTGTTCTAGCAATATTTTTAACAATTTTACTATCCCTTTTTGGAGTTACATTAACCTTTGCGCAGATGACAACTGCCAATACAAAAGGTAGTTTATCGAGCAATGCTCCAAGTTACGATAGTGAAGATTTTGATCGCCAAATTGCAACTGCGTTTGCTCCAATTTTTTATCAAAGTTTAGGATCTCAGTCGCGTTTTGACTTTATCACCAATTTTGACTTTGACGGCGATTGGCGAGGTGATAATAACTGGACAAATGCAGCTGATACGCGTTTTCCGCTTCTTGCTTATATCTACTATTCAGTAGCAGAAACCGAAACACATTATTTCGTCACTTATGCTGTCTTTCATCCGAGAGATTACAAAGGAGGAGATCGAGATGGTGTTGCTCTTAGTGAAGCAATTGAAATAGGAATTGAATTACTTGGTGGCTATGCCTCGACAGGAATTTTCGATCAAGCAACATTAGCTCATGAGAATGATCTGGAAGGTGTTTTGGTAGTTGCAGAAAAACGTGGAAAAGGGTTACAAGATGCACAAGTGCAATATGTTGAAACTCTCGCCCATAATAGATTCCTAAAGTACACATCGGACAAGTTAACAACTCAAGGTTTCGAACTCATCAAACTGATTGGACAACGTCCTGAACTTTATATTGAATCGCGAGGACATGGATTACAATCTAATTTAGCTAAAAAAAGGCAAAACCAAGACAAAAAATTTCTTATTTATAGCTACACAGGAAAGCCAGGTGATTCAGCCAAACAATCTAACCATGGAAAAATAGGATATGCCCTCATACCTATTTATTCAACGCTCTGGTCAAAAGCCCTTACGGGAGAAAATCAAACTTATGCAGTAACGAATGATTACAATAAGCTTTTAACAGCGGTTAGAATAAATTATAGTGAAGGTACCAACTTAAAGAGTCTTTGGAGTAATTCAACAATTAAATTAGGCTTGGCATTTAGAGGTAGCATTGGCGGAAAGAATAGGGCGCGCCCGCCATGGGGTTGGTTTGATTCAACCGAACGTGATAGACCGCTTGGAGAATGGTTCTTTGATCCAGCAGGCACTATTAAACGACATTTCAAGTTAGGAGAATCTTTTTCAATTAAATATACCCATGCCGCAACAGTTGGAATCACTCGCAAAAAGTAGAATATTTAAGCAGGCTTTTTACTAAATGGTTTATTGAAAAAGTGAAAAGCCGTGAGCGTAAAACCTTGCGGCTTCTTTTTCAATAGAGCAGATACAGAGGCAAAAAAGTCTGAGTTTCAGATTTTGCTCGTGAATACACAGAGACAACAGGCTAAAGCCCTCATCTATTAGCCATCTACTAGCCCATATAATAGAGCTTATACTGCTGTAGAGAGGTATTTATCTGAAATATTTTGAAGCGCTCTGTCTTGTTTCTCTATCTTTAATCTAAGCACACGACAGTAAAAAGGAGTTTGTTAGAATCTGTTGTGTGAAAAAAGAAAACCAACAAACTCCTGCTCACGCTTTTCAGGAAGCGTTACAAGAGAGCATACAAGGCTCGCGCCACGCTATCAAGTTTATTGCCCGATTTGTCGAGGCTTTATTGAAAACCAGATCATCGAATTTAGTAAAAATCGCGCAGGCAATTGACTCGCCAGCCGAAGCCGATTCGGTTTACCGACAAATTCAAAGATTTTTGAAAAACGACCATCAGGTGTCCGTTGATTGTCTGAAATTGTTGAAACTCGAAGGCAAACTGAAGATTCTGATTGATCGCACCGAATGGCAATTCGGTTCTACTTGGGTCAATATTTTGACCTTGAGCGTCGCTTATAAACAAGCGGCGATTCCGGTTTTATGGGAAGTTCTCAACAAGAAAGGCAATGCGACCGCCGCGCAGCACACGACACTGATCAAGCGGTTTGTCGGCGAATTTGGAGCCGAGCGGATTCAGAGAGTTTATGCCGACCGCGAATTCGGCACTTATCAGTTATTGGCGTATCTGATTGCCGAAGAGATAGATTTTCATATTCGCTTAAAGACGAGCCACAAAAGTGCGGGCGAAAGTTTTCTGAAGAAGTGGAAAAATGTTTCCGAGCGCGTGAAATTACGCGGGAAAGTAAAAATTGAAGTCTTTGGTTTGGAGGTTTTTGTCAGCCTCGTGAAATATCAAAAGGACGGTCAAACCGAGTATTTGATTGTGGCGACTGGTCAGCTGAACAAATACGCCGTCGAAGAATATAAAACGCGCTGGCAGATTGAAACGATGTTCGGCTGCTTGAAAAGTCGAGGCTTTAACTTTGAAGAGACGCATTTAACGCAGCCGGAAAAGATCGGCAAGTTATTGCTGTTATTGGGACTGGGCTTATGTTTGGCGATGTTGATGGGCGAATTTCTGGTCGAAGGTTTGAAAAAAGTGGAAATGAAAATAAAAAAGAACAAAAGATATGCCAAAAGTCTGTTCCGCATTGGACTGGACGCTTTGCAAAATCTTTTGTTCAATCACCAAAAACAAAGAAAATACAGGCAGTTGCAGTTGTTTATTCAGCTACTGTCGTGTGCTTAGATCTTTAATAGAGATTACCTCACCTATAAATCAGCAAACTATTTAATAATGTGTTGACTCATGCTAGAATCTGCTCACTTCGGTAATGATTTCAGCAGGTGAACAAATTGGACGTTATAAAATCCGTTCTGCTATTGGGAAAGGCGGGATGGGAGAAGTCTGGCTGGCTGATGATATAGAACTGGAACGTCTTGTTGCACTAAAAATCCTACCCAAAGATTTAGCAAATGATACGGAACGGATGCGCCGATTTGTGCAGGAGGCAAAATCAGCTTCGGCTCTTAATCATCCGAACATCATTACCATTCACGAAATTGGCAAAACAGACAACACGCATTTCATTGCTACTGAATATATTGAGGGAGAAACACTGCACAACCGTTTGAGAAGTGAACGGATGAACCTCAAATCTGTTCTTGACGTTGCAATTCAAGTTGCATCGGCTTTAGACGCTGCTCACCGTGCGGGAATAGTTCACCGCGATATTAAACCTGAGAACGTAATGATTCGACCTGATGGAGTAGTGAAGATTCTCGATTTCGGGATTGCCAAACTAACTGAGAAAAAGGCTGATTCAATTGATGCGGAAGCAGCGACGGCAATCAAAGCTGATAGAACAAGTCCGGGAATGATAGTTGGAACAGCTGCATATATGTCGCCGGAACAAGCGCGAGGCAAAGATATAGATGCTAGAAGCGATATTTTTAGTTTTGGTGTTGTGCTTTACGAAATGCTCACGGGAAAGCAGGCGTTTGAAGGTGAAAGCGCAATAGACACTATCAGCGCAATCATCCATAAAGACCCCGCTCCTTTGAATCAGATTACTCTCGATATACCGCGCCAGTTGCAGCACATCGTTGAAAAAGGTTTAAGAAAAGACCGTGAAGAGCGTTATCAAACCGCGAAAGACCTGCTCATTGACCTGAAAGATGTAAAGCAGGACTTAGACATTCAGAACAAGCTAGAGCGCACAGCTTCTCCACAACGAGAAGAACCAAAGACACAAATCTTGAATGCGACAACAATAGATGTAGCGCATACAACCTCCAGTGCAGAATATGTTGCTAATGAAATTAAAAGCCACAAAGGCGGTTTTGCTATCGGGTTGATTGTTTTACTCCTTGCATCAATTGGTTTGGGTTATTGGTTTTTCTCTAACCGCACTTCAAGCACAGCACAAATTGAATCAATTGCTGTTTTGCCTTTTCAAAACACGAGCAGTAATGCGGATACGGAATACCTATCAGATGGGCTTACCGAATCATTAATAAACAGCTTGTCGCAATTGCCAAACATGAAAGTCATTGCCCGCTCCTCGGCATTTCGCTACAAAGGCAAAGACGTAGATTTAGCGCAAATAGCTAAAGAGTTAAACGTACAGGCAATCATAAATGGGCGGGTGGTTCAGCGCGGCGATACGCTTTCCATCAGTGTTGATTTGACGGACGTGCAAAACAACACACAGCTTTGGGGACGACAATTCACCAAAAAATCTTCGGATATATTCGCCGTTCAAGAAGAGATTACAAGGCAAATAACGGATTCACTGCGAGTGCGTCTGACGGGTGCGCAAGAAGAACGCTTAACTAAACGTTACACTGATAACGAAGAAGCCTACAAACTTTATCTACAAGGTCGATTTCACTGGAACAAGCGGAATCAATCACTCAAAAAAGCTGTCGAATACTTCAGTCAGGCAATTGAAAAAGACCCGAACTATGCGTTAGCTTATGCGGGATTGGCTGAAACCTATGCACTCCTTGGTGAATATGGCGTAGAACCAGCTAGAGAATCTGCACCAAAAGGCAAAGCAGCAGCATTAAAAGCGTTAGACATTGACTCCAATCTAGCGGAAGCATACACGGCTCTTGCCTACATTAAAACAGATTACGAGTGGGATTTTGCAGGTGCGGAAAAAGATTACTTGAAGGCAATCGAACTTAATCCAAAATATGCCACAGCCAGACAGTGGTACGGAGAGTATCTAACGCAAATGGCGCGCTTTGATGAAGCCGCCACTCAAATCAGGCAGGCTCAAGAGTTCGACCCTTTATCGCCTGTCATAAACCAACAGATGACGGAGCTATTGATATTACAAGGTCAGTATGACAAAGCTCTGGAATCATCACGGAAAACTTTAGAGTTAGAGCCAAATTTTCTAAACGCCTACTCAGATATCGGTTGGGCTTACGAGGAGAAGAAGATGTTTGACGAAGCATTTGCCGCATACCAAAAAAGAATGGTTGTTGCGGGCGAAAGCAAACAGAAGATAGAAGCTCTCGAGCAAGCATATAAAAAGGGCGGATGGAAAGGGTATCTGCAAAAGACTCTTGAATTTGACAAGGATGAATTTAATCAAGGCAAACATTCGGCTGGTTCAATAGCGGGAAATTACGCATTACTTGGAGAATACGAAGAAGCCTTAAAATGGCTTGAGCGCTCTTACGAGAACCGTGAGGATACAATGGCTTGGTTAAAAGTCGGTACTGCTTATAATCCTATGCGTTCAGACCCTCGCTTTCAGGATTTAGTCCGACGTGTCGGACTTCCGTAATGAACTTAAGCTAGATGAAGATTGCCGCCCATACAAAACTTGGACGCTACGAAATCCTCTCTCAAATTGGAGCAGGCGGAATGGGCGAAGTTTATCTAGCCGAAGATATTCGCCTTCATCGCAAAGTCGCGCTCAAAATTTTACCCGAAAATATAGCCACCGATAAAGAACGCTTGCTTCGTTTTGAACGTGAAGCGCAAGCTGCTTCCGCTCTTAATCACCCGAATATCATCACTATTCACGAAATTGGCGAAATAGAAGACCAACTGTTTATCGCCACAGAATTTATTGAAGGCGAAACATTGCGCGAAAAAGTTGAGAAAAACGATTTAGATGTTTATGAATCCGTAAGAATTTCCGAACAGATTGCCGCAGCGTTATCAGTTGCCCATCAAGCACATATTATTCATCGAGACATAAAACCTGAAAACATAATGATTCGTCGAGATGGTTATGTGAAAATCCTTGATTTCGGTCTGGCTAAACTTGTCGAGAAAAACCCAAATACGCTTGATGCCGAAGCAGAGACACGCGCTCAGGTTAATACCAAAGCTGGAATGATTCTCGGAACTGTGGCTTATATGTCGCCAGAACAAGCTCGTGGGAAAGACATTGACGAAAGAACGGATATTTGGAGTTTAGGAATTTGTTTGTATGAAATGTTGACTGGCAGACAACCATTCACAGGCGAAACAACCAGCGATACAATTGCCGCAATTTTAACAAAAGAGCCTAAACCGCTTGATGAGAACCTACCGTCGGAATTGCAGCGCATTGTCAGAAAGACATTGCAAAAGGACGCAAACAAACGGTATCAAACTGCTAAAGATTTGCTCATTGATTTGGAAGATGTAAAAGAAGAATTGAAATTTCAAAGCAAACTTGAAAGAACTGCCGCGCCAAATCGAGAAGAACCAAAAACACAGATTCTTAACGCGACAACCGCCGATGTTGCGCATACAACGTCAAGTGCCGAATATATTGCAAGCGGAATAAAACAACACAAATCTGTTTCTATTGCTGCACTTTTGGTTTTACTTCTCGCATTACTCGGCTTAGGCTACTGGTTTCTCGGCAATCGTTTGGCAACTCCAACGCAAATCGAATCAATTGCGGTGATGCCTTTTGTTAATGAAGGCGGAAATGTTGATGTCGAATACTTGTCGGACGGAATGACTGAAACTTTGATTAACAACCTTTCACAGCTTCCGCGTCTTTCGGTAAAGGCGCGAAGCAGCGTGTTTCACTACAAAGGTAAAACGGTTAGCCCGCAAACTGTCGGTGCGGAATTGACCGTGCAGGCAATCCTCAATGGGCGTGTTGCGCAACGAGCCGATAATTTAATTCTTAGTCTTGAATTGGTTGATGCGCGGACGGGCAATCAGATTTGGGGCGAGCAATACAACCGCAAAACGACTGACCTTGTAGCGTTGCAAAGCGAGATTGCGCGTGATGTTTCACAAAAACTGCGCACAAAATTATCTGGCGCAGATGAGCAAAAATTGTCAAAGAACTCCACGGCAAATCCAGAAGCCTATCAGCTTTATTTGAAAGGCAGATACCACTGGAACAAGAGAACGGCGGTTGATATTAGGAAAAGCGTAGATTACTTCAAACAGGCAGTTGATAAAGACCCCAATTATGCTTTGGCTTACGCAGGTCTTGCCCAAGCATATATTTTAATCCCTAATTACACGAGAGATTCTCCAAAAGAGCCATACGAAAAGGCAAGGGCGGCGGCAATGAAGGCGTTGGAGATTGATGAAACCCTTGCCGATGCTCATACCGCTTTGGCAACCGTTAAAAATGAGTATGACTGGAATTTTCTTGAAGCTGAAAAGGAATTCAAACGAGCAATTGAACTTAATCCTAACGATGCCACTACTCATCAATGGTTTGGCGAGTATTTAAGTATCGTAAGCCGAATGGATGAAGCTATTGCGGAAATGAAACGGGCGCAGGAACTTGACCCACTCTCTTTGATAATCAATTCGGAATTGGGATTTACTTATACGGAAAACCGTCAATACGACCAAGCGATAGAGCAGTTGCGAAAGACAATCGAAATGGATACGAACTTCCCCCGTGCACATCAGTATTTATCGATTGCTTATGAAGGAAAAGGAATGTTTGAGGAAGCCATTTCGGAATTTGAAAAGTATTCCATTCTTAACGGTATATCACCTGATGAAGCAGCCAAAGAAGCAACGGGATTAAGAGAAGGCTATAAAAAATTAGGTGCAAAGGGCTATTGGCGTAAACAAATTGAGTTTAGTGAAAAAAGCCGCGCATCGCAATCAGATTCATCGCCACCATTGAGTGTCGAAGCATCTTTTTATGCACGGCTTGGAGAGAAGGAGCAAGCTCTCGCTTTGCTGGAAAAGGCTTATGAGCAGAAGGATGCTTATGTAGCGAATCTAAAATCCCCAATCTATGACTCTTTACGCTCAGAACCGCGCTTTCAAGACCTAATAAGGCGAATCGGTTTGCCGCAATAAGCAATTAAAAATGAATAAAACGCTTGATGCAAATTCAAATATTTCGCATTACCGCATCATCTCCAAACTCGGTGAGGGCGGAATGGGCGAGGTTTATCTTGCCGAAGATACCAAACTTGACCGAAAAGTCGCGCTCAAAATTCTGCCGTCTGAGTTAGCCGAAGATAAAGACCGAATGAGTCGTTTCGTTCGTGAGGCGAGGTCTGCTTCTGCGTTAAATCATCCGAATATCATTACTATTCACGAGATTGGCGAGAGCGAAGGCACACATTACATTGCGACTGAATTTATTGACGGTAAAACTTTGAATGATTTTACAAAAACTAATCCGTTAAATTTCAAGTCGGTTTTGGAGATTGCTATTCAGATTGCTTCGGCACTCGATGAAGCGCACGCGGCGGGCATCGTTCATCGTGATATTAAGCCCGACAACGTGATGATTCGCGCCAGCGGTCTGGTCAAGATTCTCGACTTCGGCATCGCTAAATTATCAGAAAAAAATCCTGCAAATGTGTCGAGCGAAGATGCAACCGTTATCAAACCGCAAGCAACCAGTCCGGGGATGATTATCGGGACAGCGAATTATATGTCGCCTGAACAAGCCAAGGGAAAAGACGTTGATGCGAGAACCGATATTTTCAGTTTCGGCGTTTTGCTATATGAAATGCTTTCGGGAAAGCTTCCATTTGAGGGCGAATCGGCGATGGAAATGATCGGTGCGATTCTCAAGGATGAGCCGAAACTGTTGCCCGCAGATATTCCTGCTGAAATCACGAAAATCATCGGCAAATGCTTAAGAAAAGACAGAGACGAGCGATATCAAACGATCAAGGATGTATTGATTGATTTGAAGGATGTCAAACAGGATTTGGAGTTTCAGGATAAATTGGAACGTTCGGTTGTTCCGAATGACGATGAAAACAAAACCCAAATTCTAAAATCGACAACGGTTGATGAAATTCAGCAAACGACCACGAATCAAACGATTGCCGCGCAACCGAAATTGAATAAATTGTTGGCAGTCGCCCTAGCAGGAGTTTTAGCAATTGGCGGATTCTTTGGTTACAAATATCTCATCCCAAATAAGCAAATCGAATCAATAGCAGTAATGCCGTTTGTCAATGAAAGCGGCAACGCGGATACGGAATATCTGTCGGACGGAATGACCGAAACGCTGATTGGCAGTTTGTCGCAACTGCCGAATTTGAATGTCAAAGCGCGTTCGTCCGTCTTCCGTTACAAAGGCAAAGAGATAGACGCGCAGACCATCGGCAAAGAATTGAATGTGCAGGCGATTCTGACGGGTAGAGTCTTGCAGCGCGGCGAGCAGTTGATTCTGAATTTGGAGTTGGTTGATGCCAAAACGGAGAATGTGATTTGGAGCGAGCAATACACGCGCAAGCAATCTGATTTAGTTTCGCTGCAAAGCGAGATTGCGCGAGACGTTTCAACTAAGCTGCGAACGCGGCTTTCGGGCGCGGAGCAGAATCAGATAGCGAAAAACTACACCGCGAATACGGAAGCCTATGAGCTTTACTTGAAAGGTCGTTATCAATGGAACAAACGCACGGCGGAATCAGTCAAAAAGGCGATTGAGTATTTCAATCAGGCGATTGAAAAAGACCCTTCGTATGCTCTGGCTTACACGGGTTTAGCCGATTCGTATTCCGAACTGACTTGGTACGATAATCAACCTTCGAAAGAAGTGTATCCAAAGGCGAAGGCGGCAGCGTTGCGGGCGCTGGAATTGGACGATCAGCTTGCCGAAGCGCACACCGCGCTCGGACAGGCGAAGACTTATTCGGATTGGGATTTTGCGGGCGCGGAAATCGAATACCGACGAGCTATCGAATTGAATCCGAATTATCCGGTCGCTCATTACTACTACGCCGAGATGTTGTCGCAACTGGGCAGACATGACGAAGCGGTTGCGGAAGCGACGCGGGCGATGGAACTTGACCCGCTTTCGCCAATCGTCAAGGTCGTTCTTGGAGCGATGTATGATGAGGCGGGGCGAATCGACGAGGCAATCGAATTTATGCGAAAGGCAATCGAAGCGGATAAAGACTTCGCGCCACTGCGCCGCGAAATAGTTTATTCCTACGAACGCAAAGGAATGTTTGACGAAGCCATCAATGAATGGCAAACCGCCGAAATGCTCGCCGGAAGATTAAGCGCGGAAGATGCTTTGCGGCGTGCGGCGATTCTCAGAGAATCATACCGCAAATCGGGTGCGAAAGGTTACTGGCAAGGACGGCTCGAATTGCTAAATGAGGACGCGAAGCGAGGAAATGTTTCGCCCGCCGAATTTGCTGCGATCTATTCTTTTCTCGGAGACAAAGAGAAAACTTTGGAATGGCTCGAAAAAGCCTATCAACAACGCGAGTTTCAAATTCTTTGGATTAAAATCGGTCGAAACTATGACTTTCTGCGCGACGACCCGCGCTTTCAGGATTTGCTGCGGAGAGTGGGTTTCACGCCATAACCAGGAAGACAAAAAGTTTGAGTTTCCCATTTTGCCTCATGAATACAAAGACAGCAGGCTAAAACCCCATCTATCAACCTCCCAGTAGCCCCTATAAGAGTCCCCAGCCTTCTATAGAGAGGTTTTTATTTGGAATACTCACCCTGATATGGTCATTTACCTCATCATAGGCTAAGTCTATATATCACACCATTTAGAGGTGTTATTATATTTTATATTTATAAAAATTAAAAAATGTATAAAGCATTCCTACTCAACCTAGTATTTTAGCTAGATAGTGCTATATCAGATGTTTACGTCAAAGCCAAAGTCTTAAAAAGGGGGTTTAACTTAATAAAAATTGGGATGCTGGTATGGGGCTAATGCTCTTACACCCTTATCTGCCATAGATGACCCCCATACCCTATGTAAAAATGAGAACTGAATCTGACTGACATCCTGCCTCTCCAGTAGTGAGGTTATCTTACAGTTTGTTCAGCCTGTTCATTTTGTTCAATTCATTTTTAGAATGAACATCTGAACAAATTGAGCAATTAAATTACAACAAAATATGAAGAAATAATAAATCTTCTTTATCCCGATTCTTACAGAATTTAAAATAAAAAAGCTTCCTGTTGTAACAAGAAGACACTTTTTATCTTATTAATTTTTTCGTCTAGGAATTTGCAACTCCCCGAATGAGATATCACGTCTCCAGACCATCCATATCGTTTATTTCGTTCATCTCTTCCATATCGTAGAATGATTCAGCCTCTTTGGCATTTTCTGGTTTATCGCTGTTTGGGTCAATTTCAGTTTCGTTTAGTAAAGCATTGACCTTTCCGACTGAATGCCCCGTCATCTCGGCTATTTTTCTTTGACTGTATCCGTGTGATGACAATTCATTAACTTGTTGAATTTCTTGTTCTTTACCGTTTCTGCTTGTATCTATATGTTTACTTTCAGCTCCGTAACCCATGAATGTAAACTTCAAGAAGTTGCCTGGTTTGCTAATCTCACCATAACAGACATTGTCGCTGTCATAGACTTGACCTGAGTTTCTCTGTTTTACTTGTATCAAGTAACGATAGTCGCTCCCAAGCTGAGATTTGCCCATCGAGAAAGCTGAATCACAGAAGTTTATAAGCATTTTCGAACCAGCCAGATCATTCTTTGTTATTGGTTTTGATAGATATATTTTGGGAGTATGCGCCAGAACTAGAATTGAGAGATCGTGTTTCGTTTTGAGTGATTTCAGGGCTTTCATCAACGGCAGAGCATCTTTAGCCTTCTCGTTATCGTTTTTTAGGTAGGTTATGTTGTCAATAATCAATACTTTTGTCCCTGTCTTTTCAATCGCATCTTCGATGGAAGCAATTAAAGACTTCTCATACTCGGCAAAGTTATCTGCTGCACCGCCATCAGGATTTATCTCAACTCTTTTTAGCTTTTCATCGAACTCGTAGATATTGGTGTAGCTGCCGAATGGTTGTTCTGAGTACCGTGAAATAAACTGTCGGTCTGATAGCTCAAAGTCAAAGTACAGAACTTCCTGAGCTTCAGCCTCCAGCTTGAATTTAGTAATAGGTTTTCCTTTGGAGATACTGTCAGCTATTTGGACTGCCAGACTGCTTTTCCCCAAGTTTGTATCGGCAAACAAGATACAGATTTCGCCTTCGTACCAGAATTCACTAAACAGCATTTTTGGAATGGGTTTGTTTCTCGCTTCTTCCATCCATGTATTTGCTGGCTTTATAATGAACATACCGGAAGTATTTTGCTCTTCGACTTCTTGGTAATCTATAGGACTCCATTCGGAAGTTTCTGCTGCTAGATTTAGCAGTTGATCCTTATCTGCTCCCTGTTCTATCCAGTCGGATACATCACCTTTTTCTGGGAGGTTTGGCAGTGGAATAATTTTTACTGATTTTGTTGTCCCTATTAGGGAGATAGCCGCGTCATTAGCGTATTTTCTTCCTGCTTCATCATTATCAGGTAGGATAATTACGTCTAGTCCATCAAAGTACTCTGCGTAATCATTACTCCAAGCGTTTGAGCCTAATGCAGTAGTGGTTGCTGTTACTCCAAAGGTGTTTCGGAGGTTATCAGCATCCTTTTCGCCTTCACATAGAAATACTGGATACCCTTTCGTTCTCGCCTCAATTATTTCGGGTAAGTGATAGGGAATTCTTTTTACTCCCTGTAAGTTATAAATCCACTTTCCATCTGCATCCGCTCTTCTTACTCTAAATTCCTTCGGCTCTAATCTTACCGCCTGATAAAGAACTTCGCCATTTTCGTCAGTATAATCATACGCTGCACTTACCATCTGTATTTTTTCTCCCTTAATTGAACCTAATTTAAATTTATTTTTTTGTTCATGTTCATTTATTCCCAGTGCCTGAACAATTTGAACATATGAACACCCTGCAAAGCAGTTGAACAAGATTTTTCCATCTTTCTCTGCTATTGAAAGGCTTGGATTTTTATCATCATGGGCAGGACAACACGCTATCCAGCCATTGCTGTTTTCTTTGACCTTATTCAGTTTTGGTAATACATCTTGTCTGACGTCCATTTTCACCATTCGCCCCCGTTCACGTGCTCATTCTTATATTTTTTTAACTGTTCTAGCGTGTATCTCACAGTTTTGTTGTTGAAGATCAAGTGCTCTATCTCTCCTCGTTTCCTAATTTCTCTCATCGTGAAAACAGACCAACCAAAATAGGCGGCAGCCTCTCGTTCTGTGTATAGTTCCTTCATTCTTCCCATATAAAATCTCCTTTGAATCTTTTTTCGTTTTTCACTTGACTTTCTACTGCCGACACCTATATACTAGAATTAGCAGTAGATTTGTTCTACATTATCAGTGAACAAAAAAATGTTCTTGATAAGTGCTATCAAACAGAGCGTATTCCCTGATATTTTAGAAGGTTGAAGGGAATTCGCTCTTTTCCGATCCTATTATATATTATACTCTTTTTACCTCCAGTTGTCAAGTCCCTGACTTTTTTGCGTTTGACATCCTTTCATATTAATGGTAAGGAGGATTCTACTTCCCCTAAAATACACCCTATTTGGCTTTAGAATGCCATTAAAATCGTTTTAAATCTGTAAGAGGCACTCAGAGGTGGGGGTTTTCTTCCAGGCTTAATTTGTTTGTTCTTCAGTTAAAGTTTTGGGTTTAGCATCCCACCTTTTCTTGCTCCAGTACCAATTGGTATCGAGGAACTAACAATTTGTTATGTCAATAT
>MWWG01000003.1_pt1 | contig 30596 bp, 27 predicted proteins | sample 1047331 | NCBI WGS metagenome assembly MWWG01 (sample SAMN06349968, study PRJNA376086) | soil metagenome | isolation source: MG6-4 sample Antarctic (ecotone) soil | place: Antarctica | collected 2015-01-13 | reverse complement strand
AAACACTCGGTGGCGAAAACTGTTCGACGAGTTTGAAATGCAGCTCGTTAAAGGAAAACGCTCCTTCGCGCTGCTTGCCGTTTGCTTCGGAAATTTTCATCTGCGCTTCTGCCACCAGTGCGACGGGAACGCCCGTATATTTTGACGCGGCGGGGCGGCATTGATAAATTCTCTGTTTTTTGTCAACTTCCGCAAATAGCTTAGGAACCGATTCCGCCATTTCCGACGAGCCTAAAAATAAATAGCCGGTTTGCCGCAAAGCGAAATGAAAAACTTCCATTATTTTTAGCTGCGTCGGATGGTCGAGATAAATCAGCAGATTGCGGCACGTTACCAAATCCTGCCGCGAGAAGGGCGAGTCGTGCAAAATATTATGCGGCGCGAATAAAACAAGCTCGCGCAAATCTTTTTTGACGCGGTAGTAATCACCGTCTTTAGTAAAAAATCGGCGCAGTCGTTCGTGCGAAACATCGGCGGTAATCGTTTCGTCATAGCGACCTTCGCGGGCATCGCCGATTGAGCCTTCGGCAATGTCGCTGGCAAAAATCTGTATTTTCGGCGGGTCGTCGAGCTTCGCCGCGTATTCGCTCAAAAGCATACCAACTGAATATGCTTCTTCACCCGTCGCGCAGGCGACGCACCAGACACGCACCGCATCCTTGCCGGTTTTGCCGTCAAAGAGGCGCGGAATAACGACGGATTCAAGTGCGGCAAACGCTTCTTTGTCGCGGAAAAAATTGGTTACTGAAATCAGCAGATCACGCAGCAGAGACTGCACTTCGCTCTCATTTTCGCGCAGAAATTGGGCGTAAGCCGGAATGTCCGCGAGTCCGTGAACCAGCATACGGCGGGCGATGCGCCGGAGCATCGTCGGTTTTTTATAATTAAAAAAATCGTGTTTCGTCTGCGCTTTGACAATAGCGAGAACATCCCGCACCGCATCAGCATTAAATTCGGGCGGTGGCTCTTCCGCTTCGCTTTCAGGAAGTTTGGTTTTCTCCGCGCTTTGTTTGAAGGCAAGAATCTTCGCGGGCATTTCCCCGACCGGCAAAATCAGATCCACCAAATTTGTTGCCACCGCGCTGCGCGGCATCCCGTCGTATTCGGCTTCCAACGGGTCTTGGACGACACACAAACCGCCGGCTTCCTTGACGCGCTTGAGTCCCGAAGTTCCGTCTGCGCCCGTACCGGACAAAACCACGCAAACACTATTTTTACCGTGAGCGGCGGCAAGAGTGCGAAAAAACAGATCAATCGGGACGCGCTTGCCGCGAATCGTTTCCGGTTCGATCAGACGGATTTCGCCGTCCACCATCGCCAGATGTTTGGTCGGCGGAATAACATAAACTTGATTCGGCTCGATTTTAACGGTTTCCTGAACCTGAATCACCGGCATCTTTGTATTCGTCTGCAAAACGTTGGGAAGCTGGCTTTCGTGTTCGGGCGATAAATGCAGGATAACGACAAATGCCATTCCCGAATCGGCGGGCATTGCGGCGAAAAATTCTTTGAGCGGCTTAATGCCGCCTGCCGACGCGCCGATTCCGACCGTCAAAAAATCCTTTGATTCGGCTGATAATTTCTCAGTTTCGGATTCCGAATTAATTTCGGACATCTTTTGATTTTCTTCGTTCCCCATTGTTTAATTTCCCCTGTTCGGTAGAACACCAAAAATCGAATGTTCCTCAAAATTGCCGACTACTCATCGCCCACTGCTCACTGTTTCCTGCCGAAGACCGTTTTCGCTTAATTGTTCGTGTTCGAGTACTACTTTGCGAATTAATTTAACGCGGTTTTCGGCTTCGGCGGCTTTTTGCAAAAATAACTCAGCCATTTGCTTATGATTCGATTCGGCAAAATCCTTACTCATCTCGCGCAGCAGCATAATGCTTTCTTCCATTTCGCGCATCGCGCCCCACATCGAATCTTCGATTCGTTCGGTGATATTCGCCAGCAGCGTGTCGGCGGAAAAAGCGTGTCCGGTATGACATCTGAAACGGTTGATATTTCCGTCTTTAATTTTAATCAATACGCCGTGACAATCGGGACAGGTATAGGGTGAAATGTCGCCGAGACTCATTACGCCGACCTCAAACGCGCTTTCTTCCGCCGCGATGCGAATTTCGATCTCGGTTTTTTTATTTTCATCCATACTGATTTCACTCGCCTCCAAAGTTTGCTCGCCCGTCAATTCGGTCAACAAAGCTCCAATTTCAGAAACCGGAACGGAGTAGTCCACGTCAACCTGTCGCAGTGCCGATTCGGGCATTGACGGAAACTCGGCATCGGCTGGTTCCTGGACAATCGCCATTCCGCCGCGATGTTTAATCGTCCACAAACCGGCTGTTCCGTCGTCCAGCGCACCCGACAAAACCACGCCGATAACCCGCGCCCCGCAAGCATACGCGGCAGAGCGAAAGAGCGTATCAACAGCCGGGCGAAAGCGGTTTTCCTTCGGACCTTTGGTAATGCGGACGCGGTTTTCTTCGACGAGCAGGTGATGATCGGGCGGAGCGACGTAAATTCGTCCCGTCTTGATTTCTTCACCGTCCACGCCATGCGCCGCCGGAAGTGTGCCTTCTTTTTCCAGCACCGATGGCAAAACACCGTGAGCATTGGCGGGCAGATGCCAGACGACAAAAATCGCCGCTGCCAAATCCTTCGGCAGCCCGCCGACTAATTTTTTGAGAGCCTCAAAACCACCGGCTGAAGCTCCGATTACAATAATGTCTTTTAATGCCATTGGAGAAATTTGTTAATTCGCGGATATTATAACGCGAATGAGCGCAACTTTACGTTTTTTGGGACGCAAAAGGTGCAATGCAATATATCATAACGCAATTCTTCTTAAGTTATTAGACAAAATAACTGTTTTGTCTAATCAGAATTACAAATTTATAACTTTTCCGCCATTTATTGACTCCTAAAAAGTTAGAAAATTAACTGTAATGTCCAATATAAACTCTTTCATTTTCTTAAGTAGAAAAAGTAAAGTAAACGAATATTTGCGTTACTCTACTTTTTTGTCAAAATTTCAATTATTTTTGAGTAATTGAGAAGCAGTCACAAAATTTTTGCCCAACCGTCTTCGGCGTAAAAATTTTCTTTATTAAAAACTGTCCCCGCAGAATCAATTAGTTTCCTAACGTATTGCAAGCGAGTAGGGCAAAGACCGCTCGGCACGTCCGATTCAATAGCGTGTTGGGCATACGCTTTACCCAAAGGTCTCAGCCCCATACGCGCCAAGATAAGAGTGTAAAGTATGAAAAAGAGATGAGATAGGTTAATAGTTTTAAGTGTGAACAAGAAACCAAAAAACCTAATCGCATCTCTCCAACAAATAGATAGCACTTTTACTGACCTTTTACAAGAGTTTCCGGCAGATTTAATGGCTTCCGCCAAAGAATTTGATGCCTTTCGGCGCGGGCGGAAGATTAAGAGTGTCGAGCAATTATTTCAGCTGGTGTTGTTATATTGCGGGTTGGATTATTCTTTGCGGCAGACGGCGGGAACGCTTGCCTTGCTTGGCACGCGGCTGAGCGACCAAGCCGTCAGTGATCGCTTGAGCGGTTGCGTCGGGTGGCTGACGCATTTGTTAAAACAAATGTTGCCGGAATTACCGGCGGCGGCGGGGCAAATGAGCGGGAGATGGATTTTAATCGACGGCTCGACAATTCAAGTAGCCGGAGCGAAAGGGACGAGTTATCGGTTGCATTTAGCCTGGGATTGGGTCAGCCAGACGATTGTCGAGTGGATTATAACGGATGAGAAAACGGGCGAATCGTTGAAACTCTATGAGATTCAAACTGCCGATACAGTGATTGCTGACCGTGGATATGCCAAATATAAAGACATCAAATATGTGTTGGAAAGCGGCGGCGAGGTCATCATCCGGGTTGCGCCGCACGTCTTGCCATTGGTTGACCTGCAAGGCGCAGCGTTGAACCTAGCGGACGAGTTGTGGGCGACCTCAGACAATTGCGTGAGCCGGAAAGTAACGATGAAAGCCGACCCGGATAAACAATCGATGTTTCTGCACTGTTATCGGTTGCCGCCGGAAAAGGCGGCACAGGCGCGGCGCAAGAAAATAGCCAAAGCGCGAAAAAACGGGGTTACTTTGAAAAAGGAAACATTAGAATATGCCGAATGGGTGATAATTCTGACGAGTTCCGCCCCGGAACAAATCAGTGCCGAGTTGATAGCGCGGCTCTACCGGTTGCGCTGGCAGATCGAAATCGTTATCAAACGTTTGAAAAGCGTGTTGGAAATAGACCGTTTAAGAGGGAGAAAGGGGAGCAAGATTTCAGAAGTATATTTGTTGGGAAAGAGTTTGTATGCGTTGCTGATCGCCAAGCGGAGCGGGCAAATGAAGTCAGCCAAAGAGCTTGAATGGCGAGTGTGGAAAATGATGCGAGAAGAAATAAACCTGTGCATCAGTCAAGTCGGGCAATGGAAAAAAGAAAATATCGAACAAGCCATCAAGCAAATGAAAGAAAGAAAGAGAAAAAGAAAAAGACAAGCGGAACACGCAAACGAATTGATAAGTAAATTATTATCAACTGCTTAATGGCTTATCTTGGCGCGTATGGGTCTCAGCCCTACCGTCAGCCTTCGGTTAGAATCGGGGAACAAATCCGCGAGGACAGCATATTTACATTTTACATTATCGGACTCAGTTTTCTCTTGACAGGCATCTTAAAAAACTATCTCAAACCTGCCACAATAAACTTACACATTAACAATTTGAAGGAGGTTGAAAATGTCTAATGGAAAAGATTGGATTGATTTTAACTTGGTCAAACAGTCGGTTTCGATGGAGATGCTGATTATCCACTTCGGACTATTCTCCATCGAGCGCAAAGAGGATGAAGTGCGTCTCCGCTGCCCGTTTCATAACGGTAAATCGAATAATTCGATGGCAATCAATCTGACGCGAAATATATTTTATTGTTTCGGCTGCAAAGCAAGAGGCAATGTCATTGATTTTGTTTCAAAGTATGAAGACTGCTCACTCCGCGAAGCCGCTCTGCGACTCGATAAATGGTTTTTTATCAATAGTCCGGCGGCGGAAAGTAGGGAAGTGGAGACAAATTCTCAAAAGGTTTCTGAAAGTATTCCACCGCCCGTTACGCCGCAGCACCTGATCGCTTCCATCGAGTATCAGCTTGCCCAACTTAAAAAGCTGATTCTCTCCCGCTAAACAAGCAAATTCCCAAAAACTTATTTCATTTTTTTAATGCCTGAAACGCTCAGGCATTCGGGTATTGGTCTGTCCGCTTTTGGCGGATGTTTCAGAAAAAAGAGAGGTTAAACAGGTATGGATGAATTACCGGAAACGATATTGAAACGCGCTTCTCAGCCATTGGAAGAAAACGACCAGGGCAGTGAAACGTGCAACGAGTGCGGGCAATCGGTTCGCATTGGGACGGGACGGTTTGTTAATCGAGTAATTGATTTAAACAGCTACCGCACCCGTAAGGAAATGGGCAAGCCCTATCCAGATGGCGATTATCTGTGCGCCGAATGTGATATGGCTCTTGAACCGCAGACTGAAAATGTCTTGCAATTTCCTGTAAGGAGGGAAAAAACGATGAATTGTACTTTATGTGGAGAACATATTTTAGCCACCACCAGTATTGCGTGGAACACCAAAGACTACCATCCCGACTGTATCGGCGAAGCGGTTGCCAAATACCGTGCCGCGCAGGAACGGATAAATAACGGCTTGTCGTCATCTGATTATGAAGCGTTTGAGGACGAAGAACCGTTTGAAGACGAATACTATCAGGACGACCTCGAAGAAATTATCGAACGGCTGGACGAAGGCGAAGGTTACGATTTTCAATCCGACACTATCCGCGCCCTCATACCCGCTGATTTAGACGAACTGGAAGAAATAGACCGGCTGCCGGAAGTTTCAGATGAAATTTTGAATCAAATTCCGGTAACAGCCCCAAACGGACGACGTGAAGTTCACATCAATGATGTGGTGGCAAATGTTTCAAACCAATTTGCGACTGAACGCCAAGCCGCCAGCGGCGGCAGCGTCGGAACGCTTATTTCAGGAATGACGACCACGCTGATAAACCGTGAAGCTCTCAGACATCTCCCGATTCCCGAAACAACCGATACTTTCAAACCGATTCCGCATTTTGAATTGGTGGACAACATTATGAAATCGCTTTCATATCGAAGGCTTGAAGTTGTCAGGGAAGAATATGCCGTTTCGTTCGACGGGATGAAAATGTTTGGACTCATTGAACTCAATGTTGAATACGCCGGAGTTCGGTTTGCAATCGGACTGCGGAATGCCAACGACAAATCAATGAGAGTCGGTCTGGTCGCCGGATACAGAGTGATGGTTTGTGAGAATAAAATGCTCACCGGCGATTTTCAGCCGATGCTTGCCAAACACTCGAAAAACTTCAATCTGATTGACGGTTTATCGGTGGCAATTGACCGGATTCAACGAAATATCGGACGAGTCAATGACGAAATTGAAATCAAGAAATTGACGATGCTCTCTTATCAAGAAGCAAGCAGTCTGATTTATCAGGCGTTTCTCGAAAAGAAACTGCCGATGTCGCTGATGCGTGCGGTGCATAAAGAATTCTTTATCGCGCCGAGTTATGACGAGTTTCAGGAAAAGAGTTTGTGGAGTATGGAAAATGCTTTTACGAGCAGCTTTAAGAAATTAAAGCCGGTGCAGCAGTTTGAAGCTACCGCTCGTTTGGGCAAGTTTATAACTTCACATATTACGCCGTTTTAGGAGGTAATTGACAATGATTAAATTAAACATTGGTGAACTGCGTTCACAACTCGATCTGGAAGGCAAATATGTTGATTTCAGTCTGCTTCGCACGACATTGACGGTTGCCAAGGTAGTCGGGGGTTTAGATATAAATCTGTCCGACCCGAACAAAGAGGGCGAATCTCGCGGAACTTGTCCGAAATGCGGCAAAGACCGTTCGTTTGCGCTCAATATCAACACCAATCGGTTTAACTGCTTTAATAAGGGCTGCATCCTCAAAGGCGGCGGGGTGATTGATTTGTTTGCCAAACTTTTTGAAGTTCCGGCAAAGGAAGCCTCTCACTTGCTCGCCTGCGCGTATGGCATTTCGCCATACAGTCAAAGCCAAGTTAATGAACCGCCGCACTCTGAAAAGCCTATTTCGGAAAAAGCACCGGAAGCCGCCGCGCCACCCAAAAGATCGGAACGGGTTCGGGAAACGGTCAACCGGGCGGAGTTTGACGAACTCGAAGAAAAAGTCGAGCGGCTGGCACAAATCCTCTGGTCGCTGATGTTCGAGCGCGGCGAAATTGACGAAGACGCGCCCGCTATCTTTGACGAGCGAGAGGAGGACTATGAACTGGAAGCGGCTTTATCCGTTTAACCTAAAAAAGCGATGAAGAAATTATTTTCTTTTATCGCTTCTTTTTTTATTGGCGGGCGGGGGGCGGGTTATTTGATTTTTGGGAACTAGGGAAAGTAAGGGAAAAGAAAAAACTATCTCTCTTGGTTAATCTGAATTACTTTTTCCGGCAGACTATCGGCTTCGTATAGAGATTGGAGTTTTAGGTAGAGATTATAGAGATCGGCTTTTGTTACCGGCTCGCCTGAGTCTTCTTTTATTGGCTCGTAAGTGATTTTCATATTTAGCTATTTAACTATTTACATATCTATTATAGCAGTTTTTTATCGGGTGGGCAGCCGCCAAATTCAGGAGCAGTTTTGCCCCTGAATTTGTGCCGAAATGTTTTAGAGATTGTATCTCCGCTTAATTTCAGAAAGCGTAACCGGCTCATCGAACCATTTGACGGTGATTCGTCTTGCTTGATAGAGTTCCTGCAAGCTAAAGTAGCCGAGTTCGCGCTCAAAGCCGGCGACGTAGCCGAAAAACAAAATGTCGTCATTTTTTACTTCGGCTTCCATAACAAACCATTTCCAACCGAATAACAATAATTCGATGTGAGCGTAAATTAACGGATCGCTCGCCGTCTCCTGAGCGTAAAGCGGGGGAATGCCCCGCTTGGTTAGCTCGTCGGTAAATTCTTTAAGCATCGGCTTTGAATTTACTGGTTTGTTTGGCAGTCAAGCCGTTGCGGTAACTTTCAAGCATTTTATTCTTGATAAGTTTTTTGCACTCGGCAACGCAGATGTGCAGTTCTTTCGCATCACGGCTGACGGCGGCGTTTTTGACCGGCTCAAAAATGGTGAAATCAAGCCACTGGTCGAGTTCAGCCATATAGCCGGTCTTATTTTTTGTGAACATATTTGTTCCTTTCTCGCTCCATCGGAGCATTTAATAATTTCGGCAAGGCTTTTTTCTGCCTTGCTTCTCTAAAGCAGTCAAGCGGACGGATGCCTTGCCAGTGTCAGCCTTTAGGCTTTAAGGGCTTGTCCCTTGACACGGCAAGGTGTCCGCTATAATGAGAGAAGGCAAGGTAAGGAAAGTTTTAGGGTGGGAAAATAAAAAACTGCGAATTTTTAACTTGTCTAATTGTGCTAAGATAACGGTATAATTAAGAGTAAAAGCGGTAAAACTCAACTCATCATCTAATATGTCCGAAGAACAAAAAAAACAACTCGAACAGCAGCTTTGGAATATCGCCAATACGCTGCGCGGCAAAATGAACGCGGATGAATTTCGGGATTATATTTTAGGATTTATTTTTTATAAATATCTCTCCGAAAGAATGAATCTGTATGCCGATTCCATTCTTGAAGCTGACGGAATTCTTTATCAAAGCATTGATGAAAACACCGCCGATGGAAAAGAATTGCTCGAAGCTGTTAAAGAAGAATCGCTGGTTAAACTCGGTTATTTCCTGAAACCGGCGGAACTCTTTAGCGAAATCGCGCGGCGCGGCAATTCCGATGCGTCCGATGATGACGGAAAAACGCAGGATAATTTTATTCTCGAAGATTTAGCCAAAATTCTCACCAACATCGAGCAAAGCACGATGGGAACGGGCAGCGAAGACGATTTTGATAATTTGTTTGAAGACCTCGACCTGACCAGCACCAAGCTGGGGCGCACCGAAGCGGCAAAAAATCAAATAATTTCAAAAGTCTTAGCGCATCTTGATAAAATAGATTTTCAGCTAGAAAATTCCGAAGCCGATATTTTGGGCGACGCTTACGAATATCTGATCGGACAATTTGCATCGGGCGCGGGGAAAAAAGCCGGTGAGTTTTACACGCCGCAGGAAGTCAGTAAAGTTTTAGCCAAACTCGTAACGACGGGGAAAACCAAACTTAAATCCGTTTATGATCCAACCTGCGGTTCAGGTTCATTGCTTCTGCGCGTGGCAAGGGAAGTCAAGGAAATCGGCAGTTATTACGGACAGGAATTAAACCGCACGACTTATAACCTCGCCCGGATGAATATGATTCTGCACGGCGTTCATTATCAGAAGTTTGATATAAAGCAGGAAGACAGTTTAGAGCGTCCCGCACATTTCGATCTGCGGTTTGAAGCGATTGTTGCCAATCCGCCGTTTTCGGCGCAGTGGTCGGCAAGCCCTCTGCATTTGAGCGATGCGGCAATTGAAATAAAAAAGTAGAATTTTTCAGATTCTACCAAGTTGCCGGTCGCGTCCGGGTGATTACAAACCCTAACGAGCAGATCAGGAAGGCTGCCTCTCGAATGAAGACCTTGATCTGATTGACGAACAGGACGACCAGAAGGACGACTAAAGTCCCTATCGCCCACGTCTATACCAGTAGCCGCCGCCGCCGCCGAAAAGAAGCAATAGTACAACTATAACGATTATTAGTGTGGTGGTATCCATAATGGCTAACAGCATATCAAACTGTATACCAAAAAGCAATAGGTTTGCGAAAAAAGTAAAATTTGTTAGATTCTACCAAGTTGTCGGCTTATGAAAAGTTCCGTTTTTATCGGTCAAAGTGTTTGAAAATTGACTGGCTTGCAGAACGCCGGTTCTGATTTGCTTAATAAATGTCGCGTGTTGCCTTAACGAAAAGCTCGGTGTCTTGTGCGGGTTAAGCAAGCCAACTGGTAAATTCAAATCTTGTTTGACGATCCGCATCGGTTCTAAAAGGTCGGAATCATTGGTTATCATTACCGCTAATTCATAATCTTGTTTGTAGCCGTCGTTTAACAGATGAACGGCTAGATTTACATCCGAACCTTTTTCTTCGGTTTTGATGACCCGTGCGTATTGTTGCGGATTGGTATTAAAAACCGGCATCGAAATCGGCTTTGATAAAAAACTGCCCTCGATAATACTTAAATTCGGAATGGTCTTTAATGCTCGCCAGTAAGTCGCCTGTCTGATCGGCTGATCGGGATCGGTCGGTCGGGCTGAAACCCGTGCGGAAAAATACTTAATTTTGTTGATGGTATCGTTCGGAAAAAGCAGTTGGCTTATCTTTAATAGATCAAGCCATTTGTAAGGAGTTTTCTTGACCGCGCCGTAATAGAGATTGAAGCCGTCAACATAGATATTTATTTTCATAGAATGAATTCAACCCTTAAAAACGCAGAAAGCGAAGTAATTTCTTACTTCGCCCTCGCACCCGCCCGTCGAAACGAGCGGGGGAATATGAGTAAATTGTAGCAATTGCGTAAAAAAATGTCAACACATTGTATACAGATTAGACTTTTGATTTAGGGCTTATTCAAAGTAGAAAAGATATTTGAAAAATTGAAAAGACTTTCCAAAATTGGTTTGATTAAGGTTTGCAAACTAAATTTAGCCAACTAAGGAAAGTCCAAATGAATCATAACACAACCGAAAATGATGTTTTAAGCATCGCTTCAATTTTTGCCGAGATGACCGATCAAAGAAAGCCGAAAGGTCTTCGCCTGCGAGTTTCAATCGCTGCTTATCTTATTGAAATGCTTGAAAACAGTCGCGTGCTAAGATTAAAGTTAAAATTTTTTTATTGCTTTTAGGATGGCATCATAATGAAACTTGGTATTAAAACAGGGACTCGTAATATTTTTTTACTGTCTCTATTTGTGTTAGGATTGGTCGCGGTTTTGATATTTCTACCGTCCCAATTCAGTTCGGAAGCCGGTAGTCAGAAAAATTCCAAAAAGGAATCTATTGACAGAACCGACAGCCATGAAGAGGGTATCGAAAATTACGATATTCGCACCGATAAATATAAAGGCGACGCTCTACTCGGTTTTCGTCAATCTGCCGGTAAAAATGCGGTAGTGATTGCCGATACCAGAGACAGATTTGTCGCCGGCGAAAATTTACTTCGCCAAAGAGTTCCGACCTTAAAGGTCGAATACAATAACGATATTCGTATCCCGGAAGTCATCGCGCCGGACGTGGACAAAGGACGCGCATTTTTGACGGAAGCTTCAAATTCGAGGCATTCGGAAATTCTTCGCAATTTTGTCAGAGAAAATAATGATTTAGTCGGCGTTGAAGACGAACAAATCAACCTGCTTAAAGTTGCGGCAGATTATACCAACCCGGACGGGAACCTGTCGTATGCTCACCTTGAGCAAACAATAAACGGTATTCCCGTATTTCGCGGCGAAATCAAAGCCGGATTTACAAGAAACGGTGAAATGTTTCGCATTATCAACAATCTTGCGCCCGGTCTCGATTATTACAATCTTTCAACCGAGTTCCGCAATCCTCTCGATGCCGTCAGAGCAGCCGCAAATAATATCAATTATGAATTAAAGGGATCGGACTTGATTCAAAATAAGACGGATTCAACTAATTCGATAGCCGTCTTCGGATACGGCGATACGGCGACAACCGCCGAGAAAATGTATTTTCCGACTGAGCCGGGCGTTGCTCGCACGGCTTGGCGCGTTTTGATTTGGAAACCGGCAAATGCTTATTACGTCATTGTCGATGCCGAAACCGGCACGATGTTGTGGCGCAAAAACATTACCGACGACCAAACCCAACCGGCAACATATAACGTCTATTCTAATACGACGAATATGATAAATACCTTGAACAATCCGGCTCCGATTATTCCGGGACCCAACAGCCCGAACGGTGTGCAGGGCGCGGTTGTGCCGCGTTCAAATGTTACGCTTATCGGAAATGAAGCACCGAATACATTCAACAACCTGGGCTGGATTACCGACAACATAAACGGTGTGAACGGAACGACTGACGGTAACAATGTTCAAGCCGGTCTTGATATAGTTGCTCCGGACGGCGTTGATGCTACGGTCAACGGAACAAATCGCGTTTTCAATTTTGCCTACAACCCGGCACCGGGCAATCCGCCGCCAGGCGAATCTCCGACGCTTCCAGATTTTCGTAATGGTGTGGTAACGCAATTGTTCTACACTTCCAACCGTTATCACGATGAATTGTATAAACTCGGTTTCACCGAAGCATCGCGCAACTTCCAAAACGATAATTTTGGGCGCGGCGGAGTCGCCAACGACCGTGTTTTAGGAGAAGCACAAGATTTTTCGGGAACAGACAATGCAAACTTTTCTACTCCGGCAGACGGCACATCGGGAAGAATGCAAATGTATGTATTTACCAGTCCAAATCCTGATTACGACGGTTCCCTCGATGCCGACTTTGTAGTTCATGAACTTACCCACGGTACATCGAATCGTTTAATCGGTAACGGTGGCGGTTTGGGCAATAACCGCGGACGAAGTATGGGCGAAGGCTGGAGCGATTTTTACGGTTTGGCTTTACTTGCCAACCCGACCGACCCGCTCGCCGCAAATTATGCAACTGGCGGATATGCCGCATATTTGTTCACGGGAGAAGGCTATACCTTCAACTATTACTACGGTATTCGCCGCTTTCCATATGCAATTAGATCGTTCACTGGCGGACCGAGTAATCTTCCGCATAATCCATTGACTTTTGCCGACATTGACCCGGCGCAGGCTAATCTTTCGGACGGTGCGTTTGCCCCCAATCCGACTTTCGCCGGGAGCCCTGCGACGGAAGTACATAACGCCGGTGAAGTCTGGGCTATAGCTCTGTGGGAAGTTCGCGCTCAATTCATTACGCGACTCGGCGCAGCAGTCGGCAATGCCAAAACCCTTCAACTCGTTACTGACGGGATGAAATTGACACCGCTTAACCCGAATTTCATTCAGGCTCGTGATGCTATTATTTCGGCAGCAGTAGCAACTGCCGCGGCTGATGTGGTAGATGTCCGCGAAGGATTCCGTATCCGCGGAATGGGTTTCGGAGCGCAGGATAACGCTCCTGCCGTAGTTCAATCATTTGCTTTCCCAAATGTTGTATTAACGAATCCGTTCTCGGTCAGCGATTCAACGGGCAACAACAACGGATTCCCCGAACCGGGCGAAAATGTTTTGTTAAGCATTGCGATTACAAATACGACCGGTACCAACGTCAATAATGTTACGGTAAATGTTAACGGCGGACCTAATGTTTCTTACGGCAACATTGCTAACGGCGCGACCGTAACGATGCAAATACCGTTCACAATTCCAGCGGGCGCAACCTGCGGAAGCATAATTACAGTAACCATCGATATCAACAGTGATGCAGGAACGCAGGCTCCACAGATGCGTTCATTCAGTCTCGGCGCACCGGTTTTCGGCAGCCCGACTCAAAACTTTGATGGGGTAGTTCAACCCGCATTACCGGTCGGTTGGACACAGACAAATAGCGGAGCAAATACCGGTTGGGTGACAACTACGGTTAACGTAGTCAGTTTGCCGAATTCGGTGTTTTCACCAGATTCAGGAACAAATGGTGATGCGACGTTGGAAACATCGGCAAATATAACCAGCGCATCCGCCCAACTTTCGTACAGTAACCGATTTAATACGGAAAATGACTTTGACGGGACTGTTTTAGACATCAGAATCGGCAATAGTGCTTTTCAGGATATTCTAGCAGCCGGCGGCAGTTTTGTAAGCGGCGGATATACCGGCACTCTAATTGACAATACACCGCTCGGTGCCAGACAAGCATGGACGGGAACCCCAGCCCCGAATCCTGTCAACACCGTGATCAACTTACCGGCATCAGCAAACGGACAAACTATCGTTTTGCGATGGAGAACCGCTTCCGATGAGACGGTCGGTGGACAAGGAACGTGGTATGACAATATGCAATTAACCGGCGGTAACTTCTTATCTGCCTACTCGTGTGGAGTTCCACCGACACCGACACCAACACCCACAGCCACTCCTACGCCGACTCCAACTCCAACTCCAATAGTCAGCGGCAGAGTAACCTATGCCAACTCCTTGACTACCACGTCCGTCCCGTTCACGACGATAAACGCCGCTGGCTCGATTCCGCTTTCGACTATGACCAATTCCAATGGTGATTATTCCTTGAGTGGTTTCGGTGCGGGGGCTTATACCATTACGCCGACCAAAGCTAATCAGATCAACGGTATCTCCAATCTCGATGCGTCAACTGTTGCCCAGCACGTTGCCGAACTTATTACCTTAAATCCCACTCAGCAAATTGCGGCTGACACCAGCGGTAACGGTGCGATTTCGTCGCTCGATGCGGCATATATCGCCCAGTTTGTCGCAGCAATTGCCAATCCGTCAATCACGGGATCGTGGAAATTTAATCCGGCAAGTCGTCCGTATCCGAGTGTTATGACCAATCAGACGAATCAGGATTACAGCGCGATATTGGTTGGCGATGTAACGGGCAATTGGAATCCAGCAGGTGCGCTTCGATTCGATTTATCAACTTGGAATCCGACAGAACCGCTTCGGTTTGATTTATCAGCCGCGGAGAGTGGGCAAACAAGACAGGCAGAAAAAGCGGCTAAAGCAGAAGGTGTTACGGTTACTGCCCAAAGGAATGAGTCGGCGGGAGAAAAGGTAATGACGCTTAATTTGACGGCGACGGAGACGACGGGTGAAGGTATTTTAGGTTATCAATTCGAGTTGCTCTATGATGCAGCAGTGATCGAGCCGCAAGCCATTTCGTGTGATGTATCGGAAACCATCAGCAGCGGGATGACGGCAATCTGTCGAGTGAGTGAGCCGGGAGTATTGAAAGTGGTGGTGTTCGGAGCGACACCGCTGACGGGTGAGGGAACATTGCTGAAGTTGAACTTCAAAATGGTTGGGACGAGAGGTTCGACCTCTGGACTGAGCATCGAGAATTTTATGTTCAACGAAAATCTGCCGAGTGCCGTAACTGTCAAGGGACAATGGTAATTGTCAGTATCATCGCCAACATCTACGCGACTGCAACTTGGACTAGCGGGAACATTCGTGCGAAATGTTACGGTTTCAGTTTTTCCGCCCAACCCCTCGAAACGTGTCAATCGGGATAAATTTGATTTCATTTTAGCAGTCCAATTACCGAACCTCGTGAGATTTTCAATTTTTTGGCAATCTGTGAATTATTCCAGCCTTTGTCTTTTAGTTTTTTAATTTCGTCCTTTTTAAGTGATGCCGTTTTTGGTCGCCCGTGCGGTTTGCCTTTTTCTCTCGCATTGGCGATTCCGGCTTTAACTCTTTCACGAATAATATCTCGTTCAAACTCGGCAAACGTCGAAAGCATTCCCGCCATCGCTCTGCCCGATGGGGTCGAGAAGTCTAACGATTCGGTTAGCGATACAAACACGACTCCGATTTCGCGGAGTTCGTTTAAGGTCATTACCAAATCAGCAAGCGAACGCCCAAAGCGGTCGAGTTTCCAAACCAGTATCGCATCAATCTCGCGGCGTTTTGCCATTCTGACAAGTTCTTCGCGCTTAGGTCGTGTTTTCGCGCCCGATCCTACTTCCTGCACTTCCGCCGCGAGTGTCCAGCCGCGATGCTCGATGTATTCTTTCATCTTTTCAAGCTGCATCGGCAAGGTTTGCTGGTCTTGGGTTGAAACGCGGGCATAAATTCCGACTCTCATAATTAAAGGATAATAGAGAATAAAAAAAGTGTCAAAAAAGTAATGTTTTCTGACACCTTATTTTTGATTAGCTTTAACTCCTGAAAACAGGGGATTACGAACGTAGTTTTTAAGGGGTTTTTTGACACCTGACTAAACACAACATATTTTTGATGATATGAAGCAGGGGAAATTTAACTATAATGGGAACTTTTATTTAATTTAAGAAATTAATACAATTCAAAGTATAAAATTTTATAATAGCTAACTTGATTTGCTTTCTGATCTTTTATCTTCCTTTGATGCTTTTAATGTTGCTATTTCCTGTTCTCGTTCTTCTAACTTCTTTTTCATTTCATCAAATTGTTTTTTGTTTTTATCATCTTTTTCTATCTGCTGAAACCTATACCAATACTTTTCTAGGTTATTATGTAACACATCTGCTGAATCAAAGGCTTTAATGTAATCATTGATTCCTTCTTCCCACTTCTCATCCCACATGTTCCGCCCTTTAGCTTTGCGAGCATTATCTCTTAAATTATTTATCTCTCTGATAGTGGCTTCTATGGCTATATCGTTTGGTGATTCTTGAAGTTCAGTGTGTCTATCTCTAACTGGAACTATGAACTCTCTATAATTCCTATAAAGGTCTATAAGTTTGTTGACTTTACTTTCAAGAGCTATTTCATAGGGTTCAATAATTGCTCGGCGAAAATGTTCTTCTGCAGTAGCGTATTGCTCTTCACGCTTTTCAGTCGGCGTATCTTTTTGTAATGCAGTGGCGAAGTGGCTTAGCGCATCTCTTTGATTAGTAATTGCAGTAATATTTGATTCACCAGTTCTGGTTTCAAGAAAGGTAGTAGCTTTATCACATTTTTTATAATGGTCTCTAAACAAAACCAAAAATCTTGCCACAATTCTTATGTCTATGCCAATAATTTGATCTGATTGTGAATTATTTTGAGTTAAAGGCTTAGTGTCTAAACTATCTGTTTCATCCATAAAAATAAAAGATAGCGAACTCGGAAAGCCAAGTTCGCTTATGAAAAGTTATAAAGATTTTTCAGCTTGAGAAATGAGATAAAAATTCGTCAACTCTTTCTCTGATTACTTCTCTTTCTCTGCAGCTTATTATCTTTTTTGTATGTGTAAGATAACCTCCATAACGAGTTTCCGTATTATAAGAAACATTAGGATATAAATGCTCTTCGCGCCAATTGTGAATAGTTTCACAACTCACCTCCGCAGGAGAAATGCCTAATTCCTTCGCAAGAAGAGTGTCAAGTGTTTTTTCTAATTCTGACATATTACCTCCTTTAGATAATAAAATTCTGTGATTCTATCACACTAGCAGAATATCAGCTAGTGCTGTTGCTGCCATTTAAGAAGCGAATTAATTCGCTACCTTTTATACGCCATCTATTATCATCCCCTTTAATGGCTTTGAGCCTCCCGCTATTTATGTATGAACGAACAGTTTGTTCTTTCTTCTCAATAATGAGAGCAGATTCCTGAACGCTATACATTAATTTCGGATTAATTTGATTGGGATCGACCGGCATACTTTTCCACCTATAAGTATATAACTACATATAAATATATTTGTAAAGCTATAACAATGTGTTTTCAGCTAAAAAGCGGCAATAATAGTATTATTTAGATCTCTTTACATATTTTTGTTTTCACTTTTTTGGTAGTATATATGTCAATTACAGCCGTAATAATGGGCAAAAGGTTGATTTGGCGGAAGCTGCCTGCCGCAGTTATTACATTTCGGCGGTCGCGGTGGATGTTCGTTTTGATAATGTTGTTTAAGACGGCTCGGAGTGGAAAGTTTTTTGAGACACGCCTTGCATTGCAGTTTGCTCATCCTCGTTAATCAATTAATGATAAAAATTCTTCTTGGGCGATTACGTCGCCGTGTTCCGGCGTTGCCCAGATGCTTCTAAATATCACTTCCGGCGTTTCAAGATAAAGCGGCTGTTCTTTTTGCTTGCCCGCGACCTTTGTTTCAAACAATTCCGATGATGTGAACCAGAACAGGGGAGAGGGCTTGCTACCCGACACAAGCGGATGACGGGCGTTTACTCGCAAATGATTTGCCCAACTTGAATCAATTGATTCGACCAGCACGGCGCGGATTCTATTTACTCCGTAATGCTCGCGGTGGAGTTTTCTTTTCACGACGTAATGAAAATGACTGCGGAATTTGCGGTTCATTTTCGGCACATTCATTGTTTTGCGGTCGGCTTCGTAAAAATAATAATGAGTTTTCTCGTCTCCTTCAAGATCAGGGTAATGAAGGGCAAAAAAAGCGTCCGGGCGGTGGGGAAGTTTTTCGTTTTCGTCCTTTTCCAAAAGATTGCCCTGCGCGTCGGTAAAAACTTTTGAGGCTTCGACCGAATTCCATAAATCCGAGCCTTGATAAAAACCCAGAAGCTGCACGATGCCTTTTGTTTTCCGGCAAGCCGCTTCGAGCATATAGTGAAAACGCGAGATCATCAGTTCGTGATTAAGATGCAGAAGTTTTCCCTGTTTCTGCACGAGTGCGCGGTTAAAGGCTATCTGGTCATAACCTTTGCCCTTATTATTGATAACCTGTTTATAATCGAGTTCATCGGGCGCAAACCCGTTTTCTTTTAACAGATCAAGTCCTTGCCGATGATCGAGATAATAGTTAAACTCCCCGGGATGAAACGAAGTCGGAAAAGCAAACCGGTTAACAAAGCCCTGATGATAAAGAGTCTGCAAATGCCGCTCGGTAATGCGGCGGTTGCCTTCGACCAGCCTGACCATTAAAGAAGTCGGTAAAAATTTATAACGGTTGAGCGCGTCAATAATTTGAAGCGAACGGTCGGTAATTTTCCGGTTAGGCAGGTTTTCCGGCTTTTCGCGTGAGTATTTTTTGATGCGGTTTTGTAAGGCAGCTTCCATTAGTTCGATAGTTAAATAGTCAGATAGCTAAATATCCATATCGGGATTAGCTTCTTTTATTTTATCAAATTGAGATGGTCAAGTTTAAATAGACAAAAAACTCTCTATCTTTCCTCCATTTTTAATTTCCAATTCTGCTTCAAATTCCATCGGGCTTTTGTATCCCAAACTCGAATGTAATCTGACTCGATTGTAATACCCTTCGATGTAACTGAAGATTTCTGATCGGGCTTGCTCAATGTCTTCAAATGCTCCGCCTTCGATCAATTCCGTTTTAAAGCGCGAAAAGAAACTCTCCGCTTGCGCGTTATCATAACAATTGCCTTTCCCGCTCATACTTTGGCGAAAACAACTAATTCTCAATAATTGCCGAAAACCATTGGAAGCGTATTGACTTCCCCGATCCGAGTGAATGATTGCTCCGGCTTTGACCAGTCCTTTGTTTATCGCTTTTTTCAACGCTGAAATGACCAATTCCTGAGTCATCTCTGCGCTCAGACTCCATCCGATGATTCGGCGTGTTACTTTATCCTGCCAAACTGCCAGATAACACCAAGCTCCATTTTGCAAAGGAATATAAGTAATATCGCCGATGATGATTTTTGTCGCCGCACATTCTTCTAAAGAAATACCCTTCAATAAATTAGGCGAGGCGAGCGTCCCTTTGGAATCAGTTGTTTTCGGCTTGAAGCTCTTCGGTCCGATCGCCTTTAAGCCTTCCTCTTTCATCAGTGAGCGCACCTTGTACTTGCCGATCTTGATCCCTTGTTTATTCAATGCCGCTTTGATTCGGCGGACTCCATAGCGTCGGCGATTTTCAAAATAACAGTCCCTGACTAATTGCGCTAAATTCTTCAGTTTCAGTTTTGGTCGGATGGTCAGCCGCTTGCGCCACGCATAATATCCGCTCGTGGAAACTGCCATTACCCGGCACAATACTTTTAATGGATAATTCTTTCTCTCATCATCAATAAATTTATAGCGTTTTAACTTCCTCTGCCGAAGATAAGCGTTGCCTTTTTTAGGATTTCGTTCTCCATTTCTAACTCGCGATTGCGTTTTTTCAAAGCCGCAATCTCATTTAATTCAGCCGCATTGTGTTTGCCATTCCCATTTTGCAAAATGGCTTTTTTCCACTTATAAATTAGATTGTCTCCAATCCCTAACTCACGAGCGACACTCGCCGCCGGCTGTCCGTCTAAAACTTTTTGTACGGCATTCCGCTTAAAATCAGCATCATATTTTCTTTTCATACTCTCATTTTATCAATAGAGAGTTTTTTCTCCACTTTTATTAGACCATCACAAATATACTTTTTTGTTTTGCTTTAACCGGCGGATTAGACACCGTTGCGGACGGAATAGCCTTTGTTTCTGCGGAGTTTTTTGTCACTGATAATTCCTGAATGTCGTGCAAAATTTGGCGGTCGGCTTCTTCCGGCGTGATTGCGTCTTTCGAGATGCGTTCGACATATCTTTTGATATTGCGCGGCGTAATATAAAAATCCTGCACGAACGGCACTAAAAGCGGCTGCGTTTCTTCGTCCGGTAATTGGATAAAACAATGCCGCTGCTGTTGGAGTTTCAAGGCTTGCGTTAATTCCAAAAGCTGTTCTTCGGTCGTGTAATATTGCAGAGAAGATAATTCCTGATAAGGCACGGGAACAAAAACGGGAATGTCGGCGACCGATTCGCTTTCGCTGTAACTTGTCGAACGGCTTTCGCTTTGAAAACTGCTGCTGCTTTCCATCGCTGAAAAAGACTCGCTTGCCGATTCACTGATCGCTTTGATTTCCGGCGCGTCAAACCACGCTGCGCCCGTAAAAGCATCGTCGGACGGCGGAATCATCGTCTGTCCGCTCATCGCGCCGGTTGCCATACCCGAAGTTAAACCCGTCCCGAAACCCGTGCCGCTTCCTTCACTCTCGGTATAGCCGCTCGACCGCGAATAAACTTTATCGCGGGTGTATTTATACCAGTGTTTTGTTTGATAAATCGCTACCTTGATTTTCTTCGGATCGAGTTTTCCGATAAATAATTCTTCCGCCATCCGTTTGGCATCTTCCGTGCGAAGTCCGCCGAAAACTGTTTTGATCCGGCAATTGGTCAAGATCGCGTCTTCCATATCTTCGCCGATTTGACCATACCGTTGATGGGAAAGCGTCAAGAAAAGCGAAAATTTGCGAATTTCATCAAGCATATCGGCAAGGTCAAGCGAAACGAATTTTTGAAATTCGTCCAAATATAAACGATACGGGCGGCGTGTTGCCGCATCTTTTCTTCGCACGGCGGCTTCAAAAAATTGATTAACCAGCAGCGCACCGAACACACGCGCGTTTTCCTTTGAAAGATGTTCGGATTGAGCAAGATTGACAAGAATAATCGTTCCCTTATTCATCGCCTCAAATAAATCAATCGTTTGCCCTTTCAATCCTAAAAACCGCATCAGCGTTTTGGAAGTCAGAAAGCGAAATAATCTGTTTTTAGCGGAAAGAATTTCGTCCCTGAATTCCCGTGCCTTCGGCAAATCGGATATTTCCTGCCACTCGCTCCGCACCAGATCATTTTCGATTTTGGCAATCAATTCGTCTCTGATTTTTTTCTCTTTATAATCAAGCAAGGTCGCCACCTGCGGCAAGGTGAGATCAGCATCAAGTAAGGTCGTGTAAATCAGCCGTAAGATTCTTTCGAGCGTCGGCGTGGTGTCGGCGTTTTCGGCATTCCAAGCGTGAAGCGTCGCATTAACCCGGTTATCAACCTGCACGGAAACATCGCCGGTTTTGTCTTTGGAAAAAAGATTGAAGCCGTTTATCAAGTCCGGCGCGGATAGATTAAGCAAAATTATTTTTCGCTTAACACCGAAAAAAGCGCAGTATTTTAAAACATCATCGTAGAGCGATCCGTGCGGATCAATTAAACAAAATCCCTGCCCGGAAGCGATTTCGCCGCGTAGCAGAATTTCTAAAAATTTTGATTTGCCGCTGCCACTCGAACCGATAATATGATGATGGAATTTTCTTTTCTCGGAATATAAATCAACCGGCTTACCGACGGCGTTAAAACCGATTCGCACTGGTTTCATCCGGTTTTTGCCCTCAACTTTTCAATTTTTTCGCGGAGCGCGTGAATCCGCGAATCGAAATCTATACTCGTTTCATCGTGGCGTTGTTTTTCATCGTCCGATAACTGATCGTATTCCCGGTTGTTCAAAATCTCGATCAGAGAGCCGGTGTGTTCACGGCGGAGTTTTGAAAGTTCGAGTTCGGCACGTTCAATTTTTTCTTTGAATGACGGTTCGGATTTTTCCGCTTTTTGCGGATTTTTAAGCTGTGCGAGCCGTGCCTGTTTTTCGGCAATTTCAATTTCCAAAGTAAGTTGTTCGTTTTCGTGGCGCAGAGCTTTTAATTTCTGTCGCTGCTCGTGATCGGCAATGTCATCGTTTTTGACAAGTATTTTATGATCCAAATCCAAGGTTTTCAATTGATGATCTTTTTCTTTGGTTTGAAGATTAAACGCTTCATCATAGAATTCATTGGCATTTTTAATATGTTTAACTTGCAGTTCGCCGATTTCAACATCTTCTTTGAGCGTTTTTTTGAATTGTCCTTTGTTTATCCGCCGGTTAATTTCTCGCGGTATCGTGATGAGAAAATTTTCGTCCGCGTCGTCTTCGGTCTTGCCGAATTTTTGCAAAGAATTTTGCGGTCTGTGGCTCAAACCGTTCGATAGTTCCGCGTCGTCTTCGGTCTTATCATTGTTCATTACGGTAATTTGTCCCTTCGTTTTACCGGTCGCTTGGCGCACTCTTTTTTGTTTGTAACTTGCTACATAAAACATTACGGTTACAAAAATAAATAAAAGTAAAAAAATCAGCTACCAGTCCATAATAATCAGTTATTTTTTTTGAAAATGCTTTTTATATCACGTCCGGCTTTAATAATCGCTTCATTTTTCTGCCGTTGTAATTCTTCTTGGTTGCGCTGTCTTTGTAAAGAGTCCTGTCGCGTCTGTTCGCGGCGGGCTTCATCGCGGCGATTCATTTCCTCGCGGTCGCGCCGTTCCTGCTCGTCTTTTTCTTTTTGCCGTTGGGCGAATTCCGCCGTCAGACGGCGTTGTTCCTCAAATTTGCGGGATTCTTCCTGCTGCCGGTTTAATTCGTTTTGCCGCGCCTGTTCCTGATTTTGACGATCCCGCTCATCTGCCTGCTGCCGTTCGTTATCACGGCTGTTTTGGGCATCCTGTTGCTCTTTCAGGCGTGTTTCGTCCTGTTCCTTGCTGATCGTATAAGCACTGTTGCATTCCTCTGGTAACTGAACGTATTTACCGGCTTTGATTTTTCTGATAACTGCATCGCAGTCCACCGATTTTGACGACGGATTAGTGACAAAACTTGATTCCGGCGGGGACGACGGCACTGAATTTTTCGACGGTGTTGAATTTTGAACGGTCACCACCGGCGGCGCGGTTGGTGTCGTCTTTTTACTAGGCGTAGAAATCCACGTCCACGCCGGAACGAGCGCATACGTCCAGACGGGCAGAAGAATAAAACTGTAAATCATCGTGGCGACCGTTAAAATTCCCGTCGCCATCATACATTTCAACCATACGCCGGGTTTGATCGCAAAAAACACCTCTGTAACGCGCCGACTTCCCGTTTTGATTTGACTTCCTGTTTTAGATAAAATGTCTTTCAGCCATTCCATATTAACATAACTCCTTTATTATGTTATAGTTATAAGCTAAGAACGTAAATCTTTCACGCTTTCCGGCGTTAGCACTTCAAAATCAATCTAGGAGGCAAAATAAATGTTTTTTTCAACAATTATCATTGTTTTTATTGGTGTGGTCATTTATCACGCTCACCGGACTTTAAAGAATTCAGGTCAAAACGCTTCACAAAATATTTCTGATCGAAGCATTCAACCGGATACTGAGTTAGATTACCGAGAATTTATCGGATTTCCCATCTCCCCGGCAATGAAAAAATTCAACCGGGAATCGGAAATCAGCACCGCTCTTACTGCTGAATTTATGCGAAATCAAAATATGCGCCGCGCCCTGCAAATCAAAGAGGAGCGGCAAGATCTAGTTGATCAATCGCGCCTTTTCTAGTCTGAGTAAAACTAAAACTCGCTTGCCAAAAGACTGACTGTTTGTGTCGGTCTTTTTACTTTCTCGGAAGCTGTCTGTATCTTTTTTGATTTCGCTAATTTAATGTTTTTTGTTTTTTAAGTCAAGTTATTTTTTTTAACTGGCTGCCAAAGCTAGTCCCCCCCTCTGCCAAAGCGAACGGTTAGAGAGAAGCGAAGGCTACCCTTGTTTCAGGTTTGATGAACGGTTACAGTTCATCAAATCCCGTAACGTCCCGCAAGTGAAATATCGGTTAATTTTCACTTGCGGGTTTGCCAAAGGTTACTTGGCAAAAGTGCAGCCGTAAGACCTGTCCGTGTGTGATGAAATCGCATACGGAAGCGGTCAGCGTCTTACAGGTCGTCGGGGAAACAAGGGTAGCCTTCGGTTAGAAGGCAGAGGGGGGGCTAGTAATTATCGGCGTTTGAGCCGTGCCTTGTTATACATACTGTAATGTATCTCATTATGTATAACCTTTTGCTTATAATCGGGTTTGAAATTTTTGACTTTTCGCCTGTTTTGTGGCGTAACCCAAAATTAAAAGAACGATTCTTTTGAAAATCGTTCTTCTCTGAATACGTTTTATTTTCAACGGTCGTCGCTACCTTGTCTCCTTTGTCTTCAAATCTATTTCCAGTCGGCAAGCTGCGATTCTATCGCTTCATTATGGGTGCATGAATGAAACGCTTTGTATTTCGGATCTTCGGGATGTTTGATCGTTCGATTCCCCTGCTCATTGCAGAACCGGCAAGCTGCGATCAGTTTCTCCTGTTCAGCAACAAACAGCTCGGATTCGATTCTCATCCGTTCTTCGTATTCTTCTTTTGCTTTTCGTTCTGCCTGAAGTTTGATGTTTTCAAGATAGGCATCCGGCAAGCTGTAAGATTTTTCGATCGCGTCAATCAAATACCCTGCCTTGTTCTTCGGCTGGATATTTCTAAACGGATAAACTTCAAGTTGTTTTTTGGCTTCCTCAAGATTATTTTTAATCAGTTCGGTTGCCTTTTCGATCGAAATGCCAAACTCGACAAAAAGCCGTTTGATGACTTCCCTTTGAAGGTCTGTCACAGTGTCGGGCAGGTTTTCGCTCTTTGGCGGTTCCGGCAAGACTACTGATTCTCCGCCAGAAGCAAAATTTGCATTCTCCTTGGCGTTTTTCTGCTCAAAGGGTAGCAATGTCGCCTCCCCGATTTTTTCGGGCTTTAGCGGGGCATTTTTCAGCTCGGCGAGTTTTTCTTTGGAATTCCTTTTTGCTCTTGCCCGGTCGCTGTAAAATTTTAAGCCGTGATGAAAGATGATTTTGAAATCTTTTTGATCGGCGGTTTTTTCGATTGTCCAAGATTCTAGGTATTGGTGTTCAACCAATTCACCCAGCGAATTTCCAAACCTTCGTTTTATATCGGATATTTTTTTGTATTGCGTAATATTTAATGTTTGGCAAATCTCGCTGTATCGTTTTTCAAACCGTCCCACTTCCCGACTGGCGTAAAGCCAAATTTGCAAAAGCGGAATTAGTGCTTTGGCAATATGGTTTTTGAGTTGTTTGTAGGCTTCAAAATCGATCGGCAATAAATAAAAATTATTCAAATTTTCCAAATACCAGTCAGATAACCAAACATAGTTTTGATCGGCGATCGTCCCGTCATCCAGTTCATCCCCAAGACTGCGGATGCGATCAAAGATACTAAAGACATCCGTGGCGAATCTTTTCTTACCGGCGACCCACACCGCGCCGTTTGACTCGATGGTCGTTCCTTTCATAACCTTGAGCCAATCTGAAACTTCTTTATACCGGTTGCCGTTCTTTGAACTTCCCAAAAGAGCTAAAAGTTCGGCGGTTGTAAATTTTATCGGATTTTCGACTATGCCTTTTGCTTGTTTGACCCGGTCAATTATTTTTTGGAAAGCCAAATACTTATCCTGGTCTGCCGTGATCGGCATTCCGTATTGCATACTTCCCGAGATTATTACTTCGGCTTCAACTTTTCTTCCTTCGATGGTCTGCGAAAATCTTAAAACCTTTGGAACATTTTTGATTCGTTTACTTGACGGCGTGAAAAATCCGAAAGCGGCGATATTTTTTTCGATTCGCACAAAATCGGGCGCGGTCAGGTCTTGCTTTTCGGGCATGACTAATCTTTGCTCTGTTCGAGTTTTTTCAATTTCCGGATTTTGTGTTTCTTTGCTCACAGTTCCCTGTCTTTGTTTTGTCCCCACTCCTGCGATCAGTCGCTTGGCGATGAGTTCTTGAAAGACATCAAAGGATTCTTCCATAAAAGAATTTTTTAATCAAACAGCAGCAACAAACTTTTTGAGTCTGATAATATCTAACTCCTGTCTGTTGTTGTATCTAAAGTATATCTAATAATATCTAAATATGTTAGAGCCTTGTGGAAAACTGTATTTCGCAAGTATTTACCGAATCAATCTCCAACTTGTCGGCGACTTGAAGGTCACCAAAAAGCGACTCATAGGTCACCCGGCGGCGACTTGAAGGTCACCAAAAAGCGACTCATAGGTCACCCGGCGGCGACTTGAAGGTCACCGCCGGCGAGTGACGGGTAAGTCGCTTTTCTTTTTAGTTTTTTGTTTGGCGACTTGAAGGTCACTTGGATTTTGGTTTGAATATCGAGTGAATTGGAGTTAAAAAAGCTACTAATCATACACTAAAGCCGATTGATTTTTGAGTTGGAAAGAGGACAGATGAATTTATCCTACAATTGAAAATTATTTTTTAGTTTTAAGCCAATTTGTCAGAAGTTCTTCGACAAGATCGGAAAAATTTCTGCCCGAAGGATCGTCTAAGAGAGATTTTTTGACTTCTTTTTTAGTCGTCTTTTTAAGATAAATCAATGCCTGTTCAAACTCCGAATTTTTGCTTTTGGCAATTGCCGGAGTTTCCGAAAGTTCTGCCGCCGGCGGCGGAGAACCGACCGTTGCTTTTTTCGGTTTTTCGGTTTTCTTTTTTGCCGGCAATTTAGCTTCGTTCCGCGCTTTGAATAATTCTGCAAACTGACTGCTCATTTTTTAATCTCCTGACCGATTTTTTGATAGTCCTGCCACGCTTCTTTTGCATACGAATTTGCCACGTCTTTGACCAAGCAACCTTCAAGCGACGCTTTTTTATAAACTTGGTATCTGCGGATTTCGGTTTTGAAAACCGGCAGATTGTTTTTCTTCAAAATTTCTTTTGCGTCCTTCCCGTCGTGGCTCGGCGGCGGGGGACTCATCGTAATTAAAACTTTGTAAGAATTGGTATCGAGATTTTGCAAGGCAGAGAGCATCTTGAGTGTCGCCTTGATTGAAAGCGCGTCCGGCGTGGTCGGTATAATCAGCAGATCGCAGCCTTCAGCTAAAACTTTTAAGTCATCTTCTTCGGGTCGCGCTTTGGTATCTATCACGATATGTTCAAAGTCTCTGGCGTATTTGGCGGAATGGCGTTCGTCAACAACTTTGAAATTAAAACGCCCGGCTTCCGACCATTCAAGGCTTGAGCGATTCGGATCGCCGTCAATCAGCAATGTGGATTTTTTGGCGGCAAGGTATCCCGCAAGATGAACGGCGGTGGTTGTCTTACCGACTCCGCCTTTGAAACTGGCAACCGTGATTATCACAACACCAGAATTTAACACTTTAATTTAATTTCTTCAAATAGGCAGATATGAAAATATCTAGCTATTTAGATAGCTAGATATTGAGATAGGGGAATGGCAACTTTGATAATGAAAGATGTTTTTCAAAACTCAACAAATTAAAAGGATTGATTTACTTTGTTTGATTAACCATTTTTTTACTTGAAAAAAATACTTCAAGAGTTATTTTAACTGGCGCGATTAACGGCAAAAATAAATGCTCGTTTTCCTTACCCGACCTTTCTGAATTAGACAATTCAAATGTTTTGTCTAATTCAAAGAGATGTCTAATACAGTTATTTCAGTTACTAAATTTCAGCAAAAGCAAAACTCAAATTTGACTATTTTCTTGGCATAGAAATTGCTGAAATTTAATTTCTGAAGGCAAAGTGCAACAAAAGCACCTTGTAGTATTAAACGAGCAAGGGCAGGGGTTAGGCTACATTACAAAACAGTGTAGCCTTTTAATTCATTCCAGAGCGAGAAACTAATGTTATTATTGGACAAAAAAATTAACAAAGAAATTAATGCTCGGACAGTTTTTCAAAGGCTCGCCCAACTCGATAAAACAGCCGTTAAAGATTGTATTGATAGTTACGGCAATTTAATTTGGGCTTTAGCCAAATCAAAAACTAATTCTTTGGAAGAAGCGGAAACTCTGACGTTAGAAATCTTTCAGGATATTTGGAAATATGCCGAACGATTTGATTTGAATAAATGTGATGAAATTACTTTTATCTCTGTCATTGCACATCGGCGATCAACTATCCATTAAAAATCTGATAACCCGGAACATCAAATCTTAATTAATTGTTTCGACGGAACGGGATGAACTTTGGTAATCGGCAATCATATATTATTGTTTAACGAGCGTTCTCAGGGTTTCAAAATCAACCGGCTTTACCAGATGATGATTGAATCCGGCAGCAGTTGATCGGCGGCGGTCTTCCGGTTGCCCCCAACCGGTCAGCGCAATCAGCGTAACTTCGGGCATCATTTCACGCAGGATGCGGGCAAGTTCGTAACCGTCCATATCTGGCAAACCAATGTCGAGCAAGCAAATATCAGGCTGAAATGTTTTAAGGGTTTCAATTCCCGTTTTGCCATCTAACGCCGTGCGGACTTTGTGACCGTCGCCTGACAGTAGAATCTCCAGCATCTCCGTCGCGTCCGCGTTATCATCAACCACTAGAATGCGCTTTTCTTTTGAGTGACTGACAGTGCCGTTTTCCGGCATTTTAATATTTGCCGTTTGAGCAGTGTCGCTGTCGCTTTCCGCCGCCGCTAATTCTTCTTCGGCAAGCGGCAGGCGCAGGATGAACTCGCTGCCTTTGTTTTCGCCCACGCTGAAAGCCTGAATCGTGCCGCCGTGCATTTCGACTAATTTTTTAACGACATTCAACCCGATCCCGAGACCGCTTCGGGTTTGCGAAGAAGCGGTTTCAATCTGGCTGTAAATCTCGAAAATATTTGATAACATTTCCGGCGGAATACCGATGCCCGTGTCGCGCACGCTGACGACCGCTTCATTCGCTTCTTTTTCGGCGGTCAGCCAAATCTTTCCGCCGGGCTGAGTATATTTGGCGGCGTTGTTCAAAAGGTTGAGCAAAATTTGGGAAATTCGCGTCAAATCGGCGTCAAGATATATGAATTCTTCCGGCAGAGAAATCGTCAATTGATGCCCGCTGCTTTCAATCAGCCCGCGGCTTGTCTCCAGTGCCAGTTCGATTGCCGTTTTTAGTTCAATACGCTCTTTTTTGAGGTTGATTTTGCCCTGCGTAATCCGCGAGATGTCAAGCAGATCGTCAACCAGCCGAATAATTTGATTAGTTTGGCGTTCGATAATTTTTAAGGTTTGCTCAACTTTTTCCGCGTTGCAATCAGGACGATGCAGGATTTCCAAACCCGAGCGAATCGGCGCCAGCGGATTTCTCAATTCGTGCGCGAGAGTCGCCAGAAATTCGTCTTTGCGCCGGTCGGCATCTTTCAAAGCGTCCTTCGCCTGCCTGCGCTCGGTGATGTCTTCAAAGGTTATGAGAACGCCGTCAATCCGGTTTTCCGCCGAGTGATACGGAACGATGCGGACGCAGTGCCAACGCTCGTCTTTGCTTTTTATTTCGTGTTCAAACGGCTTGAGAGTTCGCAAAACCTCGTCTGCGTCAGCGGACAGATTTTCGTAATCGAGCCGGTGTGTCTGGTCAGTGAGCGGTCGTCCAATATCCGAAGGAAGGATATTGAAAAGGCTTTGGACGGGCGATGTAAAGCGTTTAATATTCAAATTTTGGTCGAGAAAAATTGAACTGACATCAATCGAATTCATCAAATTGGACAAATCCAAATTGCTGCTGCTGACCTCCTCAACCTTGTCTTTCAATTCATAATTAACGGTCGTGAGTTCTTCATTGACCGATTGCAGTTCTTCTTTGCTCGTTTCCAGTTCTTCGGTTGTTGAGCGCAGTTCTTCATTACTTGCCTGCAATTCCTCGTTTGAGGCTTTGGCTTCTTCAATCGAAATTTCGTGCTGTTCGATAGTCAGCCGCAGACGGTCGCGCGTAAATTGCAAATCTTTTTCAAGACGATGAATGACGACTTCCGCGCCTTTGTCGGCGGCGACAAACTTTTGCAGCATTTCGGCGGGAATCGTTTCGTCGCTGATTTCGTCAAAGATAACGAGAAAATAACCGCGTGCCGCTTCGGGCGATGCAATCGGATGAACGGTCAAATTAACGAAACACTCTTCGCCGTCGAGATTAACGCGCAGATGACGCGATTCGGTAATCCCTTTTTCCTGTTTGGCGGCAAAAAGCGCGGCGAGCAAATCCGGTCTTAAAACCGGATGCGCTATTTTGCCCAGATTAAGCGTCGGTTCGCCGCCCATTATTCGCAGAAAACGCCCGGCGGATTCGCTCAAATGCAGAATGTCGTAATTTTCGTTGATTAAAACACTCGGTGGCGAAAACTGTTCGACGAGTTTGAAATGCAGCTCGTTAAAGGAAAACGCTCCTTCGCGCTGCTTGCCGTTTGCTTCGGAAATTTTCATCTGCGCTTCTGCCACCAGTGCGACGGAACGCCCGTATAT
>MWWG01000002.1_pt1 | contig 39728 bp, 42 predicted proteins | sample 1047331 | NCBI WGS metagenome assembly MWWG01 (sample SAMN06349968, study PRJNA376086) | soil metagenome | isolation source: MG6-4 sample Antarctic (ecotone) soil | place: Antarctica | collected 2015-01-13 | reverse complement strand
TCCACGCACTGTAATCTTCTTCGTCTGCGGATCAATCTTGATACCGGCAGTCCTCCTGTGCTGCTCAATGGTCTGTGGCTTATAGACACGATAGCGTGGCCCCAGAGGATTCCCGCGCGTCTCGGCTATGACTTCGATGGAAAGTTTTTCTATGAGGCCGTAGAGCGCCTTGTGGACAGTATTGCGCGAACGGATGCCGGTCTTCTTCATCAGTTCTGCCGGGCCGAAGTGTCGCTCACTCGCTCCCTTCGAGATTGTCTCCCGGTACATGATCGAATAAACACTTTTCTCCGAGCCGGTGTGAGTGGCATCAAGAGGGGTCGTCTGTTCAGAAGTTTCAGGGTCTTCAGATACCTTCTGCGTGCGCTTTGGAGCCTTCGTTGAGATACTCTCTGGGATGGCAGATGGGATACCTGTTGGGATACTCGATGGGATACCCTGCGGCTCGTCAATTACCGGGGACTGAGCAATTTCTGTTGGCTCGGGCTGCGAAGCAGAGGCTTCCGCCCTCTTGCCGGTGAAGGCTGCAAACACATCATCGAGAAGAGCATCATCGTCAGTCGGCGTTGCTCGCTCTGAGAGGTTTCCGTACTTTCGTTTCTTCGAGGTCATTGACCAGCTCCTTAGTTGCGCGCATGTAATCCATTGCGCCGCTCGAAGTGGAGTCGTATTCAAAGATGGTTTTCCGCGCAGCAAATGCTTCTGCTAATCGCGTGTTCTGGTGAATCGCCGGGAGGCAAAGAGATTGAAAGCGTTCCTGCATTAACTGGTGAATATCCCTTGCCAGATTAGTGCGATTCATAAACGTGGGTAATCCGTAAGGCCGGATCGTCGCCTTGCCCCCCGTCACTTTGAGCAAAGTATTCATCAAGTGCGAGACGGCATCGAAGGCTTCCTGCTTGACCTCGACCGGAATCACCACCACGCTGGATGCGCCGAAGGCGTTCAAAGTGTTCATTGAAAGATTCGGCGGGCAATCAAGAATTACATAGTCATAACCGCTTTCGGTTAAATCTGAGAGAGCATCTGACAATCGTTCATGAAACTTGATGACGCCTAAAAGCTCAACGTCGAGATTGGCTGTTTTGAGGTTCGAGGGTAAAAGATCAATCCGGCTCGATGTTTGAACAATGCAGTCGGGAAGGGAAGCACCACGCATGATGACATCGTAGGTCGAGCGTCCGGCTTCACCGCTTCTGCCCGTCAACCAGGTTGAAGCGTTGGCCTGAGCATCAAGGTCGCATAGCAGCACTCGTTTACGATGTTGCGAGCGCAGAGCCGCCGCCATGCTCACGGCTGTGGCCGTCTTGCCGACTCCGCCTTTCTGGTTTGCAACAGCTATCGTTATCATATCTACCTCAAGAGGGAAGGGAATCGTTATGAATTCCTGCTGCGGCCTTTACTGATGGATTCCAAATTGTCGAGGGCTTCACGCAGCGCCTGATCAGCATCGCTCTTATCTTTAGAAAGCTGCCTCCAACCTTCATCAAATTTCTGGCGAGCGCTCTCTGCTCTCCGGACGGCTTCAAGTACCGCCTCGACAGCAGCTTGATGCTCATCTTTTTTGCTTTTGCGCTTTGGCATATTCTAAGCTCTCTTCTGGTCTTTGATCTTCAGTTCAGGGTGGCGCGCGAGGAATCCGCCGCGCTTCATCTTGTAGCGCCCGGGGATGTCATGCCGCCTTGAGCGGTCTGATCCGCTCGTACACTTTCCTGTTTGCCTCAAGGGCGTCCCACACGTCCACGTCCCGCTGTAAATTCAGCCACAGTTCCGGGGTGGTCTTGAACACGATAGCGAGCCGGTGCGCCATGTCCACCGTGACCGGGCGGCGCTCGTTGATAATCTCGTTGACGGTGCGGCGGCTGACGCCGATCAGTCGCGCCAGTTCCGTCTGGCTCAGCTTCGCGTCCGGCAGAATATCCTCGAGGATCGCCCCTGGATGTGACGGGCGCCTCTTTCGGTTGTTCAGCATGATTCGTTCTCCCTCTACAAATTCCTCTTCATTCACCAACAGTCATGAAATTCAATGATAATCTTCAAAGTCTACGTCTCCCGCGTCGCCATCGGCGAAGGAGAATGTCAGCCTCCAGTTGGCCCGCACCGTCACCGCCCACGTGCCTCTTCTATTGCTCCGTAGTTCATGCAAATGGTAACCGGGCAGGTTCAAGTCAGTGATCGCGTCGGCGGAGTTGAGGGCGTCGAGTTGAAGTATTAGCCGGTTCGCCATGTCAGGCGGGACGCCGCGGCGACTTCCGGTCTCGAAAAGCGTTTGCAGCCCTTTGTGCTTGAAACTGCGGATCATGATTTATCAAACACCTTTGTCTTAAACAGCAGTGATAAAGCGTAACCTAATAAGTTACGTGCGGACTGTAACGCGAAACGTTACGCAGGTCAATGTTTATTGTCCCTATCAGGGAGGGTTAAAACCCTCGCCTTTAGGCGAAGGCTTCAGCAGGTTTTCAGCTGCATGATACAGTGCGCTGCATGACTGAATATCGACATGGCGCGCACACGGTTTTTCGCATCCACCTGCATATTGTCTGGGTCACAAAGTATCGTAAGCCAGTCATGCGTGGTGAAGTTGGCACGAGACTTCGAGAACTGATTCGCGAAATCTGCGGTGCTTCGGAAGTCACAATTATCAAAGGTCATGTTTCAAACGACCACGTGCATCTGTTCGTCAGTGTACCGCCACGAGTGACCATCAGTCGGCTGCTCCAGATGCTCAAGGGGAAAAGCTCTTACAAGTTGATGCATGAGTTTCCACATCTGAGAAAGAAGTTCTGGGGCCGCCACATGTGGGCGCGCGGGTACTTTTGCGTCTCAAGTGGCAACGTCACCGACGAAGTCATTAAGCAATACATTGAAGAACAAAGCCATGACCAAGACTCAGACTTTCGAGTAGAAGGCGAAGATGATGCCAGTTAAAGCGTCAAGTCTCGCCACAGACAGGACTTTCAGTCCGTTACAAGGATGCCTCCGCCTTTAGGCGTGTGGAGTCTTCACTTGCGGCCATAGGTTGAGATGGAAGGGAAACGCCGTCGCCGGAGGCACGTCGATGGAGAGTGCCCGTTGCGCGGGCTTCGAGCGTATAGATCACTGCTAACTTCGCCTCGCCGCAGAGGGTGTAAAAGATTTTGTGTAAGTGGTCGTTGAGATTAAACTCTTACTTGAAAAGGAGTCTCAATGCCCATTGACCATAAGCTGATTGACAACTTACTGAAAGACTACAAGACGCCCGAAGAGATTCTCGGCGAGGGTGGCCTGCTCAAGCAACTCACCAAAGCTGTTTTGGAGCGAGCCATGCAAGCCGAACTAACCGAGCATCTCGGCTACGAACGCCACGATGCCGCTGGTGATAACTCCGGCAACTCCAGAAACGGCAAGTCCAGGAAGACTCTCAAAGGCGATTTCGGCAATCTCCCCATTGAAGTTCCGCGTGATCGTGATGCCAGCTTCGACCCGAAGATCGTCCCAAAGGGGCAGACTCGTTTCGATGGCTTCGATGACAAGATTCTTTCGCTCTATGCGCGGGGGATGACGACCAGAGAGATTCAGAGTCACCTCGAAGAGATCTACCAGGTCGAAGTCTCACCCGCCCTGATTTCTTCAGTTACGGATGCGGTCATTGAGGAGGTCAAGGTCTGGCAGAATCGCCCGCTCGACCCCCTCTATCCGATTCTGTATCTCGATGCTTTGCAGGTCAAAGTGCGCGACGGGGCGCACATTCGCAATAAGGCCATTTACTTGGCAATCGGGGTTAACCTCTCTGGCATTAAGGAAGTCCTGGGCCTCTGGGTCGCCCAGACTGAAGGCGCTAAGTTCTGGTTGCAGATCGTGACGGAGTTGAAGAATCGCGGGGTGGAAGACATCTTCATCGCCTGCGTGGATGGACTCAAGGGCTTCCCTGAAGCTATTGAGACAGTCTTTCCGCAGGCACAAGTGCAGCTCTGTATCGTGCATCTGGTCAGACACAGCTTGAACTACGTTGGCTGGAAGCAGCGCAAGGAAGTGGCGGCTGACTTACAAAGAATCTATCGCGCCTCGACGCGCGAAGAGGCTGAGATGAAGCTTGATGAGTTCGCTCAGAAGTGGGACGAGCAGTTCCCGACCATCTCCAAATCATGGCGAGCGAATTGGGAGCGCATTGTCCCGTTCTTCGCTTACCCGGCAGACATCCGCAAGGTCATCTACACGACCAACGCCATAGAATCGGTGAATATGAGTTTGCGGAAGATCATCAAGAATCGCGGCTCTTTCCCGACCGACGAATCAGCCCTCAAGTTGCTCTATCTGGCGTTGCAGAACATTAGCCGGAAGTGGACGATGCCGATCAAAGAGTGGAAGGCGGCTTTGAATCGCTTTGCGATCTTGTTCGAGGATAGGATGCCTGTTCTCTAGTGACGATCACTTACACAAAGTTCTGGACACGCTCTCGCCGCACTGTGACGATCTTCCAGAGCAATCTCTTCCGCTTTGCGCGCGGCGAAGTTATCGCTCGAAACGCCGAGGTGTGCGTACTTGCCCCGGATGCTTTTGGACAGGGCAGCACATCGCGACTGCTCAGAATTATGGGTCTCATACTCCAGTATCCCGAGCAATTGTTGCTGCTCTTCATGCGCGAGCGTGTGAACTTCTTCAATGATTTTGTCCAGTGTACTGCTCATTTCTTACTGCCTTTCTACTGTAAAGATTAAAGATTTCGCTACTCATCATCCGATGCTTGAGAGCCCTATTACTGTGCCTTTACTACTCCGCGATAGCCCACAAAGTAGCAATTGTTGCTACATACCGCTCTTTCTCCGTAGATGTCTACCCTGCAACCTCTTTTCGGACCCATGCAGGTGAGCGACCCCGTTTGGATGCGCGCTACGTTTGAAGTTTTCAGCACCACCAGTGAACTCCTGCTCTCTTTCTGAAATTGATAGCCCGCCCTCAACAACGCTTTCTGCCCCTTAAACGTGACGCCTTCTATCTCCACTACATTTGCGGTCATATCTGACATGCCAGCCTTTGGCATCTCCGTTCGGGCGGCGGACGAACCGAAGACGAGTACCAACATGACGGCTAAAAGCAAAATGTGTTTCATTGTTTTATCCCTTCTTTAATGCGCGTGCTCATTTCTTGCTGCCTTTCCTGTCTGGCCTTATCTAGGCCCCTGCGGAGTGCGTTCGTAAACCATCTCGAAATTCACGGTTGCGCGCGGTGCAGCATCTGTTAATGTCACGGTCCTGCTACCCTGGAAGACGCGCTCAGAGCCGGGCGGTGGCTTCGGCTGGCTGCCACCAACCCAAGCTGTCGTATGGTAGTAAGGGTCATTACTCACTTGTGGCAACAGCAGCACGCCGCCCAACCCAGCCATGATGAGCAGATTAGTATTTTTAGGTAGATTAAGAATTCTATAGCTGCAAACGTAATACTCACCGCTGTCCTGCGAGACCATGACATTGGGTATATCTGGCGAATAAGCTACCAGCACATGTCTGCCAAAGCTGCCCGGTTGCCCGACTATCTTCAGCGCAGCGGCGAAGTGCTGCCCGCAAGGCACAAACGCAGCATCGGTGGATACCGGCCCGGCAGGTACCCGCCCATATTCTTTTTTCCAGCGGATCGTGCCACTGACTGACCATACTGGAGTTACTCTAAGGACTTCGGTCGGATACCTTTGCCTATCCGAAGGAAATCTTCTGCGTTGAGCTTGGGCGCTCAAAGTCATGCCCATGAGCAAAAGAAAGCCGGTGAGGGTTAAAAGCAGAAATCTTTTTGCAGGAATCATTATCTTTATCCTTTCCTTCATGTGTGCGCTCACTTCTTGCTGCCTTTCTTACTCGGCTTCACATTAACCTGTCCATCCGTGGCGCTGGCTTTCGGCTTTGGCACACGCCCGCGCGTGGTCTTGCGTTGCCGTGCCGTCTCTAAGGCTTCAGCAGTAATGACAAGATCGCGCCCAAACTTCTCAGCTTGGAGCGTGCCGTCTATAACCAGTTGCCTCACGCGCCCGACCGTTACACCAAGCACGTCCGCTGCTTCCGATGTTGTGTAAGTAGTTTTCCCCATACGGGCGACTACTCTAACGCGAAACCTTTTCTAGCGCAAGCGTTAATTTAGTGTTTGACATAGACTAGCGCACGCGCTAATATAGGGACATCGAAAGGCCACATGCCAGAAAGGGAACTAACAATGATTCAAATACAGAACCCCAGCCAATTCACGAAAGCCGCCGAGAGATGCCAGAAGGAAAGAATGCTAGTCCGTGTGAAAGCCTTCCGCTCTTACACCGTCACTGCTGTGGGTCATGACCTATGGGCCACCAGTGGATAATATAGTTTGAAAGTTCCTGTTACCGCTTCACCAACTCAGGTCCGAGATACAAGCGCAACTGTTGAGCACCTCCTGCCGCTCGTTTCAGCGGGCGCGGCTGTAGTGGCTCTCCTTCGATGGGATCGCGTAGCCATAAGGGATCGAAGAGCGTTGACTGCGGCGACCCGAACTGATGATCCTGCGGCTGTGGATGGCTGATGCTCCGAGGGCGCTCTCGCTGATTGTCCCAGCGGCAACGATATTCCGTGAGCAATTGTGCATTGTATTCGGCGCGCAGTTTACCGTCCCAGTACGTGATCTGTACGGGAGTGCGTGGCAGACCTTCTTCGACGTAGATCTTCCAGCGGCGCACGCTTCTGATCGTTGCGCTTGCGATGCGCGAAGTGCTGAAGGCGATTGTGGTCATGAATCAGCTCATGATGGAACTCGACGGCTTCATCAACACTCTTGCATCTTTCCCAATGGTACTCGCCCATGCGGGCCTGAATACCGAACTGACTTTCGATGAGGTTCTGCCAGGGATGTCCTTTCTCATACATCTCATGGTTGATCAGAAGCCTGCGGTTGACCCTTGCAAAGGCGTGGCTGCGGAACTGCCCGCCGTGATCACTGATGACCTCTGCCCAACAGCCCCACTGAGCCAGCGCCAGGTAATAAAGGCGCAGGATCACGCCCAAGTCCTGACGGCGCGTCAGCGAACCGGCAAGGATGGTACGCGAGAAGCCTTCGAGCAGGAGAGTCGAATAAAGCTGGCGACCTTCAGGCTTGGCGTCCAAGTATCGGATATCGATAAAGGTGTGCTCAAAGGGATGACGGCTCACAGGCGGGCCTTCGCGCGCATCGCGGGTCATGACCTTAACCGGGCGATGTGGAGCGAGGTGCAGTCTGCGATTCAAGCGCATCACGCGCTTGACGGTGCTTTCACTCAACTCGATGCTGTATTCGCTACGGAGCAGTCCCTGGATGCGGAACCAGCCGGCGTAGCCATACTTCTTCTGGAGTTGGAGCGTGGCATGGATAAAGCCAAAGTTGACCTTGCGCGCGTGGTGGCGCGGCGCGCACGAGATGTCAAAAAGCCAGCTTTGCATCTCGGCTCGCGCCTTCTGTTCTTGACGCGCAACTTCGCCGCGCCAGCGTTTGAGCCAACGCGCGATGGTCTTTCTATGACAGGCGAGAAGTGTCGCAATGGTGCAGTCGCTGAAGCCTTGAACATGTAGGCGCACCATCTCAAGACGACGCGCGTGAATGTCTGATGGGACAGGATAGTTGATGCGGCCATGAAACTCTTTGTGTTGCCAGAAGAAGAAACGCTCGAGCAAAGACTTGACGGTCTGATGATGCAATGGATGTTCTGTGGCAGCGCCGATGGCGCGAGCCAGTTCGCGGTCGGAAGCGCGTGGCGCACAGCACTTGAAGTAGAGCAGAGTCACGATCACACGCTCGGGCGTGTATGGTTCGCGCGCGAACTCGGAGGCAGGAAATAGTGCCGGCATTCCCCGCTGGCGAAAGTCTCGGAGCCAGCGCGTGACCTTCTGATAGGAGAGGTTCAAGAGGCGGGCTTGGTCAGCCGCTGAGAGCTTTCCCGCCAGACAGGGAGCGATGGCATGGTAGCGGGCTTGGGTCTTGTCAGTAACGGGAACTTCGTCAAAGCAGAGCGCGAGTTGGGTAGTCATCCAGCAATCTCCTCAAGAAAAATGGAGCAAGACTACTGGAATGAAAACTTCAATGGAACGGCAAATGTGAGAAATCCAGCAAAAAAGCTAAAGAGATGGGGCAGATATGTTCAAACTATATTATCCACTGGTGGCCCTTAGGTCATGACCCACAGCAGTGCGCAGATGGGTTGAATATTCAGGAATCTTAAATTCTTCTCCATCAATCTTCAGAAGCACGCCCTTGGCTTTTTGTAGCTGAAGTTGGAACTCCTTTTTAGCGTTAAAAAACAGCAGCCCATATTTGTCCCTCTCCGGTTGTGTTAAAGCTCCCAACGCTTCAAAGGTACTGCCGCGCATGGCGTCGTACTCCATTGCTTCGGCTTTCGGTACCAAGGTGAAATCTGGGATGCCAGTCACCTGTCCTGTCTCACGCTTGAACTCAAAGTTAACAGGCAGTTCTTGGGCTGATGTTGTCAACGTCACGCATAAGAGGAAAGAGGCCGCAAAGGCTTTAAAGGCTTTTATCAGCTTCATTGATCCATTCCTAAATCAGTCCTTACAAGATTGGCACACTTGATAATTCGGCAATATTCTCATTGCTCTATGTTTATGCACCTGTGCTGATGAATCCGTGAAAGCAGTGTGTACCAATGTCATGTGGTTCGATTTAGAGTTACTTAACATGAGGCTGTACTAAACAACATCAGTTTTGGTCACTGAACCATCTCGATAGATTTTAGCAATGAAGGGAGGAGTATCATTGCGAATAATCTTGGTAATAGAGGGCAGAGCTTTAACAAAGATTGAGGCTATTTCATCTCCCGAAAGGTCACTCCTGACCAAAATAAAGACTCGCACGCGTGCGTTCCTGATAGCAGCTTTTTCGATTTCGCTATGCTGCATCGCCTTATCTTTCGTCAGCACAGCCCACCCTTGATGGCCAACGACGGGAAGCCAGTCAGGGTCACGAGCATCATCTTCAAAATGGTCGCGATGCCGCATCACTGACGCGCCAGCTTTTACCAGTGCATTGTAGAGAGTATCGAAATCAAGCGCGCGGTCGAGGAAGAGAGGAACGTCAGGCAGCTCGCTCGTACCGGATCGCCTCTTCGATCTCGAACGCTTCGCGGCCATAGTCTTTTGCGATGTCTGTGACGGAATCGCCCGCAATAAAGCGGCTGGCAATTATTGACGTAGGGATTCCGGTTCCGGTAATCACAGGATTGCCGAAGGATATGTAAGGGTCAATGACGACGGACTTACTATTTCTATGCCCGTTTGCGCGCAGGAATGGATAGAGTCTGGCAGCCTTACCGCTGGGGTCATGCTCGACGCGGCTCAGATACTCTTCCAGCACCGCTCTCATAGCCAACTGGCCGTCCTGTGACACGTTTATAAAATCACCGTAGTGGTGAATGAATAGATTGATGCCGTCTGTCTCGAATCGTTGATCCGCCAGCGGGTGCTTGTAATTAAAATGATCTTGAATGTAAGCAACAGTCTTGCGCACTTTCTGCAAATCTATGTTGTGCTTTCTGCGGATAGCATTCAGGACGTGGACTTCAACCAAATTTGTAAATGAGAGCAACGGCTTTTTCTTGTCCGGGAGCGAGAAAACAGGCTGAAAGAACCTGCGTCCGCTTTTGGTTGGGTAAAACCGCCCTTTGATCCACGACCGCAGGGTTGCGAGCGGCACGCCCAAGTAATGGGATGCGTCGTGAAAAGTATAGGCAGCCATCTCACGAGGGTCTTGCCCCCCGTAAAGGTCTGTCATGGAGTCTGGGCGATTTAAGGCTGGCATATTTTTCATTAGATTCTAACAGCAGTCGCCCTTGGAGGACTATTAAATTCCAAACGACTATGAAGTGTGGTCGTGACAATATACGAGGAGTGCGCAGTAGGTCAATGATGATTCACAATTTACTCTTTCAAGCCCTGCCAGGCTTTGCCACGGCACGCACGGCTGGCTTTTATCTCCCAGACGACTCGCAGCATAGGCAAATCAGGCACAGGGCAAATACAGCGCAGAAAGCATTTCGTATTACGTAATTTTCAGCCCGATTTACCCACTTCGTATTACGAAATCTTGACCACTCACACACGACACGAAAGCGGGTCTGAATGGTTCAGCGCAAGTGGCACGGTGTTCATTTTGCTAACAGCAGCATTTTCAACACTTTCCACGTAATTATTCGTAAGCGATGGCTGTTTTTCGATTACCAATTTCTTTATCCCCTTTATTTACTGTTCCCGTGCGTTAGTCGAAAGCTATGCACTTTCAGTGCAAGACTTTCAGTTGCAACGCACTCCGCTGAAATCCATAACGCAAACTGGCATTTCAGCAAGTTTGTAATTAAGAAGAGGCGAGACTTTCAGTCATCGCCGCAATCTATGCACTTTCAGTGCATAGTGGTTGAGTTTATTTTAGGCACTGCGTTTTCGTAATCGTTGCTTATTTTCTGGAAATTCGGTAAACCTCCTCAAGAGGCAACTTTTCGCATGGTCGTGGCGGCGTTAGGTGATGGTGAAATGATGGTGTGCGAATGGTCGTCAGCGAGCAGGATTCTTGCTATGCGAAAAGTCGTCAAGGGAATGCAGAGAGGGAAGTTATTCGCGCTCCGGTTGAATGAGTTGTTGGGCAGCCCTCGCGACGTAACCATACAAGCTGCGATCCGGCTTTGGTCCGCTCGTAACATTCAATTCAACTCTCTCTTGTATGCAAAGTGATCCAACGCGGGAATTGAGCGGCGGCGCAAGCCGCTTTGCTGACGAGAGCCGTGCTGTTTGCGCCGTCGCTCCGATGATCCGTTGGGCAGCCCCCTGCAGGGCAATGATGCCCGCTTTAGAATTAAGGACCAATTCGCGTCACCCTCATGCAGCCTTGATAATTGTAGGCTTGCAGAATCGCGTACTCATTTGCTTGAACGAGTTTTCCCACATATTGAGCCGCGTTGGCTGCGGTGTCGCAGATTATCGCTGGCTCATTAGAACCCAGCGCGCGATCCGACCAAGTACATTGACCGGGCAACAAACCGCTGGTCGCCGGTCCCGCACCTCTCTGGAATCTGATGCGCACACCGCTGTTTCCGGCGTTAGCAATGGTCAGCCTACCGCCGCCACGACAGGTCAACGGGTAGCTCTGCTGGGTAGATGCGGCAGCAAAAGTCGGCGTCACATCTGTGGTTAAGGCGACGGTGCAGGCGACAGCAACCGCGAAAACTGCTACAGCGACAGCAATTTTTGCGGACCTTGAAAGTGTCATCATCCTCTTTACTCCTTTGTTTGAGTGTGTGGATGCTCTAATTGTGCAGATCTGTCCATCGCGGTATCCTTGATGCAATGGCTGCCCAACGCTCATTAGACCGCCACTGGCGGTACGTTACGACAATTCCCGACTTTTACCGCTGTTGGCGGTCTAACACAACTGAGGGGAGAGTATTACCGCTCTTTTAAGGAGAACACAATGGTGAAAGCACAGATGCTTGGAGATGCAGATCATCGGGGCGGTGATGCGCAAGCTTATTCATCTTGCCTTCGGAGTGTTGAAAAGCGGCAAGCCGTATGATCCGCTGCACGCACAAAATGCTTGACATCTAACACGGTATCTAACCGGCGAGCAATTAACTAGAGCGATAAAAGGCAACCTAATTGTGAGTCCGGTTGAATGAGTTGTTCGGCGCGGTGCTGATAGCGTTAGCTGCCTTGTGCGTATCACATGCAAGCCTCTTTAATTCCGGGTAAACTTAATTGAGTGAAGAATGCCGTAGAGGGTGGCTCGATGTCTGGCGAAGCTCCTGGCCGGGGATGATAGGTCTGCAAAGATGATCTGCCTTTTCCCCCTATCAATGCGCTGCGCCGCCCACTTTATTAACTTTTGCATTTCTGGTTGAGAACGCTCATCAAACCAATCCCAGTCGCGTCGAAAGTGCACGCCCCTCACGCCGTCAATTTCTAAAAAACGCACGTCCTCACTTCCACCTTGCCTCTGATCTTGGTAGAAAGAGTTCGTTTCATCCTCTATAGAGCGATTACCATATTCCGGTTGATGGAGCGAGATATTTAGTGAGAATCTGGTATTGTCCGGCCCGCGCCAAATGAACTTGCTAGAATCAGCTTCGGTGGATTCATCCTCTTTGTGCCAATCTGCAGGAAGAGTGAAAGAGATGCCCTGCGCCTTCAATGGGACTGTTTGCACGCCCGCTTGACTACTGACATCAAATTCAACCTCCTCAGCGCCTCCTGCCTTGATCTCATCAATCACTTCGGTAATCAAACCATACTGGATCGTGCTAGGCGCCACGATCATCACTCGTTTCTTTGCGCGCCCCTTCAGACTCGCACGGACAGTACCCGCAATCTCACGAAGAGGTACGAGTGTATCGCCGACCTTCACCCTGATTCCACTTCTGTCTGCCGCTTCGACCGTCACGACGAGTTGATCATCGTCCAGGCCCGCCGCCTGAGTGCCGGAACGTTCCCCATTGCTCTGCTCGCTTGGCTCAGTTCTGTGCGCCGAACCCACGGCAGTCGCGGGCTGGCCTTGAGCCTTGTGCTTGACAAGGCCAATTCCGTAACCGAGTGCCCGAATCTCATCAATAACCCCAACCACCACGCCGTAGCTTACTTCGGGAAGGGCTTTTATATAAACGATTCGCCTCTCCTCTGGTAGAAGACGAAGATGCCTCTCAGCCTCTGTCGCGATTTCTCCTCGCGCGATCCTCACTTTGCCAATGTAGATTTCATTCTCCGAAACAACTGATACGACAATAGAGTTTGCATCAACTGTTTGGGCAAGAGACTGCGCACTCTTCGAGCCACCGCTTTGATTCGGTCCCAGTTGTTGGTCGTCTGGCTTCATCGGTTGAGTGCAGCATGTGGTTAGAATCAGCACGGGCAAGCCACACCTTAAAATGACGTTATGAACCCTCATCTTTGACCTCCTTGGCGAGCGCCGAACGCCCGAATTTGTATGTTGACTGAAGTCGGCTTAAGCCGCAAGCTTCAGTCGCAAAGGATGCCGGAGAAGCTGTGCTCGAATTATGACCTTCCTGAGTCAGTAGGTTAGACAAGCTCCCGGTATCCATCAAGGCACGCGCAACGAGGTCGGACAGTATCCAAAGCCGCTTCTCCATAAGCTGAGCTTGCAACGGGCTCAATCTTACCCGCCAAGTTGAGATTCAAGCAGGCTGTGATAGCAGGCAAGTGAATACTCCACCACCTCGAAGGTGGAGGCTTCTGTGTAACGGACTGAAAGTCCTGCGTGTTGGTAAACTTGACCTATATCTTTCAAATGCCGTTTGACCTAAGGCTTCTCGTCTCAGTTCACGGTGCTCATGAGAGTTGCCTTTGCTGACCGCAGGCCAACGAAGATAGGAGCGTTGAGCAGAATTGCAAGACTCTGTTTCTTCTATCTTGAAAGACATGCTAAAAGCCTTCGCCTGAAGGCGAGGGTTTTAACCCTCCCCGATGGGGACAATAAAAAGCGGCGAAGCCTTTTGGAAGCCTCGCCGCCTTCCATCTCACAAGTTTTCACGTGTGAGGCGCGCGTCACTGTCCTCACCCCAGCAAAGCGCTTAAGACAGGCACATTCAGCACCCGTCTTTTGTGCCGCGCATTCTATGTCGAACATTTCGCCCGCGTCAATACTCTTGAAGCCATGAATGCTGCTTGATACGCTTCATAGGGCTGCGTTTCAGAGGCGAATAGGTACACGGGCATGGGCAAAACGCTTACAGGGCAAATATAGGGCAAGTTTTCAGTATCACGCCCGCGCACGCGGGGATTCAAGGGATAAGAGGTGCGCTAGATGCGAGTCGGGTTCATCACGCCCGCGCACGCGGGGATTCAAGGCTCGCTGAGTAGTCCACGTTCAAAGCCGCGCCATCACGCCCGCGCACGCGGGGATTCAAGAGTATGAATACGCCCATACCCATTGAATACTTCCATCACGCCCGCGCACGCGGGGATTCAAGGATGCGTCTACGCCCAAGTCACTTTCACTGATAATCACGCCCGCGCACGCGGGGATTCAAGGTGGTGGTGGGGATGGCGAGTATTAGTTTTACCATCACGCCCGCGCACGCGGGGATTCAAGGGAACAACGCGGCGCACGGTGGCGATATGTGGCATCACGCCCGCGCACGCGGGGATTCAAGAACAGTTGGAGGCAAAACGGAAATTATTTCCGTTTCAAGCCCACAAAACATCACCATCCATTGACCATCTCGGGAGTGTTGGGGACTGATAACGCACTACTTTATGTGGCTTAATTAAATTCAATAATTAGCAGAATGCCAATTATCAGAACTAATTTGTAGACGCTGTCCCTGCGATGAATTATTATGCTCTGCATAGAGAACAGGGAAGAACAATGGCATCGAGCACACGCGCCGCGCTTGCGGGCGGACTCGTCGGGCTCGGGCGCACGCTGCTGCTTCGATAGAGTTACAATAAATCACACAGGGAGAATGAAGATGAAAAATATATCGAGACGCAAAGTGATTGGAGCAATAGCGGCCGGAGGCGCGGGGCTGGCGCTCTCAAGTTCCACCACAGAAGCGCAAACGGCTAACGCGGCGCAGGCGGCGCGGGCATTTCGCGGCCAGCATCAACCGAAACCATTATCCTTCGACCCGGCGAAACTCAAAGGGCTATCGGAAAAGCTGATTAGATCGCATTGGGAGAATAACTACGGCGGCTCGGTCAAAGCACTCAACGCCGTCGAGCAACGCCTCGATGCGATGCTGAGAGAGAAGGAATTGCCCGCCTACATCTACGGCGATTTGAAGCGGGAAGAACTACACCGCACCGGCTCGGTCGTCCTGCATGAAAACTATTTCGGCAATCTTGGCGGTGACAATAAGCCGGGCGGTGAAGTGCTGGACACGATCAAGCAATGGTTCGGCAGCTACGAACAATGGGAAGCGGAATTTAAGAAAACCGCGAACGCTTTAGGCGGTGGCTCCGGGTGGGCGATGCTGACCTACAACCTGCACACCGGAGAAGTTCATAATTATTGGGCGTGGGATCACATGCACAACGCGCCAATGGGTCGCCCGTTGCTGGTGCTGGATATGTATGAACATTCGTACCACATGGATTACGGCGCGGCGGCTGCCAAGTATGTAGATGCCTTCATGCAAAATGTTAATTGGGAAGAGGTCAACCGTCGGCTGGTAGGTGCGAGAAAGATGGCCGCGATGGTCTAAAAAATCAGAATGGACATTATCAGTCCCATTTCCGTTTGATAATGAAAACGCTGTCAGCTTTCAGACCAAAAGCGCAAGATGTAGGCACTCGCTCATGTGCAATCCATAAGCAAGACTTATCGCAGATCGCCCATTTTCAAAATCAAGAGAGCTTGCGTCCCATATCAAGATGTAGTGGCAGGTGGGCATGTGAAAATGTAAGGTTTTGTAAGGTTCTGAGCCTTTCGTCAGGCTGCTATTTCAAGACATCTGCGCCGTCGCGGTTCTCAAGTGTGCGACTAATAATCTGAACGAACTCCACCTTGCCGGGGAAGCTGCCCGGTTCATCTGGCATCCCCATTGATTTACCAAGAGCGCCCATGAAGCTCGGCACGTTGCCGATCATCGCGCCGATAAAGGTTTTCTCTGATGCGGCCACAAGCGAATAAACTGTCGGGTAAGTTTTAGGGTATATCTTGCCTTGATTCTGCTCGAACTGGCGAGGGTTAAAAGCTATGTCCATCGCTCCCACCATTGGCTGAAATTGAATGCCGTAGATGTTCGATAAGCCATTGGGCGCAACAGCCCCGGATTTTAAGTCGAGCGTCAGCATCACGAGTTTATCATCAAGAAATGAGGCTGTAGCTTTCTGAACGCCTTGCTTTTCGTCTAACTTAAATTCCAGGTTCCTGAATACTTTTTCTTTCTGTTTTTTGGATACCCACCGCCCCAACTGATAAACCATCAGGCGGTCAACTTTATCCTTCTTTGGCTGGCCTAAGATTTTGATTGCATCCTCCGGCGTGCTTTGGTCAGAGACAACGGCGACCATCTTGTGAAAAGTGTCGGGTTTGACTCCGCAATATCGTTTGAACAGCGCGGATGGTAAATCTTTTATTTGTTCGTAGCTCATCAGTTTCGTTCCTGAGAACTACTTGTCTCATCATTTAACCGACTTTTGCAAGAGGTCTAATAGTAACTGCCGCCGCGCTCTCTCGTTTCCCATCCCATGTTGTGCTACACCTTTTCTCTTGCCCCGCTCTCTTTAGTGTGGGCAATTAGCCTGGCCAAAACTCATTACATCCCCGCCTGGCATTTCAAAACCTTTCAAAAGTTTTCATCCCCACTGGCCGGACGGTTGCGGGCGGTTCGCGTTCATCGAGGACATCCTCTGCTCACGCTCGCGCCGCTCGGCTTCTCTGCGCTGCTCTTCAGCCTCTTTCGCTATTGCTTCAGCCTTCGCCTTCTCTTCATATTCAGCGATCCGCGCTGCTGTCTCCGGCAGCGGGGCGTCAAAGATGATCCGTTCAAGCGCACCCCAGGCACGCCACCGCTCCACCTCGTCGGACGCCGAACTCCACGTGTAGAACCTGAAGGCGATCTTCTTCTCCAACTCGAAAATGTGCTGGAGCGGCTGGCCGTGCCTGGCCTTCATTTCCTTATGCCAGCGCCCATAGAGTTCGCCGATCTCTTCGGTCAGGCGTTGGCGTAGTTTCTGCTCTGGCGTCGGTTTCTCTGCGCGCTGGCGTGAGGCCGCAGCCCTGCGTTTCTTCTCTTTGCGTTCACCCTCTTCCGGCGAGCGGTTGCGACACTGGCGCACCCATGCACCAACAGCGCCCGCTTTTTCGTCCGTATAGAACATTTCCTCGTCGCTGTAAGAGTGGTAGAGGCGCTGAACGCGATCTTGAGGCTCGTCGCCCTGCGGCAACTGCGTGTGATATTGATTGCCACAGAACCGGCATGTTTTCTTCACTTGCCCGGGCTTGTTGCGTGAGGCTGCGAAGGCGGAGGCCACAGGTGGAGACGAACGCAAGATCAGACGGCAGAGAGCGCACCACTTCCCTTTACCGGCAGCCTGCTCCAGCTTTTTAAGTCGCGCCGCGAGATTCATTCCTCATCCTCTTCGTCGTCGTCGCCCTTGTCTCGCGCAATGGCATCTTGATCTGCCTTCTTCGTCACGTAGTCTTCGAGCGCCGCGAGGCGCTGTTGCAGATCGCCCAACTCGACAGATTTGACTGACAACTCGATGATCGTGCGTGCGGCGGTCACGCGGGCGCTGGCCGGAGCCTGCTTGTCGTCGGCCACGTCGCGCAGCACACAAGCTGCGTGCTCGGCGTCGTTCTGCAAACGGACCATCGCACACTCGACCAACTCGCGCCGCGCCTCACGATAGCGAAGAGAGAAGACCGGATCACGCAGGTAGCGCCAAAGAGTTGGCATAGAGATGCCGGCGGCGAGCGCGGACTCTTTCAGCGTTTTATGTGAGAGCAGAGACAGGAGCGCCGCCTCTTGCTTTTCGGGGAGCGGGATGTCTTGCTCGTCGGTCAGGTGTTCGTCCGTCATTTTCACTTTTATGGCCTTCGACATGACTTTTTAACCTCTATTTCTTGGCATTCATGGGATGGAGAAATCTGCTCGCGTCGCATTGATTCTTTGTGATTTTGCTCCTGCTCTCTTTACCTTAAAGCTTTGGCTGCCATGTTGCTTCGTCGCGCAGGTTCCACACATTATTTATCAGCCTTTTCATCTCTTCAGGATCAATTTCAGGAAAACATCGCTCGCGATTGGCTTTTTGGAGCGCAGCATGTATTACCGTGTAGCTACTGCCATGCGCCCGCAGCGAGCGTCCGTAGGCGAATAGGTGATCGTTTCGGCCTATGCCGACGTCTTCGACCGATGGATTGTGTCGCTTCGTATCAGGATGATAAATAACCTCTGGCAGAATGAAAGAAGAGGTGCGTTTGCGCTCCGCGCCCCGCGCTTTTTGTTTTTCCGTAGGCTGCTGGTTGAGGTTATTGCGTAAAAGCTCAACCAGTGTGACCGGAACTCTTGTCGGAGTAGCTAAATTGTCCCATTCGTATTTGAGGCCAGTTTTATGTATGGACGGTGGCAAAATAAGCCAACTGCCGGGTGCTCTTATATCTACATTCGCCTTGATCCGTGATGCGGTTGTCCTGAAGAGTTCGTGAGCTAAGAAGTAAAAGTGTGCGCCGCGCGGGGTTGCACAGGTCAGCGTCTTGGGAACAGCGTCGCCAAAAATCTCTTCTTTCGCCTGAAGATCGTCGAAGTCTACGACCATCAGGCCATCAGGCAACCAGACTCCTACATTGTCATCGGGGTGTTCATAGAAATAATCAATGAGTTTGTCGTGCTTGTCTTCAAAGCACGAGGCCCATTTACTTTTGGAGAGTTTGGGGTGTTTTCCAATCCGTCCGCATTTTCTGCCATCACGACAGGAACATGATGTAGTGCCATCTTCAAAAATAGGGTTATACGCCGGACATACCTGCCAGCCCGATTTGAAGTATTGGCTGACGAGGTCGAGTCGGTCGAACTCTCCGAACTCTTTCCACAGCGTCAGAGCTGACAATCGCACACGGGAAAGTTTCGCGCTCGGCTTTCTCTTCCGGTCACGATCACGCACAGAGCCACCAGGAGGACGGGGGGTGCTTTGTCTAGGTTCTAGTTTCGCTCGAACCAGCGTAATTCTGTGGCGTGGATTAGTTCTCTTCCCATTAGCCCTTTTATCAATATGAATGATGCCGAGTGCGTACAATAAGTGTTTGTGGTTGTGCGCGGTCTGGATAGCCATACCGCAATCAGCAGCCATATTTTTAATTGACTTAAAGCAGGAGTGGTCTCGGCTGTTGCGGCATATATCTTTGATATGGTTGAGCAACACAGCAGCCTTTTTAGGCAGCTCTGAACCTATTACTGCGGGTGGAGGCTTATCCTCAATGTCTGCAGGGGAGGTATTGAATCGTTTCATAAGCTCAGTCGCTCCTGGAGAAGCTGATAGCCTATGACAAGATTCACTTTCTTTGAGGACGCTGGCTATCAGAGATTAACGAACTTAAAAATAGAGTGCAGGTCGAATACTCAAGCTCGATAAAACTTTCCTGCATCGCACACTCTTACCTATTTCAACACAGCAAATTATATCACATTCTATTCACGCATAGCACTTAGTTTCAGACGTGACGCACAATATATTGCGGACTGTTTTGTGTTATCACCTGATAGCTTGTGATCTATTAACACGATAGGTTTTGAAAAGTGTTGATGGGTTCGCATTGTTATGCTAAAGTCCTGCGTCTTAAATGGAGGGATTTATGAATAAACCGGATGATTTAATCAAAACCGCTGAAGCACAGAGACTTTTAGCCGTAGGCAAGGTGAAGATGGCGCAGCTTATCAAAGATGGGATTGTGCGCTACTACACCAGCCCACTTGATAAGAGAGTAAAACTTGTGAGCCGCGCGGAGATATTAGTTCTCAAGAATGAGGTCCGAGAGGCAGCATGAAAATTATTGCTATTGCCAATCAAAAAGGCGGAGTGGGTAAAAGTACGACTGCCGCGACCGTCGCTACTGAACTCGCCATCCGTGAGTACGAAACTCTTTTGATTGATGCCGACCCCCAGGGAAATGCCACGCAAATCTTTTTCAGCCCCGAACTCGTCACCTCCACACTCTCTGATGTCTTGATTGGGGGAGGAAACGACCCGGCGGCTTCCCTGTTGGAAAAAGGCTTGACCACGGCCATCCCGCATTTAGACATGGTGGCGGCGACAATCAAGCTGGCCAACTTCGAGCGCGAGAGCCCACTGGCAATCACAAAACTACGCACGGCGCTTAAGAACGTCCAGGATAGATATGATTTTGCCATCATAGATACGCCGCCCAATTTAGGACTTCTGCTCACTTCTACACTCGCCGCAGCGGATTACGTTATTATCCCGGTCAAAGCAGCCCCCTTCGCCCTCTACGGCTTTGACGACCTGATGGATGCCATTAACGGGGCCAGAAGCTTTAACGAGCGTCTTAAAATCCTGGGAACCGTTTGCACCATGTTTGACAAGCGAATGAATGTGTCCGGCACTTCCCTTCTGGAATTACGAGAAAAGTCCGGCGAGCTTTTATTTAATACAGTCATTCATTCCCAAGCCAAGCTGGAAGAGTCCCCTTTCGTCCACCAGCCTATTCAGGTCTACGCGCCCAACACACGCGGGGCTATACAGTATTCGGAACTGACTGACGAAATCCTAGAGCGCATTGGCGTGGCGGCGAAAGCTCCACACCTGAGCGTGGTAGCCAATCAATGAACCAAACGAAGCCAAAGCCGACGAAGGCGAGGATGGAACTGCGCGAGCCGGCGAAGCCGCTGGCCGATATTCCGATCAAGCCGCTCGATCCAGACCACCCTGCGGCACGGATATTTAGCCAAGCATTGCAGCTCCCCTCAAAATCTGAACCCCTTACGATTTCTGAACCCGTTCAGGAAATAACCCCTGTTGAAATCCAAACCCCTTCAGAAATTACCCCTGCACCCCTACAAACTGAACCCGTTATAAAATCTGAACCCCTTCAAAATATATCAGGGGTTACGCTGCTTCCAGAAAACGCCGCGCACCTGAGATTTCCCTATGAGGTCTTCGATAAAATCCTCCGTCAATTCGAGCCGGGGCCGCGTGTTGTATTGGAAGAACTATACCGACTATCCGCAGGCTGGGACTCGGACGAATGCACGATCAGCATCGGTAAACTCTGCGCCCGCTGTAATATCAAGCCGGCCACCATACGCCTCCATCTCAAAAAGCTACAGGAGCGGGGCTACATTAGCCGCCTGGATGATATTGTTGGCGGGGCCGTTTATGAGGGGCGGGGAATCAGGTTTAGAGTGCATTTGCCGCGCTTAACCCCTTCAAAAAAGCAAACCCCTCCAGAAAATGTAACCCCTTCAAAATCTGAACCCAATAAATTAAAAGCTTTAAAAGAAAATACACACACACAAGTTGCGCCGCCAGAGGCGGCGGGTGTGAGTGTGGGTTCGCGTTTTTCTCTCAAACAGTGCATTGCATACGCAGAGCATCGCAAGTCTTCTGATCCAAACATGCGGAGCGCCGGTGCTGTTGGCCGAAAGCTGTATGAGACAGGGCGCGAGGATGAATTGATTGCTGAGTGGCTGGCTGCAAAGGTTGAGCCACAGCTCGACATCTCACAATGCCCGGACTGTCACGGTACGGGGATGTACTACCCGGAAGGGGTAGGGAAGGGCGGCGTGAAGAAGTGCGACCACAAAAGATTGAAAGAAGCGGGCAGCTTTGGTGATGATAAATAGTTTTTCAATGTTCCGCTTTTAGTTTGCGCCATAGCTCTTTGATAACGCGCTCCTGCATGTGTTCGTCTGCCGTGAGAGCGGCGGCAAAGTCTTGAAAGATGCTGTTGGTTTCGTCGGCGTATTTTTGGTGCTCTCGCAGCGCGTTGTGACAGTGTTCGGGCTGCACAGGTACGGGAACGCTGCCGTTGACGCCGATGCTGGAAAGCTTTTTGACGAACTCGCAGCGCGTCGGGTCGCCAAGTTCGATAACGGTTGCGCCGATCTGTACGCTATCAGGCTGGAACATATTGCCGGGTACGATGCGGGCGCGTCCTTCGACTGGCAAGGTGACGGTTTCAGAGCGGACGCGCGGCGGCACGAAGTCAAGCGGTGTGTGGTACGAGGGGCGCGTGTCGAGGCTATCCCAAATCTCTGCGGCGATAGATTGCGCGGTAGCGCGGCCTTGTCGTGCGCTCGTCGAACGGTTGCGTTGCATCTCGCGTTCTGCGGCGCGTATTTGACGGTATAGTGTTGTAATCTCTTCGTAGAGTTCGGCGCGTAGTTGTTCGCGCTCTTGCTTATTGGTGATGCCGATCAGTTCGAGTACAGCATCGTCTAGGTTTTGACGATCATCGAATGCTAATTCGCCAGTCCACTCCGTAGCATGTGAGTCAACGTCAACTAACGGAACTGTATCGCGGGATTGTAATTCAGCAAGCGCAGATTCTAGTTTTCGTTGCACGCTTGCTGAGGCACAGCGCGGGTCAGGGATAAGCATCATCTTTGCATCAAATATTTCTGTTACTTGATTGCCCTCTCTGCCCATCTGACTACCAAATAGAAACTTCATTAGAGCTACTACTGTGCTGTTAAGAACAGAGCATAGGTGCTGCGGGTCAACACTGTCACCAACGAAAACGTCATATAAATTGCAGTTGCAAGTTAAGCCCTCTGGATTAAAAGCAACTACATGGCGATATTGTTGTAGCTTCGACCAGATTATTTCTCCTTTGCCTCGCCCAGTCAGGTCAAACCAGTCGCGGTCATCTGTAATTCTGCTTTGGCATGTGCTGCCTTCATCGCATCTCTCATTTCCTCCCCATTCGATGTACTTGCGAGCGTGCTTATCCTTCTTTGGAAAGTTAGTAGGTATCATTACCGCTGAGCGATCTAGACGTTCGCGGGACAAACCAACTGATCTAATATCCATCAACCCATGAATCTCTGGCTCAATATATTTTGCTTCGATAAGATGTATAGACCCGTCGCCAGCGCGAATGATACGCACGCTTTTTGTCTCACTTCGCCTAATACCATAACGCTCTACAAATTCATGCTCAGAAATGTCTTGTGACACTGCTTCATTAGTAACATCGAATGGAAAGAAAAATTTGTCACATCCACTTTTAAGCCCGAACTTAACATTTGCTAGTTGTCCGAGCGGCACAAATCTTTCACCACCGCGTCTTAGCAGCTTGAAAAAGATTTCAGGCGCGCGTAAGAAGATGCCCCACTTATAACCCGTGTACTCGTCCGCTGCGTCGGTTGATGATTCGCGCCCCCCGCCTCGTAGTATGCGCCTCGCCTGCTCTGCTTCTGTTTCTACTTCTGCTTCCTCTTCTTCGTTGTCTTCCTCTGCCTCGCTGACCGCAATCGGCATACAGCCCGCTTCGTACAGCTCACCTTGATTGACGACGCGGACGCGCCATACGTCGGTTTCTTCCTCTTCGGTCAGGCGCAAAATGTGGTCGCGCAGATTCTCGAACAGCAAGCGACGTTCGTGCTCATCCTGTGCGAAAGGTAGAAACTGCTCCCACTTCTGTTTGATCCACACAAACTTGACATTGTTCACGTTGCGCTGCGCCGCGTTGGGCTGTTTACGCAGAATCGTCGCAACGGTCGTGACACGCGCGCCTACAAACCACGGCTCGCGGTTCGATTCGAGCATGGCGATAATCTCGTAGTTGTCGAGCAGGTACTTTTGCAGGCGGAAGCCGTAAGCGGTGTCGAGCCAAGTAGAGCTTGTCAGTAAGCCCATATAGCCGCCGTCGTTAAGAAACGCGCCGCCATGCGTGAAGAAGTAGCAGAGGATGTCAGAGCGCCCCGAAAGGTCAGCGCCGGGCGCGTCTTGCTTCGCCTCTTGCTGCAAGAATGTCTTGTAATTCTTGCCGTAGTATTCGTTGATCTTCTCTTGGCGCACATACGGCGGATTGCCGACGACGGCATCAACAAACGGCATCTCCACAAGGTCTGATTCGCCATCTTCATTTTCACCGTTGAAGACCGGCACATTAAAGACCTCATCGCCGGGATTGACTTTGAGAAAGTCTTTGCGCGCGACGAGCGGGTAATTTGCTTGCTCGATCAGGTCGCGTGTAGCGAGATTGATTGTCGTCAAATGTGTCGGATAAGCAGAGATGTCGAAGCCGTAGAGACTACCGATGAGCGATTGATGAGACAGTCTATTTTTAGCTAAATCCTTTTTGCGCTGATAGGCTCGCACAAGGAATGTACCGCCGCCACACGACGGGTCGAGCACACTGGCGTTAGCGTCGCGGATACAAAAAGCGTTGATGAGGTCAACGACTTCGCTGCGTGTGTAGTGCATCCCGAACTTGTGGCGCTCGGCGGGACTAAATATGCGCTCGAAGATTTGCCCGATGACTTCGTATGGAAACTGCGTAAAGTCGAAAGCATCGGTCTGCTCGCTCAACTCGCGCCAGCCGTCAACAGCCGCGTCGCTCAGAAACGGCAGTTCATCGCCGAAGTCGCCCCGGAACACAGTCTCATAGTCATTGCTTTCCTCCATTGCGTGCGCGAAGTATTTATCGAGCGTCTTCTTGAGCGCCGCGCCGGTCTTGACTGACTTCTTGATCGTCAGCCCGTCCATATCAGTGAAGCGCAGCCGCAACGCTTTCGAGAAGACGATCTTGTTAGCCAGCACATAGCAACTCAGCTTTGCCGCGCGTTCGAGGTTGTCACGCAAGATTACTTCATCAGTGTCAGATAAGTTCCAGCCCTGCTCATCGCGCATCCACTTATTGAGTTGTGCCTTGAAAGTCTTGTTCTTTTCGTAGCCGTCGTTGATGGCGTGTAGCGTATTGGTGACAAGCGGCAGCAACCCTGCTTCCCACACGCGAACGAATTTATCGTCGAGCGGAAACAGCCGCAGCGGTTCAAGATTTGTGACGAGTCGGGCGCATCGTTCAAGTAATCTTGTAATGAAGCGGTTGAGTTGGTCTTTGACGCGCGGGTGCTCTAGTTCGGCTGACGTGCGTATCGGACTGGCGAAAGCGTCTAACTCTTCCTCATAACGCTCTGTGATCGGCTTGCCCTTCTCAAACGTCCTCCACAGCACACACTTGTTAATGTTCCATGTAAAGAAGTGCTCGACGCCGGCACGGTTGGCCTTGTCGTGCGCGTCCATCACCAAACCTTCTTGATACGGCGAGCGTCCGTCTGGATTCTCCGGCCTTTTGACTTCGCCAGTGAGAATTACCTTGTCGTTGCGGTCGTAGATTTGCAGATCGTGACGCTTACGGCTTCCCTTAACTGGTTCCTCAACTCTGGCGAGCGAAAAAGGTAAGTCAGGGCGATTTTGAAGAATGACGTTGATCTGTGAGGCGATGTCAGAGGTGAACGTCCACTCGTTTGTTTTTGTAGCCATGAGGAATCAGACCATCAATCAGTAGCGTCGGGATCGCCGGTTATGCGAAGAACTCTTCGCCGCGTTTTAGTTTCAGCTTCTTGTGATAGTACCGGATTGCTTCAAAGTCAGTGTCATTGGTCACGACCGTCACGCCTTCACGCGCGGCGCTGACGGCGATCAGTACGTCCATTGCCAGCTCTTGCTTCGCCGTCGGGGTGCGGCGCGGAGACTTACCCTTTGCCTTCTTCTTGCGTGATTGCGTGAGCAGGTGCAGGATGCGAGCGGCGGACTGCCAATCCTCAGCCGTTGGCAAGATGAGCGTGCCGTCCTGTTCATGGACGCGCCACACAGCTTGATAAAGTTTGAACTCTTCAGCGTCGGCGGCGGCCATCAACTCCGTCAACACGACGGCGGAAACATACTCGCGCGGGGAGACCGAGCGCGCCCGCCGCTCGGCAACGATGTTGGTGTCGAGCAGATAGATTGCCTGCGCCCTCCCCTATGCTCGCACCTTGCGCTTGCCGTGAACACGGTCATACGTCATGCGGTAGGCGAGCAGCGTCACCTCTTCTTTCGTCATCGCTTCTAGCTCTTTCTTCGTATAGCGGCGGCTGGTATCAATCTCTTTGGCTCCGCCTGTGCCATTGGTTGAGGCGCGTTTGCTAGTGCGCGCCGGTGAACTCTTTGTTGTCGTCTTTGCCATTACTTCTTTCCTCCCGTCGCGGCGCTCTTTGGTGGCCTGCCAGCCTTGCGCTCGATCCTGGCGACGGCCTCTAGTATCTTCTCTTCAATCGCATAGTCTCTGCCGAGCTGGTGCGCTGGCAACTGTCCAGCGCCGATCATAGCTCGCACGCGCCGGTCTGTGACGCCGAGCACGACGGCAGCCTCCTTCGTCGTCAATAACTTCATAAGCAATCTTATACCCGATAAATAATTATTCCGCAATAGGCACGATTATGCTTGCGTATCTATTCCGCTTACGGTATAATTCCATTGCTTTTGATAATTCACCCGAACAGGAGAAACACAGATGGTCAAACTTACAACGGCAGAGGCGATGCAGAAGGCGATTGACAAGGCTCGCGCGGTCAAGCCGATGGTTCGCATCGTGAACTTCGGTAGTTATACCGTCACGAACAAGCAGACCGGCGCGACCTACAGCGTGAAGTGCGAAAAGAGAAATGGTGAGCGGATCGCCGACTGTGATTGCAAGGCCGGCGCACGGGGCCTGCGCTGCTATCACGTCGCGGCTGCCGCTGGCTGTCACATCGTCCTGGCGGCAGAGCGCGCCACACTCCGCGCCTAAGCGCAAAGGGCTAGGGAACGGCTGTCACCGCTCCCTGGCCCCAACCCTTCACCCTTTGACAGATGAAAGGTACTTGCACCATGAGTCTAACGAAACGATTGCTCGAATCACAAGAGACACCGGCGGATCATCTGGGACGCGCCCGCCGGGGCGTCATCAATGCTTTAAGGGCTGCCACAGACGGCCACCTTGAGATTGCAACCCTGTGTGACATCGAGTGCACTCTACATGCTGTCCTGCGAGAGATGGAAAATCTGGAAAAGGGAATTGGCCGCGCTATAATTCAAGAGGAGCAAAAACGATGATTGATTGGAATCTTAGATTTAACGATGAGCGACTGCATGAGTTTGCCGAGGAACTGCAACGGATTAGCGAGCGGATCGGTTTTAAGGTCTCTGCGCGGGGATGGTGCTATCTACTTGAGCAGGCTCGCATGATCAACAAGGACGGATTCAACAAGGTCGAGGAGCTGATCAACACATGCAGGCGCAGAGGATTTCTCCCCGTTGACTTTGTAGCTGAGGAAGACGCCCGCGCTTTCTCAGGCATCGAGACGCCCACTGATGGGACAATTAAAGGCGTCTTAAAATGGATGTGCGAGGACGTTTTGAACGGGCAGAAATATTACACCCCGGATTGGTGGGAGGGCGAAGAGTATTACGTCCAGATGCTAGTCGAAAAGATCGACCTCAAAACCCTGTTTTCTCCGGTCGCGGACGAATACCATATCCCCATCGCTAACTCTAAGGGCTGGAGTTCAATCTTGCAGCGAGCTGAATACGCCCGCAGATTCAAAGAGGCGGAAGAACGCGGGCTCACCTGTATACTGCTCTACTGTGGCGACCACGACCCGGACGGGCTGCGAATCTCGGACACTATCCGGGCAAACTTAGAACAAGTCGCCGAAGTCCAATGGTCAGACGGCGAAGAAGGGTATGACCCATCTGACCTGGAGATCGTGCGCTTCGGGCTGAATTACGACTTCATTACGCAACAGGGCTATACGTGGATTGATAACCTCATTACAGGTTCAGGGAAGAACCTGGCGGACCCAAAACATCGTAATTTTCGCCTGCCTTACGTCCAACAGTATCTACATACCATTGGTGAGCGGAAGTGTGAGGCCAACGCCATTGTCACCACGCCTAATGATGCCCGCCAACTCGTCCGAGACGCCATTGAAAGCATAATCGGAGATGCCAGAAACCGCTTTGCTGAAAAGCGTCGAATCGTCAGAGAGCGGTATGCTGAGTTGCTTGAGGAAACAGGACTCAGAGAACCGATTAGAGCCGTTATTGAGAGCGACGACGAGGAAAACTGATCCTAGATACCACTTCTGCTAGAGGCTGCGTCAGGGAGCATCACAACTCTGTGGCGCAGCCCCCTTTTTGATCGCTGTCAGCCCACGCGCCACCATTCGCCGCGTGCTGCCGTTTCCTGTGAAGCGAGGCGTCAGTGTCTCGTATCCGCTCAAGAGGTAGTTTGCCCTATGGGACAAATTTGAAGGGGCTGCGTCCTGGCTTCAATGGCGCGCTGCGAGCCGAGGCCATCGTCGTAGGCTCGGGTAATCTTTTCGCGGAGGTCAGTGGAGTAAGCCATACTTGAGGCTACTCCGCTTCTTCCATACGTTCAACTGAAATCCGCTCTAAGCTGTAAGCTGACGCCTGTTCGGAGTTTGTGTCGTCATCATCGTCGATGCCGGCAAGTCGTTTTTGTCTTAGTTCGAGCAGAAAACGGTCTGTCCGGTACCAGATGTCGTACGCAATCAAGGTCATCAGCATATAAGTGCCGACTTCCCAGAGCCGGGTGCGGTCGCCGAAAATTTGGTAGGAGACCGACAGGATGACAAACAAAATCACGCTCATTTTATAAGCGAGCCGGTGCAGTGTTCGGTCGGAAAATAAATTTTTTGCGTCCTCGCGCTTTTCCGGCAAAAGCTGCCAGAGAAAGAGAAACAGGAACAGCAGTCCAGTCAATATTTCAAAACCGGCGAAAGCGTAGGTCAGTGCAACGGCGGTATCGTGGGAAACGTGAATCGTTTTGAAATAGCTCGCCATCTGATCTGTATAGTTGACGCCGAACCAGCCAACCGGATTTAGCGGCTGAATCGTATAAACGACATTGCCGGCATTGTCCACAACCGAACCTTTAGAAGCCCATTTCTCGAAAACGATATCCAGCTCGCCGTCGAAAAACTTGTCGAAGCCGTCCAGAGTCCAGAACAAAGCCCAGAACAAAAGCAGAAGTGTGATTAAATTCAGGCGCTGGTCGAATAAATAAATTAATCTTTTCATTTGAATCTCCGTATACCGCAGTTGCGCAAGGGGCGCAGGTTAGGGTAGGTTACGGCTCAAGCCGCAGTCACCATTCTTTTCCTTAATCCGCTTTAAAATCGTATGAAGAAGCCTGCGGGGAGATTTCTTCGTCGCCGAAGGAATCTTTTTTCTTTCTGAGTTCGAGAAAAAACTGATCCATCCGGTACCACAAATCGTAAGTGACAATCGTAATCGCCAGGTAAGTGCCGTGTTCCCAAACCTCGATGCGGTCGCCGAAAAGGATGTCGCCAGTAATAAAGGCGATAAAAATCCAAATGCTCGCCTTGAAAATCAAGCGATGAATCGTCCGGTCGGCAATCAACCCTTTTTTGCCTGGCGCTTCTTCGTCCCGGTTGTCGTAAAACTGCCTGATAAAAAGCCAGAAAAACAGAGCCGCGAGAATAATCTCCAGAATCGCGAAGAAATATAGCGTGATGGTCGCAACTATCGGCGGTAAATGAAGCGTTCGGAAATAGTTGGCGAATTTAGCGTCGCGGCTAGCCCCGTACCAGCCGACGCGTTCATTGGGCTGAATTGAGTAGACGACGTTTTTATCCTTGTCGACCAGAACGCCCTGCGAAGCCCAGCGTTCTTTGACGAGTTGCGACGAGCCGTTGAAAAACTTATCGAACCCGTTTAAGCCCCAAAACAGAGTCCAAAAAAGAAACAAAATCGTAATCATATTGATTTTGTTGTCGATAAGATAAATAATTTTCTTCATATCACCTCTTTTGCCCGGCAAAAATTCCCGAATAAAATTTAGAACCTGAAAACGGTATCGATCTGGATGCGATTTGTGCTGCGGTCGAGCGATCCCGGAGGATTCGTTCCGAACGGACCATTCAGCCCGTTCAACCGCCGGTTAAACAATCCGGTAAAATTAAACGAAACTCGCGGATTGACCGTGTAGCCGAAAAAGAGCCGGTGCGCCTGAACGTCTGACGGCTGAAGCAGGTCGTCCCAGTTGAAAGGCGTCAGGACGGCGTCCTTTTCGATTCTCAAAAAGGTATAACTGAACAAAAGATCGCCGCTGACAGGCGCATTGAAATCGCTTCCGCGCTTCTTCCGCAAACTCTGGAACCTGAATTCCGCCCACACGCCGTCGCCTTCGTCGTTCGGCAGAAACACGTCGTTGCCGGAGGAATCCGCGACGACGACATCACGCGTATTGAGGTTTCTGACGTAATCGAAAATGAACGTCATCGGATTGTATTTGTATTGCCTGAATTCCAGCTGCCCTAAGAAATCAACCATATTAAAGCCAGAGGCGAGTCGTCCGTTACGGCTGACGGCATTGGTAGTCGCTGCAGATAGCCCCAGATTGGCGTTGCCTGAAACCAGCAAATCCTTGGGGATGTTGATGACTCCTGTTGCCGTCTGGCTCGGAGCCGTGGCGGTCGCCGGAACGGTGACTGTCACTGGAAGCTGTAAATTACCCCCGAAAACCTGTATCGGATTGATCGCATCCGTTCCGTAGTAATAAAGATTCGTCGCCGCCAGCGTTAAATTGGTGTTGGGCGAAAGAGCAAATCTGCCCTGAATCTGCGCTCCGAACAACTTTGTTTAGCCATTCGCGTGGGAAAATTGATTCCCTATCAGGATCCAATAGCTTTTCCCATTTAACCATCACATACATTGTCGTCTTTCCTGTCTTAGCTTTCTCTTCCCTCCAGTGAATTTCTTCATAGGGTTCTGATTCTGTCCACCCCGCCCCTTCATTTGCCAACAGTTGACAGTGATCTCTCTATTAAATTACATATCAATCACCTAATGTGTGACTCTTTTTGAGAGTCCATTGAACCGAAACCTTTGTAGAATTGCTGGTGACGAAACCACAAGTTCTAACAAAGGAGCGGTTCAATGGACAGAGACACTTTTATCATTACCGTCTATTGTTTGGTAGTCGAATACTACCAGTTAGTCAAAGCAAAGCATCCCATCAGACGCGGTGGCTTTGCTCCGGCTCTGACAGATGAAGAGGTCATGACGATGGAAATCTGCGGGGCTTATTTCAAACACCATCTGGATAAAGACCTCTTCGACTATTTTCACAGCCACTATCTGAATTTCTTCCCCAATTTGCGTGACCGCCCCTCGTTCGTGCGCCAAGCAGCCAATCTGTGGCAGGTCAAAGCCGAAATCTGGCAACTGATAGTCGAGAGAAGCGGACAGGCTGAGGCGAGCGTGCAGGTCATTGATACCTTGCCTCTGCCGGTTTGCACTTACACGCGCTCCGTGCGCGACCGGTGCTTCAAGACATTGGCCGATTATGGGCATTGTGCGGCCAAGAAATTGGATTATTACGGCTTCAAACTGGGCTTGAGAGTTTCACCCCTCGGGATGATTACACACTTTCCTTTGCTCAATGCGCGTGCTCATGATGTTAATCACACCAATGCTTTGGTCGAAGGCTTTGCGGGTTTGTGTCCTGCCGATAAAGGCTTTCTTGACCCGTGGCGTCAGCCGCTGTTGCTGGACAGATACGGAGTGAAAATAGTCGCTCCGGCCAGAAAGAACATGCAAGAAGAACATCCGAAAGCGTTGCGTCGGTTCTGCTCACGAATTCGTAAGATCGTCGAAACCGTTGGCTCGCACTTAACCGAACGCTTTGCCGTAGATGGGATTCGGGTGCATGATTTGTGGCATTTTCAACATCGCTTGATTCGCAAAATCTTGTCACATACGGTGATGGTCTATTTGAATTTGCAACTTAAGCGTGACCCGTTAGACCTTGATGGTCTGGTCTCGGCCTAAAAGAGTCACACATTAGGTATCAATCCTACACTCCTTCACGTCCATTTCCATTATGTTATAGTTGGAACGTTAAGAGTAAATTCTTGGTGCTGAATTGCTCCCTGCCAGCACGGTCAGGGTGCAGCCCCCCTTTTTGTTCGCCCATTTTCAGTATCACGCCCACACGGGCAGGGCTTCAATGTTTTATTTGCTTTGACCACGCTCAACACCTTCATCACGCCCACACGGGCAGGGCTTCAATGGTGTGCCGGTGAAGCCGATGTAACAGGCCTTCATCACGCCCACACGGGCAGGGCTTCAATGTAAGAAAGCAACGTCGCCGAGTTGCCCGCGCCAATCACGCCCACACGGGCAGGGCTTCAATGATGTTCGGCGCGGTCAATGAACGTCTCGTCAGATCACGCCCACACGGGCAGGGCTTCAATGACCAGCGCATTAGAGGCAACCGTAAAACCCACATCACGCCCACACGGGCAGGGCTTCAATGACTGTGCAGACCTTAACGCTGCTGGTAAGTAAATCACGCCCACACGGGCAGGGCTTCAATGGTTGAATACAACGCCAATGAAAAGAAGCTAAAATCACGCCCACACGGGCAGGGCTTCAATGAAGCGCACCATTGCAGGTGTTCGCAAGCAACGCATCACGCCCACACGGGCAGGGCTTCAATGTGTCGCCGGCGACACAATTTGAGCTTCTCGCAATCACGCCCACACGGGCAGGGCTTCAATGAAAGATTCTCATTGCGCAATGAGGATTCAACCTTGTTGAGATTCAAGCAGGCTGTGATAGCAGGCAGATAAAAAGCGGCGAAGCCTTTTAGAAGCCTCGCCGCCTTCATCTCACAAGTTTTCACGTGTGAGGCGCGTCACTGTTCTCACTTCCAGCAACGCGCTTGAGACAGGCACATTCAGCACCCGTCTTTTGTGCCGCGCATTCTATGTCGAACATTTCGCCCGCGTCAACACTCTTGAAGCCTTGAATGCTGCTTACAGGCTCGCGTGTGGCTGTGTTTCAGGTGTGAATAGGTATCACGGCATGGGCAAATCAGACACAGGGCAAATACGGAGCAAGATCAGGGGAACCGTCTTATCTCTTTGCCGCACGCCGCCTAACGCTGCGCCTCACCTGGTTGAGCTGCGTCTGTAGCCGCTCGACTTTGCGCATTAGCTCCTTGTTCTGCTGGCGGACTTCAGTCACTAGTTCCTGGTTCTGCTGGTACAAGCCCTGAATGGCAGCCATCGTCACGCCGTTGGCGTCAATCATGTCGATGTGCAAGTCGTCTTTGCCGAGGTCGAAGGCCGCGCGGAAGTCCTGCGCCATCGGGCCGACGTGCCGGACAGATGGTGCGTCACTCTTGTAGTTCCACGCTCTGATTGGTAATGCCGCCAGACGGTCGAGGACTGAGCGCGGGCTGATCGTGGAGAAGTTGGCCTTGAGGTTCTGGTCGCTTGACATAGTACAGCCCGTACAACTCCCAACATCAAGATGGCCTATGACCTTCGCCTTGCCCTCGAAGTAGCCCGCATAGCTGTTGAGGCTGTAGCCATACACGCCGTTGCCGCTGATGCTGGTGCCATGCACGCCATCGTCGCGGTTGCTGTAGCCCTGCACGCCGAAGCCGTAGTAGCTATCGCCGTACACGCCGGCGTAGTAGCCGTCGCTTGCGCCATGCACGCCATAGTAGCTGCCGCTGTAGCCATTCACGCCGACGCTGCTACCTCCATTTACCTCCAGTTTCGCTTGTGGTCTAGTCGTCCCGATGCCGACGAAGCCGTAGGGTGTGAGAGACATTAACGGGGCGGAGAACGTGCCAGTCGTCCCGCCATTGAAGAACTCCAGGTTGCCGCCCCCGTTATTTGACCCCAGATGCAGCAGCCATTGCTGGTCGCCGGCCACCGCCCCGCCCGAGAAGCGAATCGTCGGCCTATCCCCCGTGAGCGTTAGCGCGCCGAAAGCACCGTCCCAGTTACGGGCCACTTCCAGCCCCCCGCGCGGGGCCGTTGTCCCGATGCCGACATTACCCGTGCGATTGACTCGAAATAGTTCCGGCCCGCCTCGCTGGATGACCTTAAACGCACTGTTGTCGTTCGCACCCAGGTAGATGCCAAATTCACCACGCTGAGGCACAGCGCCAAAGCCCTGTCCCAAGACCTGCACAATGGTTTCATTCGAGGTATTCGTGGGCGAGATTTGCCACCCGAAGGCGCTACTGTCGGTCGAGAGCATGATCGTGCTGGGTGGATGAGAGCCGGCCAGCACCTGATAGGTAGGCGTGGCGCCTGCCGGCTTGATGAACTGGTTCCCGATGACATGTAAGGCGGCGCCCGGCGTGGGCGTGTTGATGCCGACATTGCCTCCCACCTCCGTGATGGAGGAATCGCCCAGCGTGCCGGCGTTATCTGTCCACTTGGCGATCCTGTTCTGCGTGCCCGTGCCCGTCGCGTTCTCTCCCGTCACCGTAGTTGCCTCGGCAGTGGAAGTGCCCGACGCTGCAGTGCCGGTTGTGGTATCACCAGTGGGAGAGGTCGTGGTGGTGCGATTGATCCCTGCGGCTGCGATGCGATCAACGGGCGAGAGACCTTCTGAGAGTCTATTAGCTGCCAGAGCAGTTGATTGAGGTGATGGCAACTCGTCACGACTAATTTGTTGGAGAGCGACTTGCTCTTGCTCGATCTGTGCCGTGCCGTACTTCTGTGTGAGATTGTTAGAGAAGTCACGCACGGTGACGAGAAACAGATAAGAGCTATCCGCTAACGGTGCGCCTTGCTGATCCCGCAGATGCCAGTCAATCAGATTGCCCAAGCGAAAGGTGGAGTCATAGACCTGTGAGCCATCCGCAGAGAAGACTTGGAGGCGTGTTTGATTAACTTCTCCCATCGCCACATAACGCACTCTCTGACTACTGGCTGTCGCTGTCACGATGATCATTGATGGCACAGTTGATGGTTCTGTCGCAGGAGGCTCAATAGCTGGTTGCGGTGTTGATAGTGGCTGCGGCTCCTCAGGCACTCGCTCGCTGCGTGGGGTTTGCGACAGCGCAGTGCCGAACAAGAGGATTACTAGAGACAGGGTTAGAAGAGAGCGGCGAGTCATAATCATTTGAAGTCTCCTGAATGCTGGATAGCGCGCGGTGCTGAACAAATGCTTAAATATCTGAAGTTCCTTTCACGCAGGCAAGGGGGCAAATAACGGGAGACCTTCGGCACCGATCTCCTTTATAGCACTACGCAGCAGGCCAGCGTACCTACCTATGTACGTAGGGTGCCAAGAATGTGCAGGAGTTGGATAAGGGTTGGGTAAATACTTATCACGTATTTTCACCGTTCATGGGGTAACTTTTGCTAGATGGTCTTCGGGCGAGTCCGATAGTGATACTTAATGTGGCTTAACTAAAATGCCATAAGAACGGTTATCGGACTGACTTTCCCCTGATAATGAAAACGCTCGCAGCTTTCAGACCAAAAGCGCAAGATGTAGGCACACGTTTCTATGCAATCCATAAGCCCTGCTTATCGCAGATCATCCATTTTCAATATCACGGTGAACTGCGTCCCACATCAAGATGTAGTAGTCAGTGTGCCGCCGATCCGCGCCTTTTTTTACGTGATGGATTTCCGTCAAGCCTCGCTAAGGATCAACACTTCGCCGGCGACCCATATCAAGAGGTGAGAGCCTTCAACGTCCGCACATTGTTTACTCTTTTCGCGGTGCTCGCTGCTTCTGTGCGTGATTCCATCAACCGCGTCGCTGCTGTCAGCGCCCGTACCTTCGCCAACGTTTCAACCGCGCGCGTGTACCGCCTTTGCGCCGCCGTCAAACGCTTCTCCCAATAGATGCCAGCCGTCAAGGTATGCTCGCCGCTAGTGTTTGAAGTGTAGCCATGCTCCACCAGATTCAACCGCAGCCAGCACAGCGCGACGTGCGAGATAAGTAATTGCTCCGCTTCCGGGGCATCGTTATAACCCAAGTCCAGGCGCGTCTGCCTTAATCGTTCGCTCCAACATTCCCGCAGCGCGGGAGTCAGAAAAGAGGCGCGAGAGAGCATTGTCAATTCCGCAGCTTGCGCGATGCCGCCCACCATTCGCCATAACGCTAGAGCGCGATGATCCGAAAGCATCTTGCGGAGTTCTTCAACGTCCGCCGTGCGTGGATCGTTTTTGTTCGTCTTTTGAACAAGCCCCAAAAACCGCTTCCTGATTTGATCTTTGTTTGGAGGTTCGCTGGTCGCTATTGCGTTGGTTTTCTTAGCCATTACGTTGAAATCTCCACTGTCGTTTATGCGTGTGGTATCCGGCGGCCAACAGCACGCCCGTTGCTATCGCGTCCATCATTTCTGCGAGATCGTTAAGTTCCGCTTCTTGCGCTTGCCATCGCTCGCGCTCCAGACCCGCCAGGATGCGCTTCCCTTCCTGCTCATCGCTTTGCATGGCGTCGAGCTGCGCGATCAGCCGGGACGTCTCACCGGCCCCGACGTATACGCTCCGCACGCGAGTGCCTTCGCGCTCTTTGCGGTAGTAATACTCACGCCCGCCTCTCTTCTCCCATCCCATTGTGCTACACCTTTTCTCTTGCCCCGCTCTCTTTAGTGTGGACAATTAGCCTGGCCAAAACTCATTACATCCCCCGCCTGGCGTTTCAAAACCTTTCAAAAGTTTTCATCCCCACTGGCCCGACGGTTGCGGGCGGTTCGCGTTCATCAAGGACATCCTCTGCTCACGCTCGCGCCGCTCGGCTTCTCTGCGCTGCTCTTCAGCCTCTTTCGCTATTGCTTCAGCCTTCGCCTTCTCTTCATATTCAGCGATCCGCGCTGCTGTCTCCGGCAGCGGGGCGTCAAAGATGATCCGTTCAAGCGCACCCCAGGCACGCCACCGCTCCACCTCGTCGGACGCCGAACTCCACGTGTAGAACCTGAAGGCGATCTTCTTCTCCAACTCGAAAATGTGCTGGAGCGGCTGGCCGTGCCTGGCCTTCATTTCCTTATGCCAGCGCCCATAGAGTTCGCCGATCTCTTCGGTCAGGCGTTGGCGTAGTTTCTGCTCTGGCGTCGGTTTCTCTGCGCGCTGGCGTGAGGCCGCAGCCCTGCGTTTCTTCTCTTTGCGTTCACCCTCTTCCGGCGAGCGGTTGCGACACTGGCGCACCCATGCACCAACAGCGCCCGCTTTTTCGTCCGTATAGAACATTTCCTCGTCGCTGTAAGAGTGGTAGAGGCGCTGAACGCGATCTTGAGGCTCGTCGCCCTGCGGCAACTGCGTGTGATATTGATTGCCACAGAACCGGCATGTTTTCTTCACTTGCCCGGGCTTGTTGCGTGAGGCTGCGAAGGCGGAGGCCACAGGTGGAGACGAACGCAAGATCAGACGGCAGAGAGCGCACCACTTCCCTTTACCGGCAGCCTGCTCCAGCTTTTTAAGTCGCGCCGCGAGATTCATTCCTCATCCTCTTCGTCGTCGTCGCCCTTGTCTCGCGCAATGGCATCTTGATCTGCCTTCTTCGTCACGTAGTCTTCGAGCGCCGCGAGGCGCTGTTGCAGATCGCCCAACTCGACAGATTTGACTGACAACTCGATGATCGTGCGTGCGGCGGTCACGCGGGCGCTGGCCGGAGCCTGCTTGTCGTCGGCCACGTCGCGCAGCACACAAGCTGCGTGCTCGGCGTCGTTCTGCAAACGGACCATCGCACACTCGACCAACTCGCGCCGCGCCTCACGATAGCGAAGAGAGAAGACCGGATCACGCAGGTAGCGCCAAAGAGTTGGCATAGAGATGCCGGCGGCGAGCGCGGACTCTTTCAGCGTTTTATGTGAGAGCAGAGACAGGAGCGCCGCCTCTTGCTTTTCGGGGAGCGGGTTATCCTGCTCGTCGGTCAGGTGTTCGGCGGCGGGTTTCTCTTTTAAGGTTTTAGCTTTCGACATCGCTTCTTCACCATAGATTTGATTTCATCATCACAATTGGGCGAGCCGCCTGGGGGTTAATTAGGCACACCTCGCCTTAACTCTTCCCTTCTCTTTCTGTTGTTGCTTTTCTAGCTTCATCGAAAGTGTCAACTTTCATAACTTGGCTCTGGATGGGATAGGGTGGTGAGACGGTAAGCACACGGAGACCTACCCTAAGGTCATCCGTAGTTTGCTTCATAGACGGGCCAGGTATGGAGCCGACGTATAAGCTCTACGAGCTGGTTCTCTCACACGGAGTAATCAGACGTTACTGATCTGACCGGGCCGATGCTTTACGTGCTTTCTGTGAGACACAGGGCTGATTAACTTTGGGCCGCTGACCGTTCTATCATCTCGCCTTGCAGCATGGATGCGAGTCTCGGTCTTCAGATGATGGCATTACCAAAGCTTGTCAATCAGCTTACTATTCAGCAAGTGCTACCCACGCACGGACTGTTCGGATCCAAATCCACATCCAAGTAGCAACAACAGTCAGCCGCTATTGTACGCCTCTCGTTCGCCTATTACAAGAATCTTTGGTTATTTCATCTCAAAAAATTTGTTGCTCAATCAGTTCCCCATCTGCACTAATTTCTCATGTTTGCACTTAGCGACGCTGCCCGTTGAACCATTTGGATAATAGAACCCGCTTCCCTGACAGTCCGGGCACTTGCTTGAGTCTATCGCTAAGGAGGGCTGCACGATCTCATAGTTGAAGTTTAAGGCTGAGGTGGCCTGATTACTCCCTGATTCACCGTCATTGCCTGATTTGTCACTTCATCTGAGGTGACAAATCAGGCAGTAAGTATTCAGCTATTTGCCGCGTCTATCCCAACCCACCGGTGTCCTCTCTCTAGAAGAAAACCTGAGGCATCAAGAGAGGAAGTAGACTACTGCCGATCAATGACGCCTCTGTCTAGCTAGAATCACCAATTTTTGCCAGCCTTTACCTGATAGCTGAATAGAAACCCCCGCCAGTTCTCTTCTGAAAAGATGCATTACGGCAGTCAAATACACAGGTATCAGAACCGCACTTCACTCCTAAGTTTATTCAGTTGGAGGCTTAATAGTCGGAGGCTTTATCTTCGGTTTATCCCATGCTCCTGTGATCTTCCCAGTAATCGTGCCCTTACTTCCTTCAGCAATCTTGACTGTATATTCGACACCTGACAGCATCTTGTCCAGCCCTACAGTCTTCTTGAATTTAAGTTGCTTCACCCCTTCAACAGCCACATAGAAAAAATATTTTTGCTCTTCGTAACTGGTTTTCCCCTCATACCGGCAATCATTGCATGACATGCGTAGCTTGTAAGTGCCCGGCTCCAAGCCACTGACGGAGAAATTACCTTCGGCATCGGTTTTGGCGCTCGTTTTGTTGGCCCCAGACCTGTTTTCGAGAGTTACATCAACACCCGATACTGGACTACTTGGCAGATCCTCAGAGAATGCTACGGAGGGCAAAAATATCAGGATGAAATTAAGTCCCGGGTCAGGACGCGATTGCCCCGAAGCGACCAACGATGTCGCTACCACCATTAGCAGAGCTAGAAATACGACAAATTTGCTTCTGAACATGGTTTGTCCTCTTCTGAAAAGGTGCATTATCGGAATTGCCATTATTAATACTCAAAGCTGTTAAAACTACTTCCCTATTCGCAGATGTTTAGTCCTCTATGAAACATCGTGAAATCCATTCTTGAGCTTAGTAAACACATGGATGGTGGGACATAAAATTTAACTCTCTGTTGTTAGCTTCTCGTGTTTGCACTTAGCGACCCCGCCATTCGGTCTGCTCAACTTTGGCTCTTCCCTTCCTCGCTTTGGATCTCTGCGAGCGTCCACTTACCCGCTGCACGTGCGCGTTCGGTGATCCTCATGCCGTGGCGCGCAATGGCGCGCAGATCAGACTGCGAGTAACCCTTCATCGCCTCAGCGTGCTCACGCGCTTGCTCCAATACGTAGGCGAGTCGTTGAAAAGTATGGCCGGGTGCTCGATCCACGCAATAGCAAATAGCGATGCTCCAAACTTCTCTGGGAATGTCTCTTCCCTTCTGTGCAGTCATCGCGTCAGCCGTCGTCCAACTGTTGCCCGTCGCACGCTCATAGACCTCCCTGATAGATTCAAGGAAAACACCATCGTCGTCGGGTTTTTCTGCTTCTGATTTTGACAACGACGATGGGTTATTAGGTTCTACGTGAGAAGAATTATTCTTACTCTTAATAACTATCCCAGAATTTGGGATAGTAGGTATCCCAGAAATTGAGAGGGGGGTATCCCAATTTCTGGGTATGGCAGATGGGATACTCTCTGGGATACCTGTTGGGATACCTCCACGCACTGTAATCTTCTTCGTCTGCGGATCAATCTTGATACCGGCAGTCCTCCTGTGCTGCTCAATGGTCTGTGGCTTATAGACACGATAGCGTGGCCCCAGAGGATTCCCGCGCGTCTCGGCCATGACTTCGATGGAAAGTTTTTCTATGAGGCCGTAGAGCGCCTTGTGGAC
>MWWG01000001.1_pt1 | contig 39848 bp, 60 predicted proteins | sample 1047331 | NCBI WGS metagenome assembly MWWG01 (sample SAMN06349968, study PRJNA376086) | soil metagenome | isolation source: MG6-4 sample Antarctic (ecotone) soil | place: Antarctica | collected 2015-01-13 | reverse complement strand
AAGCCCGTCACAGCTCTGACCCTGTGACGGGCTTCCTTGTTCGCACGCGCGGCGGGCGGCGCGACAAGATCAAATTACTTTGCCTGTCAGAGTGGCAGCGTAGAAATTATTTGCTCTGGAGTTTTGAGAGGCGGGACAATCGAATGTCTGGACGGGCGATCTGCCGCGTGCTACCATTCGCTCCCGCTCCTAATCCGAGCGTTCAAAACGAAGCTAACGGGTGCGCGCTGAAGTTGTGGTAGATGGAAGCGTCGCCCGTTTCGTTTTATTACTCACACCATTTATCAAGTATTACCATCGTGCGCAAAGTGTATCATATTTTCATTGTAGACGATCCATTGATCTTTCCGGCCTGCGAATTTTCCGGCTACGTAAAAAGCACATTCACTGTTGCCGTTTCTTCGCTTGCTCTAAAATTTGTTCCCACTTCAACCCGTGACGCGCCACTAATTGCAAAAGTGCCTTCCCCGTGGGCGGGGCTATATCACCGTGCGCCTTTTGTAACCGTCGCGCCACTTTGTCGGCTGTGACGCGCCCTGTCACTTGCGCGGCTGCCGTTGTTACGGCGATGGTCAACTCGACTAGGTTCCACGGAGAAAAGCGTCCGCGCTTTTGTTCGGGCGTTCTAAAGAATGCGCGTAGCCGTTCCTCAGTTTTCTTTGTGTGATTCACTATCACGCGATTGCGGTTCTGCGCACTACCCCCGCGCCCGCTCGCGGCATGAGCATCAAGCAAGGCAAAGTTCACAATATCGGTAAAGAGCAAAACCGTCTCATAAGCGAGGGTGTCATCAATTGCCGCTTGAAAGTTTTTGACAATAAATTCAAAAAACTCTGCCGGGTCTTTCCCGGCTAATAGGGCGCGCGGCAGTTGAAATCCATGATGAACATTAAGCAAAGGATCGGGGCGAACGATTGTGATTTTACATTGAAGCCAGCTTTGCGACGTGGCGACCTCAAATGTCCCCTTAAAGCGAGATTCAAAGTTTAAACCTTTAATCTCCGCCAGTTCTAAATCTTGATCGTCCTGTTCGTCGCTCATGGCCTCCCTTGAAAGCCTCTCCCTTGTTTGTGTATCGGCTCGCCAGTCGCACAAGGGATGCGACGCTTCCCCGCGCCAGCTAAACGCGAGTGAGGCGAGCCGATGCTTTAAAGTTTCCGCACGTACAGATCAAGATCGTCTCGCTTCACCCTCCACCCTCTGCCCTTGTCAAACTATGTCGTCAAGGTTTGGCACGTCCTGGCGCGGTCTCTCGAAGTATGCGCGAATACTGACAGAATGGAGTCGCAAGCCCCCGCCGCTGCCGTGCGTCTTGATCGTGCGTTGCAGCGCTTTCTTCTCTTTGCCGCGATCTTCATGCAGCGCCGTCGTGATCGCCCTGCGTGGCAACCCTAACCACTCGCTTGCTTGGTCAATGGTGAGCCACACGGACGGCGCAGGCTCGACCAATGCGGCGGACATGGTAGCGGCAACCACGCGGCTTAAAACTCGCTCCAGCGCCATTTCTGACGAAGCCGCGCCATACTGTGACAGCCCCGTGTCACGTCCTGGCACGGTCAATGCGGTCTGCGCCGGTTCGCGGGAAACATAGGTGCGATTCGTCAACTTATCGGCGAGCCGCCGCACGCCGTCTGGATCGTAGTCGGCGACGTTCCGAGTATGGTCAACCCCGATCTTCTCGCTCGCCACATGACGCAGGAACGTCCGCGCGCTCATCTCCGCGCCCTGTTCTTTCAGGTAGGTTAAAGCCTCTTGTTTATTCATCGTGCCAAGTCGTGACAGACCGCGCCGACATAGTTTGTCAATGTAAAAGAAACTCTATCGCGCGCTCCATCTCTTCGCCGGTCATTTCTTGCCGCCTTTCTTCTTCGGCTTCGCCGCGCCTGTAGCACCGCCATTGCTTGCGCCTGCTGCCCCTGTGGCTGGCTTTTGGGTAGTGGGTAAGGACTTGGGCGGCCTCCCCATCGGACGATCTTTAACCAACGTCAGATCGGACGCCTTGATCACAATGTCGCGCCCGAACTTCTCAGCTGGTAATTGCCCGGACAAGACAAGCTGGCGAACTCTCGCAGGAGAGACCCCTAGCTTGTCGGCGGCTTGCTTCGTTGTAAGTGTCTCACTCATGGCGCGGAACTGTAACGCGAAAAAAAGATTTACGCAAGAGTTACTTTATACTTGACTATCCCTTTCCCATGCGTTAGACTTACGCAAGAGTTAAACATTACAGGAAAGGGAATCAACACCATGACCACGAACCTCCAGAACGCCATCAACAAAGCCCGCCGGATCAAGTGCGCCGTGAAGTTGCTCTCAGGGCGCACATACCTCGTCACGACCCCGCAGCGGCATACCTACACTGTGCGCTTCGAGCAGATCAACGGCCTACGCTATGGCCGTTGTAACTGCAAGGCCGGCGTGGCGGGCATGGGCTGTTTTCACCTGATCAAGGGAGCGCTTTACGACACCGGGATTAAGGCAATGCGGGCGCACTAAAGGCGAAGGCTTAGGAAAGTTCGCAGCTTCCCTAAGCCCTCTTAACTCACGATCACAACTTTGGAGATGCAGACCATGAGCAAAACACAGAATAGAGAGAAGAAAGCCGCGCCACAAGTCGCCCGCCCGAGTCGCCTCAAAAATTCAGCTTACGAAACAGCGAGGCACATCAATCAGGCTTTCCGGCGACCGTTTGAAGGTTGGCCGGATGCGCCGCGAAGCGTCCGGCAACGGATCACGCTCTGGCTTAACCGTCTCATCGAAGACACCGGCATCGATGCCGCGAAGTTGACGAGGGGAGACGCCTATCTCGAAGCCATCCGCACGCTCGCTGCCCGGTCGCCGGAGTCGGATTACAGAGACCTGTCATACAACGCCCGCATGGTGCAGAACATTTCGCGCGAGTGGGACAGGGAAGCGACGGAAAAATGGCGCGGGCAACAAGGCCAGGCGAAGCCCGCCGCCACATCTGACGATCAAGACGAACTGGGGGAACGACAGAAGCAAAGATGCATCCTCGGCAAAGGTTGGGATCGTGAGACGAGTTTCGGGTTGCACCGGGGCGACACGATTGAATATGTGGAAGCCACGCCCGAAGAACTGAGGCGCGGCGACTTCATCGCCGTCTTCGACACGAAGAGCGGCATGTTTGAAGACAGCGGATATTTCGAGGGCGCGGACGCTCTCGCGTTCGACGTGCAAAAGCATGACGGCAGTTGGGAGTATCCCCGGCAAGGCGATTTCAAGATTTATCTTCTGCTCTCCGTCACGCGCATAGAACACTTCACGCGGCCACAGAAAGGCGCGGATGCTTCCGCGCTGCTCGACGGGCAGACGGCGGCAAAGGTTGGCCGACTCAAAAGCCGTCTTGATCACTTGGGCGATGACATCACCGACTCGACGCAACGCTTCAAGATCGAGCGCGAGATTTACAACCTCGAAAGAGAAGCCGCCGCCGCCGAATGGCCGGAAGTCATAGACGAGTTAGGAGGGCAACGCTAATGCCGACCACTAACAAGCAACGCCGACCCGTCAAACGTGTCACCCGGCGCACGCTGAAAGCCTTCGTGCGCATCGTTGGGCTAGACGGCGCGCGTGCGACCTTTGACGCTATCGAAGCAGGGAAGGGCGTCGAGGGAGCCATGCAGGCCGTGCGCCCCTACCTTGATCGTTATGTCGAAGCTAACGGGGAAGTGAAGAACACGCGGCGCGAATTCTACCGCCGACTGGAGCGGGGCGAACTGTAGCGGCTTAATGGCCGTCCGAAATGTCAACATTTGTCAACATGAAGAGAGGGGCAGGGAATCAACCTTGCCCCTCCCTTTTTTTGGTCGGCACAAAGTAAAGCGGCGGGACGTACACCGTCTTCAAAATTATAGACCGGTCTATAATTTTAGACTTCACGCTGCACCTTGTTGCCGCCAACTATGCGGACGATCCGGGAGAGGCCATCAAGCATTGGTGAGAGTGAAAACCACCCGCCACGCCCTTTTGATAGATGCGTGAAAACTTACCGCCCGCGCCGGGAGAAGCCATAGCCGCCGCCGCCGAGCAGGAGTATCACAAGGATGATGATGATGATTGTTGTGGTGTTCATGGCGGCGAGCCTACTACGAACAATACTTCGCCGTCCATCTTTTCGCTACCGACCCCGCCATGTGCCGCCACTTCACGCCTGACAAGCCGCGAGCGCACCGGACAAGGCGATGCTTGCCGGAATACTCCGACGCGTCACAGGTCAAATATGCGCGAAATGCGAGAATCCATCAAAACCTCTCCCATGGGGGAGGTTTTGACGAACGAAGGGCAAGCCCGCGCGCTCGCACCTGACACGGAAGCTTTTCCGATAATTCTACTTTTATGAATTGATAATCAGTTTTTGAGCGGCAGGATCACAAGCGGTTGTGTATTTTCCGAGTGAGACATGACGGCGTCGGGCACAAGATATTGTGCGTGAAGTTATCCGACGCTTGAGCGCAAGATATAGGCGTCCGACTTGAAGGCTTCTCCCGGATCGTCCGCGTAGTTGGCGGCTATAAGGTGAAGTGAGAAGTCTAAAATTGTAGACCGGTCTACAATTTTGAGTGAGTAGCTTAAAATTGTGGAACGTTCCACAATTTTAAACACGGCGTATGTTTTCGCCATCATGTAAATAAGGATTTCACAACTTGAAGTGACGGACGCGGCGGCTGTCACCGGACGAGCCACCCGACATGCGATCAAGCCGCGCTTTGACGCGCTTCTCCGCTTCCATCTCAGCACCGCGCCCCTCAACCCGAACTTTGTTCATTGCCCTCTTGTGAACATTAACAATGAGTAGGTCAAGGCGCTGCGCACGATCATCGTCTGACATTGATTCCCAATCGGGCGAATTGATTTCCTCAGACAGCACTTGATCGAGTTCCGCGCTGAACGCTTGCGCCGTCTCTTCGGCGTTGACGCCCATCCCTGACACTTCGCGCCCCGGTTTCCCGGTCGTCCCGCCGAAAGCTCTGATGTTATCGCCGGTGATACTTTCCGTTGTGTAGTTGGGGTTGATAGACGCGCTCTTGTTACCGCCCGCGCCGAGGTGTTCCAAATCCAAACCGAGGCGCGAAAGTTCATCCTGTACCGGCTCGCTCAAAGTCGGCATGATAGGTTCGGATTGCTTCTCGCGCGTGTGGACGCCCGCGCCAACGAACGCGGGGAGCGACTTCGCCGCACCCGTCACGCCCGCCGCCCGGTATGCGGCGCGCATGTCTTTCAGGGCGAACGGTAGCAATCTATCCAACTCGTGCCAGTCGCCGCGAAACTGCGAGCCGTCAAAGTTCTCGCCGGTGTAAGCATCAACCGCCAGTTGTCCGACCGGAGAGAGGTAGGCGCGGAAATATCGCTCAACGAGCGCACGCGGCCTGCGATCTTCACGCACGCGCTCGCCGCGATGTTCCTTATTGATGGAGTCGGCGATCTGCGCGATGGTTCGCAGGGTACGGAGACGCCCGCCCGACAGATCATAACTTGTCCCGTCGGCGTCTATTGTCCCGAAGCCGCCGGAGAAGGGATTGAGGTCAACGTCAGCCCCGGCCAGCTTCGAGAGTCCCATCGTCGTTGTCAGCGAGCCCGTCGCGCGAAACATTTCCGTCAGGGCTACTTTGCGCGCTGCCGGGTGCATACGGGCATACCGAACGGGCGAGATGATGTTGAACTTCGAGGCCAGCAGCCGAGGCGAGAACATCGGCAAGTTGAGCACATCAGCGAGCGGTTCGAGCCGCCCGAGTTCGCCACGCCCCGACGCCACGTTGACCCACCGCGCCATATCTTTGAAGGCTTTTGGATCGGTGACGCCCGCCTTCGTCAGACGTTCGGCGTAGAGGTCGAAGGAGTTTGATCGAAGGCTATCAAGCGTCGCCTCATAAGCGCGCTGAGACGCAGCCACGCCCGGTATCTTTTCGGCGAAGCGAGAGCCGAACGTCTCTTCCCCTTGCTTGATGGATGCGAGATACAAACCCGACGACTCGCGGAGGTCTTGATTCGGATGCGTGGCGAGTTTTTTCTTGAAGGACTCGAAAGCGCGGCGCGACATGGCCGAGCGCGCGGAGTCTGCCACCGCGCCGGGAATGAGCGACGGACGCGCGCCCGCGATGATTGCGCCCTGACCGAACAACGCAGAATTGTCGAACGAGGCCGGGATGGCCTTCGTGATGTTCACCACATCCTGAAAATCACGATACAGTTTCTTCGCCCGCTCGCGCGGAGTCATCGGGGCCGCAAGCGGCAACGCCTGTTCAGCCGGAGCAGCAGCAGCACGACGACCACCGCCGCCGACCGGAGACGCGCGCAGGCTCCCGCCCGGCTCGACAATGAAGTCTTGAGGCCGTCCTTCGTGATAGACGCGCCCCGTCTCAGCCATGCGCTCGACGCCCACGCCTTCCAGTTCACGACCCGCAGGAACGCTTTTCAGCTTCGGCTTGCCACCACCTGCGTACATCGCCGACAAATCAATGCGATGCTCCAGTCCTTCGGCGTCTTTGAGCGTGACGACGAAACTTTTAGCGCGCGGCTCCAACTTGAGCACGCGCCCGCCCGCATTGAAGAACTCCAACGCCCGCGCGTCACGCGAAGCAAGTAACGCCTCTTCGACGGCGCGCACGCCCTTGAGCGAGCGAGCGAAGCCAGCACCGCGCGCCAGCACGCCGAGCGGGACGGCATTCGCCGGATCGCTCAACATCTCCACGACGCCCCCGGCCATCGCTGGCAAGTTCGGGTTGATACCTTTCAACGTCTCGCTCTGCGCAACTTTCTCCGCAAGATAGTTGCCCGCCCCGGCGTTCGTCTCTCCGGTGCGGAATTCACGCCACGCATCGTCAACGGCCTCAGTCGGCGAATGTTTACGGGCGAGCGAGCAGAAGGCGGTTGACGTTGCGGAGAGCGGGCGCGTCGCCAGATCACCCGCGCGACCGACAGCCGAGGCCACCGGCGCGGCGACCTGTAAGGCTTTCTCGCCCGCCGTCGTCGTGTCGTCAGTCACAAAGTCAGCGGCGCGCCCCGCGAGAGAGCGTTGCGCTTTATAGTCGCGTTCGAGGTCAGCCAGTCCGCCGAGGTTGAGCGTGACGGTATTGCGGCGGGCATCATGGACAGACGAGCCGAGCAAGTCGGCGGGAGTCGCATCGGGAGCGTTTCTATCGCCGATGACGCGCATGTCGCCGGGGTGAGACTTGATCCACTCTTCGACATAAGCCGAAGGGATGCCGAGCGCCTTCGAGCCTTCGCGGTAAGCATCAGCCATGAGCGAGGCCGAATCTTCATAGTCGGCGAGTGAACGAGACAGAGGCAACGTGACAGCCCGCACGCGGAACGACGCGGCGGCATCACGACGAGCGCGATCTTCCTGCGAGTAGGGATTCGGAAGGGCGGGCGCGGGCGTCGATGTTGCCGACGGTGCGACTTCTACGCTGACAGGCATGGAGTTGACACGCTCGACTTCATCACCGCGCCCCATCAATTCATCAAGAGCAAGATCGTACTCATCGGGAGCGGCGGCAGGAGCGGCAGGAGCAGCAGCAGCCGGAGCGGGCGCGGCGCGCAGTTCAGCGAGAGCGTCATCGTACTCGTCGGCAGGAGCGGCCTTAAAATCCGGCGACGCTTCCAAATGAACATGCTCACCATCCCACACCGCTTGACCGGGCGGTCGGGTGCGTTCGTCGCGAACCTTGATCCCCGCACCTTGAGCCGCTTGCATGAGCCGCGCAATTTCATCCGGCTTTTTGTCGCGCGTCCGCACATCTACGGCGAGTCCTGCGTAATGCGGCGAGCCTTCGTTGTGCCGCCCCTTCACATCACTCGTCACTGTGAAGCCTTGATCTTCCGCAAACGAGCGCAATTCACGCCACGCAGGAGCAATCACAGCGGGCGCAGCAGCAGGACGCCGCGCAGGCCGGGCCGGAGCAGCAGGCGGGCGCAGCGCGGGCGCGGCGGAGGCGCGCAGTTCAGCGAGCGCATCATCATACGGGTCGGGCATCAGCAAAGCCTCCTATCTCAAATGTGCGAGCGCTCGCACAATTCAGCGCAGATCGCCGCTTGCGCGGGCGCGTCTCACAAGTTCGTCAGGGTCGAGGTTACGAGCGGCGGCAAGGGCGCGTATCTCCGCTTCCGTCCGAGCGGGCGCAGCAGAGCGAGGCGCAGACGGAACGCGCCCACCCGGCATCGAACGACGCACCGGACGCGCGAGCGAGGGAGCAGGAACACGCGGAGCGGAGACGCCACCGCCAGCAGCAGGAGCAGCGACACCGGCAAGTGCGGCCTCACGCGCCGCTTCTATCTGTCCGTCAAGTTCAAAAGCCTCATTCTGTAGCGCGCTGATATTTTCGTTGGCCGTCTCGGGGCGCGTCGTGTTCTCGCCCTTACGTCTGTTCCACACGCCGATCTCGGTGTGGATAGCCCGCAGGCGTTCGACTCTACCCTTCGTCGCCACACCGAAAGTCTTGAGCGAGTCGCCCGTCAAACCGCGCCGCTTCGTCTCTTCAAAACGGTCGAGGTTCAAACCAAAGGTCTGGTCGAACTGGCGTTGCCGCTGCTCGCGCTGCGCGTCTCGATCATCATTCCGTCCACCCTCAAACCGCTCGCGCTGATCGAAGGTTTGACCAAATTGCTCCTGACGGATGCCTTGCCATTCGCGGGCAAGTTCCAGTTTTCCTTCGGAGGTCAGCGCGCGGCGGTCGCCGAGTTCCATCATGAAATTTTTGTAGCTTTCGGCTGAGTCCTGCTTACGGTCGCCCGAACTCATGCGCCACTGGTCATATTTTTGCTTGAGTGAAACCCGCTCCCGTTCAAGGCCGGGCTTCTGTTTCGCCAGTTCGACCACGGCTTTTTCCTTCTGCACTTTGTTCAATTCGCCGACGAGCGCGCGGTCACGGTTCAGGTCGTCGGCCTGCGCGAATCGCTCATCACTGGACGGACGGACAGCACCCTCAACCATGCCGACAGCGGCAGCACCGAGGCCACCGCCGAGGCCACCACCATGAGCGATGCCTTGCAGGAAGCGACGCCCGCCCGTCTTGAGCGCGGACATAAGCCGCCCGTTGCCGTCCGCACGCGGGGCTTCGAGCAGCGCAGCTTGATAGCGATCCGCCGCGTACTCGGTCGGATTCGCCACGCGCGCCCGCGTCTGATGATTGACGGGCAAGCCGGTGTTCTCATCGTAAACAATCGGCTCGTAGTCTCTCCGCGGCGGCGGCGGCGCGATGATGCGCGCCGCGCTCGCCAGCACGTCGCGTCGTTCGAGTGGTCGGCCTTCGCTCTGCGCTTGCTCATGTGCATCGGCCACCGCCGAGCCGAGAGTATTCAGCGTGTTCGTCAGGAGCGCGCGACCGGGGCGCATTGGCGGGGCAGGCGCGGCGAGCAAGGCAGGCGGCAGCGGGTCTGTGCCATCGTCCACCACGACGGGGAGCGTGTTCGGGGAAAACATTGCATTACCGGGCGGACGTGCCGGGACGGCTGGCGGCACAATCACGTTGCGCCGGGGCGCGGGCGGCACGAGTTCGGCGGGAAGCATCTGCACGTTCGGAGTGGAGACGCGGCGTTTGCGGAAGAGTGCGGGGTTTGCGGACATGGTAATTCTCCTTTCGGGTTTGCGATCAGTTAGCTTTGCGCGGCGGCTTCGGCAGCGAGGCGAAGTCAATACGGATCATTTCTCTTTTTCTCCATTCGTAAAAAACAAAGGGCTGATGTCTCTACGCGCCTCTCGACGTTTCCAGAGGTGCGCCCGAGTCGCTCGTTTTCGGGTTACTGCGCTGGCCGAGGACTTCGAGTAAGTCTTTGACTTCGCGCGTCGCGCGTTGAACTTTCGACAAGACCGAGTAAGGCAGCGATGCCGCCCGCGTCGCGTCGGACAGCAGCCGCAAATCCGTCGCCGAGCGTTCCGCCAGGTGGCGGGCGCGGGCGAGTTCGGGTGTCGTCTTTTTGCGCTCAGTTTGTTTCATCACATGAATTTACCCGGCGCATACTCCAACTCTGTCACATGCGACCGCGCGATATTCGCAGCTTCAGCGCAGACCTCGCACAAGTCGCGCCGTGCTATTTGCGCGGCCTCCGTCTCGGAAATATCCCCGGCCTCGCACATGATGTACACCCGCTCCGTTATCAGTTCAGGGTCAACGTCAGGGCTTGGGCAAGTGTGAGAAACGCCGCGACTGTAAGAATTCACGCGCTCAAGCCAGTCGTCAAACTCTCCAATTTCGGCCACGACTTCCGCGCGGGCATCCTCGGACGTTCGCCCGCGCGCTTGCTTCTCTTCAAGCGCATGGTCAATAGCTGCCTGATAGGTTTCATAGGTTGCCGACGGTGCGGTCGGGCAAGGACGAGACAGTGACAATTTGTCACCGTCCGAAAGACGCACTTTGCCGTTTTCCAGCGGAATATCGCTGTTTTCCGTTTTTGCCTGTACACAAAAATGTCGTTCCGCTTCCGGCTCTGTGTCACCCACAGAGATCATAGGGGTGACAGATTCCGAAAAGTCGCCGTTTGCGTCGTCCGTCTCTTGCTTCTGCCGGAAACGCGCCGCGATGTGCTCGTAAGCTTCGGCGCGCATCTCTTCGGGTACGTCATCGAGCAGGTCAAGCGCAAGCATCTCGATCTGCCTAATCTTCTCCGTCGCCTTTTCGATAAAGCGGACGACTTTGAGCGCAGGCGTGTCCGGCTGCCGGAGGGCGGCGCGGCCCGCGCGACGACGGTCGCGCTCCGAACGCGCCTCAGATTCCTCGCCCTCGCGCTGCGTGCGTTCCTCTTCCGTCTCGGGGTGGCAGTTCATCTTGTCGTGCACGTAAGTTTCAGCCGCACGCTTAAAGCTAAATGCACGGCTGCCCGGTCTATTCTTGTCGCGGCACTTAGCCGGAAGCATTTTCTTGATCTCGACAAGATGTTGAAGGAAGGGCGCGGCGATCTCGGATCGTTTGCTGGCGTGCGTGTGCGGGTCTTTGCCGCCGCCCTTGCGCCGGAGAGAGACGTAGCCTGTGCGCCGCTGTTCTTCGATGTAGAGACCGCGCGCCCGTCGCCAGGCCGCTTTGAGCCTGTTCTTTTCCGTTGAGTCGTTAGGTAGCTTGTAGAGCCGCGCGAGATCATCGTCACCGCCGCCTCGCAAAAAGTAACCCATCAACCAGTCAGGGCAACGCTCGAAATCGGCGGAACCGTTCGAGGCGTGCATGACGGCGAACAGGACGTGCCGCACTTCCGGCGCGTACCCGCACGCCTCGCAGTAAGCGATCAAAGCGCCCGCCGTGTCGCTCAAGTCGTGGCGGGCGGCAGCGTTCTTTTGCAGTCGTCGCGCTTCAATGTCGTTATTGGTCTGCGCTTGCTTCCTGACTTCGGCGGCGAGTTCTGCGGCTTCGGCGTATGCGTGCGCCCATTTACTTTGCGCGCTCATTAAGCACACCTCACTTTCACGCCCGCCGATTGGAGGGCGCGTGTCAGGAATGGTGAGACCTCATCAAGTGCGAGAGTAACGGCGCGCAAGGACGGCCACTCGTCGAACAACTGAGAGACGAGTGCCGAGGGCGTGACGCCGTTCAAACCAACTGCCGAGACGAACCCACCCGCCGCGGCCTCTTGCGCTTCGAGCGCGTGCGAGACGAGTAGGCAGACGCCGGAGCGCGCCGCGAACTCAGGCCGCACTACATGGATGGATGGGACAACCTTGCACCCGTTCGGCAGGCGGCTACTCGATACCCACCGGGGCGCGCGGTCTGCCGGATATTGATAGCGCAGCCATGTGCGCGTGAGACCGCCGCGCCTGACGGGAAAGATCAAACCGTGCGCGGGCGCGTAAATCTTCATGCCGTCGCCGTCGTTGTAGAGCGGGGCAAGGTGACCGGATTGATCTCCGAACCTTTGACGTATAGCGCACGATGCCATGATGCGCGCCACCTCTGACGGAGCCGAGCGCAGGCCGAGCGCGTGAAGATCGGCGGGCGTCAGTTCGTAAAGTTCAGCGACCTTCTCAGCGTCGCGTGCGGCGAGCGAGAAGTAATCGAACGCGCAATTCAAGATCGCGTCGTTGAGCACGTCACCGCTGATGAATTTTGGATAGAGCCGCGACGACGCGGGATCAGGTAAGGAGCCAAGAAACGCCTCATGTGGGCGCGGTGGATAACCAAAGGCAAGCAACAACGAGGGGCTTGCGTTGGTTTGTGTCGGTAAGGTAAGATTCATTTGATCGGTTCCTTGTCGTGGGTAACGACTTTCAAGAGACGCTCGAAGTTTTCTGACGACTTCGGGCGTTTTGCTTTTCTTTCAACAAAAAACGCTCTTGCGTTGAAGGCTTCTAAACTTCAACGCAAGAGCGTTTTTTGACAGCGAGAGAGTCAAGTCGTCTCGCTTAGAAGCTTGTCAGTAGCGAATTTTCAATTCTTGCAAGCAAATTGATAGCACGGACAGCAACTTTCAAATTGTATGAAAATAGGTAGTTTTGTACGCTTTACCGCAAAAGCGTCTAAAGTCGCGCAGTTCAACGTGCGACAAACGGCTTTTTGTCAGGCGGAGCTTTGATCCAATTAGAAACTGTTTGATGATTGACGCCGACCAGTCGCCCGATGGTGCGCAGACTCTCGCCTGCACGGTGAAGCCGTAGAACTTCCCTACGAGTTGCCTCAGAGTATCCTTGTGGAGCAGATGTCCGCGTGTAGTAACGCTCGCAGGCGCGGCACAGGAAGCGTTGCGTTCCGGTGCGGTTGCGCCCAGCCTTGATCTGCCGCTTTGAAGTATCGCAATGAGGGCAAGTGCCGGGGGGTTGACCGACAGGTGGCCGAAATCTCGGCCTGCCTTTTTTGGCAGGAGGCCGTAACTTCAACTTTCTTTGAGCGTCACGTAAACGATGCACCTCTACTTTTGGGATACGCCACACGCTGCCACCAAGCAAGTATCCCAAAAGGGTGCCCTTCGACAACCGGCGATAAATTGTATCTACGGAGCAGTCAAGAAGTTGAGCGACTTCTTTAGCCACGTAATAAGCCGATCCGGTATCAGATGTGCTACGCACTAAATAGCCTTTCCTGTCAGCGTTAACTAGATCAAGGTTGAACTTACCTCTTGACCTTCACCGGCTGCGGCGTGTATAGATACACGAAGAGGGACACGCCACAGGGCGCGTTTTACAATCGAATCGAATTAGCTCAGCCCCGAAGTCGCCAAACTGTACGGGGCTTTGCTGTGTTTACTGGCGCGAGACTTTACCCGATCAAGCGCAACTCGTCACCATATTTCTCGCAAAATCACGGCTCGTCACAAACTTCCATGCGCCGCGCGTACCACCCGACGAGTTCCTCATCGTGACGTGGGATGGCATAGGGTTACCGTTATGGCATAGGGTTACCAAACCGACGAGCGCGTTCCTGGGGTTAGTCGGCGTTCATGAGGTTACTCAGCACCCATCCCTTTTTTAGTCCGAAGTTGTCCGAACTCAACCAGTCGTCATAGGGTTATCGAATCGTCATAGGGTTACTTCAAACGTGCCGCTATGTTCCGATACAGCCCTCGAAAACTGTGAGGCTATGTGACGAAACGACCGCCCTTTTTATGGTCTGACAATTCTGACAATTCCCGTCCTTTTTACCGGCCAGGTTCGGCCAACTCGCCCTTTTTTTAGTTGCAAGTTGTTGCAACTCGCCCGCGCTTCAATTTCCCTTTTTTAACGCTAAGTTGCGCTAACTCGTCAGGATGGAGTCCCTTTTTATAGGGTCTCCATATTCTCCGTATTCTCCCGGTGTGCTACATCCCCGACAAGTTCCGACAGGTACGACCGACAACCCCGACACCGAGCGTTTCAGCCTTCAAAGTATGCCCTGATGCTCGCTGCGTGGAGGCGCAAGCCCCCACCCGCGCCGAGCGTCTTGATCGCGTGCCCGCTTGCCGCGCGGTCTGCGCGTAGTGCCCGCTCAATAGCTTTGCGCGGCAGCCCTAACCATTCGCTGGCCTCTTGAATCGTGAGCCACACAGAGGGCGCAGGCGGCAGGGATTCACTGATTGAGAGTTCACTGACGATCTCGCGCATGGCTTCACGAACGCCGCCCGTCAGGAGCGCGACGAAGTTCTGAGCGGCTACGCCGTCTTCGAGTCTGGCGAGGCTTTGACGTGGCTTGTCGGGACTTGTCGCCTCTTCCCTGACGAGCGCCGGACTGACGGGTGCGCCCGAGAGCTCCGCCTTGAAGCGTTCGACTTCTGCCGGGTCGAAGAAGGCTTCCTTGCCGGTGCGCCCGGTGCGCATGGTGAAGGTGATGCGCGCGGCCTTCATGTGGCGTTCGAGCGTGCGGGTGGTGATGCCGAGCGCGTCCGCTGTTTCCTGTTTATTCATAAGCCGCGACAATCACCGACAGGTACGACCGACAGGGTACGACAGGCTTATACCGGACACACTTCTTGCACGGTGTGCCGTGACCGCATCGCGTTTTTCAAGCCATCCCAAAATGCTTTGCTCTCCTGCGCGTAGCGCACGAACTCTTCTTCGGAAGGGCGGCGCACGGTTTCAGCGACTTGCTTCTCAACGTCTGCGCGATCTTCCGGAGTGAGCCGCATAGCATTTAGCTTGCCCTCAACATCCTTCCAAAACCCGATCTTTTGATACCATCTTGATTCTTCAGCGCTGTAATAGTCTTCTCTCAGGCTTGCAAGGGAAGAGAAGATGCCGCCGCCGCTTCTGACGAGGACAGCCGACAGGTAAGACTTTGATCCGTGCTTAGATCGTTCGCGCTCGTGCCGTTCCCACTTAACGATCAAGCCCCCCTTTATCGACTTCGGTGTAGTGCCTAGAATTGTGTTGCCAGCCGCACAATTATGGGCACTACAGGCCGCGTGTAGCTTGCTCAGTTGTGCCTCTTTTAACCGCGCCTGCTGTTCGCTTGCTTCCGCCTGTTCCCGGCAAGACCAGTAGCGACTGAACAGCTTACTTGCCGTGAGTAATCCGCCACGACGGCGGCGCGGCACTTCGCCGCCGTTCCGTTCTATCCAAGCCGGGTGCATTTGCCCGCGCGCCGCTTCCGCATCAGCGGCGAACTTGAACGCCGCTTCTCTGAGTTGGGCGATCTCGCGTGGCAATGCATCAAGTGCGCTCTGTAATGTGGGGTGGTCGCCCAAGTAGGCGATTGTCTTTTGTCGCACCCGCCCGCCCTGGCGTTCAGTTGTCACCAAGTAGTGATAGACGCACTGTCCCTGTTTCTTTGCCCTTACAAATGCCATTCAGTTTTGACCCTCGACAAGCCCTGACAGGTACGACCGACAGCCCCGACATTTCAAGTTCATCATTCGCCTCTGCTTTCGCAGAGGAAGCGTGCGCAGCCCAACGGAGTTTCAAGCGTCGAGCGTGGCGAGAGGGATATACCGTCGAGCGTTGTGTGTCGCCCCATGTTGAGATAGCCGCCCGAGCGCGGCAGGGAGCCGCCTACGCCGAGCCGTCGCGCCCGTCCTGCACAGTATCAATCAGAGCATCCAGCCGCCGGTCGGTGTGCGTCTGTGCATCGGCGAGTTTGACGTGTGAGTCAATCAGGGCATTGAGTTTGGCGCGCGTGTCTTTCCGCTCGCGCCCGCCCGCCCTGATCGCCAGTTTGACCACGCGCTCCAACCGATCAATGCGCCGGGCGGCGCGCGTGTCGGCCTCTTCCAGCTTCTGCATGTTGGTGGTGAACTGCGCTTGCTGTTCGAGGATGAAGTCCATTGTGCGTTGGCGTTCTTCGTCCGTCATTTCTTCCCACCTTTCTTCCCGCGTTTTCTTCCCGCCTTTCTTCCTGCCTGTAGATGTGTGTTGCCCCATGTTGAGATAGCCGCTAGAGCGCGGCAGGGTTGACGCCTACCCCTTCGGCAGCTTCCGCGACGGTCTTTTCAAAGCGCAAATTTGCGCTTTGATCTGACTTCCGGTCGCCGCCGCGCGGCTTCCGTCTGATTAACTGCGCCACGTGGCGCAGTTAATTCGGGCGGCTTCCGTCTGCGACCTTGCGCCCCGGGGCGCAAGGTCATTTCTTCCCGCCTTTCTTCGTCGTCGGTTTCTTCGCCGCGCCGTTCGCTTTGGGAGTCGGCGGTCTGCCCATCTTCGGCGGCTGGAAATTTTTAAGGTCAGTTTCGGGAATTTGCCACACTGGGCCGCGCGGCGTTTCCAGTAATTCGGCGTTCGGGAACTTACCTTGCCGACACCACAATTTGACTGTCGGCTGTGCCACGTCGAGACGCGCCGCCGCTTGGGATGTAGTTAGTTTCTCACTCATGTCTGCGAAGCCTACCCCATGAGAGGAAATAAATCAAGGAATGTTTATCTCATAAGTACGAATTCTATTGGCAGAAGTTTATCCTATAGGTTATACTTCTGCCAAGTCAGACACTAGCCCGTGAAGGAGAGCATGAGGATGTTTCAGAGTAAGAGGCCGACACCCCCAGGAGAGACGGTGAAAGCCTTCACCGTGCAGACTCAAAAGATGTCTGCAATAAGGGCGCACTTCGCAAGCTCAGCGCGGGACTTCGCTCTATTCGCTTCGCTATACCGGACATTAGTTAACCTACATATGTCTTCTCATTATGCTCCCTCGTCAACCCCTTCGGGGTGCTCTCCGCTCACCAAAGCGTTCGCTTCGGTGCTTCGCACACGCCCGCTTACGCGGTGACTATCGGGAGCAATAATGATCGACATATTTCGGTTTCTTTCAAAGGGGAACCGGAATATCACAAATTACACCGTCGAAAAGGAGACTTGAAATGTTGAACTTAAATTTACAGAAGTTGGAAGAAGTCGCACAGGCCGCGTTTGATGCAGCAGAAGCGAAGGGCGGGAAGGATGCGCGCCGCTGGACAGTTGCCATTGCGAAGGCAAAGCGGCAGCTTGAAGATAATCCTTACATCCACGATGAGGGCGACGCGCTGTTAATCCTCTCGCCGGAGTCGAATCAAATTTATCACAGCAACGGTGTCTGCCAGTGTCAGGCATGGATGAAAGGCAAGTTCCCGTGCTGGCATCGCGCGGCGAACCGGCTTTTCAGACTTTACGTTGAGCGAGGACATTAAATGAAGCGAGCGGGGTAAGTGTTCAAAGCACTCGCCCCGCTCTTGTTTTTAACTCAGTCCACCGTCGAAGGAGAACAAGTTATGCAAAATCCTATCACCATCCCACCCACCGCGCAACCTTCATCCGAACTGACACCCGCTCAGAAGCTACAGCACGCCGGGAGCCTCATCGAGCGAGCCGCCGCCCGCGTCAGCGACGAGTGGGACGACAATCTTTCATGGTCAGACCGCGACCGCATTGCGCGCCAGTTGTGCGAAGCGTTGAAGATCGTCCGCGACTTCGCACAGCCGCAAGCGCCGCCCGTCGCGTCATGCCTTGACTGTGAATCCGTTGAACTGGCATCGCTCATCACGATAGACCAGTGCCCGACGTGCGCCTACACCTTCATCGTCACCCATTAAACGAAGCGAGGCGGGCTGAGTGTTGACGACTCAGCCCGCCTCTTACATCAACCTCAATTCACCCGGAGTTAAAAGGAGACAAATCAGATGATGCAAGCCAATTCTAAAGCCACCGCGCCCGCGTGGTCAACGCTACTCTCGGAGGCCGTCACCAAGCCCGGCCTCATCCTTCAAGCGTACAACGCTTTCCATTCCTACAGCGTCGGCAACCAGCTACTCGCGATTGTCCAACTCGGGGCGAGAGGCATCCCGCCCGCGCCGATCAACACCTATCCCGGCTGGCTCGCAAAAGGCCGTCAGGTGAAGAAAGGCGAGAAGGCGTTGGTGCTCTGCCAGCCGATCAGTTTCAAAGACAAGGCCGACCCGGAGCAGCGTCACCTGGGATTCATGTACAAAGCCCGTTGGTTCGCGCTCTCACAGACCGAGGGCGAGGACATGCCGCCGATTCAGATACCGGAGTGGTCGAAACTGGATGCGCTCTTTGAACTCGACGTTGAGCAAGTCCCGTTTGAACTGTCGGACGGCAACGTGCAGGGCTACGCGCGGAGCCGGGAAGTTGCCATCAACCCGCTCGCGCAGTTGCCGCACAAGACGCTCTTTCACGAACTCGGACACATCGTCTTGGGACACACGGCAGAGTCAGACGTGACCGACACGGAAGGCACGCCGAAGAACTTGCGCGAGGTCGAACCGGAGAGCGTGGCCTTGCTGTGCTGCGAATCTTTGGGGCTGGAAGGGGCGGCCTACGCGCGCGGCTACATTCAGAATTATTTGCAGGGTGAAGTCATCCCCGACGAATCAGCGCGCCGCATCTTTCGAGCAACCGACAAGATTCTGAAAGCCGGAGCGCCGGTCGAAGCAGAAGGGAACTAACCGCACAGAGAAGCGGGAGCGGTTTGTGATGACACACAAACCGCTCCCATTGACCCATGACCGAAATCATCTTTGAAAGGACAACGATTATGAGCAGCAAGAAGATTACCACGCCGCGCAAACCGGGATGCGGTGGTCGCATCCCCTCAATCTGCTACCACGAAGCCGAGCAAATTGAAGCCCTGATGAGTTCGCCCGACACCGACGCGCAGACGCGCGCGGACTTGAGCGACATCATCATCGAGTTATCCAGCACGGCGCGCGTTCATGTTGACCATCCGGCCTTAGTCCGAAAGTTCTACATCGCCGCCATCCGCAACTTTCACGAGATGCAGGCAGACCGTGACCAGGGGAATAAAGAGGTTCGAAAAACCCTTGATGAGATGAGCGGCGTGCTTGCGCGAATTAGGGAAGGCCAGCCCCACGACGACCTGATGAGACGCTACCGGGACGAACGCGAAGAGATGGACGCCATCACAGCGGCGTCCAAAGCTGCGCAGCCCGCCAAAGTAGTAGACCTCTCGCTTTGGATTCAGTCACGACCGCGACCCATCTGCAATCTGCTATTTGCAGAGACAGGCGAATAACCGCAAACGGAAGCGCGCGGCGTGCCAGCTTGAAGGACGACACGCCGCGCATTGAATCAACCAACCTCCAACTAATGAAGGGATTGAAACGAGATGAAAAATACAACGAAGAAAGCAGTTGGCAAAAGACGAGAGCCGCGCACAGTTGCCGAACTTGAGACCGAACAGCAGATTGACCGCGAACTCGAAATGCAACGCAGGAAGAAACGCGCGGCACAACCCGAACCCGAAGACACAACCTCCGACGAATGGCGTTACTGGAAGATCGCCAACCTCACGCTCGCCTTCACCGGCGCCGACCGAGACGCATACGCGCGGGCGCATGCTGAATTCCGCGCGCTCCTGACCGGACTCTATCACGATGAAGATTTCTGGCACGTCACGAACGCGCTCCATCTCTTGCCCCACTTGATCATCGCACGGCAGAAGATCGAAAAGATGGAGCGCGTTGAGACGCAGCACGATTCCGCCGACGAAGCGAGCGAGCCGCAGCCGACAAACGACGAACTTCAGCGAGGCAAGGCTTTTGATTATCGGGGCGATGACAACCCCATCCCGCGCCTGACGTGGAAGCGAGCCGAAGAATTGGCCGACATCATTGTCGCTCAAGATGAGGATGAAATTGCCGCCGCGTTTATCGAACTCATCACCGGCATCGCTTACGAACGAGATCACATTGAGCGGGATAACACCGCATCGAGCGCAGCGAGGGTGGCATTCAGTAGAACTTTCGCGTGCAACGACGGCTTAAACGCTTTCAGCGACGCAGCTTGTATGCGTGTCGCACCGCAGCACGCTTAACCGGACACGCGGGCGCGGCTCTCGACCGCCGCGCCCGTCCTCATCACTTTCAAACAAAGGAGAATTACATGAGCAGCAGCAAACCGAACGAGACGAAGAAGCAGCGCATCGAGCGACACGCGCGAGAGCAAGCCACCCGGCGCATCGGCACAGACCCGCACCACTTCGGGGCGAGCGCCTATAATGCCGCGCTTCGATACTTTGCCGAGCATCACCGCAACCCGCGCGCCCTTGAAAGATTCATGCGACGACTTGAAGCCTGAGATGAGCGGAGAGGGGCAGGGAATCAACCTTGCCTCTCTCTTTTTTTGGTCGGCACAAAGTAAAGCGGCGGGACGTACACCGTCTTCAAAATTATAGACCGGTCTATAATTTTAGACTTCACGCTGCACCTTGTTGCCGCCAACTATGCGGACGATCCGGGAGAGGCCATCAAGCATTGGTGAGAGTGAAAACCACCCGCCACGCCCTTTTGATAGATGCGTGAAAACTTACCGCCCGCGCCGGGAGAAGCCATAGCCGCCGCCGCCGAGCAGGAGTATCACAAGGATGATGATGATGATTGTTGTGGTGTTCATGGCGGCGAGCCTACTACGAACAATACTTCGCCGTCCATCTTTTCGCTACCGACCCCGCCATGTGCCGCCACTTCACGCCTGACAAGCCGCGAGCGCACCGGACAAGGCGATGCTTGCCGGAATACTCCGACGCGTCACAGGTCAAATATGCGCGAAATGCGAGAATCCATCAAAACCTCTCCCATGGGGGAGGTTTTGACGAACGAAGGGCAAGCCCGCGCGCTCGCACCTGACACGGAAGCTTTTCCGATAATTCTACTTTTATGAATTGATAATCAGTTTTTGAGCGGCAGGATCACAAGCGGTTGTGTATTTTCCGAGTGAGACATGACGGCGTCGGGCACAAGATATTGTGCGTGAAGTTATCCGACGCTTGAGCGCAAGATATAGGCGTCCGACTTGAAGGCTTCTCCCGGATCGTCCGCGTAGTTGGCGGCTATAAGGTGAAGTGAGAAGTCTAAAATTGTAGACCGGTCTACAATTTTGAGTGAGTAGCTTAAAATTGTGGAACGTTCCACAATTTTAAACACGGCGTATGTTTTCGCCATCATGTAAATAAGGATTTCACAACTTGAAGTGACGGACGCGGCGGCTGTCACCGGACGAGCCACCCGACATGCGATCAAGCCGCGCTTTGACGCGCTTCCATCTCGTCAAGCGCAGCGCGGAACCCCGATTGCGCGGCCTTGATGCGCGCCTGCAATGCTTCGTCTGACAAGTCAGAGCCGAAGTGTTTATCTAAGTCTGAAATTTTTATTGCCATAGTTATCCTCTTCCCATCCATGTATTGCGATCCGCCATCACGGCTGCTATAGCCCGCTCTGAGGCCGTCACGGTAGTGTTGCCGTGCTGCCCTGACCAAAGGGAGAGCGCGACGGCAAGGACGAGATCGTCATGCGTGCCTTTGCGCCCCTCATACGTGTCGTTGGCCGACTCTGTGATCGTCAACTGGAAGTTCTGCAACTCCGTCTTGAGCGTCACGGCTTCAGGCAGTTGCGAGGCGATCTTGAGTCGCTTCGTTTGCAACGCTACTTGCAAAGTGGACACTAAGAGACGCTTCGGCACGTTGTAGCCGCCGTTCACGCTCGTCACCACATGCCCGCCCGTGATCGTGATGGATTGAAGCGAGCCGGGTAAGTGGGCATCGCGGAACATATCAACCACCGGACGCCCCACCCCCGTCGCATCAACCGCAAGCGTGATCGGGTGTCGCAACTCTTTGCGATCTTCCGTATAGCGCCCGCCGTGCACTCTGCGCATGAAGCGATCTTCACCGAGTAGCTTACCGACGCCCTCGACAATTTTCGGGTACGGCGTGCCGAGCGGCCAGCGATGCAAGTAAGTGACATCGAACGTCGGCTTGCTCTCGCCCTGTTGGTGCATCTCGACAAACGACATGGCCGAGTAGTCAGAGGCTTGGCCGAGGTCAAGGCCGATCACATAGCGCAGATTATCTTCTACCGCTTCATCGTAAAGCATCGGCAAAACTCCATTCCGGCTGTAGCGTGTCGCTCATGGCGTCTTGTATTGACTCGTAGCTGAAGACGGCGGAAACATCGTCCTTGAACTGGCAGAGGTACTCCTGCTCAAAAAAGAAATCGCCGATCTGCTGGCGTTCCTCTTCCAGCCATTCGCGCGGGATGCGTGGGCATTCATAGGCCGTTACTTGCGTGCGATGCCACGTTGCGCCGCCCGCGTTCCACACGTCGAAGAAAAAGCCGCGCTTGCCGAAGGGCGTACTGAGAAGCGTGATCTGACCGCCTGAGACCGCGAGCATCGGACGCACCGCATGATAAAGATCGTCAGGAACGCGCGAGGCTTCATCAACAATGAGTTCCGCGACGCCTGAGAAGCCCCGGATCGTTTCCTCTTTACCGGGCAGCGCCACGATGCGCGAGCCGTTCGCAAGTTCGACTTCAAGCGCCGACTCAGAGGCAAACCGGCGGGCGAAACTAAGTGATCGGTGTGCTTCCCGCACCTTGCGAAATAACTCTTTCGATTGCCGGTAGCTGGGCGCGAGCAAGAGCACAAGAGACTTCGGTTTGTAGAGCGCCTTATGCAAGGCGCGAATAGCTGAGACGCTACTTTTGCCGCCCTGCCGTGTGACGTTCAAGATGATCTGCTGCGACTTCGAGCGCAGCACGTCGCATTGCCAGGCGTCAGGGTCTAGCCCGGCTGCTCTTGCGAGCAACACGGGATCGGATTCGGCTTCCGTTTCGGCGTCAGCCTGACGGCGATCAATGAGCCGTTGCGCTGCCGCTATCAAGAGCGGATTCCGCGATGATGCGTTGTGCCTCAGTGATAACATCTGCTTCGCTCAAACCATGCTGGCGAGATAGCTCTCGCCAGTCCGTGACGTTCATGTCCATCGCAATCGCTTGCTTCGGTTTGCCCTCTGTCCGATCTGCGATCTCTTTCGCGGCGAGGATGTTTCCCATCCTCGCCGCCCGCACCAATGATTGCGCGATGACTTCGGCAAAGGTGCGCTCATTCGTATCGTTCGGCAGCACTTTTGCGAGTTCTAACCGCAGGGCTTCGGAGAGCGTGATGGACTTCGGACGCCCCGCCGGATTGCCGCTCTGACCCGGCTTAAAGGCCGTCGGCGTGTCCTTCGTGAAGCGCCCGCGCTCGTCGCGATCACCTTTGTTTTTCCTCTGCTTATCAGTGGAGTCTTTACCCATGACTTAAAACTTTTGGTAGCTCGAAGCCCGCCGTGCCGCCTGTTCGCGGGCCACAACCTCGCGGGATAATTTCTCGCGCTTTAATTCGGGGTACGCGGACTCGAAATCTTCCTCAGTCGCCGCCGGGTTCCGCATAAAGGCTGTTTTAAGGCTGGCCTTCAACCGCGCATCTGCTACTTGCTGCTGCTTCTTTTTATTGTCGGCAAGGCGTTTCTTTTCGCTTTCGTGAAACTCTGTCAGGCGGGCGATTCTCGCTGCCGCGTTTGGTGCGCCGCTAGAGTTGATCTCTTTGATCTTTCGCTCAAGTGCTATCTCATCTTGTGTGTCCATATTCTCTTTTCCTTTCTATGCCGCGCGCTGTTGGCGGCTCTCCCGATCAAGTCGGTGTCCTTTGATTCGCATGGCCGTCGCTATCGGCTCTGCGTACTCTGTCGGCGCATCGCGCAACTGCCCTTGCGAGCGCCGCACGTCCGCGCCGGTCAACTCGGCGATCTCGCGCCCGGCCCCATTGAAGCGCGTTGTCAGTTCAAGCAACTTCTCGACGCTCGCCGCGATAAACTCAGAGAGGCGCGTTTGCTCTGTCCTGTATTCCGTCCCAAGTCCATCACGCATCGCCGTTAGTTCGTTGACGCGCGCGGCGTTTTCTTCCCTTTGCTCGCGCGCCGTCGCCTCTGCCAACTCCGCACGCAAGGTTGAAAGCTGCTCGTCGGCCTCTTCGAGCGCACCTGACAGGCCGTTGTATGCGCTCTGCTGCGCCGCTACGGTCTCCGCATTGCCCGTGCCTTTGACGAGGGCAGCACGGGCAGCGACAAGGGCCGTGTGCGCTCTTGCATGCCCGTTAGCAACGATCTCTCGACGGGCTTGCAAGTCGTTAATTTCGCGTTCGACAGTCTTTGCATTTTTCATTGATTGAACCTCCGTTTCAGTTCGCTCATCTCTGGCGTTGATTCCTTCTGCATGAAGCGGCGTGCCTCGGCCTGCCGCTCACGCTCTTTCGCTTCGGAGGCTTTTACCTCGCGTCTTATTTTGTCGTAAATGTTTGGCTCGTCTTTCTTCTCGCTCATAGGTTCCTCCGATCATGCTTGGCTTTCAATTCCGCGTACCTCTCGACAGCACGCTTATCGTTAAAACAGTTGTTAGCTTCGTATCTCAGCCGGTTCTCTGTCCTCTCGCGCAGGAGAGATTCAAGGCGCTCATCTCGCTCGAATGGTGGGCGCTTCTCCGTCGTCATGCTGCTAGTCGTTGCGTTGCTTCCGAGTACGCTGCGTTGATAGCTTTCATCTTCTCCACGTCGCCACCATGATCGGGATGGTGAAGCGTCGCCAGCGCGCGATATGCCGCCTTGACGACCTCGACGGGCGCGGAGGGCAACAGATACAAGGCAGCAAACGGATCGGGCGCGGGCTTCGTCTCGCGCCGCGTGTGTGGCTTCGCCTTGCCCCAGGTGACTTCGGCTTTGAATTGATCGCGGCAGACCGTCAGCCAGTCCATCACGTAAAGTTGCCCTTCGGGCAGGATGCGCCAGGACTTTGACGCCGGCTGCCACCGGCGATAAGGCGACGCGATGAAATCCTTCAATCCTTGAATCGCGTCGTGAAATGCGTCCGCGTCGTCAGCGTGGACTTTGATCAAATAGTCGCCGCGCTCGACTTCGATAGTTATCTCCATGCCGCCCTCCCGATTCGCTGCGCATCAATACACAGCTTGATCGCGCTCTCCGTGTTCGGCACGCTCGCCGGGATAACGATCACGTCGGGCAACGTCTCATCCGGCCAGATGCCATCTCCGAACATTTCAATAATCTGCCGCTTGTGTTCGGCGAGGGCGCGTTGTAAAGGTTCGCTTACTGCGCCCGGTTTCCCTTGCGCGCGAAGTTGCCCGCCCTGAGCGACGAGACGAACGCCGCGTGCTCGGCACACGTTGAACACGTCGGCGAATGTCATGTGTAAGCCTCCGCCGGAACCGGCACGCCGCGCGGGTAGCCGTTGATGCTGCCGACTATCACAGCGATCTCTGAGTCAGGCAGCGGCGGCGCGCACCGTTCGGCATTCACCTGTAAAAGCTGCATGTGGAGATCGGTTAAATCTTCGGCCTGCCCCTTCCCCCAAATGGCACAACCGATCCTGAACATCCGGTCGTTACGTTCGCCTTCCCCGATGACGCCCCCGCCGCGTGTGTGTGCGCCGCGCCGCTCTTGAAAGTCCACCACGACGGAAGGCTTTTGATCCGCCGGTCTCGTCAACTCTTCGATAAGCCAAGCCGGGGCGGGCTGAATCTCTGCGGCTTCCTTGACCACATAGCGGCGGCCTGAAACATGAAGCGACGGAGGCAAGACCACTTGGCCGCCTTCGCCCCTGATGTCTATTCCCGGCGCGATCTTGCTTGCGCTGTTGCGAAGTTCAACGTCTGCGGGATAACTAAAGTAGAAATGCGCGCCGAGCGAGCCGGTTTCGATGTGGAGCGTCTTAAGCCATTCGTCGCCGTGGGCTGCTGCCAGATCGTGCAACGAAGCGTTTCCGCCGCTCTTGGGGTCAACGTCCACGACGACGAGCCGCCGCGCCCCGCCCATCGCCGCGCCGATGTTTGAGTGCGGCCACTTGTCGAACCATCGCTTGATCTGCGCTTCGTCGGTAGTCGCCGCCTTTTCCCATCCCATGATGCGGGGATGCTTCCCCGGCGTGCGACACTCGGAGCCGCGCGAGCAACTACAAATCCCATCCATGACGGAATGAACGGGGATGATTGCGAAGCCCTGCCGCGCCCATTCGAGCGCCCATTCGATCATTTCGGGGTCGAAATCTTGCGTTTTTGCTGGCATTTCAGGGGGTGACTGGGTAGGAAAGTTCCCACCCAGTGAGGCTTCGATCTCGACCTCGACAAATCCCAGCGGGGGGGCGGAAAAGTTACACATAGAAGCATTACCACTTGCGCGCCCTGCTGCTACTGTCTCCCCTGTTCCCGAGAAGTGTGCGGCGGCCAGGTCTAACTCAGTTGGCGCGGGCGCAGCGCCCGCACGGATGCCCGCCGCGATCTTCTCGTCAGTCTCCCGCCGGATGTCTTCGGGGTCAGTGAAGTCCATCGCGCGCCGGAGGCGGGTTGCGCGCAACTGTTCCAACTGCGCCCGCGCCGAGGTGCAGCCCTTTCTCAGTTCCGCGTTGACGTGCGCGAAATAAACATCCAGTGAAGCGATCCGCGCGTCTATCTCGTCAACGTCGGTCGGTTCGCCCTCTTTGAGCCGATTCAAGACGCGCGTATGTTCGGCCAGTAGCACGACCTGACGACCGGTAACGTATCGGGCGATCTCGTCTGCGGCTGAAAGCTGCTCGCCGGGATCGTCGTCTGCGGCTTCGGCCTCATCGGGCGTTTTATAGTCCGGGTGTCTGCTCAACTGCTTTACAGCCCACTCGACCTGTGCGGCGAGCGCGAAGCCGGGATGCGGCTTGATCTGCTGTCCCTTGTCGCCCTTCCACTGGACGGACGCGCGGGCGCGTTGCACGGCTTCATCGGCGACGGGCAAGAGATGATCAATGAACTTGGTGCGCGTGCGGATCGGCGTGCCGTCGTCTTGATACCTGATCACCTCGCCGCCTTTGATGACGGTAACGAGTAGGAAGGTCTTGATCTGCCATTCCTCCAAAGCGTCTATCCAATCGCGGACGCGCGACCGGCGGGCATCGTCGGAACCGGTGAATTGTAATTGCGCGGCGAGCGTCAGGTAGTCGCGCTCGAACTCCACGTTGATAACCTCTCCGCCGCCGTGCGCGCCCTGAATGGCCGACAAGAGATGGCGGCATTTCGGCGGGAGTTCCAAGTCTGCCTGCCCTGCGATGGAGGCGATGATCAAATTGATCATCGCCTCCATGTTGGCATGGTCTCGCCGACGATAGAACGCAAAGCGTTCTGCGTCGTTGTTCGTGTAGTTATGCGGCTGGCGTGCCGTGGCTTGCTTCATGGCTACGCTGCCCTCCGGTTGTGTGTGTTCGTCGGCGTCGTTGGTCGGGGCGGGCGCGTCTGGAATTGTCTGACGTTCGATGTTGCCCGTTCGTGGTTTTCGGCGTCTCTCACTAACGCGCCGAACGCCCGCCCGGTGAGATGCCTGCCGGCCAATAACTTCACGCCGTCTGCTGAGACGATGAATGATGCCGAGGTCGTGAAGGTTTGATCGGGGCGGGCGTGCGCGCTTCGCATGATGGCGACACGCTCAAATTGTGCGCTTGGCTTATTGCTTTCGGGCGGGGTGTTGTGTTTATAATCCATTGTCCTTTGTCCTTTACATCCACGATCCAAGTAAAAACATGAAGCCCTCGCGTGCTCAATACACGCGGGGGTTTCGCTTTTTCATATCTGCGCTTGCAGATACAGCAAAGCCCGTCACAGCTCTGACCCTGTGACGGGCTTCCTTGTTCGCACGCGCGGCGGGCGGCGCGACAAGATCAAATTACTTTGCCTGTCAGAGTGGCAGCGTAGAAATTATTTGCTCTGGAGTTTTGAAGGGCGGGACTAACAAAGGGGCTAGACGGGCGATCTGCCGCGTGCTACCATTCGCTCCCGCTCCTAATCCGAGCGTTCAAAACGAAGCTAACGGGTGCGCGCTGAAGTCTGGAAAATGGATGCGTTCGCCCGTTTCGTTTAATTGAAGAGTGCGCGTAATTCAGAATGCGAGAACCGCCTGTTTTCGGGACGCTTTCGCAGTGCTCTCAAAATTTGCATCTCGCCGTTACACGCCAACTGAGCGGAACGGCCAAATTGCTGAGAAAAAGCGACTTAGAATTACGCGCACTCTTCGTTTAATTAACTTGTCAACGCGGCCAAGTCTAGCACAAAGCCGCCACCCACAAACTATATTTTTATTTGCGCCGATCTTTTATATCTAGGAAAGTCCCAATAGTTTCCTATATTCTGGCGCCAGAAAAAATAGGAAACTATTCACCCTTTCCTATTTTTTCGGGCGCCGGCTTCCGGCTTTAAATCCTTCCACTTAATTCGAAGATCGCGCGCCTGCTGATATAGCGCACCAGGCGACGCGGGTGCGCGGTCGCCGTGCCATTCTTTTAACTTCGCCGCGACGCCTTTGTAATTCTGCTCCATCGGCTTTTTGAGTTCGCGGAAGGCGCGCACGATCTCAAACGTCAACTCGTCTTTTGTCCACTGGCGCGGCCTGCCGCCTTTTTTTTTTGCGGCTTCAGCGGCGGGTGCGCCGTAGATAAGGCGAAGCGTGTACTCGGTATTGCGCAAATGTTCGCCGATCAGCATCTCTTCGTCGGGGTTGTCCCAGTGCTTTTTAAGCCCCGCTTCCTGTAGTTCGGTGAGTGCGTCTAAATGGTCTGTGCCTTCGGAGGCCAGCAGCAACGCGCCGAAGTCCTCGAAGCGATCACGCACGGCACGCACGAAAGTCTTGATGGCCTCTTCGTCGGCAAACCTTTTTCGCGGAATCGTGATCGTGTGATCTGGAGCTTCTGCGAAATGGCCAGTCGGGGATTCGATAGGCTCGCCGTCCATGTTGCGCACCTGAAAGCGGCGCCCGATGGTGACGGTCTCGCCGTCCACACGCGCCCAGACAAGCGCCCGCGCTTTGCACTCGAAGGATTCAACCGCTACCGGCTCCTGCTTCTTTTTCTTCGTCGGCATCCCTGTTCAAGCCTTCACCCTGTAGTTGATCGGCTCGCCGCGCCTCACAGGGTAGAGACCGTTTCCCCGCGTCAGCTAAACGCGAGTAAGGCGAGCCGATGCCTTAAAGTTTCTTCACGTACAGATCAAGGTCGTCTCGCTTCACCCGTCTAACATCGCTTGCAGCAGGAAGCGGCTGCGGTCGTCTTCGCCCAGCCAGTGGAAGCGCATCGCCGCCCCGCCGATGTAGCTGCGCACGACTTCGGCGGGCACCATCACCACTTTGCCCGTCGGCAGTGGGATATCGAGCGTCAGTTGAGTGCCGGGCGGCAAAGTCTGGTCCGAGGAAGTACAGAGGCTGCCCATGCTGATGTTCTCGACAAAGGCTTTGTAGCGCTCGCCGGCGTGATTGAGAGTGACCCTCCCGCCCACGTGAAGACGTCGGTGCTGTCTTCGATTCTCTATTTGTCCGGTGCTACTCATAGTTTTCGCACGTACAGATCAAGGTCGTCGCGCTTCATGGCCCGCGTAGGTAGAAGTTGCGCGCGCAGTTCGCGCACTGGTAGCGGTAAGCGCCGTATCGGGCGAAGACGTAACGCCAGGGCAAGCGCCGATGCACTCGTCGAATGTAGTTAGAACCGCAGGCCGGGCACTCCTGACGTTCCCGCCCTTGCTGCCAACTCAGTCTTTCCACAATCTTACGTACATAAGCATCAATCTTACGTACATAAGCATCCACGTCCGCACGATTCACCTTCTAGCCTCTGCCGATGTTAATAACTTGATCTCGCTATTCAACTATTCAACTATTCAACTATTCAACTATTCGTCTTTAGCCACTTCGTTAATAACTCTTCTACCAGATCGCTAAACTCACGCTCTTGTGCGAGTAGCACCCCCATCACTTGCTTGTGTGTGTCGCGCCTGACGTATGCCAGCGCCTGCTTATAGTCCGGGTCGTCTCGCTTCGCTTTGCCCGTGCTACGGCCTTTAGCTGCCGGCTCCACTCTATTCTTGGTCTTCCTGCCCGCGCTCGCAGCCGCGTCCGCGAAACCATCGAACTTGCTCACTTGATGATCTCCTTGCCGATCCGTTCGTAGTCTGCCCACGCTTGCGCGGCGCGTGCGTCACTCAGATCGTAAACCGGGACACCGGCGAGCACGGCCTTTTGGTATGCTACGCGGCGGCGTATCTCGCCTTTGAACATCGGCAGTTTACGAGACTTTAGAAACTCTCTCGCTTCGTCGCCGTCTCTACTTGGGCGCGGCGGAACGATGGTCAAAAGCACGCGGTAGTGTGTGGCCTTTGCCGCGTCTAACGCCTGCACGGTCTGAATAAGGGCATGAAGTCCAAGCGGATCGGGTGTGGTCGGCAGCACTAACAGATCACAAGCTCCGGCGACCGCACGCAGATCGCTATCGTTCGGGCGTGCCTCAGTATCAATAACCGTGTATTCATAGTCTCGCGCATATTTCGCCGCTTGCCGTTCGTCGGCCACCATGAAGGGCAGACCGCCGCGCGCCGTCCATGCGAGGGCGCTCCGGTTATCATCGCCGTCAAGTAGAAGCGTCGGCGCGCGTTGCTGAAGGTATGCGGCAAGATGAACGGCGGTTGTCGTCTTGCCGACCCCACCCTTGAAACTGGCGACTGTGATGATCATGCAGCCGGATAGTTGAATAACTGAATAGTCAGATAGCTGGATAGTTCTAATGCCCCACAGTGATATGTTGCTCGAAAAGGCTGATCAGCCTGTTCAGCTTGGCTTCGGTGCGTGCTTGCGCTTCAGCCAGCCCGGTAATGCTCGCGCTCGTTGCCTCGATGAACCGGCTCTGCGTCTCCGCCAGAGCCTGTATCTGCGCGTCGGTGCGATCTTGCCGCTCGGCGATGTTCGCCTGACTCTGCAAGAGAAATTCAATCGCCCGCTCCATCTCTTCGCCGGTCATTACTTCCCGCCTTTTTTCGTTCTGCTCCGTTTTGCGGGCGCGGCCTTCGCCAAGTCTGCGTCGGCTTTAATTTCCGCCATTTCGACGGCGGCGGCGGTCTGTGCCTCGGCGGCTTGGAGCTTAGCCTTAGCTTTGGCGATCTTCGCCTCCGCCTTCGCCCGCGCCGCTTCGAGATCAGCCTCGGCATTGGCTTTGACCTTTTCGAGTTTCGCTTTGGTTTTGACTGGATTTACCATCGGTGTTTTCTCCTTAGTCTCTTAGCGTCCGGCCTACTCATTTCTTCCCGCCTTTCTTCGCCTCATGGGTAATCGTTGAGTGCTTCCATCTCGTCATCGTATATCGCAAAGACGGTATGCAAGTCAGTGATGGATAGTAGTTCTTTGACATTCCCCCTCACCTTCAAAAGCTTAAAGTGTCCGCCCGCGCGTGTGACTGACACCAGAGCCGAGGCCAGTTCGCCGATGCCCATCGAATCAACCCATCTCACGTGAGCCATGTCCACGAGAATCTTCCGCTGGCCTTCCGTGAGCAGGCGGCGAATAAGACCCCGCACCGTGCCCGCGCTTTCGCCGGTGATAATGTTCCCATCCACTCTGATAATGATGACATCCCCAACCTGCTGCTCTGTAATGCTGACTTTAGACATTTTCGCGGCGACGCCGAGTGTCCAATCTTTTAGATCGTTCATGAGGTAATCTCCTTATTTAGCGCCCTGCTTGCGCTCTCTGCCTTTCTTCCCGCCTTTCTTTGGGGCTTTTCCTTTCTGACTGGCGCGCTTAGAAGTCTCTGCCTCTGGCGTGGGATTACCATGTTCCATTTGCTTTTCTACATGCTCGCTAGAGGGTGTGCTGATTCCTCTCTGACCACCTTTATCACCTGTCGCAGAATCTTTTTCGACTGGCATCATTACCTCCTTTAAGTTCGTAGCCGATGACTGACGAAAGCGGTGCTGGTCACGAACGGCAGGCCACCCCGCCGAGTTGAAAGGCTCAACCAGAGCCGGAGTAGTGCTCATTACTTCCCGCCTTTCTTCTTCGTAGCACCGCCATTGCTCGCGCGTATTTGCCCTGTGGCTGTCTTTCGGGCGGCGGGCAAGGACTTGGGCACTGGCCCCGGTCTCGGCGGCTCGAAGTCTTTAACCGATGCTTCGGGCGCGACCCAGTAGGGCTGGCCTAGTTCCGACTCCCGCAGTTCAGCACCCGCGAAGCGCCCGCGTAGTAGCCATCCACGCGCCGTTGAACTGCTTACCCCGAACCGCGCGGCAATCTCTTTTGCAGTTAGCATATGTTCACCCATGCGGCGAACATTAGCACACCCGCTAAGAACAAACAAGGCATTTCTTAGCACATCCACCAAAGACTTAAAGTAAATTCTTAGCATATGCGTGAAGAATTATCTTGCTAGTTCTTCGCATATGCGCTAATATCTCTCTTGTCAGACAGACAACGACGAAAGGACACCAAACACATGATGAACTTAAACCAGGAGACGATGCGGCAGGTGATTGAGGAAGCCTTCAACAAGACGAACAACTTGCGCTGGCAAATGGCGATCACGCGCGCGGCGCAGGAACTAGAGTCGAATCCCTTCATGCCCTATGACGGCCACGCGCTCATCATCCTGAGTGAGTCGAACGAAGTCTACTCAGCCAACGGCACATGCCAGTGTCGCGCTTATGAGTTCGGTAAACCGTGCGGGCATCGCGCCGCTGCCCGACTCGTCGCCCGCTACAACGAACGCAGTAACTAAAGGCGAAGGGTTAGGAGTGCTTCACTCTCCTAACCCCTCTCATCAACCCCGAAAGGAAAGTAAAGGAATTGACTATGCAGAACATAACACAGACAAAAACGACCGCCACCGTAGAGAAGTTAGAACGCGCCCGCGTCGCCCTGCGCACCGTCTCACGCGATGTGCAAGTTACGGAGGGGCGCCTGCTCGACTTCGAGACGGCAGACGAGATGCAGCGCACGCTCAACGCCTGCTTGCGCGAGTTGGAAGAGTTGACCTTGACGGTCGCCGTGATGGAAAGGAGAGCGAACCATGCCCAAGGCTAAAGCTAAACTCGCCCCGGTCGCGCGGCTCGTCAAGAAAGCCAACCCTTACGAAGTAGCGGCGGCGCGCCTGGCAGAAATACTTGCCGACGAAACGACGCCGCTATTTCTGCTCGACGTGCTGATGGACATGTTGTGCGACTTGTCGAACGAGACGGGCGTTAATGACGCCGATCCTGAGGTTGCGCGGGTGCTGCTGCAAAAAGCTTTGCCCGCCGCGGATGAAATGGGCTTGCGGCAGAGGAACGGCAGCCTCAGCCGGGAAGGGAAGGTGAAGTAATGGCAACGAAGAAAACGAAGCGTCGCCCGCGCCGGGGAAGCGAAGATCACGCGGAAGAGACCGCCACCACCACGCCCACACCGGATTCGCGCGAAGCCCTGGCCGTTCATATCGCCGCGATCATGGCGCACCCGCTCACCCCGGCGCGTCTCTTTAATGAAGTCGGCGATTTCATCAACGATGAGTGGAGCGAGGTCATGCCGCAACTGGAGCGCGAACCCGCGTTCATCCTGCGTATCCTTGACTTGGGAACGTGCGGCTATCTCCTATGTCCGGGCGGCGGGTGCAAAGGGGAATGCACGCGCATGTCGAACAAAGAGTTAAAGAGAAAGCGAGGCGAAGTCTAAAACTGCAACCGGTTGCATAATTGAGAGGGGCGGGGAATCATCCCTAGCCCCTCTTTTACTTTTGCACCATTGACGCGAGTAGGCCAGTGTCGCGCCCGCGCGTGCGTGGGGTTAAGGCGGTAAAGGCGTTGCAAAACAGCCTGCTCGTAGTCGCGCCCGCGCGTGCGTGGGGTTAAGGGCAATTTCGTGCGGACGGCGCACGTAAATCGAGTCGCGCCCGCGCGGGCGTGGGGTTAAGGGTGTACGGGGTGGGCGTACACCTAGCCTCTTCGTCGCGCTTCCAGTTAAGGCGGCTTTCATCTCCGCCTCCTGCCGCTCTTTCGTCACATCGTCGGCGACATTTTTCGTTCCCTCGGCTACGTCGTTGATGGCGCGCTGATTCAATCCCTCTAGTTCGGAAGGCGTGGCCGCACCGGGGAGGATCAATTTAGTGAGGACGTTGAAGCCGGTATAGAAGCGATCAGTTGGGCTGTGCTCATCACCCTTTGAACGTATCCACCCTAGATGTGCCGCAAGAGTGTGGGCTGTGAATGTCGACCCCCTGAGCGTCGACATCCCCCCTTGCGATTTATTGGCTGACTTTCTAAATGGGGCCATCGCGTCTTCAACTTCCTTCCCCGACGGCCCGATAATTTGCAGCTTCCCGTTGTCACGCCGCGCGATATAGATGTTATGATTCGGCGTTTTTGCGTGAACCTGCTCTAACTTCAACCGCCCGTCAACGTAGCCAGCTATCAGCCCTGCAATCACTCCGGCATCCGCTGGAGCGTTGTTGCCATAGGATTCGGAGTTCTCTCGCTTCATCATGGGTCATGGCAACGATTCGCCGGAAAATGGGCCATTTGCTGGAAACGACTCTCTTACGTGGTTTTACTTCGCCTTAAAACGAATCCGGCCTAAATCTACAGATTTCGGTCATGTCTTTTGAGGCACGAAAATAGGGCAGAAACATTGGAGTTTTACACTCGATTTTGCAACAGGTTTTTGGTCAGGGTGTTTTCTCGACGGCTGAACGGATGAAATGGCCCATTTTCCGGCGAATCGTTGTCGCCTACCATCATGGCGAATGCGCGCTCGTCGTCCATGTCTCGCTCGATGACGAGCGGCACTTCTGTTAGCCCCTCTCTTTTCGTCGCGCGCAAAGCAAAACTAACATAATGTTAGTTTTGCCCCCGAACCTTTCCGCCACACGCATGAAACGCTGTGCCGACCTGTCCGCATAGATGGCGGCTATGAGGTGCAGCGTGAAGTCTAAAATTATAGACCGGTCTATAATTTTCCGCGCCGGCGCGGAAATTTAAACTTGGTTAAGCGGCAGCATGGTTGAACTCAAACTCGATTTACGTGCGCCGTCCGCACGAAATTGCCTTGGCTAAGCGGCGGCATGGTTGAGTTGAAACCGACCAGCTTAGACTTGTTGCACGTACAACAACCTTTCATTCGCCGCATGGTTGAACCCGAAAACCACCCGCTACAGACCACGCCAGTTATTCATATCTCACGCAAGGCAAGCCGCAAGCGCACCGGACAGGGCGATGCTTGTCCAAACTCTCCGGCGCGTTACAGGGGCTGATATGCAATCTTTCGCGCGTCCGATTATGAGTGAGGTCGGGGGTTCACCCGCACTTTTGATGACGCCGAAGTTGTCGCCCCCTTGACTCTTAAAAAGCCTTGACTCCGCGCCCATGCTGGCATAGAGTCGCGCCCTCGCTTCGGTCCACCGGCTGGCCAACCAGAGTCCGTCCGCGCCATCGCCTCTCTGCCGACCAACCTACCGCTTTTTTATGTACTGTTAACCGGTTGAAGGAGAACAAAATGTTTACCACCACCCTGAAGAAACTGCGAACGTCCCTTCTCGTAGCGCCTCTGCTACTCGGCATTCTTACCGGCCTGGTGTATGCCGCCCCCGCAGCCGCAAAGCATCCGGTGCCTTTTAAGGGCTCCTTGCAGGCTGTTGAAACGAATCAATTAGATGCCCCCAACCTAACATTGTTCGTAGCCGGGAGCGGTTCGGGACACGCCACCCACCTGGGCCAGTTTTCATTCGCGTATGAGGTTGCCGTCAGCCTCGTGAGCGGTAGCGGGCCTGCGTCTATTCAACTGGTGGCGGCTAACGGGGACACCATCTCCGCAACTGGGTTCGGACAAGGTAGCCCAACTGTGACGCCTAATGTCGCGATGATTGTGGAGACGTACACCATCACAGGCGGCACCGGCCGGTTTGAGGGCGCCAGCGGGAGCTTTATCGTGACGCGCCAGGTTAACCAGGTTACAGGCGTTACTTTCGGTACATTCGACGGGAGTATCTTAATCCCTTGACACGCTGTTGCCTCGCAAAAAGGATATAAGGATACAGGGGCGGAGGGGGGGTCGCGACCCCCCTCCGCTTACTTTTGCATCAACCCGCCGACTGGCAAGAGACTGTACCAACGTCATCAAAAGTGCGTGCGAACCAAACAGAATGTCTATTATCGGATTCGATGTTGAAAATGGATGCGCCGATCATGCCCGATCATCAATTACTTGTGCTCTCGTCGGTCTGAGCCTATGCACCGGAAGCGCATAAAGATCGCAAGATTGCATATTTTCAAAATGGGTGATCGGCCACTCCATATTGGTGTCGAGCGTCAACCCGTGCGACTATGCACCGGCTGATTAAGGAGGTAATAAAATGCGGTTGCTCATTACAGTTCTTTTAGCCATTAGTCTTCTATCGCCGGTCGTAGTCTCGTCCGCGGCGTTGACGCATGTGTCAGGTGCAACGCGGAGCGGAGCAGCGGCTCAAGATCGGCGAGTGAGGCGTGGCTGGCGTGACCACAGGCGGCGCGGGCAGGGCATCGGCTCGGCCTACCGCCGTGCGGGCAGTTCAGCCGGACGCGGCGGGGCACGGTTCGGCAAGAACATCGGGCGCGGGCGCCCGGTACGCGCCGGTAAACATTTGGGCAAAGGCGTCGGCGGGTTTGGCAAACATTCGGGGGTAGGCACCGCCAGAGTAGGGAAGAAAGTCGGCCGGGGCGTCAAGCGTATATTTTTGGAATACCCTAGACGCACTCGCCGACGACGAACTTGATCCGAGATCAAGTACATGCTGAGTATCCGACTTTTCTCACCTGGCGGCCAGCCGGGCGCGCTGCGACATATTCGCCGGCTGAGCGCCGTAACCCTCCACAAGCCTTTGTCGGGCCGCCGATGTCGGTTGATTCGTCGCCGCCGGTTGTGTCCCGTCATTCATCTTTCAATTCTCCTCTGCTAGACTTAGCTAAAAAATGTACATCCGCTTATCAACTCCGTTTTCGGCAATCCAAAGCGCAAGCGCGACGGCCAGAACGAGATCGTCGTGCGCGGGCTGTATCACTTCAAAAAGCAAAAACTAAACTTCCGGTCGCACCGTCTCACGCAGGGCGCGTGTGTGTCCGACTACCACCGAAACTCACGATAGCCGGAACTGCCCGGCAACGGGACTTGAATCGCCTGGCCGGGCTTCTTTCCGACGTACAGAGCCAGCGCAGTCGCCAGCACGAGATCATCATGTTCGGCTGCGCGCCACGCTCCATAAGTATCGTTGGCCGCTTCCGTGATCTTCATCTGAAAATCTTGTAATTCCCGCACTAAGTTCTGTGCGTCCGGTAAGACACTCGCGATCTTTAGTTTCTCGGTCTGCAAGGCCACCTGAACAATCGAGACGAGATTGCGCTTCGGCACATACTCGACGCCCCGGTCATAATTGACGGTTGAACCGCCGGTGATGTGGATCGGGTGGAGCGTGGCGCGAAGCCGCGCTTGCCTGAAGAGATCGACGACGGGCACGCCGACGCCCGTTTCATCTACCGCGATTCTCGGCATCGTGCCTTTGAGCGGCGGCAGTTCAAGCATCCGGGCGACCGATGCGACGATCTCAGGGTAGGGCGTGCCGAGCGCAAACCGCTCTAAGTGCCGCGCTTGATAGACGGCGTGCTCGGCTTCGCCGTGCCGCTCGACGATGACGAGCGCCGTATAGTCTTTCACCTGGCCGAGGTCGAGGCCGAGCGTATAGATGGGCGCGGGTGCAAAGGTTGTCATTGAGTCAGGCTCCCGAATAAAGGTTCAATCTCCGCATCGAGCGCGCGCATGATGTCGTCATAGCGAAAGACTTGATCGACGGTTTCCGTGAACTCGCACAGGTACTCTTGTCTAAACCACCATTCCGGCATCGCACGCCGTTCCTGCTCCAACCAATCGGACGGGATGCGCGGGCACTCATAGGCCGTGATCTTCGTCCTGTGCCATCCGTCGCCCTCTTCATACTCCTGGAAGAAAAAGCCACGCTTGCCGAAGGGCGTCGAGAGAAGCGTGATCTGCCCACCTGACACAGCGAGCATCGGGCGAATCGCCTGGTACATCTGATCGGGAACTCTTGACGCCTCATCCACGATCAACTCGTCCACGCCTGAGAAGCCTCTGATCGTTTCTTCTTTACCCGGCAGCGCGACGATGCGCGAGCGGTTGGATAGTTCGACTTCTAACGCCGACTCGCTTGTGAAGCGGCGGGCGAAGGGCAGGGCCGCGTGCGCTTCCCTAACTTTGCGAAACAATTCCCTGCTCTGCCGGTACGACGGCGCGAGTAGCAATACCAATGCGCCGGGGTTATAGAGCGCCTTGTGCAAGCCTCGAATAGCCGAGACGGAACTTTTGCCACCCTGTCGTGTGACATTCAAAATTATCTGCCGGGACTCTGATTGCAGCACGTCGCATTGCCACGGGTCAGGGTCTATGCCTGCCGCGCGTGCAAGTAGAACCGGGTCGCCTTCGGCGCCGGCTTCCGCATCCTGTAGGCGACGGTCAATGACCGCTCGCGCCGCTGCCAGGAGTAACGGATTCTTCGATGAGTCGCCTTGCCTCATTGATAACATCGTGTTCACTCACGCCATGCTGCCGCGCCAGTTCGCGCCAGTCGTTGACGTTCATCGTCATATCAACCGCTTGCTTCGGCTTCCCTTCGGTGCGGTCGGCGATTTCTTTCGCGGCGAGAATGTTTCCCGTCGCCGCTGCCCGCACCAATGATTGCGCGATGACTTCGGCAAAGGTGCGCTCCTGCGTGTCGTCTGGTAGCATCTTCGCCAGTTCTAACCGCAAGGCTTCGGAGAGCGTGATGGACTTCGGACGCCCCGCCGGGTTGCCACTCTGCCCGGGCTTGAAGGCGGTCGGCGTGTCCTTCGTGAAGCGCCCGCGCTCGTCGCGATCACCTTTGTTTTTCCTCTGCTTTTCAGACGCCATAATTAACCTTCAGGTTCATGCCCTCACCTTGAGCGCGGGCAAGGCGTTGCCGATAGGGTTTGCTGGGCTTCTCACTACGCCCGCACTCTCTTCCCGTACCCGCTCTTGATGAGCCTGAAACTTGCTCATCACTTGGAGCGCACTATCGAGCACGTCGTTGAACGGCTCCACGCGCGGCGTGTTCGGCCACGTATCTATGCGCGATTTGGAGCCGAGCCATTCGGCGGAGACGGTTTTCAAGTCCACCTCGCGGCGTTCGAGTTCCGCGACCACCTGACTTAGTTGCGCTTGCTGTTCGGGCGTGCCCGGCCCCGCGTAGTCATGCTTGGTGATGATCGGAGCAAGTTGCGCCGCCGTGCCGAGAAACGATTGCCGGGCGGCGCGCATCCCCGCATAAGCATCAAGCAGATTCGGACACAGGCTCAAGAGCGCTTCATTTATCTCAACACGCAACCGCTCGAAGTCAGCGAAATGTTGATTGCCGGTAGCGGCAGTTTCGGCCATGTGTGAAAAGATCGCGGCATCCTGTTCGATCCGGCGTGCCGTCTGCAACTTGAGCCGCAAGTCGGCGAGCATGTCATCGGCGTCAGCGAGCGCGCCGTCCAAGCCGGCGAACGTACCCTGCGCCGCGCTGACAGACTCGGTACTGCCTTGCCCTTTGACGAGTAGCTTGCGTGCCTCTGAAAGCGATTTAGAGGCTTGGGCTTGCTCGCCTGCTATGATCTCTCTGCGTTTTTGCAGATTGATGATTTCTTTTTCGATGGTCTGTGAATTTGCCATTGATCACCTTCCCTTTCAATCTGTTTCTGTTTTCATTGGTCCCTCTGCTCGTGTTTGGCTTTCTGCTGTTCGTAGTGGAAAAGCGCCCGCCGCGTGGCCTCGCTCGTCTGCAGCATGAAGGTGTCGGGCGAAGTCTCGCACAACTTGATCAAGCGTTCGTAGTGCTCTATCGGCTCGAATGCGAAACCGGTTTCCCTTTTGGACTTCACCGTTCTCATGCCGCTTGTGGCCTCCGCTGCGCATCCACGCACGTCTTGATCGCGCTCTCAGTGTTCGGCACGCTCGCCGGGATGATGATCACGTCGGGCAATGTCTCATCCGGCCAGATGCCATCTCCGAACGATTCGATGATCGCCTGCTTGTGTTCGGCGAGGGCGCGTTGTAAAGGTTCATTGACTGCGCCCGGTTTCCCTTGCGCGCGAAGCTGCCCGCCCTGAATACAGAGCCGCACACCGCGAGCACAGCAGACGGCGAATACGTCATTGATGGTCATAAAACTATCCCCGGCATCGTGGCGCTAAGTACCTGTCGCGTGAAGTTGCCGAACATCCGATCAAGCTCCGCTTCGACATATTCCTCAAGGCTCATCCGCGCGTAGATTTCTTCGTTGATAGCGTCTATCAAAGCGTCTTCTTTCGAGAATGGCTCATTCGGATCAAAGTCG